>JACCDK010020263.1_pt1 | contig 22565 bp, 20 predicted proteins | sample 7445871 | NCBI WGS metagenome assembly JACCDK01 (sample SAMN15323436, study PRJNA562643) | freshwater metagenome | isolation source: river surface water | place: USA:Blue River Watershed | collected 2017-08-15
GCCCCAATAATGGCTGCGGCACCTGCCCTGACTGCAAGGCAGCTAAGACCAGTGGCCATCCAGATCTTGAAATCATTCGAACCGAAGGTCTCTCAATTAAAGTAGAAGAAGTTCGCGAACTTCTTACCCGCGTTGCATGGGCGCCATCTATGGGCGGGTGGCGAGTAGTCGTGATAGAAGATGCCGATCGACTTACCGAGTCAGCTGCCAACGCACTTCTTAAAGCAATCGAAGAACCAGGAACAAGAACTGTTTGGTTGCCTTGTGCGCCCACACTTCATGATGTACTACCAACGATTCGTTCACGCTGTCGCCACCTACAACTTCGCACACCATCCCCTGAAGCTGTCGCAAAAGTTCTCATCAACCGTGACAACATTGCACCAGGACTGGCCGACTTTGCAGCACGAGTAAGCCAAGGACATATTGGACGGGCAAAGTACCTAGCGACAAATGAATCAGTTCGAAGCAACCGCAAGCTGATTATGCAACTGCCACTGCAACTCGGTTCTCTTGCTTCAGCATTTCAAGCTGCCCAAACCCTTGTTGATCTTGCAACCCAAGAAGCAAATGAATCATCGGATGAACGAGACGAAAAAGAAATTGAAAAGCTTCAAGAAGCTTACGGAAGAGGCGCAACCGGCCGCGGAATGGCGACAGGTGGAGCTAAGGCCGTAAAGGAACTTGAGAAAGAACAGAAGTCTCGTTCGACCCGTATGGTTCGCGACTCCATTGATGGTGCACTTCTTGATATCGCTACTTTCTACCGCGATGTCATGATGGTGCAATCCGGCAATACAGAATCAATAATTAATACAGATATGCGTGTAGGGATTGAAAGCTATGCCTCATCACACCCAGAGCATTCGACAATCTTGAAAATCAACGCACTTATGGAAGCTCGCGCCAACCTGGCGCGCAATGCAGCTCCGTTGGTCACATGCGAAGCTCTTATGTGCCAATTAGCGCGCAAATGAATATCTAAACCAGCCCTTGAGGGTGGTCATGAGCACCCCTTGCTATACGGCAGAATTCCACCATGCGTCTAGACCATGTTTCTTATGTAACTTCCCATGATCAACTTGCTGACACAGTACAACGCCTTGGTTCGCGCCTCGGTAGCACCTTTGTTGATGGTGGTATCCATCATAGATTTGGAACTCGTAACTTCACTGCTTCATTGAAGAACGGACAGTACATTGAAGTTGTATGCCCACTTGATCACCCAGCGACAGAACAAACACCTTGGGGTAAAGCAGTGTCAAAGAAAGCCAATGAAGGCGGTGGCTGGTTTACCTGGGTATTTAGTACTAAAGATATTTCATCGATTGAAACAAAGTTTGGTCGCGATGCAATTGAAGGTCACCGAACCCGTCCAAATGGTTCAGACTTAAAGTGGAAGCAAATTGGAGTGAAGGAAATTGCCGATACTCGCGAATTTCCTTTCTTTATCCAGTGGCTGTCTGCTGATCACCCATCTCAAGATGGAACACCGCTAGCTGAAATCGAAAAAATTGTTATTTCCGATAAAGATCAACTCGCAGATTCATGGTTTAAGGCAGAAATTCTTGATTCACTTGGAGATATAGAAATTGAATGGGTAGATCCCTCTACAAATGATGATCAATCTGGAATCGTCGCAGTTTACTTATCTACTCCGAATGGCTCAATCGTTCTAGACTAGTTATGCGTATATGCTTAACCCCCAGGAGTTTCTAGTTTCGAGCAAATTAGGCTTATCTTCTATGATTGGAAATACTATTAATCACGTCCAGTGTCCGTTAACTAAGGGAAATAAATCTTCTTGCCAGTGGGCGAAACGGGATGGCTCCGTACGGGATTTCCCGGAGGTTGGCTTAATTGAGTGCAGTAATTGTGGTCTGGTGGCTCACGAAGTAGATCTTCGACAAAAAATTGACTATGAGTCAGGAACAATGCACTCATGGGCGTCAGGGTATGGGCAGAACCTAGAATCCCCTTCCGAAGATATTTCAAGAAGAGTTGAAGCAATCGGAAAACTTGCCCAGATATATAAGATTGAGAGGATTCTAGATTTTGGGTCTGGAAGAGGCGAAGTATTAAGCGCCCTAAATGGGAAGTATCAAGCCAAAGGGCTAGAGCCCGAGCAAGAAGCGCGCATCAAATGTGAACGTGCTGGGTTTGAAGTCGCATCTTCGACGGCTGCATATAAAGAAAAAGCCGAAACTTTTGACTTGATTACACTCTTTCATGTGGTCGAGCATTTTTATGAATCGCACGAAGAGTTTTCTAATATTGTTGAACTTCTTGCTCCTGGGGGAATCATTGTTATTGAAACGCCAATTTCACAAGACGCGTTACTGACAAATTACAACTCAGAACAATTTTCAAATTTTACCTACTGGAGTCATCACCCAGTTCTTCACTCATTTGACTCTCTGAGAGGACTATTGACCAATGCAGGCTTGGAAGTTATCCAGGAAATTGGCATTCAGAGGTACGGGTTGGCAAACCATCTTTACTGGCTTGCAAAAGGGATGCCGGGCGGCCATGTGATTTGGGATGATTTGATCTCAAGTAAAACGGAATCTGACTATCAGGAAGACCTAGCGTCCAAAGGAACTAGTGACACGCTCTGGATTGTCGCACAACGACCACAAGTCACTTAATCTTGTTTGGAAGGCGCTCTCGATTAAATTGAATCCCAGAGTAAACCCGAGTCAAAACTATTGCAAGATATAGACCAGCGCAAGCAAGCACACTAGTCAAAACAATTGACACTTGAAGTTTCGCCGAAAAGGACACAAGAAGAAGCAGTGAAACGAGAAAACGAGAGGAAATATTTTTCCAATTGTGCGGGCGCGCTAAAACCAGGAGAGCAGGAAGAAGTAAAAGCAATCGGTACATGAAACTTTGTCCAACTAGCCAAACACAGAAATAAGTAGAGAATACCGAAATAAGAATGATCGCCTCCAATCGAGAGTTACAAACCTGGAGCGCAATTGATTTATTCCGGTGGAAATAGCGAATCAAGAAAAAGCTAGAAAGCAAAAATAATGCAAGATAGGAGAATTGTAGAAGGGGCGGAATTCGCACATCAAGAAAAAGTTTGGCTCCGAATGAAACCCCTAGAGGTGAGCCTAATTGAGTGCTCTGGAGGGCGATTTTAGCGACACTATAATTCATAATCCAATAAATAATGGGTAAGGCCAATAAGAGTCTTGTAAACGCATGCAAATACCTAGTAGTCAAGATCAATAGTAAAAGAAGAATTATTACGGGCCAAAGTTTAAAGATTGCCGCGGATCCAAGAAACAGAGCACCAAGCCATTCAAGGGTTAAATTTCTTTGTTCAAGAAGCAAAAAGCCAGTCAAAATTAAGGCAAGAGTTATTAGTTCATTCCCACGTTCAACTGCGAGAATTGCTACAGGTGAAACCAAGAATAATGGTACTGAGAAATTGTTTATTTTGTGATTTCGATTGAACAGATAGGTGATAAGAAAGAATAAAAGCGTCGAGGAGACTCCAACAATTGGTAAATTAGAGAATTTAACAAACCGAAACACCTCAATCACAAATGGGTTTTGATTTAGTGGCCGTTCCCAAGGGTCACATATGTTTTCACCGATAACTGGTGGCAATTTACAATCCGCGGCAAATACAAGCTGAGCTAAATCTCCAAATGGAAACATGGATTTGTTCAAGACCATACTTCCAGCACCAAACCTACTCCAGCAGAGATATAGGAAATCAATACCATGGTAAAAAAGGGAGAGTGCTACGAGGTAAACCGAGAGTATGGCCAGCAATGCGAGCGAAATCATCTTCGGGGAAAGTTCAACTTCAAAAAGACTTAGAAATAAGGGAAAAGTTATTAACGCTAACAGCAAGCAAAAAAGGGAATTAAGAACGGAACTCTGTTGCTGAAAGTGCGGAACTGTTACCATCAGAGCCCAAGCGAGGGCAAAAAGGATTAACTTACCTAGTTTTGCTTTCATTTACGGAATGTATTGTATTTAACTATACAGTAGATAGCACTTATCCCGTCTTTCCATCCAATTTTTTTACCATCAGCGTATGTTCGCCCACGATAAGATATTCCAACTTCGTAAATTCTTACATTCATGCGCGAAATTTGAGCTGTTATCTGTGGCTCAAGACCAAAACGATTTTCTGTTATTTGGATTCTTTTGGCAACATCTCTAGTAAATACTTTATAACATGTTTCCATGTCAGTTAAATCTAAGTTTGTGAAGAAGTTAGAAAGTAGAGTCAAGAAGCCATTTCCAACCCTATGCCAGAAATATAAAACTCTGCGTGGGCCACTACTTAGGAATCTTGATCCGAACACGACATCTGCTGCTCCTTCGAGAATCGGCTTCAGTAGTCGAGGATACTCAGTCGGGTCATATTCAAGGTCCGCATCTTGAATCAAGACGACATCACCAGTCGCGAGACTCAACCCTTCTCTAATGGCCGCGCCCTTACCTAAATTCTTTGGCTGGAAATGCAACCTATCAATTAAATTGACTATTTCACCTTGAAGAAGCTCTCGCGTTCCATCCGTCGAGAAGTCATCAATCACAATTATTTCTAAGTCTAGATTTATTGGTGATTGGTGTACTCGTCTAACTAATTCCTCAATCGTGGAAACTTCATTGAAGCAAGGGATAATCACAGAAAGTTTTTTCATTTTAACCCCTAAAGTAGTTGATGGTACGTATCAAGCCTTCAGTAAGTGAAGTTTTCGGTGACCAATCGTATAAAGACTTGGCAAGAGCTATGTCTGGTTTGCGTCTTCTTGGATCATCCTCAGGAAGCGGCAAATTCACAATTTTGGAGCTCGAATTACAGAGCACAATTATTTCAGACGCCAATTCTTGGATGGTAATTTCTTGAGGATTTCCCAAATTGACTGGTCCCAGGACATCCACTTCACCAAGACCCACACTTAGAATTCCTTCGATAAGGTCTTCAACATAACAGAGACTTCTAGTTTGAGACCCGTCGCCGTAAATAGTAATATCTTTATTCTCTAGTGCTTGATTGACAAAATTACTGATGACGCGACCATCGGTTCGAGACATACGCGGCCCGTACGTATTGAAGATTCTTACAATTCTTGAAGAAACTCGGTATTGACTTCTGAAATCGGAACACAAAGTTTCAGCGGCTCGCTTGCCTTCATCGTAGCAACTCCTTTTCCCAACTGGGTTTACGTTTCCCCAGTAGCCCTCAGATTGTGGATGCTGTTCAGGATCACCGTAAATTTCTGACGTTGAAGCTTGAATGAATGGGACATTTAACTTGCGCGCGAGTTCGAGACCATTCAATGTACCTTGGAAATTCGTCAACATGGTTCCGACTGGATTTAACTGATAACTTGGGGGAGAAGCTGGGCAAGCAAGATTAAAAATGACATCCACCTCAATATTGAACTCACTCCGCACATCCTGCTCGATTAATTGAAAACTTGAGTTTGTCGCTAGATCCTGAAGATTATCAAGAGATCCCGTAGACAAATTATCGAGACAGTAAACTCGGTACTCGCGATTTATCAATGAATTACAAAGATAGTTCCCTAAAAAACCAGCTCCACCAAGAACTAGGGCTCTTTTCCTCACCACCATAGATTAGCAATTTAACAGGATAATATCCGAGATTACGCAAATTCAATCAATATAGTATGTCCATGAGTACTTTTCTCAAATCAAAAGGAGCACAGTCGACATTATTCTTTGGAATATTAGTGTCAATTATTGCAAGTTCCAGGCTCCTTCAATATTTTCTTAAGACTTCAGGCTTTAGCCAAGGTGATTCATGGGCATACAACTTTGGCCATAACCCTGATCTCGCAAATTTATCATTCACTGGCCAAGCCTTGCGCAGATGGCCAATTGTGCTGGTCAATACATTCCTAGGAAATGATTCTCTTCAAATTCTGGCTCAATCCATTTTTTCTATTCTTGCTTGGTCAATACTGGTTATTACTCTCGGAAAGATAACGAGAGTTAGCGCTTATTCGCTGATTCTAATTACGACTCTATCTGCGTCCCCTCAAGTAGTCAGCTGGAACTCGATTCACTTATCCGAGTCTTACGCAATCTCAAGTGGAATTCTAACTTTGTGCTTTCTAATTCTGTACGAAAGAAAAAAATCTTTTCCGATTTTTATGGCGATCTGTCTCTCTCTGTTCTTCTTTCTGAATACTAAACCTTCAAATTATTTAGCATTTCTTGCTATTTGTTCCTTCATGGTGCTGCTTAAATCATCACGATCAGCGCTTAGAAGTTTAGAGATAAATTGGGTAAAAACCTCAATCCTAGGATTAGTAATTTTATACAGTGGCATGCTTGCGATTAATCAATCAACAAGCGATCTTCAGACAGATGGTCACGGAGAAAGCTACTCCGCTGCACAGGCCGTAGCTGTAATATCTAACGTAAATCCTCTCGCCAACGTTGTAAGTCAGAGTCTTACTAAGACTGGAAACATAAAATGCTTGACACAATTTAGCGATCAAACTCCCGAAGAGGTCACAAATTCCTTAAAAAATGAATGTCATACCGATGAGAAGTGGTTGACAGAAGATTTTCAAAAATGGTACATATCATTTATTGTCCGAAACCCAGAATATGTATTTAAGACCATTGCGACAGGATTCACCGCGGGTAATTCGCCGTACACATTATACGGAGGAAGTATTTCAATTCTTCCAGATCCAGTGACTTCTCTTTTCTTTGGAGAACGAAATTATGCGATTCGATTAAGCCAGAATTCTGCGTCCAATATTCCAATCAACACCCTTGAAATCAATAGTCCGATTATTTTCTGGACGATTATCTCCTTGACCCTTCTCTCATTACGGAAAATCAAGATTTGTTTAGGAAACAAAGCCAACATGATGAGTGTAGAAGCCGATCAACTTTTTGGAATGGTGAGCATATTTGGGATGTTTGTAATGGCAATAAGTGCCATTTCTATCCCTAATGAGTGGTTCCGACAATCTATTGTGGGTCAAATCGCCTTGCTGATTGCCGGAATAATTCACCTCGAAAGAATCGTTATGGAGATTAGACCCAAACTACGCGATTAGCTAATTGAATTTTCGAAAAACTGGCTTCACAACCGGACCTGCTAAGAGATCCGAGGCACCATTTTCCAGAGCTTTACGAACGTTAACGAGAGCATTCCGCAGTGCATATTCGGTTAACTCCAGATCTGATTCATTGTGAGAAAAGCTTGGCGCCCAAAAAGTCAACATTACCCCTGACGCCAACATTTCTTGCAAGAAAAGTGTTTTAAGTTCTTCCTTAGAGACGTTTTCATTCCCAATAAAATAAATCTCGAAGGCAACTGCAGGTCCTTTCACCTGAACGCTCGCGGAAATTTCTAATTCACAAATTATTGAATCAATTTTCTTAAGAAGCTTGTTGCCAAACAACCAAAGATACTTGGACACTTCTTTCTCCTGGCAAAATTTTGCAGTGGCGACAAATGCTCCGAGCGAGGACATCTCAGCACCGTGAGTAGAAGATAAAAGAAATGTTCTTTCTTGCCCTTCGTGTTGAATCCCAGCTAGTTCCATTATTTCTCGTTTACCAGTGAGGGCGGCAAGAGAGAATCCATTTGCAATTCCTTTGCCGAAAGTTGAGAGATCGGGGGTGACATTAAATAACCTCTGAGCCCCACCAATATCCCAACGGAAACCAGTTCGCATTTCATCCAAAATAAAAATCGAACTATTCTTCTTGCATAGTTCCTCAACTTGCTTCAGAAAATTTTGTCCTGAAAACGGGCATGTTTTACAATTTGGCACAACATCAAATTCGCACGAAGTTGAGCATGGAAGCAAGTCCGTTGCTGGTTCGAGAATGACAGCTGCAATTTCTCCCGCGTGAAGAGAAAACAATCTTTCTAAACTTGCGATATCTCCGTAGTTAAACTTAAGCGTAAGCGAGTGATGCTCCTCTGGCACACCCTTGGATATAGCAGTCGAACCAATAAACCAATCATCAAAAGAGAAGAATGGTTGCTCCTCTGGCACACAAACATATTTCTTTCCGGTAAATGCCCTAGACATCTTAATTGCAGCAGTAGTGACGTTTGAGCCATTCTTGGCAAACTTAACCATTTCAGCAGATTCAATCAAATCGACCAAAAGCTCTGCAGCCTCAAGTTCGATAAAGCTAGGCCTACTCAAGTTATTGCCCTTAAGCATTTCAGCATGTGCAGCATCAACGATTTCAGGAATACCGTAACCAAGCAACACGCTCTTCAAACCCATGCCGTAGTCAAGATACTCTGCACCATTAGAGTCCCATACTCGGGATCCTTTGCCTTTGGCCAAGACAGATGGCGCATTTGATGGATACTGATCTTTGCCTTTGGAGTAAGTGTGCGCACCACCCGGGATCACAGCCTCTAGTCTTCTTTGAAGATCTCGATTTTCAGAGTTTATTTTCATCAGTAGCCTTTCGCCCTCATGATCGCCTCAATAATGACTAGATCGATCTCTTCATCAATCTCGAACGATTTCCAACCTTCAAGTGCAAGTCCAAACGTCTTATCCTGGATAAATTTATGAAAACGTTTAAATGCACTGACTTGCGAAATATAAATACTACCATCTAAAAAGTAGAGCTCAGAAATTTCTTGTCGTCGTTTATGTATCCATTCGCCAGCTTGAAGGTGTTGAATCAATCCACTCTGAAAGTCTCTGCTAAATGAAAAATCAGGATGACCGCCAATTAAGGGAGAAATCGATACCAGAGAAGTGCAATCTGATTCTTCAAATTCATAAATTGCTTTTAGTATGTCTTCTTTTGACGTGAGTGGTGAGGTGGGTTCAAGCAAAGTGATACTCGTTTCCCCATCAATATCTCGGGATTCCTCAAGCTCTGATATCAGGTGCAATATGACATCCGCGGTGGAGGTTTCATCGCGAGAAAGATGCTCGGGGCGAAGACCTAAGATTTCTGCTCCTGCTTTAAGTGCAACATCGGCAATTTCACGAGAGTCTGTTGAACAAATCACCCTATCAAATATCCCAGCCTGGAGAGCGGCTCTTATTGGCCATTCAACTAAAGGGACACCAAGTAAATCTCGTAAATTTTTCCCTTTTATACCCTTGGAGCCACCACGGGCAGGAATAATTGCAATTCTGTTTGCAGGTTCGCGACTGATATCTCTTACAGACACGTCCATCCTCCGTCAAGTGTAAATAAACTCCCAGTTATGTAACCCGCAGTGGCACCGGTTAAGAAATCTATCATTCCGAATAAATCTTGAGGCTCTCCCATCCTGCCCATTGGTGTTAGATCTGCATATGCAGATCTAAAATCCAAAGGTTGATCTTTTCGAACACCTCCTAGAATTATTGTGTTCACCCGAAATTTAGGAGCAGCATGGACCGCCAGGTGCCTACTCATTTGATTTACTGCGGCTTTTGATGCTCCGTAAGCAATATTCTTCTCACTGGCAGGGTACAAACGGGGATTGGGTGACACCAAGCTGTAGATTGAAGAAATATTTACAATGGTTCCTGAATCATTAGCCTTTATGAACTCACGACAAACTGAAAAAAGACTGACAACATTTGTTTTCATAATATCTTCAAACTCATTTAGCGGAAGATTTAAGTAAGATTTAGATTCTTTTGATTCAGTTATATGGTCGTTTATTCCGAAGAAATTAACTAGGTTGGAACCCGGATTGGTACTGAACCAATCATGTACTTCACCTTCTACTCTGAAGTCGATGGGTGTTGATAAGTCCAACCCTTTAACGCTCTTGCCTTGAGATATCAAGTGATCCATGTATGCGGAACCAAGGAAACCGTCCGACCCCGTGACGATGAAATCGGGCTTCATGTCAAAGCCCTTCAACATTCTGAGAACACATGTCTATTAAAGTATCCTGAATTGAATACGAGGGGCTCCACCCCGTTAAATCCCTAAGCTTTGTGGAATCACCAATGATTGGATTGGTCTCCAGAGGTCTGAAATATTTTGAACTGACTTCGGCGAGCTTCATCCCTGAAATATTGTCAATACAAACCTCTTGAAGTCCATGACCAATGAATAATGGTTCAAAACCAAATAATTTTGCTGAACTCTCCAAGATTTCTCTCACCTTTGTGAGCTTGCCTGTCGCCACAACAAACTCCGAAGGGTCAGCGAGTTCAATTATTTTTACAAATGCACCAACGAAGTCTCTAGAATCGCCGAAATCTTTTGAGGCGTCTAGATTTCCTAAGCTCAAAGGTTTCGTTACCCCCTGCTTTAAATCAAACAACCCTTTTGTGATTTTCTTAGTCACGAAAAAATCAGCCCGCAACGGGCTCTCGTGATTAAACAAAATCCCATACGTAGCAAAAAGTCCGTATCCCTCCCGATAAATTCGAGCTAACTCTCTATTCGCTAATTGGGAGACCCCGTACGGGCTTCTCGGTGAGACACGTGAATCTTCGTTACATGATTTTGGAAGCCCGGAGTCATTTTGGAAAATTTCAGAGCTTCCCGCTAAGAATACTCGTGTTGCGGAACTACTCGCTCGAACCGCTTCAAGTATTTCTATAGTGCCTTGGATATTAGTATTCAAAGTTCGGTAAGGGTGGGTGAAGGAATCAGCCGTGAAAGAATCTCCGGCTAAATGAAATATCCAATCAAATTTCTTTTCGGCCACCAAGGTGTTGAGCTCTGATGATTGTCCTATATGCAAATCCACTAATTCAACTTCGTCGAGAATTCCTAACTTCTTTAATCGCCAAAAGTAATCAGCTGAGTTTTTCCGACATGTGCCAATGACTTGATATCCATTTTCCAGAAGAAGTTTTGCTAGATATGAACCATCTTGGCCACAGACGCCTGTGATTAATGCAAGCTTATTTGCCATAGTTCGATCCTATATAGTTAATCGCATCAATAAATCCTGCATAATCATTGAGGTGGCCCTGCCAAACCTCAATCACCTTTGTTCCGGTCTTTTCCATAATTTTGTCTAGGTATATTCCGATATCTCCAGAGCCTTCACCGAAGGGAAGACCTTCCCCATCAAAACCAGCTGCATCGGAAATGTGGAAATGAGTTGAAATATCAAGGAGTCTGTCGAATAAATCATGGAGTGGCGCCCCCCAATACTCAACACCAAGCTTAAAGTGCGAAATGTCGAGACATATCTCTCTGGTATTTTCTGCCAGAACTGCCACAGTAGAGGGCTCGTTGAAAGCATAGAGCTTAGTAGCTCCTCCAAAATACCAAGCGAAGGGGGGTAGCCACTGAAATAATAATTCAATTCCACTGCCTCGCAAACTGTCTTGTAGGCCAAAGTGATTTTCATAAAAAACATCTTTTTGTGCCCCTACAGAAAAGCTGCCAACGAGCGGTATTCGGATTCCCCTCTTTTCTTGTTCTTTCTGTATGACTTCCGACAACTTTGAAATAATCGCTTCACTCTTCGCCCGGATTTCAAGATCCTCAGAAAACGGGTCAATTAGTTGATTGGGAGATACATAATCCGGAAGGTGAACAGAAAGCCCCTTCAATTTTGGAATAAAACTAAAGTCAACTAGTCGAACGACTTCTTCATAAGAAAGATGAAGTTCATAATGGGCTAACTTAAATTTGTCGTGAATCTCTTGAAAATCATGCAATCTAACTGGAAGCGCAATCTCCAAATCGACTGCTGTCTCTACGGACTTGGTTTCAAGTTTTACTGTTGGAGAAACATGAGAATGTGTCAAAACATTTCCAGGAGCGAGTTCCTTTAGTAGAGTTTTACCTTCAAGATCTCGGAATACATCAACCGCAATACCAGTCCGAGGGGCCCGATAGAAAAAATCACTTTCCGCTATTTTAGTTCCAGCTGCAATTCTCCCCTTCGCAAAAAATGAACGCCCAAGATTTTGAAGGTTAATCAACTCCCCTTGATTTGGATACCTAGGACCGTCCCCCAGAGTAACTTTTGAGAAATCCTTTGCAAAATCTGCAAATTCTCGAAATTCCTCTTTTGTCGAACTTGTTGAATGATCTAATCCAACGGAATCTTTTGCAAGAGTGAGATGCCGTTCGACCAATCTTGCCCCGAATGACAACGCTACGATTGCAATCTTCCAGTCTTCGTCGTGACTTGAATAACCAACTGGCCCACCCCAAATTCTCGAAAGGTGTCTGACATAACCAATCTTGCTGTTGAAAGACATTGTCGGATAATTGCTCACACAATGCATTGGAATAATTGATTTTGACTTATATCGATTAAGCATCTTTACAATCTGTGCTTCATCGTGAGCACCAGTCGAAATCAAAACTTCAACATTTTGCAGGAGCAACTCATCAATCAAATCAAAATTTAACATTTCCGCAGATGGGACTTTAAAAAAATCAAATCGTTTCAACTCTAAATCAAAATCGGCGACATCTTCTACGACAAAGAAACTAATTCCAACTAAAAGATCGAGTGATTTAGCAAAATCCGTTAAATCAAGGATTAAGTCAGGTCCCAGATAGTTTCTTCTGATTTCAGAACTTACAATTTCATCGCCGATTTCCTTTAAATCTCCCAGATATACGTTATCCAGATTTCGATACTGAAACTTAATGGCTGTCGCGCCACTCCATTTTGCATCCAAAATTAATTGCTTGGCTACTAAGAAATCCCCATCATGGTTTATACCAATTTCAGCAATGGAAACAATATCGGATGTAGTGTGCAGTAATCGGTGAAGCTTATTCACACTAAGCTCCAATTCTGTCGTCGATAATAGCCTTGTCGTGCTCAAAGAATATCACTTCAATTTGGTATCTTACTCAATAGAAACTTATTCAGAGAGCGAACCTGCTAAGTCATTATTGTAAATGGGGGCTAAAGTTGAAAGTCGCGGTAGTTCAACTAAAAACCGATAGTGGCCTGCACATCGAAGAACAATTTCACAAATTCTTGAGAGTATTAGAGAAAGTTGAAAACTGCGACGTAGTTGTTTTTCCCGAACTTTGGTTGCAAGGGGCTTTTGGGCCGTCGTCCGAACAAATGGCGCCATTAGATTTTTCAAATAGTTATTTGAATTTCTTAATTGAATGGGCCAAAGAGAAAGAAACTTGGATTTGCACAGGATCTTTCCTATTAATTTCTGACGGTGGCCACATTACTAATACTTGCTACTTTATTGACCCCGAGGGACGAATTGTCGCGAATTACTCCAAACGTCACTTATTTGGGTATGGTTCCAAAGAAGCTGAAAACTTAGTCCCAGGCAATAATCGTGCAGAACCAGAGACAAGATTTGGAAAAGTTGGTTTTGCAATTTGTTATGACATGAGATTCCCAGAACATTTTCGAGCGTCTTCCAAAATCCCTGAACTATTTGTAATCCCATCAGCATGGCCGATTAGTCGCATTAATCATTTTGAATCATTATCAGTTGGGCGCGCAATAGAAAATCAATGCTATGTAATTGCTTGTAACGGTGTTGGTGCGCAAGGAACCGAGACCTTAGGTGGAAACTCGATTGTTGTCGATTTCAATGGACAAATCATTTTGAAATTATCATCTGAAGAAGAAATCGGATATTGCGAATTGAATTTTGAGGAATTACGAAACTTCAGAGAGCAATTCGATGTATTAAGCGATCGAGTTAAAGATTGAAACTACTTACTAATCTCTCGGCAGCAAGGAGAATATTTGTTGACACAAGGCGATTCTCATCTCTTAGGAAACCGAATCTAAAGAACGATTCAGGGATCGCTTTAATTGAAATGAACATGGATTTCAGTAGTCATGCGGCGTACGCGCTCCTTGCAAAAACAATTTCAAAGAATTCTGTCAGGTTTGTTGGATACTCTCATGTTCCAATATATGATCTTGGAAGCCTAATAAAGTGGCAACTTGCGATTCGCATACCTGCGCTCTTTGCAGCACAAAGATCGAACTACCTATACTCCAGAATCGGAATCAAGCGATTCGTTAAACCAGACTTGGTAATCAATTCATCAAATATGGTCTTGCCCTCAAAGCGTGATGTCCTCAATTTAGAAGTCGAAAACATCCCGATCGGTGATTTGTTTTACGATTTTCACCTTGCTAAGAGAGGGCTGGGCACGATTGACTTAAATTCAACCCACTTCCGGCAAGACTTAGAAGAATTCTTGGCAATAACTCAATTTTGGAAAAAATTTTTTTCAACTCACAACGTCGAGTATGTATTCACTTCGCATTCCGTTTATACGCAGGGGTTAGTAGGTCGAGTTGGAATATCATTTGGCGCCAAAGTGTTTGTTGTAAATCATGAGCGACTTTATAAATTAAGTTCTGGAAATTTACTATCGGATTGCGAATCAAAATTCTATTCACCGCATACCAAATTTCAGTTTGGTCATTCAGTTGATATAGAACGCGGAACTCTAGAGCTAGACAAAGTTATGAGTGGGTTACCACAACCCTCTAGTCACCACGGCTTAGTCAATGGATTCATTGGAGACAAAGAAGTCCAAATTGAAGAAAATGAACTTCCCAATGTAATGGTTGCTGCTCACTGTTTTTCCGATTCACCCAATGCGCTCGGCCCACAACTTTTTCCAGACTTCCTAGAGTGGCTAGAATTCTTGGGATTGATGAGCAAAAAGGTAAATGCAAACTGGTACATAAAGGAACACCCGGCCTTCAACGAGAACGATTTCGAGATTTTCAATGATTTTCTGACCAGACATCCCCAACTAAAGCGAATTCCCCGCTCAGTCTCAAACCGATTGTTATTCAGAGGCAAGATGGATCTAGTGCTTACGGTTCACGGAACTATTGCGGTTGAAGCCGCATGGAATGGCGTCAAAGTTATTAATTCATCCATTAATTCCCCTCATGCGAACTATGACTTTAGTGTCACCCCTAAGAGCATTACTGAATATCAAGACTTACTTGAAAGTCTGAATTTTGATAGCCTCAGGAAAATCCCGGAACCATCCAGAGAAGAAATAGCACACTTTTTTGACTTGCACCACATTAGAAGAAGCAAATACTGGTTGTATGGTGATTCAACATCACTATTTGTTGGACGGAATCTGAATTACAAATCTCGTATTCAAAGTCTCTCTAGCTTTACTTTCTGGTGCCAGAATTTTGCAAGTTCTACCAGTAATCTTGAGAAAGAAGTCGAGGCATTCATTAATTCCAACAAATACATTTTCTAGTTTGAAAACGATTTAGGGATTAGTATCACATCAATTTATCATAAACCAATTTAGTTTGATCGACTGTCTTCCCCCATGTAAATTTTCCAGCGTGAGCAATCCCGATTTCAATCTGATGTCGAGTTTCAAAATTAGCAGTTAGCCATAACTCAAGAAGTTCTTGTAGCTCAACTACATTCTCGGGGTCAAAATATATTGAAGAATCCTGGCAAACTTCAGGCAAACTTCCTCGGTTGCTAGTGAATGTGAGCGCTCCGCAGGCCATGGCTTCAAGTGGAGGGAGACCAAATCCTTCATATAGCGACGGATATATAAATGCTGCGGCATTCCGATAGTAATTCGCGAGCATTTCATCATCTCCGGAAACAAAAATCACGGGGTTCTCTTCAGACGGTCTCGCGAATGAATAAAACTCGTCATCAGTATATTTCTCTCCCCCGAAAGCAACCAAGGCAAAATTCTTGCGCAAAAAAACCGAGTTCATATAAGCTAGATACAAAACTTTGAAGTTCTTATATCCTCGGCGATTTCCAACATAAAGCAGATAAGGCTTTTTGTAATTTGGTCGTGCCCCATGACTTGCTAGCGAGAAGACTTTATCTATACCAAGATGGACCACTGAGGTTTTGGTTTCTACTGCAGGAAAGAATCGGACTAAATCTTCTCGCGTTTTTTCCGAAATACAAATGATGTGATCAGCGTTGCGAATATCTGATGCTTTTACATTCTTAAAAAAATTTCGAAAACTGCGTCGCTCCGGAAATATTTCGCTTATCATGTCAAATACCGTGATCACAACTGGGACTCCGGTTTTTTTGAAATCTGCAAAAAGCTTCGAGCCGTAATAAGTTGGGTGGAAAACCCTACCTGAGAGTTCTTTACCCAATTGATTAGATTCACCAGTTTGGTAAATTTGAGATAAAGAAACTGCCCGATCCAAACGAATTGATTGAGAGTGGAGCTGTGCGGCAAAATAGTTCTTGTTTTCATTAATTAGTGGGACTGCAGATTTTGTATTCCCATTAATTAATTCGTAAAAATATCTAGAAATCCCACCGGAATTTTGTAGATTCCAAATTTCAGGCCCGTAGTATATTTGTTTCATGGTTCCTCAAATTTCCAGATATTGCTTAGAGTCATCTAGATTTGGCTTTGTGTCTAATGACAAACATTGAAACTACTAAGTTTAGAGTACGCCTGTCGGGTGGGCTTGGCAACCAATTGTTCCAATTGGCCGCGGGTCATTTTTTTGCTAGCCAATTTGGCGCGCGATACTCGCTAGATTCAAATAATTTACATATCGAAAATTCTCACCAAAACTCCGATTTGAGCCAAATTGAATCCATAAATAGAGAATGCCTAGAAGACCTGAAAAGCGACAGGTTTGTGCTTACTAACCGACTTCTTCGTAAATTAATTAGAAGTAATAATCAATTTGCAACTCGAAGCAATGTCATTACAGATAGAAACTGGCAAGAAATATATGAAAATTTGCAATCCTTGGATTCCAATTTACTACAGACGAGTCGAGGAACATGGGATTTGTACGGGTACTTCCAGGACCCCCAATTAATCACAGAGGATCTGTTGAATGGCCTAAGAGTGTTAATCAACACGAGTTTAGAATTCAAGAAAGAATCTCACGCCCTCAGCACCCACGAGTTCAACGCACTACACATCAGAGGAGGAGATTATTTAACCAGTAAAATCCACGCCAATCTCCAAAGAGACTATTACATCAATGCGATGGAACATTTTACGCAACACGAACTTCCCCTGATTGTTTTCACTAACGATTCATTGCACGCAGTCCAGATTCTCGGTACTAACGTCAGATACAAGATCCAGGATAGTTCTGGGATGTCAGCGATTGAAGTGATGCACCTAATGGCAATGTCAAGAAATCTTGTCATTTCTAATTCAACATTTTCTTACTGGGCGGCAAGGCTCAAGAGCACCCCCGGACCAGTATTTGCACCTAGGAATTGGTATACAACCAATTCAATTCATAGAATTCAATACGAGCATCATTGGATCGCTATTTGAGACTACTTCTAAATTTTTTTCGTCTTCTAATTTCTGCCATAACTTTTATCGTTTGTAAGACTGGAAAATGTACCATCAAATGGGGTAAAACTACCCAGAAATCTTTTGTAATCACGAATTTCTTTCCATCTCTCACATAAAGAAATTTAAAATAATCCCAGATACTCAAAAGTCTTCTTCGAGAAAATCCTGGGTACTTTTTTAGTTCAGTAAAATCGGTTTTGAAATTTTTTGCTATAGAGCCATCCGAGTTTTTAACAAAATCGAACTGTAAAATTCGACGTTTAAGCATCATCACATTTTGGTTATTTGCAGAAATACCGCCAGGTTGAATTGAGTAATTTAAGAGAGTTTGTGGAACTGATGATAATTGTGTGGCTCGAGCTAAGCGCATCCACAGGGCTAGATCTTCAACTGGAAAATCCTCCTCTCGATATCCACCGGCTTCTTGAACCTGATGTTTCCTATACATAACTGAGGGATGTGCTGTTCGTTGGCTGTTTATCAACGAAAGCCAGGTCAGAAATGGCGTTGCAGGCGATTCAATTGTGCCTAGATCGACATCACCGTTCCCTAAGATTTTGTAGTCTGAAAAAACAGCAGAAACTTGCGGATTATTATCAAGGAATTGAGCTTGAACTCGAAACCGGTTCGGGTTATACGAATCATCGACATCTGCGCGCGCCACCAACTCATTACGAGCATGTGCTAATCCTGTGTTCAGAGTGGAGACCAACCCTTGATGAGGCAGATTCAACACTTTGATGCGAGAGTCGAGTGCCTCAAACTTAAGGAATTCTTCTGGAGTCGAATCTTCAGATCCATCGTTTATGAGTAATATTTCATCGGTAGACCTTAACCCGAGAAGAATTGAACTCAGGCATTTTGCGACCAACTGTTTCGAGTCGTAAACTGGCAGAAGTACCGTAATCGAATTCACGAGAACCTGATTTTCATTCTTTAACGCACCCACTTGCCGCCAGCATTTTTGTCTACGGCAATCAGAATTGGTTTCAGTTTCCCGAGTTGCGGATATGACGGATCAAAACAAAGTGAAGGCTCAAGAGACACGTGTTTTTGGCGTACGGCGTAGGCGTTCAAGTGGCTTTCATCATGGTACTTGGCCAAGACCCCATGCTCTTCATCAACTTCGACACGCGAAGCCAAGTCTTCACACATTTCTTGAATGGCCTGCTTGTTGCCAAACCAGAACCCACCGCAATAATAATATTTTCTTAGTCGCCTCGGCACGAAAGCTGCTGAACTCTCTCGAGTTTCCCATGCCCCTTGGCTCCCATAATTCCAGTAACGGTGAATATCCCCGAGGAGAAATCTTGGGTGTGTCAAATAGAAACGGAATTTCGATTCACTTGGTCGGTAAAAACCAGGATGCCTAACAAAAGTAAGTGGATACTGGCTGTTTTCGAACCAAGCACGGTTTAAGGCCAAATCAGAGACGAAACACATATCTGCATCTACATACGCAATGACTTCCTGATCAATGCTCTGGACAATATTTGCAATGTATCGAAATCGGTACAGACTTGGATAGGGCCATTCCAAATGCGGAATCTCAAAAATATGGAGACGTTCACCAAAAGCGGCTAAAACTTCCGAGGGTATTTCCTCTTTTTTGTCCGTAAATAGGTACCAGTGATGCTCAAACCCATCGCTAAAGTGTAAACGAGCTGACTGGACTAGATTAACCCAAAAATTTATGTATCTATCTGTTGCTATTGACACAAACGCAACTGGTTTCACAGATTATATAGTACTTTCACAGTATATTTTGTCAACTAGTACATAGTCATGACAAAACATTCAATAGAAAGGTTGCCATGCTCCTTTCCATAATTATTGCAACCCTGAATGCAGAACGGACGTTAGATCATTGCCTTCAGAGCCTTCGGCAACAGACAAACCAGAATTTTGAAGTCATTCATATTGATGGAGCTTCTACAGATTCAACTATGGAGATAGCTTCGTCATTCAAAGATATTCAGATAAAGTCGATTTGCGAGGAAGATGCAGGATTGTATTTTGCGATGAATAAAGGCCTAAGTATTGCTTCCGGAGAAATCATCTCTATTTTGAATTCTGATGATTTCTATTTGCCTACGACTGTAGAAAAGGTAATTACACACTTTAATTGTAATCCGGAAACTGAGGTCCTCTGCGGAAATACTTTGCACTTAGAGAGGGGCCTTTTAAGACCAGAACCTATTAATCTTGGCATGGGCATGGTTCCTCATCCATCGACCTTCATACGTTCTTCTTGTTTATCAGCATCTGGAAATTTCGATACCAACTATCGAGTAGCTGCTGATTACGATTTGATGCTACGAATTAAGGCAAACGGTGCGATTTTTTCCACAATTGACGAAACGTTGGCAGTAATGCGTGCGGGTGGTTATTCAGAGACACACAAGAAAATCTCAATTAAGGAAACACTTGAGCTCCAAAAAGTCTTCAATCATTGGAGCAGACTCAAGTTTATTCTTTATTGGACAAAGTATTATGTTGGAACATATTTTCGTGACCTGATTTCAACTCTGAAGAAAAAGGCGGATTAAAGTTATGTATTTGAGGAACTTAGAGCTCTCACGTACTTTAATTTCTAAACGAGACAAAATCAGACTTCTTGCCGTAGCAGTCATCCAGATTTTGTTAAGTCTTCTAGATCTTGCGGCTGTCGCAATGATTGGAATGTTGGCTGCGATAGCTGTGCGGGGGGTCCAATCCGCTCCCCCCGGGGATAAAGTGAGGTCGGTTCTGGAATTTATCGGAATGGCCGATAACTCACTACAGGAACAGGTTGCTGTTGTTGGAATATGCGCAGCGGCTGCCCTAGTTGCGCGAACTCTTGCATCAATTATTCTAACTAGAAAGACGCTCTTCTTTTTAAGTAGCAGATCTTCAAATCTAAGTGCAGATCTTACTGATAAATTCCTGAGTCAAGATTTATCAGGGATTAACAGTAGTTCTCCGCAGAACACAATGTATGCATTAACCAACGGAGTGAACTGCCTTATTGTCGGCGTATTCGGGAACTTGATTCAAGTCTTGGCTGATTTTTCCCTCCTTCTCATTCTTGGTGCAGCTCTTTTCGTAGTCGATGCATTCACCGCCTCCCTCACCATTGGGATTTTCGCGATTGCTGGTTTATTTATGCATCGATTGCTTGGTCCTCGGGCGAGCAAATTAGGATCGAAAAATGCAGAGTTGGCAGTTGCAAGCTCGAATCAAATTATTGATGCTATAAGTTCGTATCGTGAATTGGTTGTGCGAGGGAACAGAAAATTTTTTGCAAATGAAATAAGGTTGAATCGAAATCAACTCGCTAAAGTGCTTGCAGAAATACAGTTTCTACCTGGGATTAGTAAATATGTATTTGAGTTGACCGTCGTCATCGGTGCTCTGCTAATTTGCGGCGTCCAGTTCGTTCTAAATGATGCTCCTCATGCGATTGCAACCCTGAGCGTATTCTTAGTTGCGGGAACTAGAATTGCGCCGGCTGCGTTAAGGATACAACAAGGCATTATTCAATTAAAAGCAAATTTTACTTCTTCTCAACCAACATTAGATCTTGCGAAAAACCTTCGCAATGTTCATTCGCTAAATGACAATGCCAATATTTCAATTCGAGAACACGGTGAATTTGTTCCTGAACTCACCATGGATAACGTAACTTTTGCGTATTCACCAGACGAGAAGAAGATTTTCGAAAAATTTAGTTTGCACATCAAGGAAAAAGAAGTAGTTGCCATTCGCGGTCTATCCGGAGTCGGAAAGTCCACTCTCGTTGACATCATGCTTGGAATTCTGAAACCAGACGAAGGATTAATTCAGCTTTCGGGGTTGAATCCGGTAGACGCTTTCCGTAAATGGCCAGGAGCTGTGTCATATGTGCCACAGAAAATTGAGATTTTTGAGGGATCAATTCGGTCAAATATCTGTAGGGGTATAGCCGAAGACGGGATCTCGAACGAAGAAATTTGGGACGTTCTCAGGATGGTTAAGCTGGAAACTTTTGTAGAGAGCCAAAAAGAGGGCTTGGAAACACAAGTATCAAGCCAAGGAGTTAATTTAAGTGGTGGGCAACGACAAAGGCTCGGAATCGCTCGGGCATTAATAACAAATCCAAGACTTCTCGTTCTCGATGAAGCAACGAGCGCTCTAGATGCAACCACTGAACTTGAACTTGCGGAGACCCTATTTAGCCTCAAGGGTCGATTTACGATTGTTTTGATTTCTCATCGTGAGGAGATGGTCAACTTTGCGGATCGAGTTATTGAACTAAAGTAATTGCTCATTCAATTATTTATGGCTTTATTGAGGCTGTATAGAATAACTCTGTCTAGTCTTATTTTGACTGGATTAATTCTCAACCTGCGAGCAATAAACCTAGTGGGAAAGTTCAATTCAGCTTTGCATCGAAAAGCGAATGTATCTGCGTAGACAACGCTCATTTTTTGAGAAAACCTAAATAGGTCTCTAAGACGAAGCCAGGGTATGTCAGGAAGTGTGGTTATTTCTACTCCTAATTCCTCGAGAGCGATGCCAATTGAAACATCATCAATTATTCTTGACTGGATTCGAGAAATACCTAGTACCAGTTTTTGTACCACATCTTTTGAGAGAATTATTGAATACCCACCGACGTACTTAACACCTTGATGTGAATATTCAGGACCGGCGTAGATTCTAGAATCAGGGAGAGAAGCCAACACTTGCTCTAATTTCTTGGGATTAAAGAACGTGCTATTATTGGTCCTTACGACGTAATCGAAGTTGTAGTTTTCAAGAATATGCGCCATTCCGGACAGAGTATTAGAGAGTAGCTGCTCCCACCCCGCCAAAGAATCAAAAAATAAATCAGATTCATTTTCAGTCTTGGAAATTTGAGACACTTTGATGCCAAGTTCATGTTGTGGTCGATCAACCTCATGAAGAGTTACGTAATCATCTGAACCACTACCTAAGAACCCGTTCCCAAAGAGAAATAAAGCCTTGTGATTATTGGGCAAGTTTTTTACCCAAGTCTTCTTTTGAGCCAAAATTAATGATCCCCAAGGTTTTTTATGACTTGACGCGATGAGATATAGAATTTGCACTTAACTAGGCTACCCAACTCCATGTATCAAATGTCCGTTTTGTCCCCTTCCCGCGACAATCTAGACTGGGATTCGTAGTAGGGGATAGAGGCAGCGACGGCTGGTTCTGTAAGACCAAAACCGGTTAAAGAGGATCAATAAAGTGGCACTTAGCATATGGACAGTTGCTGAACTGGGGGCTTTTTACACTGAGCACCGTTCAGAGCTACTCGCGCATGCCAATCGCGTATTGAAGGATTCAGC
>JACCDK010107629.1_pt1 | contig 22531 bp, 20 predicted proteins | sample 7445871 | NCBI WGS metagenome assembly JACCDK01 (sample SAMN15323436, study PRJNA562643) | freshwater metagenome | isolation source: river surface water | place: USA:Blue River Watershed | collected 2017-08-15
GATCGATTAATTTTATCAGGAGCGATTGATGTAGTGGTGATTGACTCCGTAGCAGCCTTAGTTCCAAAGAGTGAACTAGAGGGAGAAATGGGTGATTCTAAAATGGGTTTACATGCGCGTTTAATGTCTCAAGCATTGAGAAAATTAACAGCAACAATAAATAAAACAGGTACGGTATGTATTTTTATTAACCAATTGCGTGAAAAAATTGGTGTCATGTTTGGTAATCCTGAAACAACAACAGGTGGTAATGCATTAAAGTTTTATGCCTCTGTTCGTTTAGATATTAGAAGAATGGCACAAATTAAAGATGGTGATGAAGCTGTAGGTAATAGAGTTAAAGTAAAAGTGGTAAAAAACAAAGTAGCACCTCCTTTTAGAGCAGCAGAGTTTGAAATTATTTTTGGAGAAGGTATTAGTAAAATTGGAGAAATAATTGATATGGGTGTTGAATTAGAAATTATCAATAAGAGCGGATCTTGGTTTAGCTATGAAGGAAATAAATTAGGACAAGGACGCGATTCAGTAAAAACAATTTTACATGATAACCCAGAAATGGCAAATGAAATTGAAGCAAAAATCAGAGCAAAAATTGCAGCAAAAGTAGAAGAGGCTGCAAGTAAATAATATTTATCTTGTTTTTTAAAGGTTAGTAGGTACGGACCGCATCATTTATGGTGCGGTTTTTTTATATTTATAAAAAAAACAATTGATTTTTATTTTAAAAATATTTATTAGAGCAGCACTATGGTTATTTTGTAGTGATATTAATATTAATAATAAACACCTTTTAAAAACAAAAGGACCCTTATTAATTATTGCAAATCATCCTAATTCTTTTTTAGATGCAATAATAATAGGAGTTCAATACAAGCGAAGAGTACATTTTTTAGCAAGAGGTGACGCTTTTACAAAAAAACATCATCGTTTTTTATTAGGCTTATTAAATATCATCCCAGTTCATAGACAAAAGGAAGGAAAACAGTATTTACATTTAAATGATTTTACTTTTCAAGAAGCCGTAAGATTATTAAACAAGGGCGAAGCGGTTTTAATTTTTATAGAAGGAATTTGTTTAAATACCCATGAATTACAACCCTTTAAAAAAGGAACTACAAGAATTTTAGAAGAAGCGCATAAAAAAGGCATCAACCCTATTATTCATATTGCAGGAATAGCTTACAATCATTTTAGGGGAATTGGTAAAAAAGTAAATATTAGTATTGTAGATTTAATGTTAACCAGACCTATTATCTCTCCAAAAGATCGGGTAGAATTTAATAAAAACGCTTTTGCTATTTTAAATAAAAATATTTTTCCACCTTTACCAACAACCGTTATTAAAAAAACACCTTTTTATTACCTACACCTTCCATATTACAGACTTATTCAAAAGGTAACCCACAAAAAAACCAATAAAACTGTTTTTTACGACTCTGTCTTGTTTAGTCTTTTACTTTTCACCTACCCCCTATTTATCATAGTATTATACCTTGCCCTGTATTTTATAGGGATACCCCAATCAATAATTTTTGGTACCTTGTTGTGTATTCCTATACTAAGTAAATACACAACAATTTAAATGATACAAAATGAAAAATAATTTTAGAAAACTTGAACGTAGAAAAAAAATAGCACTGATTGCGCACGATAATAAAAAAAGAGATCTTATTGAATGGGCGGTTCACAATAAGGTTGAATTATCAAAACACTCTTTGGTGGCTACGGGCACCACAGGAAAATTAATTGAAGAAGCCCTTGATCAACCTGTTGTAAAGCTTTTGAGTGGACCACTCGGTGGCGACCAACAAATAGGCGCCATGATTGCTACAGGAGACATTGATGTGGTGTTTTTCTTTTTTGATCCAATGGAAGCACAACCACACGACAGCGATGTAAAAGCATTATTAAGATTAGCAGTTGCCTGGAATTTACCAATGGCCTGCGACAGAAGTACAGCCGATTTTTTAATGACCTCAAGATTTATGCAAGAAGAATACGAATACGAACTTCCAAACTACACCCACTATCTTTCTAGACAAATTTAATTTCTAATTATTATTATGAAAAAACAAATTGCCCTTTTTTCTATCCTTGGATTATTAAGCATTAAAGCCAATGCACAAGAAAAAATTCTTGGATTTAAATCAAGCGAAACACAGCTTAAAAACGAAAAAGCCTTTGATGCACAATTAAGTGCAAAAAGGGTGGGAGAAAATATTAAATTACTTTCATCGGTACCACACCATGTTGGCTCTGCTGGTGGAAAAATGGTAGCGAGTGAAATTGCAAAAGTTTTTACAGCAGCGGGCTGGGATACAAAAATTGAAACTTATCAAGTAATGTTTCCCACTCCAATTACTAGAAGCTTAGAAATGTCTGGTGCAACCAACTATAAAGCAAAACTAAAAGAAACGCCCCTAAAAGAAGACGCCACCAGTAATCAAGCCGATCAATTACCTACTTATAATTGTTGGAGTGCTGATGGTGATGTAACCGCGCAACTTGTTTTTGTGAATTATGGTTTACCAGAGGATTATGAAACCTTAGCAAAATATGGCATTGATGTAAAAGGAAAAATTGTGATTGCAAAATATGGCCGTAGCTGGAGAGGCATTAAACCAAAAGTGGCGCAAGAACACGGCGCCATTGGTTGTTTAATTTATTCAGACCCTATCGACGATGGATATAGCGCAGGAGATCCTTATCCAATTGGTGCTTTTAAAAACGACCAGACGGTTCAACGCGGTTCTATTATGGATATGGTTATTTATCCAGGCGACCCAACTACACCCAAGGGTGCTTCGGTAGAGGGTGCGACAAGAGTGGATCACAATGACGCGGAGAATCTTTTAAAAATTCCAGTGCTTCCTATTAGTTATGGCGACGCAGCGCCTTTATTAAAAGATATGGGTGGTCCAGTAGCCCCCAAAAATTGGGTGGGCGCACTTCCCTTTACTTATCATATCGGTCCAAGTAAATCACTCGTTCATTTAAAATTAGCATTTGATTGGAAAATTAGACCCGCCCTTAATGTAATTGCTACCATTAAAGGAAGCGAGTTTCCAGATCAATGGATTATTAGAGGAAATCACCACGATGCCTGGGTAAACGGAGCGGCCGATCCAGTTAGCGGAATGGCCGCTGAGTTAGAAGAAGCTATTGCAATTGGAGGTTTATTAAAACAAGGGTGGAAACCAAAAAGAACATTAGTGTATTGTGCTTGGGATGCGGAAGAGCCGGGTTTAATGGGTTCCACAGAATGGGTTGAACACCACGCAGCCGAACTACAATCCAACGCGGTTGCTTATATTAATTCAGATGGCAATGGAAGAGGGTTTTTGGGCGCACAGGGTTCACATGCATTTATGCCGTTAATGACAGAAATTAGCCAATCAGTTACAGATCCAGAAACAGGTGTTTCTATTTTTGAAAGAGCAAAAGCATCAAAGGCGGCTAACGCAAACAGCGTAGCCGCAAAAAAAGAAGCCTATGAGGCTGCTCAATATCCATTAGGTGCAATGGGCTCAGGATCGGATTATTCTTCCTTTATTCAACACCTAGGAGTGCCTTCTTTAAATATTGGATTTGGCGGGGAAGATGAAGGGGGTGAATATCATTCTATTTATGATTCTTATGATATGTATACGCGCTTTAAAGACCCTAGTTTTGTTTATGGAGTAACGCTTGCACAAACAGCGGGAAGGGCGGTGTTGAGGCTTTCAGATGCAGACGCCCTGCCTTTTGATTTTCAACATCTTCAAAAAACAGTGAAGGGCTATATCAACGAATTAATTAAAAACGTTGATCAAATGCGCGAAACCGCTAAGCTTGAAAACGAGCTGGTTAAAAACAAGGTATATGTTTATGCGGCCGACCCAATAGAAAAACTAAAAACCCAGGAAATGGTTGCAGAGGTTCCTTATGTTGACTTTGCCCCTATTTTAAATGCACTAAGTCGTTTTGAAAAAGCGGCTACAAGGGTGGAGGCGCTTAAAAGAACAGCCGACGCAACAAAACTAAAAGAGCTAAATATAAAATTATACCAAGCCGAACAACAACTTTTAACTAAAGAGGGATTGCCAAGACGCCCTTGGTATAAACATAGCCTTTATGCACCCGGTTTTTATACGGGCTATGGTGTAAAAACGGTACCAGGCGTAAGGGAGGCGATTGAACAAAAAAATTGGACAGAGGCGAAGGAACAAATAAATGAGGTATCAAAATCTATAGAGCGTCTTGCTGTTTATTTAGAACAATTATAGGATAGAACGTACCTTTGGTTATGCCCTTTCAAATTCAATCTAATTATACCCCCTCGGGTGATCAACCTGTTGCAATAGCGCAGTTGACCGAGGGGGTTTTAAATGGTGACCAATATCAAACACTATTAGGTGTAACAGGTAGTGGAAAAACATTTACGATTGCGAACCTTATTCAAAACGTACAGCGACCCACACTAGTGCTTACACACAATAAAACATTGGTGGCCCAACTATATGGCGAGTTTAAGCAATTTTTTCCCAATAACGCGGTGGGTTATTTTGTTTCTTATTATGATTATTACCAACCAGAAGCGTACCTACCCACATCGGGTGTGTACATCGAAAAGGATTTAAGCATCAACGAAGAGCTTGATAAATTAAGACTGCAGGCCACCGCACAATTGTTAAGTGGCCGTAGAGATATAATTATTGTGGCAAGTGTAAGCTGTATTTATGGTATGGGAAATCCAACAGAGTTGGAAAACGGCATTATTAGAATTCAAAAAGGACAAATCCTTGCAAGACAAGCTTTTTTACATGCACTGGTAAACGCGCTTTACCATCGTTCGGTTACCGAATTTGATAGAGGATCGTTTCGTGTAAACGGAGACACGGTTGATATTCGACTTCCATATGTTGATTATGGTTATCGCATTACTTTTTTTGGAGACGAAATTGAAGAAATAGAAACCATAGAAATTGAAACCGGAAAAAGAATTGAGCGGATGGAAAACGCCGCCATTTTTCCTGCGAATTTATATTTGGCGCCCAAGGATATGGTGCAGCAAATTATTTATGAAATACAAGACGAAATGCGCGCACAGGTGGAGTATTTTAAAAAAGTAGGTAAACCGCTGGAAGCAGCAAGAATAAAAGAGCGCGTTGAATATGATATTGAAATGATAAGAGAGTTGGGTTACTGTACAGGCATTGAAAACTATTCTCGTTTTTTTGATAGGCGCGTACCCGGAACAAGACCGTTTTGTTTATTAGATTATTTTCCAAAAGATTTTTTATGTGTGATAGATGAAAGTCACCAAACCATTCCACAAATTACTGGAATGTATGGAGGAGATCGTAGCAGAAAAATGAATTTGGTTGAATATGGATTTAGACTACCCAGTGCGATTGATAATCGCCCTCTTAACTTTAAGGAGTTTGAACAAATTATTGGACAGACTATTTTTGTAAGTGCAACACCCGGTGAATATGAATTAGAAAAAACGGGAGGCCTAATTGTAGAGCAGGTGGTAAGGCCCACAGGCCTGTTGGATCCGCCTATAGAAGTGCGCCCTACTAAAAATCAAATTGATGATTTGTTGGACGAAATTGCAATGCAGGTAGAAAAAGGCGACCGCGTTTTAGTAACTACCCTAACTAAAAAAATGGCGGAAGAGATGGATCGTTTCTTACAAAAAATACAAATCAAGTCGAAATATATTCACAGTGATATTGATGCTTTAGAACGAGTTGAAATATTAAGAGAACTTCGATTGGGTATTATAGATGTATTGGTGGGGGTTAATCTTTTGAGAGAGGGGTTAGACCTACCCGAGGTTTCTTTGGTGGCGGTACTTGATGCAGATAAAGAAGGATTTTTAAGAAATGAAAAATCACTTACCCAAACCTCCGGACGCGCCGCGCGTAATGTGAACGGTCGCGTCATTTTTTATGGGGATAGTATAACCCAAAGCATGCAGCGCACCATAGATGAAACCAATCGCCGTCGCGAAAAACAAATAAAATACAATACCGAACACAATATAACCCCCACTACCGTGATAAAAAGCATCGAACAAGTGATGGCACAGGGCTCGGTATTAGATATAAGGGGCTATACGCTTAATAATATCAACGTACGCACTACCGATGAAATTAATGTACTAGCAGAGGGTGCAGAAAAGTATAGCGAATACAAAACAATACCTCAATTAGAAAAAGCCATTAAGAATACTAAAAAGCAAATGGATAAATTTGCAAAAGCTATGGACTTTATGGAAGCAGCCAAAACAAGAGATGAAATGTTTTTATTAGAAGCACAGTTAGAAAAAATGAAATCAACCGCTTAATTCAAAAATACCAATACAATAAACATGTTTTCCGTTTTGCAATCAATTTATAATGGCATTCTTCAAACTGGTTGGCTAGAGGCGATAGCAGTAATTGCGGGTGTTGTATCCGTTTGGTATAGTAGGAAAGAAAACGTGTTGGTGTTCCCCACAGGACTCATCAATACCACGCTATATATTTACTTAAGTTATAAAGGCAATCTTTTTGGAGAGGCTAGTGTAAATCTTTATTACACCCTAATGAGTGTGTATGGTTGGTATTTGTGGACAAGAAAAAAAGAAGATCACCAAACACCCGTTTTACAAATAACAGCAAGCAATCAAAAAGAGTGGATTCAACAGCTACTTTTTTTTGCAGTGTTTTATCTTGTCATTTTTATTTCATTGTCTTTTGCCAAAAAAGCATTTGCACCAGAAGCAATTCCATGGGCTGACGCATTTGCGAGTGCCACTGCTTATACCGGAATGTGGTTGATGGCAAAGAAAAAAGTGGAGAGTTGGATTTGGTGGATTTTAACCAATATCGCATCCATACCTTTATATTTTGTAAAAGGATATGCATTTACGAGCGTACAGTTTTTGATTTTACTTTTACTAGCCATTGCGGGTTTACAGTCCTGGCGAAAAAAAGCAAAGACCCCAACATTGTAAAGCACCCCAATTGTGAAAAATACACCACACTCAAAATGAACAACATTAAAAAAATAGTGATCCTCGGTCCTGAATCAACGGGAAAATCAACGCTTTGCGCCGCGCTAGCAAAACATTATCAAACCGAGTGGTGTCCCGAATATGCAAGACAATACTTAACGGAGAACGGTACCGACTATACTTATGACAACTTATTAACGATTGCCAAGGGTCAATTAAGGGGCGAGGATGAATTTGTAGAAAAGGCCAATAAGCTGTTAATTATTGACACCGATATGTATGTGATGAAAGTGTGGTGTGAATATGTATTTAATAACTGCCACCCATTTATTTTAGAACAAATTAATGAAAGAAAATACGACGCCTACTTATTGTGTGATATTGATCTACCCTGGACCGCCGACGAAATGCGAGAATATCCTACCGAAGAACCGCGTAAGGAATTATTTACCCTTTATAAGGAATTGTTGATGAATCAAAACACCCCCTGGGAAATTGTACGTGGTACAGGAGACGCAAGAACTCAAAATGCAATTGCGTTTATAGAAAAGCATATTTTGTTATAGGGTTACTTGCTTTTTAAAAGCGCAACAATATCCTCATCATCTTGAATATTATTCATCTCCCTTAAAATTTGAGGGTAACGCCAAGCAACGCGACCAGTCATGGGGACTGCGGTAAATTTTTTTGGATTGGGAAAACCAGCAACAATCATTGCCGCCTCAGATCGGGTTAAATTTTTAGCCGATTTATTAAAATAGTGTTGTGCTGCAGCCTCCACCCCAAAAAGGCCAGGACCCGTTTCAATTACATTTAAATACACTTCTAAAATTCTTTTCTTTCCCCAAACCAACTCAATCAAAAAAGTAAAATAAAACTCAGGAACTTTTCTGATGTACTTATCGTAACTCCCTCCCTGCCATAAAAAAACATTTTTCGCAACCTGTTGTGAAATAGTGCTTGCGCCCCCACCAAAAGGAATTTTAGATTTTTTATTTTTCTTTTTTGGACGCAAACTTTTTTCCATCGCATCCCAATCAAAACCACTGTGATCGGTAAAGGCCTGGTCCTCACTAGCCAGTGTGGCTAATTTAATATTATAACCCATCTCCTCCCAACCAATATAATCCCGCTTTAAACCCAAACCAAAAGCATTAGTAAGTTGCGTAATGGTAATAGGAGGGTTGATAAATTTTACAAAAAGCAAATAAACAATAGAGCTTATGAAAAGATAAAGAAAAACTTTTCTGATTGTTTTAAACAAGGGACAGGTAATTTAAAATTATAAAACTTCTACACTAAAACGTTTACCAATAGGACGATAATTGGGATTTAATTTTGATTGCCAAACACCCAATAACCAGGCCGCTAAACCACCTCCAATTTGTGATAAATTTTTATTGCTAAATACCTGGTCTTTTTTTATTAAGGAGTTGGCCATATTTAAACCCATATACAAAGGACCGCCAATCTTTAACAATGCACCGTTTGTAAAAACACTGGTATAGTGCCCCTTATCGTGTGCAAAGCCAGTAATTTCGTTGACATGAATTTTTAGGGTGCCCATTTTAAGTGTGTCTTGTGCCCAGGTTCCATAGGCGGTGGTGGAGGTTTGAAGCGCAAACTGACTTATTTGAATTGAATCGGTTTTGATCCAGTCCACATACCCTGTAATCCACTGATGATTAATAAATTTAAAATTAATATAACTACCAACGGTAAATGAGCGAACAATAATCCCACGATCCTTTAGCACCACCAACCCTCCCTTCTGCGCATTTGCAGAAAGAATTAGCTGCACCAAGAATAACAATAAAAAAAATATTTTTTTCACAATACAATTTACGAACTAATATTTATAAAATAATTTATTATTTATAATTAAGTGCTCCATAAAAAAGGACCGCACTAAAAATTAAAATAATAATTCCGGTCACACGATTTACCCACAACATTGTTTTTTCGGTAAGTTTTGGCCTAAGTGTATTGGCCAATACTACCTTTAACAAATCAGCAAACAATACAAACCCCAAGCAAGTGCCAAAAACCAACACTTTGTATAATATTGGGTTGGTGGTTTCTGAAGCGTCGGCCCCAATGGCCGCCGTCCAGGCAAACCAAAATAAAAAAACATTTGGATTTAGCGCGTTCATTAAATACCCTGTAATGAATACACCCACCAACTCGCGTGGTTGCATTTCCTTAACGTGATTCACCCCCACATTTTCTAAATGAATCTTTTTAAAAAACAAAGTATATATTCCCATTATTAACAAAAAACCCGCCCCCACCATTGCGATGATTGACTTGTGAGCCAATACAACAGTAAACAGCGTTGTAAATACATTACATATAACCAGTAAAGAAATATCGCTAAAGGAAACACCGGCTACAAAAGCAAAACCGGCATTACGACCATTGGTTAAACTTTGTTTTAAAATGGCAAAAATAACTGGTCCAATAGAGATACTTAAAATAAATCCTAGCAAAAGACCTTTTAAAATGGGGGCAATCATATTAGTTTTTTGAAATGAATTGCAACCAGTCATTTAATACATTGCCTTTTAATACCCTAGGAAACTTGTGTTGTCCTCCAATTTTTCCCTTGCTTTCTAAAAACAACAAAAATGTTTTCTCAGAAAGCAGGGACAAGCGCACTTCTTTTAAGGCGCTTTTTCTTTCAACTGCATAGTCGTCGTTCAGCTGCATCAATTTTTCGTCAATTTTTTGCATCAGCAAATTTTCGTCCACCAACTCATTACACGCTACAAACCAGTGGTGACCAAAAAAACTATCGGAAGGAAAACCCGCAACACAATATTCAGGAATAGAAATATTTAATTCCTCCCCCACCAACTGAATGGCCTTATTCATGTTGTCAACGCTTAGATGCTCTCCCACTAAACTTAAAAAATGCTTTGTTCTGCCGGTAATGATGATCTCCGCATTTTCTTTATCCACAAAGCGAACGGTATCACCAATCAAATACCTCCAAGCGCCCGCTACGGTGCTAATTAATATAGCATAATCCTTACCCTCCTCCACTTCGTGAATCATAAGGGTTGTAGGTTGGTCAATAATTTCTCCGTTGGCATCAAAATTCTTTTCATCAAAAGGCACAAACTCAAAAAATATATGTTGGTTAAAGGAAAGGCGCATTCCTTTACTGTATTGTTTGTCCTGCCAGGCTAAAAAACCCTCGCTGGCCAAATAAGTTTCAACATAAGAGATGGGCTTTCCCAATAATTTTTCAAAACCATGTTTATAGGGTTCAAAACTCACCCCTCCATGTACAAAAAATGCCAAATTGGGCCACATTTCGTGAATATTGTTCAACTGATAACGCTCTATCACCATTTCAATACACATTTGAATCCAAGCAGGAACGCCCACAATAAATCCAATATCCCATTGGGGTGCTTTTTCTACAATTTCCTTTAGTTTTTTATTCCAATCTTTTTCTTTCGCAATTTTTTTACCCGGCTTGTAAAAGGGCTGAAACCAAAAAGGTGCTTTTTTTGCGGTGATTCCGCTTAGGTCCCCCGCATAATAGCCCGGTCCTTTTTGTAAATCGGTGCTCCCTCCCAGGGTTAACCAACCTTTCCCAATGCTTGTAAGGGGAACCTCTTTATAATTAAACAAACTAATTAATTGCTTAATCATAATTACCTTATTGCCTTTTAACAAATCATTGGTAACAGGAATGTATTTGCTTGCCGATTCGCTTGTGCCGCTGCTTAGCGCAAAAAACTTAATTTTTCCAGGCCAACAAATATCTAATTCTCCCTCAAGGGATTTATGCCACCACTCATTATAAATTTTATTGTAATTATAGACAGGCACCCTTTCTTGAAACTGCTTGCGCACTCGCTTACTTTGTAAAATTTGTTCAAATCCAAATTTTTGGCCAAATGCAGTATAACGCGCACGACGCAATAGCTTTTTGAGCACACGCATCTGTGATCTAAACGGACTTCTTTGTGGAATACCTAAAGCCCGGTTTAAATTTTTTGGCAGGTTAATCTCGAATATCGGCATCTACAAAATCGTTTTTCTTTTAAGATTATATGCAAAAATAGGAATGTTATTCCACCAAACGAAGTTACTTTTGTGGTATGATAAAAAACACGCTATTAAGTGCCATTGATGCAGGTGCGGCTCAGCTTAGACGCTATTTTAACGGCAGCTTTACTATTTCAAGCAAGAGCAGCATCAACGACTTGGTTACCGAGGCAGATCATGCAGCAGAAAAAGCAATATTTAAAATAATTCAAGATAAACACCCCTCCCATTTTATTTTAAGTGAGGAAACAGGCTCAATTCCATCTAGCTCTACTACTAAGTGGATCATTGACCCCATTGATGGTACTATTAATTTTGCCAACGGCATACCCATTTGTTGTGTAAGTATTGGGGTGGAAGAAAACGGTGAAATGATCATGGGCGCAGTGTATAATCCTTTTATGAATGAATTGTTTTTTGCAGAAAAGGGAAAAGGCGCAACCCTTAATGAAAAACCTATTAAAGTAAGTGATAAAGATAATTTGTTAACTAGCTGTTTGGTGACTGGTTTTCCCTATCAGTACCTGGATGCCGCCAATGGTCCACTTACAGTTTTCGAAAAATTAATTCGCAAATCTATTCCAGTTAGAAGGTTGGGCAGCGCCGCACTTGATTTGTGTTGGACTGCAGCAGGAAGGTTTGATGGATTTTATGAACACAAGTTACAGGCCTGGGATAGCGCTGCTGGATATTTAATTGTGCAAGAAGCGGGTGGAACGGTGACTGATTTAAATGGAGAAAAATACAATCCTTATCAACCTGGCATCATTGCAAGCAATGGAAAAATTCATGATCAATTATTGTCCTTAATGAAAGGAGGATCCTTATAAAATATTTTATGCAAGAAAGAACTGAAATAGAAAAATTAGGAGAGTTTGGTTTAATCAATCACCTAACTGAAAACTTTGAAACATTTAATGCGTCCACTACTTTGTCTATTGGTGATGATGCAGCAGTGATAGATCATTTCGGAAAGCAAACCGTCATTACTACCGACTTGTTGGTGGAAGGTGTTCATTTTGATTTAATGTACACACCCTTAAAACATTTGGGCTATAAGTCGGTGATAGTGAATTTGAGCGATATCTATGCAATGAATGCACATCCCACACAAATCACTATGAGCCTGGCTTTCAGCAATCGTTTTAGTTTGGAAGCGCTTGAAGAATTTTATTTAGGTGTTCAAATTGCTTGTGAAAAATACGGGGTTGATTTAATTGGAGGAGATACTTCTACTTCTCAAAAAGGCCTGGTTATTTCTGTGACCGCTATTGGCGAAGTGGCGCCAGATAAATATGTTAAAAGAAGCACTGCCGAGAGTGGTGATTTAATATGTGTGTCAGGAGACCTAGGCGCTGCTTTTTTAGGATTAACCTTAATGGAAAGAGAAAAAAAAATATTTCTTGAAAATCCACAGGTGCAACCAACCCTTGAAAACGAAGACTATATTGTGGGTAGGTTGCTTAAGCCGGAAGCAAGAAAAGACATTATTGATTATTTAGCGGAACAGGAAATTGTTCCTACCTCCATGATGGATGTAAGTGATGGGCTGAGTAGTGATATTTTACATATTTGTAAACAAAGCAACCTGGGTTGTCGCTTGTACGAGGAAAAAATTCCATTAAATGAAGCCACAAAAGCAGCTGCGTTTAAATTTGGCTTAGATCCAACAGTATGCGCGTTAAATGGTGGCGAAGACTATGAACTTTTGTTCACCATGAAACAAGCCGATTACGACAAAATAACTTTACAGGAAGAGATAAGCGTCATTGGCTATATGTGTGATCAAGAAGAGGGCACAAAAATTATAACAAAAGGAAACAATGTTTTTGACATTAATGCTCAGGGGTGGAATGCTTTTTCGAAATAGTTTTTTCAAAATAGATTAAAGTAATTTAAACTCATCTGCATCTTTCCAAAACGGAAATTGCGCTCTAGTATTTTTTATTTCTTCTTTTTGTAATTGAATATGAAACACATCTTCTTCATAGGCACGGTGGTAAATAATTTCTCCTAGAGGGCCTACCACCATTGAGTCTCCGCTATGTGCAATATTATTTCCATCTACTCCAACTCGATTTACGCCAATCGTAAAACATTGATTTTCGATGGCGCGCGCGGTTAACAAAGTTTTCCAAGCATGGTTTCTTTTTTCTGGCCAATTCGCAACATATAATAAAACATCATACTCGGTATTGTTTTCTGCTTCGGTTGTTGAAGCAGTTACAGATTGTTGACGCGCCCAAACGGGAAAACGAAGGTCATAACAAATTTGTAAATTAATTTTCCATCCTTTTACACTTGCAATTAATCTTTTATGACCAGGGGTATAAAATTGATCCTCGCCCCCATAGGCAAATAAATGCCTTTTATCATAATAGCCTAATTGCCCATTGGGCAACATCCAAATAAGTCGATTATAATAATTTCCATTTTCTTCAATGATCAAGGAACCCGTAATAATGGCTTTTTTTTCCACGGATAGCCTGCGCATCCAATCCACCGAGGGTCCATCCATGGTTTCAGCATATTTTGCAGGCTGCATGGTAAATCCGGTGGTAAACATTTCGGGCAAAACAATAATTTCGGTAGCCACATCTATATCCCTGATTTTCTGCCCCAACATAGCAAGGTTGGCGCCTTTGTCTTCCCAAAATAGGGCGGTTTGAATAAGTGAAAGTCGAATGGATGACAAAATAATTTGCTTTTTCTTTATGTAGTAAAGATACAAAAAGGCAACCACAACAATTTTATGTGCCTGGCTTGTTTAGTTTTTGTAAAATAGGTTGAATAAGTGCAGGTTCAAACCCCCGTTGGTGCAAAAAAGCATGTGTTTTAGCCATTCTGGATAAACCGCGCTCCCCCTTTAGGCTGGCCCACTTTTTAGTGGCAAGATCATAAAGCTTGGCCTGATAGTCTTCCTCATCAATGGATTTAAGGGCTTTTTTTATATTATAGGCGCTTACGCGTTTTTGATAAAGCGCATGGTTGATTTTTAACTTTCCCCAGCCCTTAATTCTAAAGTGCCCCCCCGCAAAACTAATCGCAAATCGCTCTTCGTTTAAAAAGTTTTCAGTGATTAAATCCGATAAAATTTCTTCGACTTCTGGGGTGGTCATCCCTAGCTCATATAACTTATCTCTCACTTCTTGTTGTGCCCTTTCTTGATAAGCACAAAAATGCCGAATGCTTAGTATAGCCTGCTCTTTACCTACTCTAACTTTTTTCATTGATGTCAATAAGTAGTGCTAAAATAGCTTTTTAATCTTAACAATTTACATTAGGTTTGCCTTAGTTATAAAACGTGATTTTTTCAAAAGCCAAACAACAAAAATTCTATGAAATTTATTGTTTCTTCTTCCTCTCTTTTAAAACACCTTCAACAAATTTCTGGTGTTATTAATACCAACACCGTGTTACCTATTTTGGAAGATTTTCTATTCGAGATCGAAGATAAAAAATTAAATATTGTAGCAACCGACTTAGAAACGGTAATGCGTGTACAAATGGAAGTGGAAAGCAAAGCCAATGGTCGCGTATGTATTCCTGCAAAAATTTTAATTGATTCTTTAAAAAATATTGCGGATCAGCCGCTCACTTTTAATATTGACAAAAATTACGCCGTAGAAATTACAAGTGATAATGGTAAGTATAAAGTGATGGGAGAGAATCCAGATAATTTTCCTAAAGAACCTACCGCCGACGATACTTCTGGTTTTAAAATGACTAGCACTGGCTTATTAACCGCTATCAATAAAACATTATTTGCTGTAAGCGGCGATGATTTACGTCCTGCAATGACGGGTGTTTATTTTGAACTCTCTAAGGAGAGTGTGCAGTTTGTGGCGACCGATGCACACCGCTTGGTAAGGTATAAAAGAACAGATGCAAAGGCAACTCAAAATGCCAGCTTTATTGTGCCTAAAAAACCATTGAATTTATTAAAGAACGCCCTACCTGATAACGACGATCCTATCACCATTAGTTATAATAGCAACCACTTATTTGTGGACCACGGTTCAACACAATTAATTTGTAGATTGATCGACGCGCGTTTCCCAGATTATAAAGTGGTTATTCCAGCTGATAACCCTTATCGCTTAACAGTGAACAAACATGATTTCCAAAACGCCTTGCGTCGAGTTAATGTATTTAGTAACAAAAGCACCAATCAGGTAGCTTTGAATATTACAGGAAGCGAATTGCAAATGGCAGCGCAGGATATTGATTTTAGCTTTGAGGGTAATGAGCGCATGAGTTGTGAATACCAAGGCGAGGACATTCAAATTGCATTTAATGCTAAATTCTTAATTGAAATGTTAAACGCGGCCGATACCGATGAGGTTTATTTAGAACTATCAACCCCTAGCAAAGCGGGTTTAATTAAACCATCAGAGCAAGCCCCGGGTGAAGACCTTTTAATGCTAGTAATGCCATTAATGTTAAACAGTTAATTGGTTTCAAAATTATAAGTGTAATCCGTACCTATAAAAACAACCGAAGCCCGATGATTTCTGCATAAGAACATCGGGTTTTTTATTTACATTTATGTTCTAAAAAATTCCCCATGCTTGAAACGATACAAAATTATTTTTCAACCATCCCAAGCCTCCACCGCGCCTTATTGTTGGCGGGGGGAATCACATTTTTTTGGTTGATAGAATTAGCACTGCCACTATTTAATTTTAAGTATAGCAAATTTAAACACGCCGGAATCAATTTGTTTTTCACCTTCACCACCATTGTTATCAATTTTGGATTTGCACTTATCATGGTTAAAGCAAGTGATTGGACGGTGGAAGAAAATTTTGGTTTGCTTCATTTGGTTCAACTTTCTCCTTGGGTGGAAGCGATAGTGGGTTTATTATTGTTAGATTTTATAGGCGCTTATTTGGTGCACTTAATTGAACATAAGGTTAAATTTTTGTGGAAGTTTCATATGGTGCATCACGCGGATACACATGTGGATACGACCACGGGCAATAGACACCATCCAGGGGAATCGGTGGTGCGCGCCATTTTTGCCATACTGGCTGTTTTTATTGTAGGCACTCCTATGTGGATGGTGATGTTATATCAAAGTTTAAGTGTGGTGTTAACTCAATTTAATCATGCGAATATTCGTATTCCAAAATGGTTTGATAAATCATTTGGATATATTATTGTTTCTCCCAACATGCATCGAGTACACCATCATATTACCCGTCCTCAAACTGATAGTAACTATGGAAATATATTTTCTTTCTGGGATCGTCTTTTAGGCACTTACAACGACACACCCATGGACCAAATCGTTTATGGACTTGATGTAATGGATAACACGAAGGATGGCTCTTTGTCTTATCAATTAAAAGCTCCATTTGATAAATCAATCAAATCAGATTATTAATCGCTGCGCAAAACACACTAAAAAAATGACTAAAATTGGTGCATTTATTCCAGCACGTTATGCTGCAACAAGGTTTCCAGCCAAACTAATGCAATTGTTGGGAGACAAAACAGTGATAAGACACACTTATGATAATACAGTTGCTACTGGTTTATTTGATGAAGTATATGTGGTAACGGACAGTGAAATTATATTTAATGAAATAGTGAATCATGGAGGGAAAGCAATAATGAGTCAACGTCCACATGAAAGTGGCTCAGATAGAATTGCCGAAGCCATAGAAAAAGTAGATATTGATATTGTAGTAAATGTACAAGGCGATGAACCGTTTGTAAAAAAAGAACCCTTACAAAAAGTGATTGAGGTTTTTGCGGATTCTTCGGTACAAGTTGCCTCCTTAATGCAGGTACTTACTCAGCCTCAATTAATAGAGGATCCCAACTATGTTAAGGTGGCAGTGGATAAAAATAACAACGCTTTGTTTTTTTCCCGCAGCGTGATTCCTTATCCAAGAGACAAGGAAGTCGCTGCAAAATATTATGAACATATAGGTGTGTATGCATTTAAAAAACAGGCCCTATTAAATTTTACCAATTGGCCAATGTCTCCATTAGAAGCTGCTGAAAAAATTGAATGTTTGCGTTATTTAGAAAATGGTGTTTCCATTCGCATGGTGGTTACTGAATACATGGGCGTTGAAATAGATACTCCCGAAGATTTGATAAAGGCGGCCAAGTTGTTAGCGTAATTGTAAGACATTGCCGCAATAGTATTAATAATTTTAAATTCTCCATAAAAGTTAAATACAAGAAATGAATAAGGGAAAATTGTTTCAATCAACAGTGGTGGCGGCATTGGCTGGATTTATATTTGGTTTTGACATGGTGGTAATATCGGGTGCAGACCTGCCGCTTCAAAAATTATGGGGCTATCATGAAATAAACAACCCTTCGGGCTTATCTACAATACAACACGGCTTGTTTATTATGTCCATGGCTTTGTGGGGCACTGTTATTGGATCTGTTTTTGCGGGTGCTCCTACTGAAAAATATGGTCGCAAAAAAGTGTTAATCTGGTTGGGTATTATGTTTATTGCTTCTGCCATTGGTTCGGCTTTGGCACAGGACCCTTATACTTTTTCCTTCTTTAGATTAATTGGAGGTATCGCCATTGGTGTGTCTTCGGTAGCGGCCCCCACTTATATTTCAGAAATTTCCAACAAAAACAATCGAGGTAAATTGGTGGGCATGTATCAGTTTAATATCGTGTTTGGTATTTTAATTGCGTATCTCTCCAATTATTTTTTAGCAGGCTTTGATGGAAGTAATGACTGGAGATGGATGCTGGCTGTTTTATTAATTCCTTCGGTAATTTATACCATAATGACACTGGGATTGCCAGAGAGTCCAAGATGGTTATTGTCGGTGAAAAAAGACGAAGACGCTGCAAGAAAAAATTTGCAATCAATAGGGGTAGAGGACATTGACGAAACCATCACTGAAATAAACACTTCCAACGAACAAGAAAAATTACAGGGCGGGGTTGAGTTATTTAAAATACAACATAGAAAAATAATTGCTATTGCTTTTTTCGTTGCTTTTTTTAATCAAGCTTCGGGAATTAATTTTCTTTTATATTACGCGCCCCGAATTTTAGAAGAAGCTGGATTTCCTAAAGACAATTCTTTATTAAGCTCCATTTCATTAGGAATGATGAATTTGATTTTTACTTTTGTGGGGCTGTGGTTAATTGATCGGATTGGTCGAAAAACATTATTGATCATAGGATCCCTTGGTTATATAATAAGTTTATCCATGGTGGCATATGGCTTTGTGGCACATGGATCACCCGCCTTTATGCTGTCTTTTTTATTATTGTTCATCGCCTCACATGCCATAGGACAGGGTGCGGTAATATGGGTTTTAATTTCTGAAATTTTTCCAACGCCTATTCGCGCAAAAGGCCAGGCTTTTGGTGCAAGTGTGCATTGGGTATTTGCAGCAGTAATCACGCTTATTACGCCTGTATTTTTAGATAAGGATCATGGAATATTCAAAGAAAATCCTTGGCCTATTTTTGCATTTTTTGCTGTGATGATGGCCATACAATTAGTTTGGATTATAGCAAAAGTGCCTGAAACAAAAGGCGTATCTTTGGAGGACTTACAAAAAAAATTAGTACAGTAATCATTAGAACAACAAATATATTTTATGCAGTTTCGCAATTTTAAAATGGTCGACTATGTAGTATATGGTCGTGGTGCGTTTAATCAATTAGATGAAATTTTAGCACCAAGAAGAAAAGGTGATTTTCCGATGATATTTTTCTTGGATCATTTTTTTATAGGAAAGCCATTGGCTTCTAGAATCCCATTAAGGGGAAAAGATAAAATTGTATATGTCGATGTTACCCATGAACCCAAAACAAAACAAGTGGATGCATTGGCCGCTGATTTAAAAGCGGAATTCGGCGAAGTAAGCGGTATCATTGGAATAGGCGGCGGCTCTACCATGGATTTGGCAAAAGCAGTTTCTTTGATGATGACCAATCCTGGATCCTCAGCCGATTATCAGGGATGGGATTTGGTAAAACAAGCGGGTGTCTATAAAGTAGGCATACCCACTTTAAGTGGAACCGGTGCCGAAGTAAGTCGTACCACCGTTTTAACAGGCCCGGTGCGCAAGTTGGGCATGAACTCAGACTTTACGCCATTTGATCAAATTGTATTAGATCCGGAATTAACACAAAATGCGCCCGCGAATCAACGTTTTTATACAGGCATGGATTGTTATATACATTGTATTGAAAGCTTAGAAGGTACTTTTTTAAATGAGTTTAGTAAAAGCTATGGCGAAAAAGCATTGGAACTTTGTCGCAAAGTGTTTGTTGAAAAAGATAAGTGGGACGAAACGTGTGATGACCAATTAATGATGGCTTCTTATGCAGGAGGAATGAGTATCGCTTATAGCCAGGTGGGTGTTGCGCATGCGGTGAGTTATGGCCTTAGTTTTTTATTAGGTACAAAACACGGCATTGGTAATTGTATTGTAATGAATCACTTGGAAGAATATTATCCAGCCGGCGTGAAGGAATTTAAATACATGGTGGAGAAAAACAATATTGATATCCCAACGGGTATCTGCGCCAATTTAACCGAAGAACAATTTGATGCGATGATCAATGTTTCTTTGGGCATGAAGCCATTATGGGAAAATGCACTAGGCAAGGATTGGGAAAAAATAATGACCCGCGAAAAACTACGCGCGCTTTACGGAAAATTATAGTGAAGTAAATGTCAGTTTTATTTAAAAAAAGAAGTTTCAAACTGGCCTAAAGGGTAAAGACTAGAAAAAATAAATTAAGGATACATAAAAAGGCCTCACTGATATAGCGAGGCCTTTTTTGTATTTCTATTCCGTACCTAAAAGATACATTTGATTAAAAACTATTCCGCTTCTGCAACTACTTCTTTTACTTCAGGAATCATGCGCTTCATCATACCTTCAATACCCGCTTTTAAAGTGACCATTGAAGATGGACAACCACTGCAAGAACCTTGTAGCATTAAGTTTACAACACCGTCGTTATAACTTTTAAATTGTATTGCTCCTCCGTCCATTTCAACAGCGGGCTTTACATAATTTTCTAATAATTCCTTCACGCGCTTCACCACATCATCATCGTCCGCGTGTACCACGTTGGTTGCTTCTTGTTTCATTTTAGCAACCTCTTCTTCGTTGACAACCACACCGCCTTTTTCTAAATATTCTTTAAGAAAGGTTTTGATAGTAGGAATTACATCCTGCCAATCATCGGTATCAGCGCTTTTTGTTAAAGTGATAAAATTGCTGGCAATGAAAACACTTTTTATAAAAGGGAAACTAAACAATTCTTTAGCTAAGGGTGAAGGGCCAGCAAGGCTTTCTTCTGCTACATCAATACTTTTACCTGGATACAATAGTTTGTTGGCCACAAACTTCATTGTTTCTGGATTCGGTGTCATCTCGGTATAGATGCTTACAATTGTGTTTCCTGTTGTAATCATAAAATATCATTTAGTACTTGAATACAAAAATAATCAAAATAACTGCCCAATGGCATCATTGTAATACAGAAGGGCTTATTTTTCCGATATCGAAAGGTGATAATGTCTATGATGCGCCTTCATCAACAGGCATGATGGTGTACATATAGGTTATGGTATTATGCTCAACTTTGCATAGTTCAGCATAATTTTCTTTTCACCATTCGTATCAAAAAGAATAAGTGCAATGGGATTATGTGCAGAACCTTCAATTTCTTTTATTACCCCAAAGCCAAATTTCTGATGTTCCACCTTCATGCCCGCTTCTAATGCTGAAGGATCGGCTGCTGTAAAGTTAACCGAGGGGATATGATTTTTATTCAAAGTACTTGGTGGCACCACAGGCATATAGCTTGGTTTGCTAGGACTGCTTGATGGACTATTGCTGGTTTTTGTGCCAGTAGGCCTGCTTGGCTTTTGTTCCTGCCAGCCTCTATTGTTCCCACCGTGCATACGGTCGTAAGCCGATCCCCAACCTGAACCCTGGTTGCGCGCGCCACCCCCGGCACTTGATTTATCCAACTGTTCCTCTGGCATTTCCTCAATAAAGCGACTCGGCTCGTTTTGCACCAGTTGACCAAAACGATACCTTGCATTCGCATAAGTCAACCATAAATGTTTCTTGGCCCGAGTAACTGCAACATAAAACAACCTTCTTTCTTCTTCCAACTCTTCTCTGGTATTTACACTCATTCCACTAGGGAATAAGGTTTCTTCCAACCCCACTACAAACACACAATCAAATTCCAACCCTTTTGCAGCGTGCACTGTCATTAGTTTTACTGTATCCTCGTTGTTATTATCATTATCAGCGTCGGTGATTAAGGTAATTTGTTGCAAATAGGATCCCAAACTTTTATCTCCCAATTCTCCATCCTCATTACTTGGACTTTCGGTCCACTCTTTAATGGAGTTTAATAATTCCTGTACGTTTTCGTACCGCGCCAGCCCTTCGGTACTTTTATCGTTAAACAATTCCTTCACCATATTGGTATGCTTGCCTACTTGTACTGCTACATCCGAAGCATTGTGTTTTGTCAATTGATTTTGAAAATATTTAATCATTGTTACAAACTCCTCAATTGCAGTAAGCGTGCCTGCTTTAAATCCAAAACCTTTTGCCTTTTCTAGTACTTCAAAAAAAGTAATATTATTTTCACGTGCAAGCACCAAACACTTTTCCACCGTTGTTTTTCCAATGACTCGAACCGGGTAATTGATAATTCTTTTGAGGGCTTCTTCATCCTTGGTGTTGGCTATTAATCTTAAATAGGCAATAAAATCCTTCACCTCTTTTCTTTGGTAAAAGCTAAGCCCACCATAAATTTTATAAGCTATGCCGGTTCTTCTTAAACTTTCCTCAAAGGACCTTGATTGTGCATTGGTGCGATATAAAATAGCAAAATCCTTATTAAAAAAATGGTTCCTTAATTTATTTTCTTGTATAGCATCTGCAACGAATTTTCCCTCTTCGTTGTCTGTCATGGTGCGGACTAATTTTATTTTATCGCCCTCCTCATTATCGGTCCATAGCTCTTTTGGTATTTGTCCCTTATTGTTTTTAATGACCTGGTTGGCAACCTCAATAATGGATTTACTACTACGATAATTTTGCTCCAGTTTTACCAACTTCACATCATCGTAGTCTTTCTGAAACTGTAAAATGTTTTCAATGGTCGCGCCGCGGAAACTATAGATGCTTTGTGCATCATCACCTACCACACATAGGTTTTCGTTCACCGCTGCTAATAATTTTGCAATTTGATACTGTACTGGATTGGTATCCTGGTACTCATCAATTAATAGATACTTAAACTTGTGTTGGTATTTGTGTAACACTTCGGGAAAGTCACGCAATAATTCATGCATTTTAAAAAGTAGGTCATCAAAATCCATGGCGCCACTTTTAAAACAGCGCGCGACATAGCTTGCATAAATTTCTGCAATTTGTGGACGATTGCTTCTTGCGTCTTCCTGCTTTAAAAAATTATCCATGACATATTCACCTGGA
>JACCDK011092891.1_pt1 | contig 22500 bp, 19 predicted proteins | sample 7445871 | NCBI WGS metagenome assembly JACCDK01 (sample SAMN15323436, study PRJNA562643) | freshwater metagenome | isolation source: river surface water | place: USA:Blue River Watershed | collected 2017-08-15
CGCTGGGCCCAGACAAGGCAGCATCTGTGTTGTCTCGCATCATGCCCAATCGCGCTAGCCGTGGTCTGGAGATTTTGCAGTGGATGGATGCGCGTGCGATCGCCGAGATGATTCGCGGCGAACACCCGCAGGTCACTGCCATCATTTTGTCCGTGCTCGAGTCCGAGGTGGCAGCCGACGTACTGGCCTTCTTGCCTGAAGAAGCTCGTCCGGAAGTGGTACAGCGTGTCGCTAGTCTCGATACGGTTCAGCCATCGGCGATGGAAGAACTTGAAACCATCATGAAGGCACAGTTTTCCAACAATGCGTCTTCGTCCTCATCGAGCTTCGGTGGTGTCAAGGCAGCGGCGAAGATCATGAACTTCACCAAGGTCGAGCTTGAATCATCGATCATGCAAGGCGTGGGTCAGATTGATGAAGAACTCGCGCTGCGTATTCAAGACAATATGTTCAGCTTCGACAATCTGGCAGGGGTGGACAACCGTGGTATTCAGGCACTCATGCGCGCGGTCGAACCGGATATGCTCATGGTTGCACTGAAAGGTGCAACTGACGATGTCAAGAACAAGTTCCTCGACAATATGTCCAGTCGTGCACGCGGCATGTTTGTCGATGATATGGAATCCAAAGGTCCTCTGCGCATGACCGAAGTCGAAGACGCACAAAAGAAAGTCATGCGTCAGGCCCGAAAACTGTCGGAGAAGGGCGAACTGATCCTCGCCTCAGGCGGAGCCGATTTTGTCTGAGTCTTCGCACACAGCGCGTCGGCGCCACGAATACATGCCGAACCGGATGTTCGATCCGGTCGGCAATCCATTCGCGGTGCAGAACCTGCTGGTCGAAGAAAATCCGACTTTTGCAGTAGCAACCGACGAGCGATCCGAATTCCGCTTCGAATCCGATCCGCTGATCAGCGGAGAAGACATGGGTGCGTTTGCACTTGACGAGGTGATCGAGCTCGCTGATTTGACGGGTGCTACTGCATTTGCAGCCGAGGCCAGGGCGGCGGCTGCATTTATGTCGCAGCCTGCGACTGCTGCTGCGGACGCGGCGATGCCAGCGCAACAAAACACGTTCACCGCCGATGTGGCGATGGCAGCACAAAGCGCTGATGGTTTTACTGAGCAGACAGAGCAGGATGAGACTGTCGCTTCTGCACAGCACAGCGACGACCTGATTGCCCAGAGCGGTGATATCGAGGATGCAGTGGCCGTGTCGCTATCAGAGGAAGAGCCGCTTGCTGCTGCGCCCGCGCTCAGCGAAGAGTCTGCAGCCCAGACAGAAGAAACAATCACCGACAGTGCAGACGCTCAGGCAACCGAAGCAATAGGCCCCGAGCTTGCAAGCGAGCCAGGCCCAGAGCCTGAGCAAGCAGAGGCGGCACCTGCTGTGGTCAGTGCACCAGCAAAACCGGATCTTTCCGGCGAAGCCTTCGCAGCACTGATTGCCGCAACCCGAGAACAGACGCGCGCTGAAACGCAGGAGCGTGCCTACAACGAAGGGCTGGAAGCCGGCAAAGCACAGGCCAGAGCCGAGCTGCAAGCAGAACATGACACGCAGATCACCCAGCTCAAGACTTTGCAGGAAGCGCTGCAAAAACTGAGTTTTGATGCCGATGCCTTGTTTGAACCCGTCAAAAAACTGACGGTGCATTTGGCCGAACAGCTGGTGCGTGGCGAGCTTGCGCAATCCCCCCAAACGATTTCACGACTGGTCGACAACAGCCTGCGTGAGCTGAACGCGTCTGGCGAGAAAGCCGTCATCGTGCATTTGAATCACGAAGATCTTGAAGCCTACCGACCACTGGTTGCACAGTTTGGCGACAGCATGATTCTGCGCCCTGATTCCCTGCTTGAGCGCGGTAGCGTTCGCGTCTCGCTCGATGGTAGTGTGGTCGAAGACCTGATGCAGCGTCGCATTGATGGACTCAAAAAATCACTCAGTCAACCCGCAGCACCCGGTTGGCAGGCTGGCGGTGGCCGACTCAGCGATCGTTTGAACGAATCTCAACGTGGCAGTCAGCATATTGAAGATGTCACCGCAGTTGAAACTTCGAGCAGCGACGATGACCTCAACGATTGATTATCCCGATGTGGTTGAGCGCCTGATTGCGCAGACCCGCACGCCACCCGCTTGCCATACGGGCACGCTGGTGCGTCTGGTTGGCATGACGCTCGAAGCGCGCGGCATCATGGCCCCATTGGGCGCCTTGTGCGAAATCGAAGGCAATACGGGAAACAAAATTTCGGCTGAAGTCGTCGGCTTCAATGATCAGACACTTTTTCTGATGCCCTTTACCGAGCCCATCGGTATTGGTCCCGGCGCTGCCGTGCGTGTGATCGCTAATTCATCCGAGGCTCGCTTGGGCGATGCCTTGTTGGGTCGAGTTATTGACGCATTCGGCCAACCTCTGGATGGCGGTCCGGTGCCTGATTGTCCCGACAAGCTTGCACTGTTGGGATTGCCACTTAATCCCATGGAACGCGGGCCTATCAATCAGATACTCGATGTGGGTGTCAAAGCGATCAATGGTTTGCTTACCATGGGTAGGGGACAGCGTATCGGCCTGATTGCAGGTTCGGGCGTCGGCAAGAGCTCACTGCTGGGCATGATTACGCGTTTCACCAAAGCCGATGTCGTTGTCATTGGACTCATCGGTGAACGTGGACGCGAGGTTCAGGCTTTCATCAACGAAGTACTTGGCCCCGAGGGTCGCGCCAAATCCATCGTGATCGCCGCACCTGCGAATGTGTCGCCCGTGATGCGCTTGAAAGCGACCCACCTGACGCATGTGATCGCTGAATATTTTCGAGATCAGGGCAAGAGCGTGCTGATGCTCATGGACAGCCTCACACGAGTGGCGCACGCCCAGCGTGAAATTGGTCTGGCCATCGGTGAACCACCCACTGCCAAAGGTTATCCGCCCTCTGTATTTGCCTTGCTGCCGAATCTGATTGAGCGCACCGGTGTCGGACGTCATGGCTATGGGGCGATTACTGCTATTTATACGGTGCTCGCCGAAGGTGATGATGCACAAGATCCGATCGTGGATATCGCACGCGCTTCACTCGATGGTCAAGTGATGTTGTCTCGCAAACTCGCCGATGCGGCGCATTATCCGGCGATTGATCTGAATGGATCCATCTCACGGGTTATGCAAAATTTGTTACCGGCTGATGAGCTCAAGCTCGCCAATCGTGTACGCCGACTCTGGTCCTTGTATCAGCAGAACCAGGATCTGATTTCGGTGGGCGCCTATGAAATGGGCTCCAATCCCGAGATTGATCAGGCGATTGCACTGCGCTCGCAACTTGAAGCTTTTCTTGTGCAAGACATGCATGCCGAAGTGGATCATGCCACTACCCGTCAGAACATCCGGCAGCTGCTGGGTCTATGACAGGCTGCGGTACTGACAAGCCCCTACAATGAACAACTGCTGGAATATTCTCGCAGAACGCGCACAGCACGCTACCCGTGAGGCTCATGCCCGCGTCGTCGAAGCCCGTGCGCGTGTGGAAAAGCTCGAAGGCAGCGAGGCCCACATCGACAAACTGCGTGCAGATTATGTCGAGCGTTACAACGCCACACAAAAAGAATCCCACAAAATTAGCGACAATATCGCTTATCGACAGTTTCTCGAGCACTTGCGCGGTTTACGATTGCGCGTTGAATCACAAACTGCAGCAGCCCGCGTTCAGCTCAATGAAGCCAAAGCAGCGTTGCTCGTCGCTCAGCGAGAGCAAGCCAAAATGGAAGCCATGGTTGAGCGCGAGGAACGCAATGCAGAACAAATCGCGGCAAAAAAAGAGCAGCGTGAACTAGACGCAGCAGGTATACGACTCTTTAATTTGCGATAAGTTGTCCCGTCTTATTCCGCCAGCAAGCTACGCAGCATCCACGCATTTTTCTCATGAATCTGCATGCGCTGCGCAAGTAAATCGCAGGTCGGCTGATCGCACGCCAGTTCGGTGTAGCCAAACATGGCGCGTGCCACGCGTGCAATCGTTTCCTGACCTTCGACGAGTTCAATCATCATCTCGCGCGCTGTGGGCTGACCTTGAATAGGTGTGATTGAGGTGAGCTTGGCGAATTCTTCATAGCTGCCCGGCGTGCGTTCACCCAGTGAACGTATGCGTTCTGCAATGAGATCAACCGCAGCCCATTGCTCCGTGTAGAACTGCATGAATAACTGATGCAGCGTCTGAAACATCGGGCCGGTTACATTCCAGTGGAAGTTGTGTGTCTTGAGGTAGAGCGTGTAAGTGTCTGCTAGAAGATGACTGAGACCGTCCACAATTTGCATGCGGTCAGCATTGCTCATACCGACATTTACAGGGGGAAGCGTGGAATCGCTGCTGGACATAAAACCTCCTTCGGGTTGAAAAGTGCTGCATTTTAGGCATCACTTGTCAAAATTGTCATGCTTGCTGCATGGACTTTTCTGGAGAAGGTGAGAGCTTGACCGGGCAAAAAAATCCCCAGCCAGTGAGCTGGGGATGGTGGGCTGATGGTGTTGTTGGTTTAGATAAACGAAACCGTCAATCCACCCAGATTGAGTTGAGAGAATGCACTCGACCATATTTCACCGCGTTTGATTGGTAAAGCATTGGTCCAACTGCCGGTACTGATAATTTCGCCTGCTTGCAATGGAGGTGCGTCAGCACGAGCCTGCAACTGCTGGTGCAACACCAGCAGGGCTTGCAGCGGGCTGCCCTGAACATCACTGCCGAAACCTGCGGCGCACAGGCTGCTGCTACCCGCTGCGCTGCGTGAGACGGACATCGATGCCGACGCCAACACCTGAGGCAGGGTACGACGACTCTGACGCGAAATCATGCGGGGCTCACCGACGATCAATGCCTTGTGCAAACCGAAAGCCGCGATCGCATCGGCTGCTTCGAATTCCCAGTGCCGGAAAGGCGAGGTCACCACCTCAAAGCCATGCGCAATCCACTCGAGGGAATCGGAAATATCCTCCAGCGTGGCGTCCGGCGCGGGCGTGCGAGCGAGCTTGAAGACCAGCTGTGGCTCCAGACGTGGTTGTTGCGATTTGGTCAGGCTGTACGTGGCGATATCATCCAGCGCGTATTGGACTGTGCTGTCGTAGATGGTCGACCAGATGGGCGCTGTCAGGCTGCCTTTGCCATACACGTTCCATAGTTTACTGTTGGAAAAACCAATCTTGCGACCTACAGGATTCTCGCCCTGAGCGGTTCGTATGGTGACAATGTTTTGCGCTACTTCGTGCGCATCCTCGAGGGTAAACTTGCCGTCAGCACTCAGCAAAGGCATCAGCGTACCGCCCATGCGTGCCTTGAGAAGAGCATGAGCCAGGCGTGTGGCCTGAGTTGACATCAACATACGTTTCTCCTTATGTAGAGAATTTGTTTACTAGCGAGTCACAAATTGAACCCAATAATAAAGATTGTGGCGGATAAGTGCAAATACTTGCTGAAAATTTATATTTATGACAATGGAAATCGGCTATATCTCAGCCTAATGGTAGAAGTTGGGGCAGATTGCAGAATGAAAAGCGCGGTAGGGATATAGACCGATTATCATCCTGATGATTCGCTGTTCTTGACAGCAAGGGCAGCGCTGCCGACGTCGAGCCAGCAAGCTTTGCGCTTGAAAAATAGCGCCAAGTCTTTGATTTTTCAGACCCGAGCGGCGCGCAGTGACGTTGGTGTGCCATAAAACCTAAGACTATTGAGTGCTTCTCTGACCCATGGAAATTTCCTTCAAAAAAGAAATCGAGCAGCTAAGGCTAGGCCAGGGCGAGGAATTCCACGGCGAGGGCATCCTGGCCATCACCAAGGCCTTACTGCAGTCGGGGGTGTCCTACATCGGCGGCTATCAGGGTGCGCCGGTGTCGCATTTGCTGGATGTCATGGTGCAGGCACGTGAGCTGGTCAGCGAGCTCGGGGTGCATGTCGAGGCCTGCTCGAACGAAGCCTCGGCCGCGGCCATGCTGGGTGCATCCATTCATTACCCGATTCGGGGTGCGGTGACTTGGAAATCGATCGTGGGCACCAATGTCGCGGCCGATGCGCTCGCCAATCTGGCATCTCCCGGCGTCACCGGCGGCGTGCTGATGATTATTGGTGAAGACTACGGCGAGGGTGCATCGGTGGTTCAGGAGCGCACGCATGCGTATGCCATGAAATCCACCATGCTGCTGCTGGATCCGCGACCGGAATTGTCGACGATGGTTTATATGGTCGAGCATGCCTTTGCGATGTCCGAGGCATCGAATATGCCCGCAATGATGGAGCTGCGCATACGGGCCTGTCATGTGCGTGGCAGCTTTATAAGCAAAGACAATCGTGCCCCGGCAGTGTCTTCGCTGTCGCCACTGGCTGAACCAGCGAGTTTTGATTATGGGCGGCTCGCGCATCCGCCGGCCACCTTTCGACATGAAAAACTCAAGATCGATGAGCGTTTGCCGGCTGCACGTGATTACATCGTCAGGCATGGGCTCAATGAACATCATGAGGGCAAGCACGCCGACATTGGCATCATCATTCAAGGTGGTTTGAGCAACGCCTTGCTACGTTCGTTGCAGCAATTTGGTCTGGCTGATGTATTTGGTAGCTCCGATGTGCCGCTGCTGATTCTGAATGTGACCTATCCATTGGTACATGAGCAGATCGCGGACTTTGCACGTAACAAGCGGGCAGTGCTGGTGATTGAAGAAGGCTCACCGGATTACATAGAACAGGAAATCGCGACGCTACTCAGACGACGTGATTTGCAAACTGCCTTGCATGGCAAAGATTTGCTTCCGGCGACGGGCGAAGTGACGCCCGAAGTCATAATGCGTGGTCTGCTGCATTTTTTTGCGAAACATTTGTCGAATGCAGACACGCGCAACGCAGAGGCACTGCTAGCGGCCACTGATACGCGCCGCACACGCATCGCTGCACAACTGGATAAAGCCTTGCCCGCACGTCCACCGGGCTTTTGCATTGGCTGTCCGGAACGCCCGGTGTTTTCTGCGCTCAAGCTCGCGCAGCAGGAACTGGGGCCCGTGCATGTCGCGGCTGATATCGGTTGTCATTCATTTGCCACCTTTGAACCCTTCTCGCAAGGACATTCGATTTTAGGTTACGGCATGAGTCTCGCGAGTCGTGCCGGTGTATCACCGATGATGTCGCGACGCGTGATTTCCATCATGGGGGATGGTGGCTTCTGGCATAACGGCTTGCTCACGGGTGTGCAGTCGGCGCTGTTCAATGGTGATGATGCGGTGTTATTGATTTTCAAGAACGGCTACACGTCGGCCACAGGCACTCAGGAGATCATTTCCACGCCCGAGGCCGCTACCAAATCACTAGCAGGTGACAAGCTCGCCAGTCTGACAGCAAGCAATCGCACCATCGAAGACACACTCGCTGGCTTGGGTGTGAAGTGGCTGCGCACTGTGCATTCGTATCGCGTGGCCGTCATGCGCGATGTGGTGCGAGAAGCACTGACGACAGATTTCAGCGGCCTGAAAGTCATCATCGCCGAAGGTGAATGCCAGCTTGAGCGGCAGCGACGCATTCGTCCCTGGCTGGCGGCGTTGCAGGCGCGGGGTGAGCGCGTGATTCGAGTGAAATATGGCGTCGATGAAGATGTGTGCAACGGTGACCATGCCTGCATGCGTCTCTCTGGTTGTCCAACGCTCACACTGAAAGATAATCCTGATCCGCTGAAGGTGGATCCAGTCGCCACCGTGATTGATGGCTGCGTAGGTTGCGGTTTGTGTGGCGAGAATGCGCATGCCGCAACACTGTGCCCGAGTTTCTATCGCGCTGAAGTCATACAAAATCCGCGCTGGCATGAGCGGTTAATGGCTGCGTTGCGCTCGACCGTGCTGCGCGTATTGCAACCCGCATGATGATGAACCAAATCAGTACAGAAAGTACCGCAACGTGAGTTTGATGAACACCACCACAGATAAAACATCTGCAGCCTCAGCAGTGCCGCAACCGATATCCGTTCTGATTGGCGCACTCGGTGGCGAAGGCGGGGGCGTACTCAGCGAATGGCTCACCGCGATTGCGCGTCATGCAGGTTACGCGGCGCAAAGTACTTCCATACCGGGTGTTGCACAGCGCACGGGCGCGACCACGTATTTTTTCGAGATGTATCCAGTACCCATGGCGCAGCTGGGTGGGCGGTATCCTGTCTTCAGTCTCAATCCCATACCCGGCAGATTGGATGCACTGGTCTCGTCCGAATTACTGGAAACCGCCCGAGCTGTAAGTAACGGTTTGCCGTCACCTGAACGTACGCTGATCATTACCTCATCTTCACGCACACTTACCAATGCAGAGCGCAGTCATCTCGCTGATGGCCGTCTGGATGATGCAGCGCTGCTGTCTATTATGCAGAGTGCCTGTCGTGCACATCACGTATTGGATATGCAGCGCATCGCGCGCGAGAACGGCACCGTGGTCAGTGCCGTGATGCTGGGCGCAATTGCTGGTAGTGGCTTGCTGCCGTTTGCGAAGGACGATTACATCGCTATCGTGCGCGACAGTGGGCGCGGTGCACAGGCCAGCCTTGCAGGTTTTGAAGCGGCGTGGCAGTGGGTGCACGAAGGTCGTCAGCAAGCCGCGTTTGCACAGCAACTGGTGGCAGAGGCGATGTCTGCCGCAGAAACCTCAATACTCAAAGATTTCCCAATTCCGGTACGTGAACTGCTGGCGCTGGGCCTGGCGCGCGTGACTGAGTATCAGGACGCTGCGTATGGCGCGCTCTATCTGGAACGCATGCGTCAAGTGCGTGACGCCGAGGCCAGTATCCGCCTTGATGGTGTCGATGACGCAGACAATTCAAATATGGAGGAGGGCACCATCACCCGCGAAGTCGCGCGCTGGCTGGCCTTGTGGATGGCCTATGACGATATCGTGCGTGTGGCTGATCTCAAGAGTCGCGCCGCACGCAGTCAGCGTGTGCGTGATGAAGCACGCGTTGCCAAGGGTGATGTGCTCAAAACCTATGAATACTTCAAGCCCGGTGTCCCCGAAATCGCCGCGCTCTTGCCAGTGCCACTGGCCGAGCGACTGAAAGACATGAACCGTCAGCGTCTTGCGGAGGGTCGCCCCGTATGGGAGATGCCAGTCAAGCTGGCCTCGCACACGATTGTGGGTACGCTCTTGCTGCGTCTGCTCGCTGGGATGAAATATCTGCGGCGCTGGGGCAGTCGTTATGCGGAAGAGCAGACACTCATTGATGCTTGGCTCAATGCGGTGCAGGTAGGTGCAAGGCAAGACAGCTCACTTGGTTTTGAGATCGCACAGTGCGGACGTCTGATCAAAGGTTACGGCAGCACCAATGAACGTGGCCGCGATAATTTATTGCATGTGATTCGCCATCTTGCACAGCCCGCTTTTGGCACAGTGTCTGAGCGTACCATCGCCATACGCCGCGCTCGCGAGGCTGCGCTAGCCGATGACGCCGGTAGAGCCCTCGACAAAACACTCAATGAACTCGGCGCACCACCGCGCGCGATCAAGGCCCAGCCCATACGCTGGATGCCACGCAATCGTATCAAGACAGGATCTGCTCCATGACCAAGACAGTGATTTACGAAGTGCGTGTGGAATTCGGTGATTGCGATCCCGCCGGCATTGTGTGGTTTCCGAATTTTTTTCGCTGGATAGATGCGGCATCTCGTCATTTTTTTATCGAATGCGGTGTACCGCCCTGGCAGGAAACACGACAAAGTATGGGTCTGATTGGAACACCATTGGTCGATACGCAAGCCAGCTTCATCAAAACTGCCAGCTATGGTGATGTGTTACAGATTCACACGCAGATCAGCGAGTGGCGCAACAAGAGTTTCGTGCAGAGCTATCGCGTGATGCGGGGTGATGACGAGATCATGCAATGTACTGAGGTCAGAATCTTTGCGGCGGATAAGGTGGGCGGGGGTATACGGGCGATGGTGGTGCCGGAGGAGATTCGGGGGATGTGTTCTTGATTGAGACAAAGACGCTGTCAGCATCTTTGTCATGGTGGAACCCCTAGGAAGGCTTGCAGTTTCAAAAATTGTTCAGTATATTGAACATTATTTAACGGAGATTTGGGATGAATCTTCAGGAAATTGGCAAGCTAGTTCGCACACGCCGGGAAGTAATTGGCCTAAGTCAGCAGAGGCTAGCCAGACTTGCCGGACTGTCTCGCACAACCATCAACCTGCTTGAGACCGGTAGTTTGGCTGACCTCGGTATTGCCAAAGTCACTGAGCTGCTCGATTTGCTTGGGCTAGTACTCGATGCACATCAGCCCGATCATCCAAATGTCAATGCGATCCGGATGGCTAGCAAGACAGCGAGCGTCAGCTACAAGGAAATCCTGACGCCCAATGAATTAATCCTTGCGCTGGCTACCGGAGAGATTCCACCCAATCGTACCGCGCACTTCTCCACATTTGTCGATGAGGCGCCACTGAGCCTTATTGTTTCCGCTGTAGAGACCGCTGCTCTGAAAACGACGGTTCCAACCAAGCAGATCTGGAAACACATCAGTCAATGGACAAGAGACTTTCAATCGCCTAGAAAATGCTGGGCCTGATATGAGTCAAACGAAAACTCCGTCATTACTTCACGAAGGTCCCTGGAGGGGGCTGTTGCAACATGCATTCAGACTTATCGATGATTTTCAGGCCAAGGGTGGGCTGTCGGAACCCTTTTGGACATTTGGCGGTGGTACGGTGCTTATGCTTCGATACCACCATAGGAAGAGCAAGGATATTGATATCTTCGTACCCGATCCGCAATATCTTGGGTACGTTACGCCGAGGCTGAGTGATCTTGCTATGGAGGTTGCGTCCGATTACGTCGAAGCGGCTGGCTACGTTAAATTAATCCGCAGTGAGGGCGAAATTGATTTCGTCGCTTCTCCCAATCTCACACAACAGCCATTCGAGTGGTGGAACCTGCTTGGTCGGGATATTCGTGTAGAGACCGCAGCGGAAATTATGGCGAAGAAGTTATGGCATAGAGGGGACATTGTCACGGCGCGGGACATATTCGACCTTTCATTGGTGATCGAGAAAGATCCAGAAGCTCTACGCTCCGCGGCGACTTGTCTTTTACGTCATCGTGAGGCCTTTTTGGAGCAAATGAAGGAAAGGCAGTCTGTACTAAAGATGCAATTTGATGCTATCGATGCGCTTGATCATCGTCCGTTATTTAAGGACGCATGCGAGCTAGCTTCGGAATTTTTGCGTAGTCTTTAACTTAGATGGGCATAGATCTGGCAGTTCACATCCCCAAGGGACTCACCCCAACCCAGCGCACATGCAGCCACAGCATGAACACCACGCCAGCACCCAACCCAACGGCGAGTGTCAGCAGGCTATTGGCCATCGCGGCCGAAGGGTAGACAGTTGCGTTCATGCGATCGCGACGACGCGATGCACGGAAATTCAGCACGGCCCAGATAAGGAAGCCTCCGAATAGCAGTACATCGGCCAGATTACCGTTGGCGAGCAAGTGCGCCAGAGCCCAGATTTTTACACCAGCGATCATGGGATGACCGATTTTGGATTTGATGATGTTGCGCGGCACATAAGCGGCTGCAAGAAGGATGAATGCCAGCAGATTGAGCAGGAGGGCGACATGCCGTGTCCAGATGGGCGGCTGCCAGAGAACGACGGGCACCATGCGTGCTTGGTCGTAGCCCACAATGAGCAGAATGAAGCCGGCAATCGAGAGCGCAGTCACGACGCCTTTCCATTTCAGCTCACCCAGTCGCTCGATCATGTTCGTGCGCCAGTTGTCAGCGAAGACGCGTATTGAGTGCGCACCCAGAAAAAGAATCAAACCAGCGATCAGCAGGGCCATAGCTTGCTCCATCATCAGATTATCGAGAGCCTGTATTTGAAGGCTGCTGGCGACCTTGCGTCCTCTTGTAACAAACGCTGAATCGTCGCCGTCGGCCGCAGTGTACCGGATTGGCCGGGCTTGGGCTGTGAGTCGTTTATGATGGGCGCTGCAGCCGGCAACGGCCAATCATCACAAGCGAGGGAGATATCTCATGCAGCAGGGCACGATCCATAAACGCCAGATTCTGGCTGCTGTTATTGGCAATGCGCTCGAATGGTATGACTTCGTGGTGTACGGCTTCCTCACCGTGATCATCTCGCGCCTGTTCTTCCCCTCCGACAGTGAATATGCTTCCTTGCTGATGGCGATGGCCACCTTTGGTGTGGGGTTTTTCATGCGCCCGGTGGGTGGCATCCTGATTGGTATGTATGCGGATCGTAAGGGTCGCAAGGCTGCGCTGCAGCTGATTATTTTGATGATGACGATATCCATTGCCATGATCGCATTCGCACCGACCTACGCGGCTATCGGTGCAGCGGCTCCGGTGCTGATTGTGCTGGCTCGTCTGCTACAAGGCATGGCCACGGGTGGCGAGTTCGCCAGCGCGACCTCGTTTCTGGTTGAGAGTGCACCTGCGGGTCGTCGTGGATTTTATGGGTCGCTGCAAATGGTCGGCCAGAGCGTGGCGGCGCTCGCTGGTGCCGCAGCGGGCATGCTGATCACGCAGGGGCTCACACCCGAGCAAATCGATAGCTGGGGCTGGCGTTTGCCTTTCGTGTTCGGTTTGCTGATCGGTCCGGTCGGTTTGTGGATACGTCGACACCTCAATGAAACCGAAGCCTTTGTCGAAGCCAGTCAGTCCACTGAGGCACCAATGGGCTTAATGGCCATCTGGCGTTCATATCGCCGCAGTATTGCGGTGTCCTTTGGTCTGGTGGTGTCGGGCACGATCATGTACTACGTAGTCCTGATTTACATGCCCACCTACGCAAAAACTCAGCTCGGTATTCCGCTCGGTGAGGCCTTCATTGCTCAGGTAGCGGGGCTCTTGTGCCTGACGGTGGGTACACCTTTTTTCGGGATACTGTCGGATCGTATCGGGCGTCGCCCCGTGCTGATGCTCGCCTGCGCGCTGTATTTCATTTTGCCGTACCCGTTGTTCTCATGGTTGCAGGCCGATCCGGGTTTGTTTCGTCTCGCGGTAATGCAAGTGTTGCTATGTAGTGCGGTGGCGGTGGGTTTTGGTGCGATATCAACGGCGCTTGCCGAGCAATTTCCGGTACGCATGCGCTCGACAGGCTTGGCACTCGCCTATAACTTCGCGGTGATGTTATTTGGCGGTTTCGCGCAGTTGATCGTGACCTGGCTCATTAAGACCACAGGCACGCCATTGGCGCCGGCGTATTACGTGATGTTTGGTGCGGTGGTGGGATTGAGTGCATCGTATTTTCTGACGGAGCGGTTTCGGGATGAGGTTTTGCATTGAGCGGCTGGTTTTACTGTTCACCTGCTGAAATTTGATGCGGATGAATATCTTTGGCCGCATGGAGAGATACAACATGATGCGACACCTTCTGATTTTTCTGCTGCTATCGTTTGCGGCACACTTCACGCAAGCTGAAGAAGTCTACGGTCCCGAGCTGGAGGGCTTCGACTACCCCTGGCCAGAGTACCGGTTTCATTTCACATCCCAGCGTCAGTCGGTGCAGATGGCATATCTCGAGCTGATGCCAGAAAAACCCAATGGCCGAACTGCTTTGCTACTGCATGGTAAAAACTTTTGCAGTGCGACCTGGGAAGGGACGCTGCGTTTTCTGCAGAAACAGGGCTATCGTGTGATCGCACCAGATCAGATCGGCTTTTGCAAATCCAGTCGACCGTCTGCGTATCAGTACAGTTTTCATCAGCTCGCGCACAACACAAAAGCCCTGCTGGATTCATTGGGTATCGACAAAGTCACTGTGATGGGTCATTCCACCGGCGGTATGCTGGCTACGCGGTTTGCACTGATGTTTCCAGATAGCGTCGAGCAGCTGGTCATGGTGAATCCAATTGGTCTTGAAGACTGGAAGGCCGAAGGCGTACCGGCCTTGTCGGTAGACGAGTGGTATGCGCGTGAGCGCAAGGTGACCGCGACCATGATTCGCAATTACGAACGCAGCACCTACTACGTCAATGAGTGGCGACCCGAATACGAGATTTGGGTGCAAATGCTCGCGGGGATGTATCGTGGGCCGGGTGGGTTTACCGTGGCCTGGCACTCGGCGCTGCTATACGACATGATTTTTACGCAGCCGGTGATGTATGAATTTCCGAATCTACGCGTACCCACACTGCTGTTGATCGGCGAGAAGGACAACACGGCGATTGGCAAGGATATCGCGTCACCTGAAGTGAAATCGCGTCTGGGTAATTATCCTGCATTGGCGCGCCGTACAGCAGCGGCGATTCCGGGGGCATCGTTGGTGCTGTTTCCGGAGTTGGGGCATGCGCCGCAGATGCAGGATCCGGATCGATTTCATCGTGCACTGATCGATGGTCTGAATCGTCGAATGCCATAAATGTCGTATTCTCTGAATCATCTTTATTTCAAGATCCTTTGACTATTCTCTCATCATGACTCAAGCCCCCAGCGCAGAAGACCAATTTGATGAGCAGGCTTCACGCCGGCTCGAATCCATTTATCTCACGCCCGATGTTGTGGCTCAGCGCGCGCAGGTGATGGCTTTGCTGCAAGCGCAGCCGGGGCAGCGTGCGCTGGATATTGGCTGTGGCCCCGGCCTCACCACGCAGTCGCTGGCCGAGGCGGTGGGTGACACCGGGCAGGTGTTGGGTGTGGATATCGCAGCCCCCATGTTGTCGATTGCACGTCAGCGCTGTGCCGCCAAGCCTCAAGTGCGGTTCGAGCTGTGCGATGTGAATGCCTTGCCATGTGCAGATGCCAGCATCGACATCGCGCTGGCATCGCAGGTGTATGAGTACGTTGAAACGATTGATGCAGCGCTCAGAGAACTGGCTCGCGTGATACGGCCGGGTGGCAGGGCAGTGCTGGTGGATACGGATTGGGAGTCAGCAGTTTGGGCCAGTCACGATGATGTGCGCATGCGCCGCGTGCTGGAGAGCTGGAATGAACACATACCGCATCCGCAGTTACCTCGTACACTAAAGCGCCGCATGGAAGACGCAGGTTTTGGTTCTGTCTCGGTGACGGTCGTGCCTTTGCTGAATTCTGTGTATGACCGCCAGACGTACAGCGTCGGCATGATGGACATGATCGGCGCTTTTGTTACGGGTCGTAATGGACTGAGTGCGGAGGATGTCGCAGCGTGGAAGGCCGATGCTGCGGCTATCGGTGCCGAGAATGGCTATTTTTTCAGTCTGAGCCGGTATGTGTTTGTGGGCGAGCGGGCGTAGAGGTAGTGTGAAAATTTAATTCGGTTGTTAAAGTTCACGAGCAATTTTTTTCAGGTGATCAACGAAAGACACTGGATCCCGGCGCAGGGTGGCGAGGGGGTTTCAGACCGAATGCGGTCTGCCCGTGAAAAGATTATGGCGTACTCGCCATGATGCGCCCTGCAAGGGGGGATCCAGCGTCTTTCGTCTTGCGCAAGCAGCTCTCCATCACAAAAGATCTGCTTCTAGTCTGAACCAAAATTACGATTATCTGCGCTACCAACCAATCAAGCCGATGCCTGCGGTTCATCCTGTGCAGATGGTGTGCGCTGGTTGAACCACCAGCCCGCCAGAACCACCAGCAGCGCACCCGCGCTGCCAGTGAGGCTGAGGTGAACACCGAGGTCGTGGAAATTCAGCAGATCCATGGGCAATATCTCTGCGACTTGCAATTTGATCGCGACATCCGTGGCAATCATCGATCCACCCAGATAACCCAGCAATGCAGCGCCCATTGTCACCACGGCGGGTACGCGATCCATGATGCGGAGAATTACCGAGCTGCCCCAGATCACGACCGGGATACTGACCATGATGCCGAACACGACCAATACCAGCTTGTGATCGGCGCTCGCTTGTTCAGCTGCGCCGGCCACTGCGATCACATTATCGATACTCATGACCAGATCCGCGATGATCACGGTCTTGATGGCGGTGATCAGACGATCGCCTCCATCAATCTCATCGGTTTCTTCTTCTTCATTGAATAGCAGCTTGATGCCAATCCAGAGCAGCAAAATACCGCCAATGATTTTCAGGTAGGGCACCGTGAGCAGGGTGACAGCAAAGGCAATCAGGATGATGCGAATCACGATAGCCCCCAGCGCACCGCCGACGATTCCTTTGAAACGCATATGTTCAGGCAGGTGTCGACAGGCGAGGGCGATCACGATGGCGTTATCACCACCCAGCAGAATATCAATCAGAATGATCTGACCGACGATTACCCAGTTCAGTTGCTGGAAAAATTCAATCATTTTGACTCCCTTGTGTCGTATAACGCATCACTGCTGACGACGCTTGCTGATTCTTGTCGATGGCCTGATAGGGCAAGCCGTTTTGGTCTTTTCTGCTTGCGAATTGCAATCGATCTCACTAGGTCGCTGGCAAGTTGTTGCCAGCGGCGTCTGTGGACTAATGAGACAGATTCTTACTCTTTAATACCTTTTTCTTCACGTACCTGGCGGGCAATTGCTTCGACCTGCTCATCGCTCATACCGAACTGGCGCTTGAGTACTTGCAGGCGTGCATTTTCTTCTTCGGTCACGATGCCATCGGCCAGCGCTTCCCGTATCTCGGTTTCGTACATGATCTCGCGCCGCTCAACCTGCGCGGTATAGGCGGTTGCGACAACACCCGTGAGAATCGCTGCAAGCGCAATCGCTAGCACCTGCGTGAGCACCACCAGAATCACACCAAAAATCGTGATCGGATCCACGTTGCCCCAGCCGGAAATAATGGTCAGTAAATACCATTTCATCGTGGCGGGTATCGAGGGGAAAACCTCAGGCTGCACATGGCCTTCGGCGATGTAAATCAGCGAAGAAAACAACAAGCAGGAAATCAGTAACAGGAACATCGCAGACGTAAAGGAATCTCGCTCTGCTTTGACCGCTTCGATCAGATCTGACAACGCGCTGTTGTAACGCGACAGTTTGAAAATTCGCATCAGACGGAACAAGCGCAGGAAGCGTAGATCCAGACCCGGGAACAGCAGCTGAGCATAGAACGGCACCGTGCCGAAGAAATCGATGAATCCGTAGAAGCTAAATATGTATTCTTTCCGACCACGCCATGCGCCGCCGTCTTGCTTTGCGTATTTGACGCCGTACGACCAGACGCGCAGCACATATTCCAGCGTGAAGATCATCACGCTGGCTACATCAAAAATATGGAAATATGTTTCGTAGGCCTCGTGCAGTTCGTGCACTGATTCCAAGATGATGGCGATCACATTCAGAACCACCACGCTAGCAATGAAGATTTCGCAGGCGCGGGCGGCCTTGTTTTCTACTGAACCTTCAAGCAGGTCGTAAATGCGCGTTTGCAGGGATTTCATGTCTCGACAATAAGCCCGGTTCAGACGGGTTTCATTGGTTAATGGGTCTGCGACACTCGGCGTGCAGCTTTATTATTGATTTAAACAGAAGCCAGCATTATATCGCCCGCCCGATGTGATTTATGGAAATATTCGGAGACTCAGTTTAATAATAATCTTAGCAAAAATATTAGTAATTTGGCAGTTATTAATTTAGTAGTTATCAATTTAATCATGTCATTGCGACTTAATTGCCAACAGGCTTTTACAGGCGATACACTTCTTCGTCGCAGAAATCCTTCATTCAGCGCATTAAAAATATAACAACTTATTCGGCGCAAAAATCCATGCAGGCAGATATCAGCATTACTCCGGTACCGACTACGTTCCGCCAGAAAATGTACAGCGCGTTGCTGGACGAGAGTTCAGACACCGGGGCTCGGGGCGCGATCAATCGTTTTATTTTCTTGTTAATCCTGCTGAATCTGCTGGCCTTGTTGCTGGAGTCAGCGCCCGCCATTGAGGCCGAGTATCGGCAGCTATTTCACTGGTTTGATCTTTTTTCCGTCGCGGTCTTCTCGGTGGAATATCTGCTGCGTCTTTATCTGGCGACCGAAGATCCCGATTTCGCTCATGCATCGACGCCGCGGCTGCGATATGTCACCAGTTTCATGGGGGTTATCGATCTGCTGGCGATACTGCCTTTCTTCCTTGGCCTGTTCTTCATGCTTGATTCCCGCTTGCTGCGGGTATTGCGTCTGCTGCGTATCCTCAAGATCACACAACTGGTTCGCGAGGGACTACGCGAATTCAGGGAACTCAATCGTGGGCGCACGGTGCGTCAGCGGGTGCACGCTCTGCTGTTCCCCAGTGAATATGGTGGGCGACTCAACGAGATCATCGAAGTTTTTCTGATTTTCTGGATTGTGCTGTCGGTGCTGTCGATCGTATTGGAATCTGTCGAGAGCATACGCGTGCATTTTGGTGCGCACTTTGCGTGGCTGGATACGGCATCGTTCATTGTCTTTGCAACCGAATACGCTTTGCGTATCTACGCTTACCCGGAAGAAGACCGCGCTAGCAGCGCGCTCATGCAGCGCTTCCGCTTCTTCAAATCACCGTCTGGACTACTGGATCTGGTTGCCATTTTGCCGTTTATGCTGGAACTGGTACTGGGCGGCACGCTCGATCTGCGCTTCCTGCGAATCATCCGCATGGTGCGTCTGCTGAAACTTGGTCGTTATTCCTCAGCCAGCGACACCATGTTCGCCGTGATCCGCAAAGAGACGCCGGTGTTGCTGGCGGCTCTGTTCATGATCGCCTTGCTGGTATTCATGATGGCGGCTTTTGGTTATCTGCTGGAACGCGATGCGCAACCGGATAAATTCGAAAATATTCCTCAGTCGATTTATTGGGCAGTGATTACCCTGGCTTCGGTCGGTTACGGCGATATATCGCCGGTCACACCTGGCGGACGATTCATTACCGTCGTACTGGCACTAGTTGGCATCGGCCTTTTCGCCATCCCGGCGGCGATCATGGCGTCAGGTTTTACTGATCAGCTGCGCCTGAATCGCGAAAAGCTCAAACAGGACTTACTGGCAGACGCGCGTGCCGCTGTATTTGATGACGCAGCGCGCGAAGCCTTTATTCATAATGCCAAGCACCATCATCTGACGGCGTTGGAGATCCATCAGCTGATCGATGAAATAGAAAAGGGTGACGACAGTATTGAAACCACCCATGGTGAATTCGAATCGCTGGCGCTGGCCGCCAAAAATCCCGAATTCGCACTCGCGCAGTACCACACGCTGGTGTCCCGGCTGCGTGAACTTGCGGCGGTGGCTGACGGCGCTTATATCCGCCAGCATCTCGACAAGCCAGGGCAGGCTACCGATCTGGATCGTGCGATATGGCAGCAGATTGATCGTTCGAGATCAGACAAAGGGTAGCGGAGTCCAGACAGCCAACTGATTTTTGAATACAAGCTATCGGCAGTGAGAGCTAAACCCATGAAAAAATTCGACTTATGTGTGATCGGTGGTGGCCCTTCCGGATTTGCAGCCACCATGCGGGGTCTGGACTTCGGCAAGAAAGTTGCGCTGATCGAGAAAAACAAAGTGGGTGGCGCCGGTATTTTTAATGGTGCGTTGTCCTCGAAAACGCTGTGGGAACTGTCAGAGAGCTATAAAAATACCCGTCACACGGGTTATGGCTATACCGTGCATGATTGCGAGCTCAGCTACGCCGCCGTGATCAATGAAATGCACCGTGCCGTCGGTGACAAGTACACCCAATTGCGTGAGCAGATCAATTACTTCAAGCGCAAAGAATTGCTGGCCGAATTCCAGGGCCACGGCAAGCTGCTGAACAAGAATGAAATCGAAATAACGCTCACCGACGGTAGCGCCGAAATCATCTGGGCAGAAAACATCGTACTCGCCATCGGCAGCCGGCCGCGTTATCTGCCGCACATTCCGATTGATGAAAAAACCATCCTGACTAGTGATGGCATCGCCTCACTGCCTGAATTCCCGAAGAGTATTGTGATTTTGGGTGCTGGCGTGATCGGCTGTGAATTTGCGACCATTTTCTCGAACTATGGACGCACCAAGGTTTTCCTGATTGACAAAGAAGATCGCATTCTGCCTTTTGAGGATGAAGACATTTCCTCAGCGCTGGCGGCTAATCTTGAAAAAAATGGTGTGGTAATTCACCGCGGCTCATCGCTGGAGTCAATGAACATCGTCAATGGCAAGGTCGAGTATGTGCTGAACTACAAAGACGGCAGGCATGAAACCTACACAGTGGACAATGCCTTGATCTCGGTAGGCCGGGTCGCCAACACCGACAATCTCGGACTCGAGGCAGCCGGTGTGCAGCTCAATGATCGCGGCTATTGCGTTGATAATGCGACGCAAACCACTGTGCCAAATATTTATGCGGTCGGTGATTTCACCGCCGATATCTCACTAGTCAACGTTGGTGAGCTGGAGGGTCGTTACGCGGTCGAGCGCATCTTTGGTAAACCGCCGCGCGATCTGATTTACGAAAATATCTCCACCATCATGTTCCTGAATCCCGAAGTCGCGGCGGTCGGCTTGAACGAGACACAGGCAAAGAAGCGCAAGATTCCTTACCGCATGGCCGTGATGGATTACCGTTATATCAATCGCGCGATCGCGATGGGCAAGACGGGTGGCTTCTTCAAGATTCTGGTGTCGGATGACGATGACATGAAAATCCTCGGCATGCGCGTGATGGGTAACCACGCCTCCAGCACCAGCCAAGCGATTGCTTTGATGATTGCACTCGATGCGGGCATTGATCAGCTCGCTGAATTGATTTTCCCGCACCCCTCGGTACCTGAGGGCATACAAGAATGCGCGCGTATGTTACGCGGAAAATCGATTGTGAAGCCCGAGGTGTTCAATCTGGATCTGCGCTGCTATCGGGTGGATGCAGAGGGGCGGGTGGAGAATCTTTACCACTGAAAAATTCCCAACGTCATCCGGAAATATAACTCTGCAACTGTTCAATCAGCTGCTTCTGCTCCGCGATCATCACCAGCAACACGTCACCAATCGAGATCATGCCGAGTAGCTGGCCGTCTTTCATCACGGGCAGATGTCGGATGCGCTTGTCGGTCATGATCTGCATGCACTCATCCATTTTCTGGTCGGGACTGATGGTGATGAACTCCGCCGTCATCACATCGCCCACCCGGGTTTCTTGCGTCAGACGACCTTTGAGTTCGACGCGTCGCGCGTAATCCCGCTCCGAGAAAATACCGACCATCTTCGTGCCTTCCAGCACCACTAGGGCGCCGATATTGTTCGCAGCCAGGGCTTGCAGGGCCTCCCAGACGGTTTGGTCGGGATGTATCGAGCAGAGCGCTCGTGGCGAGCTGTGCAAAAAGGCTTTGATGGTCTGCATGGCATGCCTCCGGTATCAGGGGTTGGGAGATTCGGATGGTCAGGGCGGATGGCCCGAGGCCTCAATTTCCGCTCTGGCTGCCGAGCTGTCAAGCCCTGCCGGGCAGCTGGTACACCGTAAGTATCTTGCGGCAGACCAACCAGAACCGTTCCAAGGCGATTAAAATACCCGTTGTTTTTCCATTAAGAAAATCCCACCTCATGAACAGCCTGCTGATCCTCATTTTCGTTGTCGCTTATGCAGCGATCGCTTTCGAGCATCCGATCAAAATCAACAAATCAGCCTCGGCCTTGCTCGGTGCCGGTTTGTTGTGGAGCATCTACGCGGTCATGACCGGGGATCCCGGCCATGTGAGCGAGCATCTGGGCGAGACACTGATAGGTACTGCGCAGATTGTGTTCTTCCTGATGGGAGCGATGACGATCGTAGAAGTCATCGATGCGCATGACGGTTTTGATGTCGTGACCGCGCAAATCCGTACCACCAGCCTGAGTTCGTTGATGTGGCTGGTAGGTATCGTTACTTTTTTCCTCAGCGCTGTGCTTGATAACCTCACGACTGCCATCGTGATGGTATCGCTGATGAAAAAATTATTGGATTCGCGTGATGAGCGTCTTTTGTTCGCGGGCATGATCGTTATCGCCGCCAACGCTGGTGGCGCCTGGTCGCCGATTGGTGATGTCACCACCACCATGCTGTGGATTGGTGGGCAGATCACTGCTTCGTCCATTATCGGTGCGCTGTTCTTTCCTTCGCTAGTTAATCTGCTTGTTCCTCTGGCTATCATCAGCTACTCCATGCGCGGCAAGCTAGTGGTCGAACCTCGGCAAGATCCCAATCAAGCCCAGGGAACGGGCACTTCGGAAAGAGAACGCAACATCATGTTCTTCCTCGGTCTCGGTGTGCTCATCGCCGTGCCCGCATTCAAGACCATCACGCATTTGCCGCCGTTCATGGGTGTGCTGCTGGGTCTGGGTGTGCTGTGGCTGGTGGGCGATCTTTTACATGGCAACAAGACCGAGGAAGAGCGTGAGCATCTCAATCTCACTAGTGCGCTCAATCGCATCGATATGGCATCGATTGTGTTTTTCATTGGCATTCTGCTGGCGGTTGCAACGCTAGAGCACTCCGGCATTCTGCCGGCGCTGGCGGGCTGGCTAGATACCACCGTCGGCAGACAAGACCTGATCGTGCTGTTGATTGGCATTGTGAGCGCCATCGTCGACAACGTACCGCTAGTGGCGGCGGCGA
>JACCDK010276730.1_pt1 | contig 22499 bp, 19 predicted proteins | sample 7445871 | NCBI WGS metagenome assembly JACCDK01 (sample SAMN15323436, study PRJNA562643) | freshwater metagenome | isolation source: river surface water | place: USA:Blue River Watershed | collected 2017-08-15
CGTGATGATTGGAGCCGGAATACTTGCGAAGAAAGCGTCAGAGAAAGGTCTTACCAGCAAACCCTGGGTTAAGACGACTCTTGCTCCTGGCTCTAAAGTGGTGACAAATTACTATGAGAAAGCCGGGTTAACTCCATATCTCGAGAAACTTGGATTTAATCTGGTCGGTTATGGGTGCGTAACTTGCATAGGTAATTCAGGACCACTTCCAAGTGAGGTTAGTAAAGCGATAAATGAGAACGATCTTGCGGTCGCGGCTGTTTTATCGGGAAATAGAAATTTTGAAGGCCGAATAAGCCCAGATGTAAAGATGAATTATCTTGCTTCACCTCCACTTGTTGTGGCTTACGCACTAGCCGGTTCAATGGATCATGATTTTGAAAAAGATCCAATTGGTATGGATTCGAATGGCAAGGCAGTATTTTTGAGAGATATCTGGCCAACGCCGGACGAAGTCCAATCAGTTATTGACTCCGTAATCTCATCTGAGATGTTCCGAAAAGATTACGCAAGTGTTTTCGCTGGCGACCATAGATGGACTTCGCTGGATACGCCTAGCGGTAAAGTCTTTGAATGGGATGCTAATTCGACCTATGTTAGAAGACCGCCATATTTTGATGGCATGCCTAAAACTCCACGTCCGGTAGTTGATATCCAAAATGCGCGAGTGTTAGCGAAATTGGGGGATTCAGTTACGACTGACCATATTTCACCGGCTGGTTCTATAAAAGCTGATTCACCGGCTGGCAAGTACTTAATGGCGCACGGCGTTGAAAAAGCAGACTTCAATTCATATGGTTCACGCCGAGGCAATCACGAAGTAATGATTCGGGGAACTTTTGCAAATATCCGACTGAAGAATCAATTACTAGATGGCGTTGAGGGTGGGTTTACTAGAAACTTTCTTAACAATGGAGAGCAAACGACGATTTATGAAGCATCAATGGCATATCAGGCCGCAAATATTCCTCTAGTAATACTTGCAGGTAAAGAATATGGATCTGGATCTTCACGAGATTGGGCAGCAAAGGGAACTGCGTTGCTTGGGGTTCGCGCGGTCATCGCAGAATCATTCGAGAGAATTCATCGATCTAATTTGATTGGTATGGGAGTTCTACCATTGCAATTTCTTGATAATCAGAATTGTGAAAGTCTTGGAATCACTGGATCTGAAACTTTCAGCATCTCTGGCGTTACCGAACTAAATAACGGAAGAATCCCAGAATTTGTTAAAGTAAAAGCCGGAACAAAAGAGTTTCAGGCCAAAGTACGTATCGATACTCCGGGCGAGGCTGATTACTATCGCCACGGTGGAATCATGCAGTACGTTCTCAGAACACTAGTTGGCTAATAGTTAGTTAAGATTATTTACATGCGTTACCTTCCAAGGCTCACCGCCCCTTCCGACCTGGTCAGGTTAAATGAGGATGAGTTAATCGAATTATCAAGCGAGATTAGAGAATTTCTGATTGAGAAGGTTTCACGAACCGGCGGACACCTTGGCCCAAATCTTGGTGTCGTTGAATTAACAATCGCTATCCACCGCACATTCCAGTCTCCTCATGATGTGATTATTTTTGACACCGGACACCAGTCTTATGTCCACAAAATTCTCACCGGGCGGATTGAAGGTTTTGATTTGCTCCGCCAACGCGGGGGATTAGCTGGTTATCCAAATCGTTCAGAGAGTGCGCACGATGTTGTTGAAAATTCTCACGCATCTGCGGCGTTATCTTGGTCCGAAGGGATTGCAAAGGGTTTTAGTCTGCAAGGAATAACAGATCGAACGGTAGTAGCGGTCGTTGGAGATGGTGCGCTAACCGGTGGGATGGCTTGGGAAGCGTTAAACAACATTGCAGCCCAGAAAAATTTGAGATTAGTAATTGTTGTGAATGATAACGAGCGCTCATATTCGCCAACAATTGGTGGAGTTGCAACCTACCTATCCACTCTAAGAGCAACTAAAGGTTATGAACGCTTTCTGCAATGGGGTAAAGGAGTTCTTGAGCGCACCCCAGTAGTTGGCCATCCGATTTATGAAACCTTACACGGAATGAAAAAAGGTTTGAAAGATATCGTTGCTCCGCAAGGAATGTTTGAAGATTTAGGATTGAAATATCTAGGACCAGTTGACGGTCACGATATAGCCGCTCTTGAGCGAACATTAGTTAATGCCAAGAAATTTGAGGGACCAGTAATTGTCCATGCCATTACCGAAAAGGGTCGAGGCCATGCACCCGCAATTAATGATGAAGCTGAAAAATTTCACGCGGTCGGTGTTGTCGATCCAGAAACTGGTGAATCAATAGCTAAGGCTGGAAGGACCTGGACAGAAGAATTTTCAGATGCGCTAATTGAAATTGGTCGTAACCGAAAAGATGTTGTCGCTATTACCGCTGCCATGTTAGGACCAACCGGTTTAGATAAATTCCAGAAACAGTTCCCAGATCGCACCTTTGACGTTGGTATCGCGGAACAACATGCCGTTACCTCGGCCGCAGGTCTTGCTTACTCCGGGCTGCATCCCGTGGTTTCGGTCTATTCCACCTTCCTTAATAGAGCTTTTGACCAACTCTTACTTGATGTTTCACTTCATAATGCGGGCGTTACTTTTGTATTGGATCGCGCTGGATTTACCGGCGATGATGGCCCTTCTCATAATGGTGTTTGGGATTTGGCACTAACTGGAATAGTTCCAAATTTAAAAGTCGCCGCCCCACGAGACGGAATACGTTTAAAAGAATTACTCGCCGAATCTATCGATTTAAAGACTCCATCACTATTGCGCTATCCCAAGGGAATCATCGGAGCCGAGATACCTGCTTTTGAGAGTCGAGATGGAATTGATTTTCTTTACCGAGGTGAAACTTCAGATATTTTGTTGATTTCCGTCGGCGCGCTAGCTCAAATCTCCGTTGATGCCGCAATTCAGGCAAACAGAGAAGGCGTCGGTGTTACCGTAATTGATCCGCGTTGGGTAAAGCCCCTACCCATCGATTTTCTTGCGAAATTAGCTGAGAAGTACTCTCAAATTGTCGTGGTTGAAGATGGAATATCTCACGGCGGAATAGCAAGCACGCTATCTGAGGGATTTAGGGCTCTAGATTTAGATATCCCGATTCACTCTATTGGTGCCCCGCTTGAGTTTTTTGAACATGCAAAGCGAAATCAAATTCTCGAGGATTTAGGCATCACTTCACAAGCAATTGCTCGCCAAATTGTTGGTTGGTATTCTCGAAGTTTTACTCAGGAAGCGAAGCGACTCCAGGCGGATGGAAACGTTGACCAGAAACCGCAACGCTAATTCCCTCACGATCTAAGTAAGGCAATATCCCGCCAAGGTGCATTGGCCAACCTGCCCCTAAGAGCATGCAGAGATCAATCTCTGATGGCGTAGCGACGACGCCTTCATCAAGCATCATCTTTGCTTCCTCAGCAAGAGCTTTTAACGCGCGCTGTCTAACTTGCTCTGAAGTTGAAGGAGAGTTCCCTTTTTCAACTAAACCGAGCGCTTGTGGGTTTGGATTTAATTTTCCATCGTCATCTTTAACATAGAAAGACTTCACTTGCTGCTCAACCAATCTTGTGACCGTTGGAGAAATCTTGTAGCGCGGACCTAAATTCGCATTAAGCGTCTTTGCTACGTGTAGCGCGACACCTGGTCCGACTAGACCAAATAGCTCAAGTGGTGACATCGGGAAACCAAGGGGCCGTAGGGCGCTATCGGCGATGTCATATGGCGTACCTTCATCAATCGCGTCGGTTACTTCACCCATAAAGCGAGTAAGTAAGCGGTTTACTACAAAACCTGGCGCATCTTTACAGATAATCATCGTCTTCTTTAGATCTTTACCAACTGATACAGCAGTAGCCGTGGTTGCATCATCTGTCTTGGAAGTTCGAGCTATCTCTAGCAGCGGCATAACAGAGACTGGATTGAAGAAATGGAATCCAACAACGCGCTCAGGATTATTTAGCCCTTCGCCCATCTTCTCGACTGAGAGTGATGAGGTATTCGTTGCCAACACACATTCGGGAGTGATTATCTTCTCTAAATCCTTAAATAACTTCTGCTTAATTGATAGTTCTTCAAAAACCGCTTCGATAATGAAGTCACAATTGGCAAAAATTTTCTGGTCGACTGAGCCGGTTATGAGTCCCTTTAAGCGGCGCGCGCCTTCCTCATGTAATCGCTTTTTCTCAACCAATTTATCAATTTCAGAATGGATCCAAGAGATGCCTTTCTCAACGCGCGCTTGGTCGAGGTCTGTAATCACAACCGGCACCTTCAAATTTCTCATGAATAGGAGTGCGAGTTGTGAAGCCATCAAACCTGCGCCAACAATTCCAACTCGAGTTACTTTTCGAGCCAAGGCTGGCTTCGGAGCGCCTTCAACTTTCTTACGTTTCTTCTGAATTAAATTAAACGCATATAGAGAGGCACGAAGTGGATCACTCATCACTAGTTCGGCTAACACTTGATCTTCTGCATCAAAGCCCTGATCTAAGGTGTTAGTTCTAGCTGCTGCTATCAATTCCAAGGCTCGTCTCGGTGACTCTATGTCGGCGCCACCATATTTCTTCGCTACCGCAGCTTTGCCGATCTCAATTGCTTTATCCCAGGCGGCAGCATCTTTTGTAAAGTCGTTTCGCTCAATCTTCTTCTTGCCAGAGAGGATACTTGCGGCAAATGCACAGGACTTCTCTAAGAAGTCAGCAGGTTCAAAAACCGCATCAACCACGCCAAGTTCTAACGCATCTTTTGCCTTCATCATGGTGTTGTTGTTCAGTGCGTTTTGAATGATTACCTTAACGGCTCTTTCCGGACCAATTAATTTGGGAAGAATTGTTGCGCCGCCCCAACCTGGAACTAATCCTAGAAAACATTCAGGCAGGGCGGTAAAGGCAGTTCCTGCGAGAGTGCGGTAGTTGCAATGTAATCCTATTTCAAGTCCGCCACCAAGGGCTAAGCCATTAATAAATGCGAATGTAGGCTTTTTGCTTCGACCCAAACGCTTGAAAAGATCGTGTCCATATTTACCAATTTGTAGGGCTATTTTCTTATCATTAAGAAAAGGTAAACCTGAAAGATCAGCACCTGCGGCAAAAATAAATGGCTTACCTGTAATTGCGATAGCTACCGAATCGCTTGATTCTGCGCTGGTTAAAGCTGCATCTAACTCTTGTAATGATTTTTGGCCTAAAGTATTTGGACGGTTATGGTCCATTCCATTATCTAGAGAGATAAGAGAGAGTTTCCCGTTGAAGCCAAATAGCGAGAGATCAACTTCTCTAAGTAATGCGCGCGTTACAACTTCTTCTGGTGCGACCGATTCGCTCATAATCAATTGCCCTTCGCATTAAAGTGAGGGTTTTCCCAAATTACCGTGCCGCCCATTCCGAGACCGATGCACATTGTGGTTATTCCGTAGCGCACCTCAGGATGCTCTTTGAATCCTTCAGCGAGGTTGAGCATAAGTCGAATTCCGGACGAGGCGAGTGGATGTCCTACAGCAATCGCTCCGCCATAAATATTGACTCTGGGATCGTCATCGGCAATTCCAAAATAATCCAAGAATGAGAGTACTTGAATCGAAAACGCCTCATTAATTTCAAATAGACCGATATCTTCAATTCCCAATCCAGCTAATTCCAACGCCTTAATTGTCGAAGGCACAGGTCCATATCCCATAATTTCAGGTTCAACTCCAGCAAAAGCAAAAGTTACTAATTTTGCCTTAATTGGAAGTCCGAGTTCTTGGGCCTTCTTCTCACTTGCGAGTAAGGCAGCAGTTGCGCCATCGTTTAATCCAGCGGCATTTCCGGGGGTAACTCGACCATTTGGTCTAAATGGTGTCTTTAGCGCAGCTAGCGCTTCAAGTGTGGTGCCAGGTCTTGGTGGTTCGTCAATTGTTGCAACGCCCCAACCTTGTTCTGGATTTCTCACAGCAACCGGAATTAAGTTCGGTTGGATTTTGCCCGCTTTATAAGCAGATGCAGTTTTTAATTGTGAATTTAGGGCGTACTTATCAGCCCGCTCTTTTGTCAGATGCGGAAACTTATCGTGCAATCTCTCGGCAGTATTTCCCATTGAAAGTGCATCGGTATCAACTATTTTCTCCGCTAAATATCGAGGATTTGGATCCATTCCTTCACCCATTGGGTGATTTCCCATATGTTCAACACCGCCAGCGATTGCTAAGTTGTAAGCGCCCATGTGTATTGCGCCAGCGAGTGTCGTTACAGAAGTCATTGCACCAGCACACCAACGATCAACCGAATAACCTGGCACAGTATTTGGAATGCCAGCAAGGATTGTTGCTGAACGGCCAATATTCATTCCTTGATCACCAAACTGGGTCGCAGCAGCAATCGCAACATCATCAATTTCACGTGGATTAACTTGCGGATTTCTCTCGAGCAAACCCCTTATGCATCGGATGACGATGTCATCCGCTCTAGTTCCTTGATAGAGACTTCCGGCTTTTCCAAAGGGTGTGCGGACGGCATCGACTAATACAACGTTGGTTTTGGCGGTAGCAGTTTTCATGGCAGAACCCTACTCGCCGGTAGCCTTCCCAGTCATCTACCTATCGGCTCACCCAACGTATGGGCCCATAGTGCTCAATGCCAACGGTTGAGCCAACTTTGTATTTGATCGGTCCGCCCACCCTTACTCTCAACTTTTTGCTCAACCCAGCAACTTCTAAATCAAGTACTGCATCGTGGCCGTAGTAATGAATCTCGCGAATGACTGCCTTGGGATACTTGCGGCTAGGCGCATGCACTCGAATTTCCTCAGGTCGAATTAACAATGAGCCAGATTCGGCTTTTCCAGATTTTCTTTCTTTTGGTGTGCGGCTTGCTGCTCCATGTAGCGGCGAAACCAACTTCCCACCTTTAAGGCGCTTTGCCGGAAGTTCAATTACATCACCGGTACTTTCTGCAATTTCAGCAGATAGTGGCTGCATGTAAACATTCTCTGGGGTTCCAAATTGAACTACGTGACCCTCTCTCATTAAAGCAATCACATCCGCTGAAACAAGAGCATCTTCTCGATCGTGAGTGACCATCAAGGAGGTGGTTTTCGTGCGCTTCAATAATGCAACAACCTCTTCACTAACCTCCGCTCTTAGTGCTTGATCTAAATTTGAGAACGGCTCGTCAAGTAAGACTATTGCTGGTTTAGTTGCAAGTGCTCTAGCTAGAGCGACGCGGGTCTGCTGTCCACCACTCAATTGGTGTGGCTTTCGATTCTCAAATCCGGAAAGCCCCACAAGTTCCATCATCTCTTCAATTATTTGCTTTCGTTCTGCTGAATTTTTCGATAGCGCAAATCCAATATTTTCTCCAACAGTTAAGTGCGGAAACAGACCGCCTTCTTGTGGCAGATAGCCAATATTGCGCTTATGCGGTGGCAGCACAAGTGAAGAGACGCTTACAAGCTTTTTCCCAAAACGAATGGCGCCTGATGAAGGTCGAATTAATCCAGCAATTGTTCTCAACAGCGTTGTTTTGCCACAACCAGAAGGGCCAAGTAGCGCGGCATAAGATCCAGAGGGAATTGTAAGCGTGAGGTTCTTAAGGATTTCGCGATCCGCGAACTTAACTCCTAGATCAGTTATTTCTAACGTCGTCATCAGACTCCGCCCTTTTCTAAATTTCTATCAGGACGGCTAATCAAGAAAGTAGGTATTGCGGCAATTACGATAAGGATTAATGCGTAAGGAGCCGCTTCGCTAAAACGAAAGATTGCGGTGTTATTCCAAATTTCAGTCGCTAGCGTCTCAAACCCGGTTGGCCGCAACATTAAAGTAGCTGGCAATTCTTTCATTGCGGAGAGAAAAACTAGGAGAGTTCCAGCAAGCACGCCTGGAGCCGCAAGTGGCAGCGTGACGCGCAAAAATATCTTGGATCGAGTTTGGCCCAAAGTCGCTGCGATTTCCGTTAGATTTTGGGGAACCTTAGCGATTGAAGTTCGAGTTGAACCTACCGACCTGGCAAGAAACAAAATTGCATAAGCGAAAGCAAGCAAACCAAGTGTTTGATAGATGGCGGGAAAATCAGACCCAAATGAAACCAGTGCCAATCCCATAACGATTCCCGGAAGAGCGTGGACAAGCAAAACGCCTCTCTCGGCCCAGAGACCGAGGCGGGATCTTTTAGCCGCCAAAACCGCTACTGGCAACGCCAATAACAGCGCCAAGAATGCTCCTAACAAAGATACGCCGATTGTGGAAACAGAAGCTTGAACGATAGCCGCTACATCAATGGGCTTAGGACGGTATATGAACCTACTAATCAAGACAACTAATGGCATTACCAATGCCATTAGAAGATAGATTGAAATAAATGTTAAAGCCAGAAATATCACTCGCTTAGACCGATTTAGAGAGGCACGTTTTACAATTCTTACCGAACTGGTAAAGACTTGAGTTTTATTTCTTGTGCTGGACTCTGCATAAATCACTAAAGCGGAAATAGCCACAAGTAACAAAGCTAGAATTGAGGCGCTACTTCGATCGAAACTACCTTGATATGAATTCTGAATTGCTCTTGTGAAAGTGTCTACGCCGAGTAGTGATACGGCGCCGAAATCACTCAGAACATAAAGTGTTACAAGTAATGATCCAGCCGCAACAGCATTACGAATTTGCGGGAGAGTAATGCGACGAAAAGTTTGAATTTGATTTAAACCAAGGGTTTGGGCGACATCAATCTGCGAGGAGTCGACCCGGCGAAATGCGGCCAGCGCCGCCAAGGTGACGTACGGGGTGGTCGTAAGAGTCAAAACGATTAGGGCGGCTAAAAAGCCTTGCGGCAAGAAACCTAGAGAGAGCCAGGCATAAGCAAAAACATAACTCGGGATAGCAATTGGAAGAATTACCAATGCTCGAAATATTCCTAATCCGGGGAGTGCCACGCTATTTAGTGCCCAAGCAATACCAATTCCGAGAAAGGTCGCAAATAGCGCTGTTCCAACGGCTAGCGAAAAAGTAGTTATCAAGATCTCCGCAGTTTTGAGACGCCAGAAAACAATTCGCAGCGTCTCAGAATCTATTTCTAGCGCTCGTTTCACCAAATAAAAAATGGGAAGAGCCACAATCAAAAGCGTTATAACGCCCGCAAAAACTAAGGGAAGAGCAGGTTTTAGGCTCTTCAGAGATTCTCGACCTTCAATTCTTGCGTTATCTACAATCGTCATGCTCTACAACATCCCAACCTTTACAAGGAGTCGTTGGGTAATCTCAAGGTCACCTAATGATGCCAAGTCCACATTTGGCGCCTTAATCTCATTTAATGAAGGCAAGCCTTCTGGACGCAAACTTGGATCAACAATTGAATACTCGTGCGTTTCCGTGACAAATCTAGATTGCTCATTTTTTGAAAGAAGATATGCAATAAGTTGAATCGATTTATCTTGATTTTTACTTGTTGCCATTATGCCGGCTCCCGAGACATTGACTAGATTTCCGATATCCCCTTGACCAAAAAACGAAATCTCAACGTTTATTGGGCGACCCAATTCTTCTGATACTTCCCATTTGTAATAGTGATTTGTTAGACCAGCGTCAATCTCACCTGAATCGATGGCCTGGACAATTAAACTATTTTTTTCATAAAATTTGACTGAATTCGTCATAATCCCACGGAGCCAGGCTTCAGTTGCTAATTCACCTTGCTCTTGAATCATGGCAGTAACAAACGCTTGGAATGAAGAATTTGTAGGAGCGATACCGATTCGCCCTTTCCAAGTCGGATCAGTAATCGAAGCTACAGTTTTTGGTAAAACTTTCACCCGATCTGGGGCGTAGGCAAAAACTCTTGCTCGTCCAGTGAGTGCGATCCAATCTGAATCTGAGGATTTATATTTCTGGGCGACTTGGTTTAACAAATTTTCTGGAAGTTGCGTAAATAGACGCGCTGCCGAAACCGCACCGAGGGCACCTGCATCCTGAGATAAAAATAGGTCAGCTGGAGTATTCGAACCCTCCTCAAGAATCTGGGCAGCTAAAGCAGCAGAATCCCCATATCTGACCTCAATTTTTATTCCACTCTCTTCAGAGAATCTCTCAAAAAAAGGCTCTATAAATTCCTGACTTCGCCCCGAGTAAACGACCAAACTCGCTTCACTGTCGGAGTTATTGCCACAGGCTGTTAGCGATGCAGCAAGCAGGAGAGTCGTGACGACAGCAAGCGCTCTTTTGACCACAAGGCGACCTTACTTTCCACCCTCGATTTACGCAACATTTTTGTTGCGAAATTGGTCACCTACCCTGCAGTTTCAGAATCCGACTCTTCTGCGGGGTCAACAGCAACCGGCGGTGGAAGCGATTCACTTTTTGCTCGCGCTATGGCATCGGCGACTATGCCAACCTGCCAATTTCGCGCACCAAGTTCACGTAATTTAGAACGTATTTCCGAGACCTGACTCTCTGAGTAGCTTATTACTTCCTCTTTGCCTGAATTAAAAATTACTCGCTTCAGTATTTCTGGAGAAAGAAGATTTTCTTGAGGGATGGAATATTTCTCGGAGATCTCAGTCAAATTTCGCCTAACATGTTGGAGTTGTGCGTTGGCAATCGGGAATTTCTCGCGCCAAATTCTTGGGGCAGGCAAGGAATCGCCGCGAGCTCGCATCTCAGGCCAATTCTCCTCGGAAATATCGTATGCCTCATTAAGAACGGATAACCAGCGATCGATATAGCTAATTTGAATTTCGCTTCGAATGCGCATTTTTACAATAGGTAAATCGAGGAACTCTTCACGTCTCTTTGGCTTGTTACGAGCCAGTTCGATTATTACTGCATCGTTTAGCAATCTTCCGGGAGCAAGATCAATATCTTTTGCAATCTCATCGCGGGCTTGCCATAGGGAGCGAATTATTGCTAACTCAAAACGAGAACGAATCTGGTGCATTCCAGAGGTCCTCCGCCAAGGTTCTGGGCGAGGTTTAAGTAACTCTGCTTCCAGGGATGCGGCAAATTCCTCTTCAGCCCAGGTCAGTTTGTTTGAATCGCGAAGCGCAGCTTCAACTTTATCCCGTAAATCAATCAATACGGCAACATCTAGAGCTGCGTAATCCAGCCATTCACTCCGCAGTGGTCGAATCGACCAATCGACTGCGCTATGTTCCTTAGCTAGCGAGATCTCAAGAAGATTTTCACATAATGGAGCTAGGCCGACTTTTGGAAAGCCTGCAATACGTGCACCTAATTCGGTATCAAAGAGTTTTTTTGGGTGAATTCCGAATTCGCGCAAACAAGGTAAGTCCTGGCTACTCGCGTGAATGATGCTCTCGTTCTGTGAAATTAGATCAGATAATTTTGCAATAAGTGGCGAGTTTTGTAGGGCAATTGGATCAAGCAGGTGAAGTCCACCATTTCGTCGATTTAACTGAATCAGATAGGCCCGGGAGCTGTATTTAAATCCACTAGCTCGCTCTGCATCGATTGCAATCGGACCAGTTCCACCAGTTAATTCTTGTAGCGCTCTCGAAAACTCTGTTTCGTTCTCTATAACTTTCGGCGTTCCACCCTCTGGGGCGGTCAGGTTTCGCATTAATTCCTTGGCGTTAAGGAAGTAACGCCGTCAGCTAGAGGCGTCAATCCGGAAGATACTTCTAGAAGTCTGGCCCAAGCTTGGAAATGTTTTTCTAAATGGTCTGCAGAAATTGGAGTCCACGAAGCGCGGATTTCTATTTCAGCGGAATGTTCGGTATCAGCCATTTGTCCATAAGATGCGCTAGAAACTCGGGTTACGGTTCCACTTGTTTCTTTGCTATCCGCACCCGACTCTTTTAGGGAATCTTGAAACCAGGTCCAGGCGACATCTGACATCAATGGATCAGATTGCATCTCACTTTCTACGGCTGATCTTACGAAAGTAACACATCGAAAAGTCCCAGACCAAGCCTCTTGTTCATTCGGATCATGGAGCATTACAAAACGTCCAGTTGCAACATCATCATCTTTAATAATCACATCGGCGCTAAAGGCAATAGAAAAGGGAGCTAATTTTTGAGGAGCTGGAACCTCAGTGATTGAAATTTCTGGTCGAAAACGCATCGCTCTTGCTTCACTACAAAATTTCTGAAATTGAATGCCATCTTTCGCCACAACCTAAGGGTAGGAGAATTGGTGCGGCTGGGGCGGAAGGCGCGTGGGGATGCCATCAGGTAGGTTGCCGTTATGGGTTCGATTCTCGCGCTTTTCTCAAGCCTGCTCTGGGGAACAGCGGATTACTTGGCTGGGAACCTTTCCAAGAGATATCGCTCAATCGCAGTTACTGGCGTTTCACAATTCTTCGGTTTACTTTTTGGCGTTTTTGCAATTCTTGCAACTTTAATTTTCGGTCGTGAATTTATAACTCCCAATTTAAGTTTCTCGGGTTATTTCATCCCCGGAGTCATTGCAGGAATCTCCGGATTTATCGGACTACTCGCTTTTTATACCGGGCTAGCTACGGGAAGAATGGGCGTAGTAAGCCCGATTGCCTCACTTGCCGCTGTAATACCGTTAACAGTCGCTTTTCTCGAAGGCGAAAGACCTACTTCTTTGCAAACATTCGGGCTCATAGTTGCATTGCTCGGCGCTTTCTTGGCGAGTGGACCAGAAGTAAAAGGCGGTTTACCAATTCGACCGCTAATTTTTGCGGTTATCGCAGCGCTGGGATTTGGCGGCGCGCTAACTTTTATCGCTATTGGGGCAAGAGTTGATTCATTGCACACCATGACAACTATGCGATTGGCTTCAGTGACTATTTGTATTTTCATCGCACTTCGCGCAAAGTCGCTTGGCGGTTTCGCTAGAGGTGATCTACCTACTTTGTTGTTTATAGGTATCGCTGATTTTCTCGCAAATTTCTTACTCGGAGTAGCTACCACTAAAGGTCTAGTCTCAATTGCAATGGTTCTCGGTTCCCTCTTCCCGATAGTCACTTCAATATTGGCCTTTAGATTCCTAGGAGAAAGGCTTCATAGAGTTCAATACCTTGGCATCGCCTTTGCAGTAGCTGGAGTGGCCTTTATCTCTGCGGGTTAAGATCCCACCGTTCGAAACTTAGGTCTTCAAAAATTTCCTCTGAGCGCAGCAGGTAGTTTTGCCGTAATTCACCCTCATCAAAGATATATCCATCGCCGTCTATGCTGACTCTTGTCAGAAAAACTTCATCGATTACTTTGGCAGGAATGAGACTTTTTAAGAAATTATTCCCTCCTTCAATTAAAATTGAGTGATATCGATTCTTGGCAATCGCAACTAAATCAACGGGCGAACAGTTGTGAAATTCAACTCCTGGTTCGTGCTGGCTCAAAGTACGGCTTGCAACTAGAAGCGGCTGGGAAATTCCTCGATATGGTTCAGAGCTGTAAGTTCTGCCACCAATCAAAATCACATCAGCCTGGCTTCGCAATAAGTGAAATCGCTCCCGATCAGCCTTGGGGCTCAACGGCCTAGAACTGCCATCAAGCATCGTCGCCCCATTTGCCGCGAGGATGAGGTTGGCGCGCACTTTCGACACAGCCGCAAAGGTACTGAGGATGTCAGTGCCCCTCTATATCTTCTTTGACATGATCATTGATTGCGACTCATGTGTAGTGCGAGATGTTAAGTGCGATGACTGCGTGGTTTCGGTCTTGATCGGAAATCCTCGCTCGATGGGCAGCGAGGAGTCTCGAGTTATCGACCTACTGGCCTCGCGAGGAATGGTTCCGCCGCTTAGATTTGAACTCCAAGAAGACACTCAGGCGGGGGAATCCCTCTCAGGTTGAGCCCTCCCAGGGAACGCGGTTAGCCTAAAGCGGTGACCCGCTCAAAGATCCTGGCTTCGCTGCTCTCAGCAGCGCTAGCAGTCACTCTAGCGCCCCCTGCCACTGCGGCTCCCAGCGCCGATCTAGTAAGAGTTCGTGCTGAAGTCGAGCGACTTCAAGAGGATGCTGCCGAAGCCGGCGAAAATGCCCAGGCCGCAAAAATTGAATTAGGTCGTCTTCAAAAACAACTTGCCTCAGTACAGCAAGAAGCCGCAAGCCAGAAAGAAAATGTCGATGAGATTAGAAAATCTCTCGCCTCAATCGCAGTCGCTCGCTATAAATCGACTGGACTTGGCGAAAGCGTTGAACTTCTCTTCTCATCAGACCCAACTCTTTATCTCTCTGCTGCAGGATCCCTCGAGAGCGTAACTCGTAAACAATCTTTGAAGTTACGACAATTTGCTATCGCGAAACAGAGACTCGATGCCACTTCACTCACTGTGGGCGATAAATTGAGCTTAGTTAAAGCAGCAGAAGCGCGCTATCGAGCCCAAGCAGCTCAAGTCGAACAGAAGTTAGCCGCTGCTGAAAAGTTGCTCTCTAAATTGGAGAAAGCCGATCGCGAAAGATTGCTTCGCCTACAAGCAATGGATGAAGATGCGAGAGAGAAATATTCGAAAGAACAAGCTCGACTCGCAAATACCGTTTCCGGTAGAGCAGGCGTTGCACTTAGATATGCAGTCAAACAAATTGGCGATAACTATGTATGGGGAGCATCCGGTCCGATTAAGTGGGATTGCTCCGGATTCACCATGAGAGCCTTCCAACAATCCGGCGTCCGATTACCTCACTCCTCTAGAGCTCAGTTTGGATATGGTCGCGCCGTTGCTCGCGGTAACTTAATTCCAGGAGATTTAGTCTTCTTTGGTAGTCCGATTTCTCACGTTGGAATTTATATCGGTAAGAGCAAGATGGTGCATGCGCCGCGACCAGGAGCGAGAGTTCAGATTGCTGAATTTGGAAATTTCTTTGGTCGGAAAAAATATGTAGGAGCTCGCCGTCTCTAAGGAAAAGTCTGTTCGAGTATTACTTGTGACTAATGATTTCGGACCGCGTGCCGGCGGTATTGAAACCTTCATCATAGGATTACTAGAGCGATTATCTGATACTCAAGTAACTGTTTACACTTCAAAGCAATCTCATACCGAAGATTACGACAACCTCTGGCGGGAAAAATTTGGCGTTGATGTAGTACGAGATCGAAGCCGCATTCTCTTACCAACGCCGAGAGTTGTGGCTGCGCTCCGTAGAACAATTAGAAATAGGGGAATTGAGTTCGTTTGGTTTGGAGCTGCGGCCCCACTTGGAATATCTGCAAAATGGCTCCGCTTGGACGGTGTACGAAAAATAGTGGCACTTACCCATGGTCATGAAGTTTGGTGGGCGAAAATTCCACCTTTCTCATGGTTGCTTCGCTTTAGCTCCAGGCATATTGATAACTTCGGATTTCTCGGGTCCTTCACTGCCGGCGCTATTTCGAAAGCTGTCCCAACCGAGAAACTTGTACAAATTGCCCCTGGAATAGATGTGCAACATTTCCGTCCTCGAGGAGATGAGTTAAGAGAAAAATTGAATTTATCGAAAGTTCCAGTAATTGTTTCGGTGGGACGGCTAGTTCATCGAAAAGGTCAAGATCGTCTACTAGAGGCTCTCCCTATTATTAAACAGGAATTTCCAGATATCACGCTATTGCTTATTGGTGAAGGTCCTCATCGACAGGAACTCGAAGTTATCTGTAAGAAATTGAATTTAACAGAGAATGTGAAATTCCTAGGTCGAATAAGTTATGAGGAACTCCCGAGTTTTCTATCAGTTGGTGATTTCTTCGTTATGCCTGCACGAACTAGATTATTTGGTCTAGAAGTTGAAGGGTTGGGAATTGTTTATTTGGAGGCAAGCGCATGTGGCCTTCCTATAATTGTTGGAAATTCCGGAGGAGCTCCTGATGCGGTCATTCATGGTGAGACTGGATTTGTTGTTAACGGCGAAGATGTTGAAGAAATTGCCGAGCGATCCCTCCAGCTCTTAAGGGATCAAGAATTGCGCTCGACAATGAGCCAGCGTGCAAGAGAGTTCGCAACTAAGAATTGGAATTGGGAATATTGGGCAGAAGAGTTTAATAAGTTATTGCAGTCTCCAGTCAAATAATTTAGTGATGCAACAACCCTAATTTTCTTGCTGCATTTATTGCCTGGACTCGATTCGCGGCTCCCAGCTTTCTATAAATAGCCGCTAGATGAGTTTTTATTGTGGACTCAGTAACGAAAAGATGTTGAGCCATCTGTAAAACGGTATCCCCGGTAGGAAGGATCTCAAGAATTTCTAGTTCTCGAGCAGTCAAACCAACGCTTTGATTCTTTAGAGAAATAGCGTCGGTAATTTTTCGAGCAGTAAATGTAAGTGGGCTCGTCGAACTTGACCTTATCGCCGTAATTAATTCGCTGATTGGCGCGGATTTATCAACGTAAGAACTCGCCCCAGATTCCATACATGCCAATATGTGTTCCGGGAACTTAGAGAAAGTTAATGCAACGATACCCATTTGCTGTGAAAGAGCTCTTGCCCAAGCAATCACTTCGAGTCCATTTCCATCAGGTAGATGAAGATCTACAACAAGTACATCCGGACTGTGATGAGGAATTTGTACCAAGGCCTCTCGTTTAGAGGCTGCTTCGCCAACTACGGAGAATTCTTTCTCTCTCGAGAGCGCTCTGCGAAGACCTTCCCTCACTAAAATGTGATCGTCTACGACCAGAATTCGAATGCTCATTCCAAACCAATAATCAATCTATAGCGTGACCCCGCGCCGTCAGATTCCCATGTAACCGTACCGCCGATAATTTCAATTGCTTCAGTGATGGAATGGATACCAAAGTTTCGCTCAGAGTGAGAGATTCCGCCGACTCCATTGTCAGAAACTTCAATGATCAAATTATTTCCTGTCACCTGTGAGCTTAGATTAAATTTATTGCAACCGGAGTGACGCGCGCTGTTACGAGCTATTTCACTAATTGATCGTACGATTCCATCTTCTTTGTCTTGATTTAACGTTAAGTTCGGCAATTCAATATTAATTCTTATATCTCCAAGAATTTCGCGTAATAAAGTTTCTAGTTCGATAAAAGTTTTTGATCGTAGAAGATAGATTTCATCTCTTAGAGATTGACTGAGCGAAAATAAATCTAATCGGATTTTTCGCAAGTGATGGCGAGTCTCGTCATTGAGAATTGGACTAGAAATAACCTCATCGAGGGATAATCCAAGAGCAACAATTTGCTGCGCCGGCCCGTCATGGAGTCGGCGCGCAAGGTCCAAACGATCAGGCAAAGAGCTCTGCGATCTCGGAAGCAAACTCCTTTTGAACTACGTGACGTTTAACTGAAAGTTTGGCGGTTAAATGTCCACCGGCAATTGTGAAGTCAACGGGAAGAATCTTGAATTTCCTAATTGATTCAGCTCTACTGACTGCTTTATTAGCCTCATCAACAGCAGTTTGAATTACTGAAATAAGATCTGGGTCATTGGTTAAGTCGGCGACTGTTGCGCCATCTTTTTTATTCGCAGTAATCCATCCCTTTATTGATTCAGGATCTATCGTTATCAAGGCTGCGATATAAGGTTGATTATCTCCAACGACGATACATTGGCTCACAAGTGGATGAGCGCGGAGTCGATCTTCGAGTACTGCGGGAGCGACATTCTTTCCGCCGGAAGTAACAATTAACTCCTTCTTACGTCCCACTATGTATAAATAACCTTCTTCATCCAGCTTTCCTAAATCACCAGATTTGAAGTAGCCATCTTCCGAGAAGACTTCACTATTTGCAGCATCGTTCTGCCAGTAACCGCGCATCACAATTGGTCCCTTGATGAGAACTTCACCATCATCGGCAATTTTTATTGTGGTGCCAGGAATTGGTCTTCCCACCGAGCCAACTTTGTGAGCTGTAGTCAGATTCAAAGTTGCACCGGCTGTTGTTTCAGTAAGGCCATAACCCTCGAGAACTCGAACACCTGCGCCTCGGAAGAAATGACCAAGTCTTTCGCCGAGGGGAGCGCCGCCGGATATCGCAGCCTCAACTCGACCGCCAAGTCCATTTCTAATTTTCGAATAAACCAGGCGATCAAAGAGTGCGTGCTTAACCTTTAAACCAAGAGGTACTTTGCCTTCATCAAGTGAGCGGCTGTATTCAATTGCGATATTTGCTGCTTTACGGAAAATTGCACCTTTTCCGGCTGCATCGGCTTTAGATTCAGCGCTGTTGTAAACCTTCTCAAAAATTCTCGGGACAGCTAACACGAAGGTTGGCTTAAACGAGGCGAGATCAGTAGTGAGACGGCCTAGGACATCACCGCAATGAGCAAGATGTAATCCAGCGCGCAACGAGCCAATCTGCACCATGCGACCAAATACGTGCGCAACGGGAAGGAACAATAGTGTTGAGCCTCCTGGTTTTAAGAAAAGATCTGAAGCGCCCATCACCACATTTCCACATTCCGAAAGGAAGTTTCCGTGAGTCAATTGGACGCCTTTGGGCTTTCCGGTTGTACCTGAGGTATAAATCAAAGTAGCGAGTGTGTCAGGAGTAAGAGCGCTGCGCCTGCGATCGATTTCAGCATCAGAGATATCGCGGCCCAGATACGATAATTGGGAGAGAACATTTTCGGTCATGGTCCAACAGTTCTTAGTGAAGCTTGGTAGAACTGGGGTAACTAAATCTTTGAGTTGAGGGGTCTCAACAATAATTGCGACCGAGTGCGAGTCGCTGAGAATCCAATCGACTTGTTCTGGTGACGATGTTTCGTAAATGGGCACAGGAACTCCGCCAGCAAACCAGATGGCGAAATCAAGAATCGTCCATTCATAGCGAGTACGCGCCATGATGGCGACGCGATCTCCAATTTCAACTCCGGATGCAATTAATCCCTTGGCCGTCGCTCGCACTTCTGCTTCTAACTCACGGGCATTAACTGGCTGCCATCCATCACCTAGAGGACGCGAAACCATTATGCGCTCTGGTTCAAACCAGGCGCGCTCAGCGATTAGGTTGGTTAGATTTCCCGCGGTAGCCGCCGGTTCAAGTGCTGGGACGAAGAATTCAGTCATGGCGGAAAACTACTGGTAGTGGGCGCCTATCGGAAGAGGTAACCTCACCCTATGGCGGAAATTTCTTCAAAGACCGTAACTATTGAGGCTTCGGCCAGCGATGTGGCGGCAACCTTGGCAGACCTTGAGAGTTTTCCTAAATGGTCGTCTGCCATCAAGAGCGTAGAGGTTCATGAACGTGACGGTTCAAGTCGTCCCACTTCAGCTACGGTGAAGATTGAAGCTGGCGTACTAAAGGATCGCGCAAAATTAAATTACGACTACTCCGCATTTCCAAATTCAATCTCATTCACCCTCGAAGAAGCCGACCTCATGACTGAGATGACCGGAAGTTATTCAATTAAAGATAACGGTGATAGTTGCGATGTTACTTACAGTTTAAACGTCCAAGTCTCAATGCCTGTTCCAGACATGATGCGCAGAAAAGCGGAGATGGCAACTATCGAAGCGGCTCTAGCTCAATTAAAGTCTAAATTAGAAGGATAATCTCAACTTTCAAAGGGATATTTCAATCCAATTTGTTCGCGTATTTCATCTAGCGTTTCCATAATTGTCAGGCTTTCAGCGTGGCTCATAACCTGACTTTCGATTTTCCCAGAGCTAATTAGCTCTTCAAACGCTACAGCTTGCTCGCGAAGTCCATGGCCCACATACTGATTGGGATATTCGATTGTTTCACCACCAATGACAGTTCGAAAGGAAGTCGGAGTATAGAAATTACTATCAATCTCAATTCTTCCTAAAGTTCCTATTATTTTCGCAAGGCACGGAGTTCTAATAAGTAAAGTCGTCGTTAAAATTGCATGTGCCCCGTTTTTATAGGTGAAAATTGTTGAAGTTTGAGAATCGACTCCAGACTCATTTATCTCACCTTTTGCGAGGATGCGTTCAGGGCGACCGAGCAACATTGAGGCCAGCGAAATCGGATAGATTCCGAGGTCCAGAAGCGCACCTCCAGCTAACTCAGGTGCGTGTAATCGGTAATAGGGATCTTTAGGTAGTTGTTGGCCGTGATCGGCTTGAATTGAGATGATTTCACCGATGGCGCCGCTATCAACAATTTCACGCACTCGTATGAAATGCGGCAAGAATCTGCTCCACATAGCTTCCATTAGAGGTACTTGATGAAATTTTGCTGCATCAATCATCGCGCGAGCTTGTTGCGCGTTACCAGCGAAAGGCTTTTCTACAAGAACTGGCTTACCAGCTTCAATCGCAAGAATCGCATTTTGCGAATGGATGGCATGTGGTGTTGCAACATAAATTGCATCAACCTCGGAATTAACTAAATTTTCATATCCCGCTATCGGAATCGCATCAAACTCTTTCGCGAGAACTTCGGCTTTTGAAAGCGTTCTTGAGCCAAAGTGGGAAACACGATGTCTTTCAGTTAATTCAAGATCTTTTGCGAAGGCTCGAGCGATACCGCCAGTACCAATAACACCCCACCTAAACGAATTATTCATAAAGCGATGCCATCCTCATCTTCCGCTTCTGGTTTCATCTGCCAGAAAAATGTAATCACACCGGCAATGAGAGCAATCGCACCTGGCCAAAAGCCAATCCCCAGGAGGTCTATCGGGGTAAATGCAGTTATCAAAATGTAAGCCGGGCCACCGATGACTCCAACAAGCGCTGCTCTTTGAACCGTTGTTAATGTGGGGAGTGGTTTATTGTCGCCCGGGTATACCTCTACTCCGGAAACTTCTAATTCATCTAAATAGTCGGTAGGTGCGGATTCATCAAGCGATAAACCTGCGATTATTGAATCAAATTCGTCATCTACCAGACTTTTAGATGAGACTTCTCCGCTCAATACATCGCGTATAAATAAGTGCGATTCGGAGATAAGTAGGGGTAAGTCGAAATCTAGCGCGACATTGTGATATGAATTCTCAAAGATAACTTCTCGAATATCAACTGATGAAACATTATCGATGACCGTTTCCGATGATTTTGGATCAACTACATGATCTTGAATTGAATATCCAATCATCAAAGGAACATCAATGGCGGGTAGTTGATTTCGGACTTTACGCCATAACTTCTGTAGAGAATGTAACGCTTTAAGCGGGGTTCGACCATAACTGTGTCGGGGAGGATTCGGAGCTGCCACATCAGTCCCACGACCCGCTACCGAGGGAATGAAATATTTAATTAGCGGAACCAATGTCATAACCATTCGATCATCACCAATTGATGGATTAACCAACATTAAACCTTCGATAGCTCTACCTTTAAGCGATGCGAGATAGAGCGCCAGAGCTCCACCCATAGAAAATCCCGCTACGAAAATACGTTGGTGTTTTAATCTAATGTTTTCAAATGCTTGCTCAACCTCTCGATACCAATCTTGCCAAGTTGTTTCATTCATCTCACTCCAGTTAGTCCCATGTCCGGGAAGCCGAGGTACGTAAACTGAATAGCCCTCTGCATGTAATCCTTCCGCCCAAGGTCGAATTGATACCGGCGAACCAGAAAAACCATGGATCATCAGAATGGCAATTTGATTGCCGGCGAGGTGAAATGGCTCAGCATTTGGAATGCTCACACGCTCGATTTTGTCACAGGTTTGTCAGGTCAAGGCACGGGGGTCGTAAATTAACCCCATGGCGCTTCGGAAGCGACCTTCCGTCGTTCAAGGCGACAAGGTTGCATATGGATTACTGAAATCTTTTCTTATGCCTGTTTTAACTCTGCTCTTCAGGCCGAAGGTAAGCGGGTTAAGAAATGTACCGTCGCAGGGTCCGGTAATTATTGCCTCAAACCATCTTTCATTTAGCGATTCAATTTTCATGCCGTTAGTTGTTCCAAGGAAAGTTACCTTTCTTGCCAAGAGTGAATACTTCACATCGCCTGGACCTAAGGGACTTCTCAAGAAGTTAACGTTTATTGCGCTAGGACAAGTTCCTGTCGATAGAGCCGGTGGATCTAAATCGGAGGCGGCCCTGCTAACTGGTTTGTCAGTTCTTGCCAATGGCGAGTGTCTTGGTATCTATCCGGAAGGGACGCGATCTCCTGATGGACGTTTATATCGTGGTCGTACCGGAGTTGCTCGCCTTGCTTTTGAATCAGGAGCGCCGGTTATTCCGGTAGCTATGTTTAATACTGCTGAAATTCAACCTACTGGAAAAGTGATTCCTAAAATACTTCGGGTTGAGATGAAGTTTGGTGAGCCGATGTATTTTCAAGGGGTCGAGAATGGAAGTGATCCCGAAAAATTGAGGAAAGCAACCGACCAGATAATGAAGAAGTTACAGGAGATGTCGGGGCAAGAGTATGTAGATATTTATGCTTCGCAAGCCAAAGAGGCTTTAGATGCTGAACGAAAAAAGAAACCTGAGGCGAAACGAAGTAGAAAGAAGCGCTAACTACTCTGCGCCAAAAATTTCTCGCCGTTCTGAGATAAATTTACAGTTCTCACAAGAGCCGTCTCTAACAGGAGTTGGGCCAGAGACCATTGTTATAAATTCGGTTAATCTATTTGATAGCCCAGCTGGATCACGTTTGATGGGAAACCATGAACTATTAAGTTCGAGATTAAATCCATCGCTCGGATTTCCAACTGGTTTTTTGGGAGAC
>JACCDK010772340.1_pt1 | contig 22497 bp, 21 predicted proteins | sample 7445871 | NCBI WGS metagenome assembly JACCDK01 (sample SAMN15323436, study PRJNA562643) | freshwater metagenome | isolation source: river surface water | place: USA:Blue River Watershed | collected 2017-08-15
AAAAATCACGAGCCATCCGCATGGTTCGTGATTCAATTGATGGCGCTCTCCTAGATCTGGCTACCTTCTACCGGGATGTGATGATGGTTCAATCTGGTTCTACAGAAGCCCTTATAAACTCAGATTTATCCCGAGAGGTAGCGTTATACTCCGCCAGTTCACCAGCCAGCTCAAGCATCAAGAGGTTAGACGCCATCATGGAATCACGTGCCCATTTAGCAATGAATGCCGCCCCATTAGCTACATGTGAAGCGCTTATGTGCCGCCTTGCCCAGCCTTAACTTTTGGTAGTTAGCATCCCTTACCATGGTGCAGAATTCCTCCATGCGCCTAGATCATGTTTCTTATGTAACCACTCATGACCAACTTGCCGACACAGTGCAACGCTTAGGTGCTCGCCTCGGTAGCACCTTCGTTGATGGTGGAATTCACCCGCGATTCGGAACACGAAACTTCACGGCAGCACTTAAGAATGGTCAATATATTGAAGTTGTATGTCCGCTTGATCACCCAGCGACAGAACAAACACCTTGGGGCAAAGCTGTATCAAAGAAGGCAAACGAAGGTGGTGGGTGGTTCACTTGGGTGTTTAGCACGAAAGATATTGCGCCCATTGAGGCAAAGTTTGGTCGCGAAGCCATGGAGGGCCACCGAACTCGCCCAAGTGGGTCAGATTTAAAGTGGAAGCAAATTGGCGTGAAGGAAATCATTGATACTCGAGAGTTTCCGTTTTTTATTCAATGGCTCTCATCCGATCATCCATCTCAGGATGGAACGCCACAAGCAGAAATTGAAAAGATTGTTATTGCTGATAAGGATCAATTAGCTGATTCATGGTTCACTGAGGAGATTCTTGTTGCACTTGGTGAAGTAAATATTGAGTGGGTCGACCCATCAACTAATGATGATCAGAAAGGAATTGTTGCGGTACACCTATTAACACCTAGCGGTGTTGTAGTGCTTGACTGAGACCGAAACCGAGTTTCTTCAAAACTCATGTGTATACACGGTTCGTCTCATCGCACCAAAACCAAGAAACTTCTAGTGAACAATTCTGTACTGAAGTTTACTCACGAGGTCCAATACAAACCTCCTCCTCTCCAGAAAATCAAAGATTTAAATCGGTCTAGAAATACTCCAAATCGGGATTCTAATAAGAACGAGACCCCAGTAAAATGGGTATTCTTGACCTACTGAAACCGGCTGGAGGAAGTTGATGAAATTTACACCTACTGAAAATGCAAACGAGCTCAAGATTTCCCCAATAGGAGCTTTTGCAAGCAACAAAGAGTTGCGAAAATTCTTCAAATTCGTTAAGTCTTCAGAGTCACTACCTTCAGTGTGGACAAGAGCATGCGAAGTCCAGGACCCTGTCTTTTCTGAGTACTCTCTACTGCCAATCTGCAAACTTCACCTAGACGACCCAGACACAATTAGTTATTTGATGCAGTTGCGCAATACATACATAGATCTTTTCCTTGGATCGGAACTCGCTACCTATGAGTCAACCAAGAATTGGCTAAAGAATATGGTTATTGAAAACGAAGACAGAATCCTGTTTCTTGTTGTTGATAAACATGGGAAGAGGCACGGGCATCTCGGACTTTGGCTTAGAGAAGATACCAATCTCGAGGTAGACAATGTCATAAAGGATCCCGTATCAATTGAAAAAGGTCTCTTTGGTGCAGCACTAAAAACAATAACTTCATGGGCATGGGAATATTTAGGGAGCTCTGAACTTTCGCTGAGAGTCTTGACCTCGAATGTTAAGGCTGTTGAATTCTACAAATCCAACGGATTCAGTCTGTTAGATACAAAGCCAGTTGAGAATTTTCCAAGTGAAACATGGTCCGTTATGAAAGTGGAAGCAGACGCCTTCATTGGAAAGCCAGAAAAGATATTAACTGCAGGACCATCCATCGGACCATATGAAATAGCTCTTGTTTCCGACGCAGTCAAAATTGGTTGGAACAATCTCCATTCAGATTATTTACAAACGTTTTCAACTTCATTCGCGGAATATGTCGGAGCAAAATATGCTATTCCAACCGATAGTTGCACAAGTGCTCTACATCTTGCACTTTGGGCACTCGGGGTTGGTCCTGGAGACGAGGTAATCGTCCCTGAAATTACCTGGGTTTCTACGGCAAGCGCCGTGAGGTTTGTGGGCGCCACTCCAGTGTTTGCGGATGTCGACGAGCTGACTTGGACCATAGACCCGGCTTCAGTAAAGAGTCTGATCACAAAGAAAACAAAAGTAATCATCCCCGTACATCTATATGGGTTTGTCGCGGATTTAACATCGTTGATGGACCTGTGTTCTGAATTCGGGATTAAGTTGTTGCAGGATGCAGCACCAGGCATCGGCAGCATGTACAAAGGTCAGAGCGTTGCCTCATATGGGGATTTTTCTTGCTTCAGTTTCCAAGGAGCCAAGCTGCTTGTCAGTGGAGAAGGAGGAGTAATCACGACCAATGATGAACGACTTTATCGAACCGCCCTAAAGATATCTGATAGTGGTCGCAAAACGGGAACATTCTGGATTGAGAGCTTAGGCAAGAAGATGAAGATGAACAACATCACGGCTGCGCTAGCGCTGGGCCAGTTGCATTCCGCAGAAAGACAGATTGCCAAGAAAAGAACGATTAGAAACTGGTACGCAGAGGAATTCTCAAACATCAGTGGGGCCCGACTCCAGGTCGAAACAGAAGAAAGTAGGTCGATTTGCTGGATGACGAGTCTCTATTTTGATTACACTAACTTTGATAGAGAGTCACTTCGTGCACATCTACTTGAAGCAGGAATAGATACACGTCCTGTGTTTTCACCGATAAGCCAGTATCCAATTTGGGAACAGAATTGGAATCCAAAATCAACCGCACTACAAATCGGTGAAAGATCAATTAATTTACCGAGCGGTGTTGGATTGAGCCAAGAATCTGTTCGTCATGTAAGCCGAGTCATTAAAGACTATCTCGCCAAGCACAATCACATTTGACTTGGTTGATAAAACCGAAAAGTCATCGAACACGAGAACGAAATCAAACAATATGGGATTTGGAGATGTTGGTGAGCAAGTACAGCGATGATTTAATGAACTGGCTCGTGGAGCTAGGGTATACACACTGCTTCTTTGTTGCCGGCGGTAATGCAATGCACTTGATTGACTCAGCAAGAACTCGCTTTGAATGCACCCCATTTATCAATGAAATAGGTGCAGGCGTGGCAGCAGAATCATTTAATGAGGTTTGTTCCAAAGAGAAGAGAGCTTTTGTATTGATAACGGCTGGTCCAGCCTTAACAAATGTGGTTACTGCCATCGCATCCGCTTGGGTCGACAGACGGGAGCTACTTGTCATTGGAGGTCAAGCAAAATCATCCGATCTTGCACGTGAAAACCTAAGACAAGTCGGGTTTCAAGAGATTTGCGGCACAAAAATTGTTGCACCGATTACTAAGACTTCACTTTTAGTTCACAAGCAGATATCAAAATCTAGTTTTGTCGAAGCCGTTATGTTGGGTAAAGCACACCCAAAGGGACCCGTATTCATTGAGGTGTGCCTCGATGTATCAATGCAAGAGACTGATTCTCAACTAAAGGATAATCCTGAACCTTTAGGTTCAAATGAAATTGATATGAGAACCTTCCCTATCCTTGAATTAGGAAAGTTACTCTTGGAGAGTAAAAGACCGCTAGTCTTAATCGGAGGACAACTAGAAAGAGAGTTTGCAAATGACTACCTAGAAAGTTTTGCTAATATTGGAATTCCGATTGCTACCAGTTTTAATGGTGCAGATCGAGTTGGGTTTGAATACCCTTTTTACTGTGGGCGCCCAGGCTGGTACGGCTCTAGATGGGCCAATCTAATCATTCAACAAGCTGACCTAATTGTTTCGATAGGAGCACGCATGGGGGTTATGCAAACTGGGTACAACGTAAAAGAATTCGCGCCAAATTGTAAGTTAGTTCAAATTGACTCTGATATTTCTGAATTAAACAGAGGTGATGTGCCAAGAGAAATGAAGATTCAAATGAATCCAAACCATGCAGTTCAGGCGCTTTCTGAGTTTTTTGAAGAATTACCTAAACTTGAAATTGAATCTTGGCGTGAACTTATTGTAAAAATCAAATCAACACTTTTCAAACCTGAAGTGTTCAATAAAGCACAGAAGGAATTTGTTGAATATGCGAACTTTGCTCATCGGATAACCCAAATTCTTAGCGCTGAAGATCAAATCAACCCCTGCAGTAGTGGAGGAAATTTTGAAAGCTTCGGAAAAGTTATGGTAAATAAAAAAGGTCAAAATTGGGTCACTAGCCCAGGTCTCGCCAGTATGGGATTTGGCTTATCAGGCGGAATAGGCATGTCTTTGGCTCACCCACAGAAAAGAACTATTGTCTTTGAAGGGGACGGGGGTTTCGCTCAGAATTTACAAGAATTAGGCGTGATGAGGATCAACAATCTCAATTTGAAACTTTTTATCGCTTCAAATGGGAACTATGGGTCAATTAAGGCGCATCAGAAATCCGCATTTAATGACAATTACATTGGCTGCGACAGAGAAACCGGCCTTTGGCTGCCAGATTGGGAAGCGATTGCAAAGGCATTCTTGATTCCCTACTACCTAATACAATCGAATGATTTTGAGACTGAATCATTTATGGAACATTTAAATTCTAGTGAGCCATGCATTTTTGAAGTAAAGGTGGATCCAGATCAAGTTATCCTTCCAAAAATAGTTAGTGTAAAGACATCATCAGGAGAAGTTGAGTCCAATCCTCTCCACCTCATGTATCCAGAAATTTCAGAGTCTGAGTTAACCTTACTCGCCCCACACATTTAATCGAAGTTATATTCCCAGTAACCAAGGAGGTGGGGATTGTCGAGACAACTCTTGTAGCTCAACTTTTTCGCGGAGAGTGTCCATTGGTTTCCAAAACCCACTATGGTGATAGGACATTAACTCCCCAGATTTAACTAACCTGGGGAGAGCCCCTGACTCAAAGGGCTCTAAACTCGATTGAATATATTCCGCGACAACTGGTTCCAGCACAAAGAAGCCACCGTTTATCCAGCCAGCATCGGCTTGATTCTTTTCTCCAAAATGAGTAACTAGCCCGTTATCGCTTTCAAGGACTCCAAATCGAGCAGGAGGTCGCACTGCTGTTACTGTAGATTTCTTCCCATGCCGCTTATGGAAATCGATTAAGCTTGTAAGGTTTATGTTTGCCAGTCCGTCTCCATATGTAGCAAGAAAAGTTTCACCAGGGTAATGATTCATACATTGGGCAATGCGACCGCCGGTCTGTGAATTCAATCCAGTATCCAAACAAACAACATTCCACTCGTCTTTAATTGATTTTACCCAATCTTCAATGATTTCTTTCTTATAACCTGTCGCTATCACGAAATCATTAAAGCCTTGAACCGCAAATATATTCATAAGGTGCCAAATGATTGGCTTGTCATCCAAGAGAACCATTGGTTTCGGCTTATCAGCGGTTTCTTCAGAAATCCGTGTGCCGAGACCGCCCGCCAAAATGATTATTTTCATTTTGAAACCAAAGCATCATGAATAACTTCGATAACAAAATTGATCATTTCACGCGACAGCCCTGGCCATACCCCTATCCAAAAAGTATCGTTCATGATTCTGTCAGTGTTTGTTAATTCCCCAACAACCCTGCGTGGAGTTCCTTTAAATGCAGGTTGCCTTAGAAGATTTCCTCCAAAAAGTAAGCGAGTGCCAATCATTTTTTCATTTAACAACTTTACAAAATTATTTCGTGAAATTGGGGCATTAGACTTTAAAGTGATTGCAAACCCAAACCAGGAGGGATCACTATGTTTAGTGGGAGAGGGAAGAATCAGATACTCTTGAAGGTCAGATAAACCTTCTGAAAGCATGTTCCAATTGACGCGCCTCTGATTTACAAACGACGGCAGCCTGTCAAGCTGCGCATTCCCAATTGCCGCTTGGATGTCGCCTGACTTTAAGTTGTATCCCAAGTGAGAGTATGTATATTTATGATCGTATCCCTCGGGCAAATCGCCCAATTGCCATTCATAACGCTTAAGACAGGTGTTATCGCAGCCCGGTGCACACCAACAATCACGCCCCCAATCCCGGAAGGATTCAATGATTGGTCTGAGTGCTGCACGTTTGGTTATCACCGCTCCGCCTTCACCGGTTGTAATGTGATGAGCTGGATAAAAACTGAGTGTTGATAAATCTCCAAAGCTTCCAAGGTTTTCCCCCAAGTAAGTTCCACCTAGCGCATCGCAAGAGTCTTCAATGACCCATAGATTGTGCTTCTTTGCAAGGTCTCTGACCAAATTTAAATTGAAAGGATTTCCGAGAGTGTGTGCCATCATGATGGCTTTGGTCTTCGAACTAATTGCCGACTCAAGAAGTTCATCATTTGCAACATAAGTGGCGAGATCGACATCCACATACACAGGAACTAAGTTGTTCTGAATAATCGGTGTTACGGTCGTTGGGAACCCCGCCGCAACGGTAATGACTTCGTCTCCGGCATTTAACCGCCTGTCCCCCAACTTTGAGCTGGTGAGAGAACTTAATGCCAAAAGATTGGCTGAAGACCCGGAATTGACCATGAAAGCATGGCGACCACCAATAATTGTTGCGAGGCGGCTTTCAAAACTAATTGTTTCCGGACCAGAGGTCAGCCAAAAACTTGAAGAAGCCCGCATTGCTGCTTCAATTTCTTCTGTACCAAACACCTTACCTGTTACAGGCACAGGCGACTTTCCAGCTACAAAACTAGTAGGGGTGTGGTTGGCTAACATGGCCTCTGCTGCACTGAGTGAAATCAATTCCTCAAGCTTAGATAATTCCATAGCGCCATCCTTCTCAATAAGCAGACGAGAGAGGATATCCTAATTCCATGTATCGTAACTTATATGAAGCGAACAAAACGGGGCCAATCTTAATTACGGGTCATACGGGCTTTAAGGGATCATGGCTTTCTCTGATGCTCCAACATCAAAAAATAAATCATATTGGAATATCACTAAAGCCCGAGAAAGACTCTCATGCGAACCTAATCAATCTTGACGCCTTCACAAATCATAGATACATAGATATTAGAAATCCAGAGGCACTGGATTCAATCATGGAAGAAGTGAATCCCTCTGTTGTAATACATATGGCCGCCCAGCCTATAGTTTCAAAAGCATTTGAGAATATCCACGAAACATTTGAGATTAACGTCCTTGGGACTATGAATGTGATTGAAGCAGCAAGAAAAATAGAGTCTGTAAAATCAATTGCAATTGTCACGACAGATAAAGTGTATTCCAATGAGAGTATAGAAGTACTGAGCCATAAGGAAGAAAGTGCGCTTGGATCCAATGAGCCATATGGCCTCAGTAAAGTGGCATCAGAGCTCGTGGTTGACGCTTACAACGCCGTGAATGAAGTGATAGATAAACACATTTATACATTTCGATCTGGAAATGTGATTGGGGGTGGTGACTTGACAGCTAACCGACTTCTACCTGAGCTTTCTAGACATGTCTTCAATAATGAAAAATTAAAAATTAGAAACCCAAATGCATCCCGTCCTTGGCAGCATGTACTAGACACCTTACATGGGTACCTGCTTGGGATAGAATTCAATCTGTCTGGGAAGTTCGAAAGGAGCTTCAACTTTTCTCCAATTGAACCAAGCCTAACGGTTAATCAGGTACTAGAGGTGGCCGCAAAAAAGTATAAAATTGATTACACATTCAGCGCGGTAGCAGCGCCGAGTGCATTTCTTGAAAATACACATTTAGATTTAGATTCAAGAAAAGCAAGGGAACTCCTCGGGTGGGGAAATGTGTTTACTCAAGAAACTGCAATTTTAGATACCTTAAATTGGTGGGGAGCCATAAACTCAGGTGAAAATCCACTCTCGCTAGCGGAAGAATCCATTGAAAATTTTTACACTAAATTGACAGCAAAATGAATCCAAAGTTATCAAAAATATCCCTACTCGAAATAAAAGCCAAGAATTAGCAATAGCGGTTGAAAGCGCTGTAATGCTCGCAGATCGAGTTACAACAGAGTTAATTGTGGTTTCAAATGGAGAAAGCTTAGAATCTGACACTGCCGGATTAAGCAGGTAAACAATCGAACGGTTGAGAATTGTCAGATTCCCAACTTCCACTTCCTAAGAAAAAGAATTGATAAGGGAATCGTACAATACAACTCCCAAATTTGTTTTCAAGGGCTATCCTGTGCAAAAAGAATGCAAAAGAGTTTTCATGTCTACACAACTACAGGTTAATTGTCGACACAATCATAGCCATCTGTAAGTACTTAAAAGCATCCGTGCAGAATTTTAGAACTTACTCTCTGTCTCGATTTTAGGAACCAAGGCTTATAGGGACGATAAAGTCGCTGAATAGAAGTTTCCGAACCAGAGAATAAGTGTGCCAAATCTTCCCGAATGAAAAATGCATTCACGCCAGTTAAATTACATGTGATAAGTACATAGCCATTCAAGGCAAACAGTTCGGCAAAGGCCGAAAGACTGGCTCCCCAATATGTACTCCCATCCCAGAAATGAGATTCGTCATAGGGCATAATCCACTTAGCATTTGGCCCATACTGGGCGTTGTACTCCTGGACCCAAATTTCGGGACGCAAACCACTTTCTAGTAGGGCTTGAGTAAAGTGATAATCATTCCCATCCAAATCCATTGAGACAATATTTGGGGCAAATTCACGTAAACTTGTAGCACGCGCATAGATTTCATCTCGCGTTATCCATCCTTGGGTATACTTTAGCGAGACGAATTGAGCGGGAATCTCAATGGCAAGATTTTCATTCCCAAACCACCAGACTTCCCATCCATCTAGGAGGAAATCCAAGGAGTTATTCTCTGTACCGTCGCCGATTCCAAACTCAACAAACCTCCCTTTTCCGTGGAACTCCAATCGCTCGAGTAGTTGTTCCAAAATCCCTACTTCATCCGCCTGGCTGTACCTAAATAAATGCCTTACCTCCAAAAGAGAATTCTTAGTTATGGCTGTTTCTCTTGCGAAATGCTCAAGAAGTAACAAGTCGTGATTTTCCAACAGACCAACTTTCCATACCAAGTATTTGAAAATCCGAACTACTAACTTCATAGTGACTCCAAATACCACTTAACAGTTCGCGCAATTCCAACTTCCAGGGAAGTTTCATCGTAGTCAATCAAACTTTTCAAGAGTTGAACGTTTGGGCATCTTCGAGTGACACTTCCGGGGAAGGGCTCCGTAGGGATGATTCTGCTCTCTAATTCCATTTCTTGGGCCACCAAGGTAGCTAATTCTTGAATTTCAATCTCTCTTTCTGATCCTATATTCAAGACTTCAGGTACATGAATCATTCCAGATAACTTAACAAGAACATCAACCAAATCATCAATATAGAAAAAGGACCTGGTTTCCCCCGCCCCGTGAACCGACATGTCACCATTGCGAAATTTGCCTACTAAGTCTGGAATGACATGTTTGTCGCCCATGCGAGGGCCGTAGATGTTGTGGATTCGAAGGATTTGTATTTTTAGCCCAAATTCTTTTTGAGCAGCAAATGCCGCCACCTCACCAATTGTTTTTGATGCGGCATAACTCCATCTCACTTCAGTTACATCAGGAACTGTGAGTGGAACATTCTCTGGTGTAGGAATCTCAATCAAGCCGAGACTCAATCCACCGGCATAGGATTCAGAACTTCCAAAATAAATGTAGCGTTCCACTTTAGCCAAGGCGGCGAATTTAACCGCATGAATCGCCGGAATTGCGCTGTTTTGAATTACCTTGAAAGGGTTCGAGTAAAAATTTTGAGTACCATTAAGAGCTGCGCAGTTAAAAATTAAGTCACCTGGCTGAAATAGATTTAGGTAATTGGTTTCAACTGCTAAATCCATTTCTAAATAAGTGACATTAGCATTTTCTAGCAACTCTTGAAAATCCTTGTCAATTTTCCCTCTAACTAAGTTGTCGATTGCAATTACATGATTTCCATTTTCAACAAAAGCTTTAGCTAGGTGAAATCCGATAAATCCTGCTGCTCCAAGCACCACAACCCGCGGATTTAAAATACTTCGGTTCATAAAAAACTCCCTGATCCGAGCAATTTAATGTCCGCGCTTACCCCAGATAGGTTTTGCGTTACACCCCAAAGATCAATGATCGTCACATCTTGGCTCAAATTCCGCAGATACTGTGCAATCTTCGGAGAAGTAACCCATTCTCCATTGTGGCCGATAATTACTACTCGAGGACTATCTGGATGAGTACCCCCATGCCAAAATTCTCGAAGCATCAATAAGTCAGTGACTTCTAAAGTGCTGTCCGTAATCCAAAAGGAGACCCCTACTCCCTTTTGGATTAGAACAGTTGAGATAATCTGATCTGCCAGCCCATCTCTAACATCATTTGTAAAGGGCTTGCCTTTGAACGCAGCACCAAGAATTTCCACAAGATAAGGCTCACTTCCAACCGCAGATGAAATCAAATATTCAGAAACCTTTTGAATCAATCTTTCATTAACAAACCTACCCGCAAGAATCATTGAGTCAAGTGCGTAAGGTTTGTTATTCAATAAAATATGGGAGTCTTTGGAGAGGCAAGGACCACCAACAGGTCCAGGCTTGGGAATTCCTCCCCGGATGTAGTCTTGGTTAGCGGTTTCAATTACTTCGTGTACATTCACACCCTCAAAATCCGCAATCCCAGCCAATTCATTTGCAAATGCAAAAATTGTGTCACGCCATGTGTTGCACGAAAGCTTCACTAACTCTGCAACCTTAGAACTTGAACAAATGACTGTCTTGAAGCCCAGAATTTGCAACATTTTAAAGCCCTCGCTTCTAGACTGCATCGCCCCCCCAACAACTTGTGGAAGCGTTCTTAATTCTTGGATTGCATTTCCTTCTGCGGTTCTCTCTGGTGCAAAATAAATCGAAAGGTCTTTGCGGTGGGATGAGGAAATCCAGTCTGCTAATTTTTGAGTGATTCCCAGTGAAACCGTAGACCTGAGGTAGATGAACCCTCCGCCTTTAATCTTGGCCTCGACACTTAAAATAACTCGTTCAAAACTTTCCAATTGCGCTTCACTGGACATCCCCTTGGGGGTTCCCACGGAAATAAACACACAATCTAGCAACTCAGTAGCTTCGTTGTTGAAAAAGAGTCGACCATCTAATCTTGAATTGTCTAGAATTTGATTTAATTCAGGCTCGAAGACTTGATAATTTCCCAATTCAAAGAGTTCGACTTTTGCAGAATCCCGCTCAAAAATCGTAACAGAAAGATTCAAATTTTGGAGTAAATGCCCTGCCAGCGTAATTCCCACGAAACCACCACCGATAATTCCGATTGATAGACGCGGGTCAGGATACGAATTCATTTTACTATCTTATACCATTGGTAAATGAGGTTTCTAAGGGGCAACCAAAAAAAAATGCTGTTAGTAGGCGTTTGGGCAAATAGAAACTGGATTCTAGGTAATTGGTTGAAGGAAGTACGAACTAGATCAAAAAGCGATTTTGATATCCTTTGGGTCCCTTTTATCTATGCAGGTAAACGAAGTGCTGAAAGATTTATTCGCTTTTACATTCCAAAGCGGGACTCATATTTTTTTTCTTACATAACAATATTTGAAAGTTATTATGAAAGAAATCCAATTCGGTTCAGAAACAAATCGATTGTTTTGTACCCACACAATGAAAGTGAAATGGGGGATCTAAATCACCAGGCTAAGGTATTGAATGAGGCATACAAGACATATTTTTTCTGCTCGGCAGATGCTAAAAAGCTTATTGCCCATGGCCTACAAGACCAGAAGGTTGAAATAGCTTACTGCGCCGTAGACAATGATTGTGTTCAAGATATTCGGGAGAAAAAAGCTAAGAAGACTGTAATTCTGGCCTCAAGGTTCGGCCCTCGTAAAGGTCTGGATGCTCTCCCTGATGTAATTCGCTCAATGAGTGATTTTCACTTTATAGCCCTCGGACGAGGTTGGGAAACCTTTATAGTAGGTAACAAACTAGATTCAACTGCTAACTTTGAATATCACCAGTTCAATAAAGAATCTCGAAATAAGTTTTTTTCTCGTGCGGGGATATTCCTATCACTCTCAAATCTAGAAGGTGGACCAGTGCCATTAATTGAGGCTATTTCTATGGGGTGTATTCCGGTAGCTACTCGTACAGGTTTCGCCGAGGACCTAATTGTAGATAAAGAATCAGGACTCCTACTACCGCTTCAGCCTCATACGTCTGAAATTGTAAATGCGTTAAGAAGCGCTGCTAACTTAGAAGCCAAACCTGTAATTGGGTATCTAACTTGGGATCGAATAACCCAACTAATGATTAGAGATAAACGAGCGATTGAGACTTTGAAAGGCAGTAGGGTACTTTCATGAAATTCATTGAAAAATTAAATGATTCCGATTTCTATTTCATCGCCGAAGGCGCAGATGCGCATTATGGTGATATGAACCGTGCAAAAGCTATGGTTGACGAAGCCAAGAAATCAGGCGCCGACGCAATTAAATTTCAACACCATATCCCCGAAGAGGAAATGTTGCGCGAGACGCCTATGTCCAGCAACATGACCGAACCCCTATATGATTTTTTGCTCAGAAATGCGCTCACTATCACACAACATGTTGAGCTAGCAGAATATTGCAACTCCGTCGGGGTTCAGTATCTTTGCACGCCCTTTTCACTCGCTGCTGCCAAGGAACTTGAAGAACATATCGATCTTCCCGCATACAAGATTGGGAGTGGCGAACTTCTTGATCACCCGACCATTCGTGAAATCGCAAAGTTTAACAAATGCATGATAATTTCAACAGGTATGTCAACTCCTGAGGAAATTGATACCACATATGAGATTCTAAAGAATCATTCTGCTGGGTTGGTAATGATGAACTGTACATCTGCATACCCTCCACGATACGAAGATATCCACCTAAAATTTATCCAAGAGATGAAAACTCGTTACCCAAATGCAGTTCTTGGCTTCTCGGATCACTCACCAGGAACTGAGACGGTTATAGCTTCATTCACGTTGGGCGCCAAAGTTATAGAAAAACACGTCACGCTGAGTCATGATTTAGAGGGACCCGATGCAACCGTTAGTATTAATTTTGATGCATTAAGCGAATTGATTGTCTCGCTTAAAAGGCTCAGTCTCGCGTTTAAGTCGAAGAAAGAAATTCACCCATCAGAACTTGAAATACGAAATTGGGCCCATCGATCACTTGTATACTTACGTGATTTGAAATCCGGTGAAATAATTACTTCAAATGACATTTGGGGTAAGAGGCCAGGATATGGTGTCCCTTCATTCAAAATAGACGAATTTATAGGTCGGAAGTTGATTGTAGATGTCAAAAAGAACACGTTACTGACAGAAAAAGACATTGAGTAGAAAGCAAATGAAGCTACTTTTTGTCTTAGGCTCACGAGGGGAATGGGGCTACATCAGGCCCATTATTGAACTTGCCAAGACACGAGGACACGAGGCATCCATCTGGGCATGCAATATGAGTGTCCTTGACCGCTTTGGGAATTTGGTGGATGAGATTACTAAAGAGGGATATCCTGTAATAGGCAAAGCCCTCACAGCTGTTGATGGCGATACAAATGCAGCATTGGCGAAATCTTTCGGCCTTACTGCCCTTTCTGCAACGGACTGGCTTGTGAATAACCAATATGACTGGGTAGTAATTGCCGGAGATCGTGTAGAGCAAGTCGCGTTTGTTGTTTCGGCTGCAATCTTGCGAATCCCAATTTGTCATATACAGGCAGGAGAAAGAAGCGGAAATATTGATGGCATGAGTAGGCACGCAATAGCAAGATACTCGCACCTCCATTTTGCTGCAAATGAAGATGCTGTGACGAGATTGATTAAATCAGGAGAAGATGCAAATCGAGTTCACCTCACAGGAGCACCTCAACTAGACGATTTAGAGATACACGCGATACCTAGTGCCGATGAACTGGTTGAAAGAAAGATAGTTAAAAACAAAGATTTCATTTTGGCAGTGATGCACGGAGTCACCGAAGAGGAAACAATCAATGAGAAAAATATTAAAAAACTGTGTGAGGTTCTCGGAAGTCAGTCAGAATCTATAGTTTGGATTGGGTCAAATAATGACACTGGCGCTTCTGCAATTCGTAGCGCAATAACTTCTTCTTTGAGGGTGAACGACAGGTTTTTCTCAAATATGAATCGCTTGGACTATTTGGCACTTCTTAAGCATTCAAAGTACTTAATTGGCAATTCAAGTAGTGGAATTCTTGAAGCTCCAAGTTTTGGAAAACCAGTTATCAATTTAGGGAATAGACAAAAAGATCGCGTTCGTGGATTGAACGTAATCGATGCAGATTTTTCTTCTCGGGAAATTCTTGAAGCAATAAATAAAGCGAAAAGTTTAGATTTCATTGATACGGCCAGTAAATCAATAAACCCTTACGGCGATGGACAATCTTCTGCAAGAATTATTGAAATTCTAGAGAAGACCGATGTCACGCCTGAACTCTTGAATAAACAAATAAGCTACTAGGAGGATTTATGCAATTAGTATTAACCAAGAACTTATGTGTTGGGGACTTGATTAGAAAAATTGCAATAGGGCACGAGCGAACGATTCTTGTGATTAATAATGACAATAAACTTATTGGTGTTGTTACGCAAGGTGATATCTTGCGCGCAATTTGGAACGGAGCAGAGATTCAAAGTTCAGCAGAGATTTGCATCAACTACAACCCGTTGACCTTAAATGAAGAGGATGACCCTAGTACTGCAGTTAAGATTTTTGCGGAGACGGGAGCATTAGTAATTCCAGTGGTAGACGCTCATAGAAGAGTAGTTCGTGAAATTAATGTCAGAGATTTAGTCAAGTAGCATGAATCAGCAAATATCGAGAGTCGCAGTGATTCTGGCACGAGGCGGATCAAAAAGGATTCCTCGCAAGAATCTACAATTGGTTGGAGACAAGCCGCTTGTGTTGATTTCTGCAGAGGTAGGTTCCACCTCTGGGTACAAAACCTTCATTTCAAGTGAAGATCGAGAAATATTGGATCTTACTTATCCAGAAAATGTTACATTATTCCAACGCTCTAAAGAACTATCTGGGGATTTATCTACCAGTGAAGAAGCTATTCTTGAAATGGCAGATTATTTCTCTTGGCAAGATGAGATTGAAATCATTTTACTCCCCCCCACAAGCCCGCTTCGAACCAGAGAGCACTTAGATTTTTTTATCAAAGAATGGGAAAAGATATCTCAAAATTCATCTTATGATCAAGCAATGTCTGTTGTCGCCACCAAACAGGATATTTGGGCTTTAAATGGACACTCCGCGTCCCGCATAAGAAATCTAGTTTTCGGGACGAACCAATCTCGCCGATCCCAAGACCGAGATAATCTATTTATTGAAACAAGTGCAATTTATCTGTCCAAATTAGAAACGCTACGATGTGGCTCCAAATTTAGTGCGGGAAAACTAGCTCTGATTCCACTACCAAAAATCGCGAGCATCGACATAGACGACTTGGAAGATTTGATTATTGCTCGCGCTCTGTACGAAAGTTTAAAATGAAGAAACTTCATATCTTTAGTTTTAATCAGCACTGGTTCCATTTAGGCAGCATGGTTGAGAATGTCCTAGATCGCGAGGCAGACTTTGAAGAAATACATGTCAATTTATTTCAACAACACCTAAGAACCTTACCGGTTGACATGCATTTCAGATTCCCATTAAGTCAATTTTTTAGAAAATCGCCAGAAAAAATCGCCCTTAAGTACCTCCAGAGCTATCGAGATATTAAATACAACATTGTTAATCTCCAGAAACAAAAAATGACATTTATTGATATACCCGCGAATATAGAAGACCTAAAAGGGCTCCGGCTGGATAACCTTCAAGTTGGCATGGCAGTAGCAAGTCATCTGATCTCATTGACAAGGGATTCTCAACCAGAGATTGATTTAAAACGAAATCAGGTACTTCGATGTCTTCAATTCTACTTTGAGGTCAAGGCTTGGTTTGACCGGCAGAATTATATCTCCAAAACCGACGAAATCTGGGTATGCAACGGGAGAACATTCCATGAAAGAATCATCGTCGAACTTGCCAAGAAAAATGATATCAAAGTATCTTTTTATGAGGTTGGTGGCGAGGGACAAGTTCCAAATCGATGGATTCTCCATGATGTTTCGCCACACGATAGAACTCTTCATCAGAATGAAATAATAAGTCACACAGACTTGTACAAATCTAGTCAAAAAGAAATCGAAGAGTGGTTTCTCGCTCAAGAAGACCCAAACAAAAACCAATTTGCTTCAAAAAGAATTGATTCCAAGAAGATGAAAGCGATAGCGAGAAAACCTTTTATTGTCTATTATTCAAGTAGCGATGACGAACTCGCAGCTATTTCTCCGGAGTGGAATTCCCCTTGGGGAAATCAACTTTCTGCCGTGAAGAGCGCAATGGATGTGTTCGCGGGACAAAGCAAGTACAACCTAGTAATAAGAGTACACCCAAATCAGGGTAATAAGTCAAAAAGAGATAAGAAAACTTGGAGTGAACTAATTCCACAAAAGAATTGTTTTATCTTCAGGCACTCCGATTCCGTAGATTCATATGAGTTGATGCGCAAGAGTGCTGCTGTTTTAACCCACGGATCTACCATGGGGATTGAGGCAGCCTTTAGGAGAAAGTGCCAGGCTTATCTTTCTCATACGAGATATGACCAACTAATTCCAGCTGAACTTCTAAGAGACAAGGTTAATCTTGAGCGATGGTTACATAATTTGGATCCAAACGGCGCTTGTTCAGATGACAGACAATACAACGGTGCAATCATGTGGGCCAATTACATTTTAACTGCAGGCTCAAAGTGGGAAAATATAACCCTTGGCAGGAGATCAGGTCGTGTTGTCGGATTCCTTGGGGGAACAAGTCTGCGGCCAAGAAATCCATGGATTGGTCTTACTCGTTTGTATGTTTCAAGTTACCGCGCGCTCATAGAAAACCGATTAGCATCATTTAAATGGAATTGAGAGGCAAAATGGCGAAGATACTTGTCACCGGAGCTGCTGGATTTATTGGATCTAGAGTGTTCAGTGACCTAACGTTGGAGGGACATGAAGTTTTAGGAGTGGATAGCTTCAATAGCTATTACAGTACTCAATTGAAGGAACTTCGGGTCTCGAAACTTCTCAAAAACCAAAAAACGCTTAACCTAAATCTCAAGGATTTAGAAAGTTTGAGAGCTGTCATGAGGGATTTCAAGCCTGAAAGCGTGTTGCATTTTGCAGGACAACCTGGTGTTCGGTTGAGAGTCGATTCTTGGAATCAGTACGCTGAAGATAATCTGATTTCATTTTCCAATATATTTCAATGTAGCACTCAGTATGAAATCTCTAATTTCCTATATGCATCATCGTCAAGCGTCTACGGCAATACAGTCGGGAAAACCTCAGAAGATATCAATAATCTCTCTCCAAATAGTTACTATGGAGCGACGAAGCTAGCGAATGAAGTTCTCGCAAAAGCAAACTCGTCAGGCATGAAAACTCGAGGACTGAGACTCTTTTCTGTCTATGGTGAATATGGAAGGCCAGATATGGCCTACTTTAAAGTAGCAGCAAGTATTCTTACTGGGAAGAATTTTACGAGATTTGGTAACGGAAAAGCTGTACGAGACTTCACACATATCTCTGATGTCAGTATGCTCACAAGGGCTTTACACAGTCAACTAAGTTCTTGCAACACTAACCACAATGATGTTGTAAACATCGGTGGTGGAAATCCGCATAGTTTGAATGACTTGATACGCGAACTGGAACAGCATCTTGGAGTACCTGCGAAGATTGAAGAAATCGAAGCTAATAAACTGGATTCATTAGAAACTCATGCCGATACTACATATCTTTATTCTTTGGTAGATAAGAGACATCAAATTGACCTCAGTGTTGGAATCAGAAGATTTACAGACTGGATAAAGAACCAAGAGTCGACCACTATTGAAAATTGGGTAGCATCAAATTGAAAATCCTAATTGTCACAGGTATTTATCCACCTGACATTGGAGGCCCAGCTAATTTCACGCCTGAATTTTCAGAATTTCTCACTAGCAAGGGGCACTCGGTACAAGTTCTTACTCTCAGTGATCAATCAGAACCTATTGAAGAAAGTGAAGTGCGAGTTCGACGAATTCGACGAAGGGGAAGAGTAATTCGTCGGCTCAAAGTCATTTTCTGGGTTATTCGAACGGGAAAATTAGTGGACAAGATTCTCGTCACTGGACTTTATGAAGAAGTGGGTCTTGCAAGCTTATTTCTGCGAACGAAAATCATTATGCGAATTGTTGGTGATCCAATCTGGGAGCGATCTAGGAATGCTCACACAACAACAGAAAGCATAGAGCAGTTCAATACATCTGGTTCCAAACATACACCCCAACGGAAGTTTCTAAGTTGGGCAATAAATCGTGGGCATCTATGTATTACACCATCGGAACAATTGCGAGATTTGATGCTGGGTTGGGGGATCAACCGCCAAATCAAAGTAATTCCAAATGGAGTGCTAATTCCAGAGACAATAAGTAACATCCCTGATTATCGAAGTATCACCGTGTCGCGCCTCGTCAGCTGGAAAAACGTATCTCTAGTGATTGATACCGCAATAAAGTGTGGTCTTCCATTGCGAATTGTTGGAGATGGACCCCTGGAAGATCAATTGAAGTTTTATGAATCCAATGGCTTGATTCAGCTTTTAGGAAGAAAAGATAAGGCTGAGGTTTCGAACTTACTCAAGGAGTCAAATGTATTCTTTCTTCTTTCAAGCTATGAAGGGCAGTCTTTTGCACTGACTGAGGCTCTTGCAAATGGTTTGTTTTGTATCGTTTCAGATATCCCAGGGAATACGCAACTAATTACGCACCTAGAAAATGGCTTCATTTTCAAGCTATCCCATCAAGAGGAATCTATCGCAGAACTTAGTAAAATTCTTTTAGATAAGCCACTGGTTCAGGCAATATCAGCTAATTCAAGAAATTATGCATTGTCGAAATTGGATTTCGGTGTAATTGGTAATCAAATAATTAAAGAACTCTCCAACTTATGATAACTGTTTACATGATTGACACAAAAGGTAATCTCGAACCAGATAAATTAGATGTCATGGACAGGCACATCAAATACGCCGAATCATTCAATCGGAAGTGCGGTTTGCGCGGGGAGAAAGGAAGAATAGTTGTCCTCGGTAGAAATGCAAGCCGCAATTTTGAATCTAAGTATTTGGAAATAATCACTTTGACGAATTCAAGATGGCTCATCCAATACTTTTGGAAAACACGCAACTACTTATCCCAGCAAGAAGATCGCACCGTAACTCTTATAGCTGGGGATCCTTGGCATTCCACAATAGTTGCGCTGTTTGTAAAGTTTTCAACAAGAAAACGTGTCTTGATTGAGAGTCAATTACATTTTGATTTTGAGAATTTCTTTAAGTCCAGAGGGCCTTTACTCTCAAAAGTACTTCCGAAAATTACCCTTGTGATTCTAAGTTTTGTTGATCAAATAAGGGTGGTCGACCGCAATTCTCTTGCACTCCTTCGAAACAGATATAAGGGAAATATCGAACTGTATTTCGCGCCCTCATTGATCAGTCTGGATTCGACCTTTCGATGCTCCAGAACTCTAGGACGCAATCCCATTCCTCGGCTGCTTTTTGTGGGAAGACTACATAAAGAACGAAACCCCAGCGATTTCATTAGATTCTTGAGGATGTTGGACTCAAGGGGTTTTGAGTACGATGCTCGAATAATTGGCGTTGGGCCTCAAGCAGATGAATTGATATTGGAATCCTCTGATTTGATCAAACGCAAAGTTTTGAGGTTTATGGGTGAATTAACTGGAAGCGAACTCTTCGAACAGTATTGTCGTTCTGACATTCTGGTTTCATGCGCAAAACATGAGTCGTATGGCCGAGTAATGCGAGAGGCTTTGTATCTGGGAGCAAGAGTACTCACATTCGAGACGACAGGCTCAACCGTGTTGCAAAGGGAAGTTGGTGCGAATCTCGTAACTTACATATCTTCGGATGTCAGCCCAGACCAGTTGATTAGCAAGATTGAGGAACTTTTAAGGGCTGATGTAGATAGTGAAACAAAACAGAAGTTAAGGGAGGGCCAGGAGAATATTCTCGAGACATTATCAGGTCATTGGGACGCATTGACTACCAAATCACTATAGTTTGCGAGTATGAGCAAGCTCCTAAAATCTCTACTAGCCAAAATAGAGTGGCTTATATTAGCGAAAATCTCAATTAATCTCCTTGACAAGAAAAGTAAGAATAGGATTTTTTTAGCGACATTAGCACTTTCAGGTCTTGCGATTGTGGATGTAATGGCAATCGGTTTAGTAGGTTTACTTTCACTGATGACTTTAGAGGGAATTTCTCAAGGAAATTCTTCAAATAAAGTGGCTACTGTACTTAGTTTACTTGGGATTCAAAACTTGACTTTTCAAGCACAAGCATCAGTACTGGCGGGATTAATTGCAATATGCTTTATCGGCAGAATTCTAGTCTCAATACTACTGACAAGAAGAATGCTCACCTTCTTGAGTTACAGATCTGTTGGAATGTCTAAGACACTTACCGAAGTCGTTCTTCATCGAAATGCCAGCGAAGTAAAGTCAATATCTAGGTCTAGTATCAGTTATGGGTTAACTGAAGGTGTTGACCGAATCGTTGTTGGCGTCATTGGCTCAGTAATAAATATCGGATCTGATTTCACACTAATTGTCGTGTTAATTATTTCTCTCATTTTCATTGATTTCACTCTGGGAATCACGTCTGTGATTTTCTTTGGTTTGATTGGGGTGGCAATTTATATGAGGCAGGGCAGTGTCTCTGCCAGACTTGGTAAGACACTCAGCACAAAACGAATGCAGATATCTGATGAACTATTTGGAGTCATTGATTCATTGCGCGAAGTGCAGCTCCGAGGAACATTACAAAGAAGAATTTCCAGTATAACTGATCTTCGTTCTTCGCAATCGCAAGCTTGGGCGCAAATGTCTTTTCAACCTTTTATGGCAAAGTATTATCTTGAAATCGGAATGGTGATTGGAGCAATTGTAGTAGGCGGACTGCAATTTCTCACTCACGACGCAAAACACGCGGTTGGTTACTTGTCACTTTTCCTTGCTGCGGGCGTTCGAATAATTCCATCAATTCTCAGGCTCCATTCAAGCTTGATCAACATCAGATCTAGTTCAGGTGTAGCCGCAGTAACTTTAGAATTGCTAAGTTTGTCAACCAGCAATAAAGCACAATGGTCCCCACTAAAAAAATTGGATTTCTCTACCGGAATTCAATTCTCGCAAGTATCTTTCAATCATGACAATAACTTGAGTTTTGCAATAAAAAATCTAAATTTGAGGATTGAGCGGCATCAGTTCACCGCAATAGTAGGTCCTTCTGGTTCTGGAAAGTCAACTATATTTGACCTCGCATTAGGTTTCTCAAATCCCAAATACGGCGAAGTTACTATTGAAGGTGCGCTCCCCACAGACTTCATAAATGAACATCCCGGAGTTATTGCTTTGGTCCCGCAACAAGTTCATATTTCTAAAGCGTCGCTACGGGAGAATCTCTTACTCGGATACGATGGAAAAGTTGACGATGTTTACCTGTATCAACTATTAGAAAGTCTAGAGTTATCTGATCTGATTAATTCACTACCGAACGGGCTAGATTCAGAATTGGGTGAGTTCGGTTCGAGATTGAGCGGTGGACAAAAACAGAGAATCGGAATTGCGCGGGCTGTCTGCACTTCTCCGACATATTTGTTCTTAGATGAAGCGACAAGCAGCTTGGATGCTGCCACGGAAAACGTGATCATGAAGTTCTTGGCAAATATGAAGTCAAAAATGACGATAGTAGTGATTGCCCATAGGCTGACGACAGTGCAAGCCGCTGATCAGGTGATTTATGTCGAGGCGGGTCAAATCCTTTCATCGGGGACCTTCAGCGAGGTCAGGAAAAAAGTCCCGAATTTCGAAACCCAAGCGGGCTTATTGGGCATCAAGTAAGATGAATTAGTCCGTTTTGTCCACTTCCCGCGACAAACTACGTAGGGATTCGTAGTAAGGGATAGAGGCAGCGACGGCTGGCTCTGCAGGAAAAAACCGGTTAATGAAGGATCAATAAAGTGGCACTTAGCGTATGGACAGTTGCTGAACTGGGGGCTTTTTACACTGAGCACCGTTCAGAGCTACTTGCGCACGCCAATCGCGTATTGAAGGATTCAGCTAAGGCTGAAGAAATAACCCAAGATTCACTCATTAAGTTCATGCTTGCGGCTCCTGAGCTTGAATCTGAAGAGCACGCCCTTTCTTATTTACACCGCACCATTGAAAACCTCTGCATTGACTACTTCCGCATGGAAGGTCGCCGCCCAAACCTGGTGG
>JACCDK010616675.1_pt1 | contig 22492 bp, 18 predicted proteins | sample 7445871 | NCBI WGS metagenome assembly JACCDK01 (sample SAMN15323436, study PRJNA562643) | freshwater metagenome | isolation source: river surface water | place: USA:Blue River Watershed | collected 2017-08-15
CAAGGGTCTAACGGCATCATGTATTGCCACGAGTGCGTTTTCAGAAATAGATTTCAATCCGTTTTTTACAGATTCAAATCTATTTCTTCCGCCTTTAATTAAAGTATGTGGTAAGTTAAATGAATGTTCATTACAAAGTGATTTCCACTGATCGTGATAATCAACATTTAATACAACTACTAATTCACAATTAGATTGATAAAATTTCTCTAAGGTGTGCATCATTACAGGCTTATTAGCAAGTAACATAAACTGTTTAGGTAAATCAGTACCCATGCGAGTACCAGAGCCACCTGCAACTATTATAGCAACCTTTTTTAACATATTAGAGAATTAACATCGCATCGCCATAACTGTAGAAACGATATTTTTCTTTTACTGCAATTTTGTATGCTTCCATTACGAAATCATAACCTCCAAAAGCAGCAACCATCATCAATAATGTTGATTCAGGCGTGTGGAAGTTTGTTACCATGCAATTTGCAATACTGAAATCGTAAGGAGGGAAGATGAACTTGCTCGTCCAGTCATTCGCAGGTTTCAATGTTCTATTAGCCGAAACTGAAGATTCTATAGATCTCATACTAGTTGTACCAACAGCACAAACTCTTTTCTTTTTTGCGTTAGCATTATTAACTATTTGAGCAGCTTTTTCAGTAATGATAAATTGCTCAGAATCCATTTTATGTTTAGTTAAATCTTCAACCTCTACAGATCTAAATGTACCTAACCCTACGTGTAAAGTAATTTCAGCGAAATCAACTCCCTTTAATTCTAAACGCTTATATAATTCGCGACTAAAGTGTAAGCCTGCTGTCGGTGCAGCTACTGCGCCTTCTTCTTTAGCGAAAATAGTTTGATATCTTTCTTTGTCTTCAGCTGTTGCTTTTCTTTTGATGTATTTAGGTAGAGGTGTTTCACCTAAAATTTCAATAGCTTTTCTAAATTCTTCATCGGTACCATCAAATAAGAATCTAATTGTACGTCCACGTGATGTAGTATTGTCAACCACTTCAGCAATTAATAAATCATCATCACCAAAATATAATTTATTACCTACTCTGATTTTTCTTGCTGGGTCTACCAAAACATCCCATAAACGCATCTCGTGATTTAATTCTCTTAATAAGAAAACTTCAATTTGAGCTCCAGTTTTTTCTTTGTTACCATACATTCTTGCAGGAAACACTTTGGTATTATTCAAAATCATTACATCGCCGTCGTCAAAATATTCAAGTAAATCTTTGAAAACTCTATGTTCTATTTTACCTGTCTTCCTGTCTAAAACCATTAGTCTCGACTCATCGCGCTGTTTTGCTGGAGTAGAGGCAACTAGAGATTCTGGTAAATTGAAATTGAATTGTGATAGTTTCATATATTATTTTTGCTATTTATCGATTTTTTATAAGTGGGCGAATTTAACAATATATTTCGTTTATTGGAAATGCTGTATATACAGCAAAATATAATAGATTTGTTATATGCTGTTTTTAAAGTTATTTAGAGAATCAATTTTATTCGCAATTAATGCTTTAATTGTGAATAAAGTTCGTACAATTCTCTCATTACTAGGAATTTCCATTGGAATTTTTACAATTATCACCGTGTTTACTATCATCGATTCTCTTGAGAGAAATGTTCAAAATTCTGTTCAGAAATTGGGAAATGATGTAGTCTATGTACAAAAATGGCCATGGGCATTCGGTAGTGATTATGCATGGTGGAAATATTTTAACAGACCTACAGCTAGCTATAAAGATTATGAGAGCCTATCAAATAGAGTTAATAGCAATTCAGTAAAAGCTCTATGTTTTCAAATGGATATCAATGGTAAAATTGTTAAATACAACAATAATAATGTTGAAAACGCTACAATCTCATGTGCTTCTCATGAATATGCTGATGTTCGATTGATGGAGTTTACTCATGGTAGATATTTTAGTAATACAGAATCTCGTGCAGGTAGAAATGTTGCCATCATAGGTGCGAATATTGCCGAAGCACTATTTGGTGAATCTGATCCAATTGGTAGGGAGGTAAAAGCCTTAGGTAGAAAAATAAAAATAATTGGAGTTGTTCAACGTGAAGGTGAAGATATTTTGAATAATAGTATGGATGATGTGATGTTAATACCTATCAATTTTGCCCGTAACCTTGTTGATGCACGTAGCGACAGATATAATCCTCGTATAATTGTTAAAGCTGCCGAAGGTATTACGCTCGATGAGTTGAATGATGAACTGAAAAATCATATGCGCTCAATCAGAAGAATTTCTCCTAGAGAAGAAGATAATTTCGCTTTAAATCAATCTAGTATTTTATCTAATCAAACTCAATCTCTATTTGGTGCTATTGGAGTTGCTGGTTGGTTCATTGGTGGTTTCTCAATTTTAGTAGGAGGCTTTGGTATTGCAAATATTATGTTCGTCTCTGTAAAAGAAAGAACCAATCAAATAGGTATTCAAAAATCATTAGGTGCTAAAAAATATTTTATTCTTCTTCAGTTTTTATTTGAAGCAATTGTGTTGTGTATAATGGGGGGCTTAATCGGATTGTTATTGGTCTTTTTAGTAACCATAGCTGCGAATTTATTAGGCTTTACACTATTCTTATCTTTGTACAATATAGTGTTGGGAATAGGGGTGTCGGTGTTGATCGGACTTATATCAGGATATTTACCAGCTCAATCAGCTGCTAATCTAGATCCAGTAGTTGCAATAAGAGCTAAATAATTAAAAGTATTGATGTATACCGGCAACCAATCCTCCATCATCTAACTTCGGAGTACTCATACCATAATCAATTCTGAAAACTATACCATGTAATGGTTCGGCATATACTCTGAGGCCTAGGCCTGAGTAGTTGTGGCCCGGACTGAAGTCATTAAATGCAACAAATTGTACGATACCTAGGGGGTGTGTAAATATTGTTTGTCGATTTTCTAGATTCAATACCAATTCGTAATTACTTCTATATCGTTTAAATCCAATGCCTCTAATATTAGTATTATCATCTAAAACAAATTGATCAAATAATGCTGATTTACCTACACCCAAACGTAATCTAGCTGCTAAATTCGCCTTGTCTGATAATGGTGTATAAACCCTAAGATCTGTTAAAAATCTCCATGAATCGCCGTATAAAATATTCTTCTGAACATTTGGTATTACATAGGTATAATTCAAATCTAGATAAACGCCTTTTTGAGTAACTCGTTTTAAATTAATGAAAGTATATCTATAGTTTATTCTATACAATCCACGAGTATGTTTTGCAAACCTCGGGTAACTATTATCTAAATTAAAAATAAAATGTGGCTCGATTCTTTCATGTTGCAATCCTCCACCGGCTCTAAAAAATGATCTGATACTAAAGTCATATCTCCATAAAAATGAAGCAGTATACAAATCGTATTTATATTCATTTTTTGTACCATCTTGCCAAATAGGCTCCAATGTACCTTGTCTTAATAAATCAACTGATAAGCCATTTCTTTTTCCTAATAAAAAAGGGTAATCTCCATTTAGTCCGAAGCTGATCGCCCCAAATTGACGCACAAAAATGGTTGTAGTACCTGACCTTCCGAAGGTATTAAAATCAATGAAACCGACTTGATATCGTATGAAATCTTTAGTAATGCCCATATCGGCAATTGGAAACATTGAATATGTTTCTTTGATAATGAAATGCAATTCTACATTTTGACTATCAATGTTCATTAATGTAAATCGAACACTCTCAAAATGTCTTAAATTATAAATCTCTTGAACGTCTTTGTTAATCTTGACAGAATCTACTTTGTCACCAACTTTTGTGTGAACTATATAATCACGTAAATAAGAATACTTCGTTCTTTTGAGTCCGAGAAATCGAATATTAGTAATAGTTTGTGCTGATGCAAGTTCAAAACTGAACAGAAATAATAAAAGTAAAAACTTACTTGCCCTCCAAGAGTATTGCTTCATTTAATAGTTCTGTTTTATCTATAGGTACTACACCAACTTTTTCACAAACTAATCCACCTGCTAAATTTGCTAATTCAGCAGCTGTATTTAACGTTACATTAGAAGATAAGGCTAAGGCAGCTACACTTATAACAGTGTCACCTGCGCCCGATACATCTGAAATATTTCTAACATGTGCTGGTATGATTTTGTTTCCACTTTCATCGCAAATTAAAACACCTAATTCTGATAAAGTAATCATTATTGATTTTGCTTGAATTATTGACTTTAACTTTAGTGCTGCAGCAATTAATTCATCTGTATGATTTGCATCAAAATCTAACTTTAATCCCTCTTTAAGTTCTTTTAAATTAGGTTTAAATAAATCTACTCCTTTATATGATAAGAAATTTCTTTTCTTAGGGTCAACTACTACTGGTATTGATCTTTCTTTTGCTTTTGAAACAACCGATTCTATTAAACGCTCTGATATCACCCCTTTATCATAATCCTCAAAAATAATGACATCTATTTTTTTAGAATTAATAACATTGTTGATGTTATCTAATAAAGCTTCAGTATTCTGTTGATCAATATTGGTATCTAGCTCTTCATCAACTCTAAATAATTGTTGATGGTGTCCGATTACTCTTGTCTTTTTTGTAGTAATTCTATCACCAGATCTTAATATACCTTCTGAGCTTAAATTATCTTGACTTAAAAGTTCTAAGAATAAATCAGCATTTTTATCATTACCGATAACACTACATAAAATAGCTTTTGCACCTAATGACTTTACATTTAATGCAACGTTTGCCGCACCACCTAATCGATCTTCTCTTTTCTTTACATTTATGATAGGAACTGGTGCTTCTGGCGATATGCGCTCAACCTTTCCCCATATATATGAATCAATCATTACATCTCCAATGATCAATACATTTTTATTGTTAAACGAATCGAAAAGATTTATTAAACGCTCCGACATTTTATTTTAATTTTGATAATGATTGTTTGATTCTCTTCATACCCTCTATTAATATATCTTCGGATGTTGCATAAGAGAATCTGATATTATTATGGCTTCCGAATGCTGAACCTGTGACTAATGATACATGTGTATCATTCAAAATAAACATACATAAATCTTCAGCAGTATTAATCACTGTACCATTATAAGATTTACCAAAATAAGAGCTCACATCCGGAAAAAAATAAAACGCTCCATCAGGTAGATTAGTCTTAATACCTGGTATCTCTTTTAATAAATTGTAAACCGTATCTCTTCTTTTTTGGTAAGCGGCTTTCATCTCTAGGGTCGGACTAAAATCTCCATCTAAAGCTTCAATAGCTGCTCTCTGAGAGATAGAGCTAGTTGCAGAGGTAAACTGACCTTGCATCTTGTCACATGCTTTTGCAAGCTCTGCATTAGCTGCCATATAACCTAATCTCCAACCTGTCATTGCAAATGCTTTTGAAAGTCCGTTAATTACAACAACTCTTTCTTTTATAGAATCAAATTGAGCAATACTTTCGTGTTTACTCAAATAATTAATATGCTCATAAATTTCATCTGAGATTATCCAGATGTTTGGGTATTTTTCAAATATTTTAGCAAATGCTGCTAATTCATCTTTCGTGTAAACTGTACCAGTAGGATTACAAGGTGAAGAGAATATCATCATCTTCGTTTTACTAGTAATAGCTCCTTCTAATTGCTCTGGTGTTATCTTGAAATTATTTTCAACTGTAGTATCAATAAAAACCGGAATGCCTTCAGCTAGCTTGATCATTTCTGAATAGGATACCCAATAAGGTGTTGGTACTATTACTTCATCTCCTGCATCAATTGTTGATAATAATGCATTTGCAATCGACTGTTTTGCACCCGTTGAAACAACAATTTGCTCTGGTGTATAGTCTAAGTTGTTTTCTCTTTTGAATTTTCTACAAATAGCTTCTCTCAAATCTAAATAACCAACTACGGGTGTATAATAGGAAAAGTTATTATCTATCGCTTTTTTAGCAGCTTCTTTAATGTGTATTGGTGTAGTGAAGTCTGGTTCACCAAGTGTTAAATTAATAATATCGACGCCATTATTTTTCAATTCACGACTCAGCTTTGCCATTTTTAGAGTCTGTGATTCTGTAAATAAATTCAATCTTTTTGATAATAATGCCATTTAAATAGGTGTTTGTATTCGCTAAAAATACTAAAATTTGTTAAAGCTGATACCTAATACTCAATGCAGAGCTTAAATTATAATAACTTTCAAAGGTGTTGTTGATGTCTAATACGGACTGAGAAACTCTAATATTTGCTTTCCAATGCTCTGTAATACTGTAATTTACGCCAATACATAGGCCATGGTCTAGGCTTCTAATTAGATTAGTTCGATCGAAACTATTTACGTAATCATCATACACCGCTTTTACCCTCACACCAGTATAAATACCACCTTGTAATTGCAATTTGTCATAAATAGTATAGTTAACCATTAGGGGTATTTCAATGTAATTGAACTTAAATAAGGTATCAAGCTGAATATTGCTTGCAGAAGCTACATCTTTGCTGCCTTTCTCAGCATATAATATCTCAAATTGCCAAGCTAATTTCTTATTCACTTGACGATTAATACCTGCTCCAGTTATTAGTCCGATCTTATCAAACCCAGCTAATTTATCTCCATTAACTTGGCTAGCATTCATGCCTGCTACCAATACTAAATTGAATTTTTTATCTTGAGCAATACTCGTAAAAGCAATACCTATCAGCAAAAATATATTGATTGCTATTTTATTCATATTCATAAAAAATGATGATATTCGACATTCATGAATGTACAAGATAAAAGATTAAAAATTATTAGCATAACTTTAATTGCAGGGGTTGTAATAACCCTCATTAAATTTGTTGCTTTTTTTATCACTCATTCAAATGCAATCTATACTGATGCACTTGAGAACATCATCAATGTTTTAGCAAGCGCTTTTGCATTTTATAGTATTTATTTAGCAGCTCAGCCCAAAGATAAGAACCATCCATACGGACATGGTAAAGTAGAGTTTTTTGCAGTCGGATTTGAAGGTGCACTAATCATATTTGCCGCAATAAATATTATATATAATTCTATTGATAGTATCTTAAATCCGGAGGAAATCAGAAATATTGATCATGGTATTTATTTGATTGTTCTTGCAGGTGTTTTAAATTTCTTATTAGGCTACTTTCTCATTCGAAAATCAAAAGAACTTAAATCAATCACATTAGAAGCTGATGGTAAGCATTTGATGGTTGACGCTTATACAAGTGCGGGTTTGATCGGCGGATTAGTTTTAATTTATTTCACAGAGATATATATTCTAGATGCAATTATCTCATTCATATTAGCATTATTGATTTTGTATAATGGGTATAAGCTTTTGCGTAAGTCGATATCTGGACTTATGGATGAGTCAGATATTTCATTGGTACATGATATTGTGAAAATATTGAATTTGAATAGAAAGATTGAGTGGATTGATTTACATAATCTAAGAGTGCAGAAATATGGTTCTGATTTGCATATTGATTGTCATTTAACTTTGCCGTTTTATTTTGATTTAAATAGAATGCATGATGAGGTGCAAGAATTACATAAGCTTATTGAAAGAGAAGCTGAAGCTACTGTTGAAATTTTTATTCATGTTGACCCATGCTTGCCAGAGTGTTGTGTATATTGTTCTGTAAGCAATTGCAAAGAGAGAACATCCGAAAAAACAATTGATATAAAATTTGATATTGATAACATAGTTAATAACGCTAAACACTTTGCATCTCATGCTAAAATTTAACGTAAGGGTTTATGGAATTTTAATTACTGAAGAAGGTAATTTATTGTTGTCAGATGAATATGACTTCGGATTCGCGCACACGAAATTTCCGGGCGGTGGGTTAGAATACGGAGAGGGCACAAGAGAGTGTTTGATGCGCGAATTTATGGAGGAGTGTGATTTAAAAGTAGAAGTATTAGATCATTTCTATACAACAGATTTTTTTCAGAAATCAGCTTTCAACGATACTCAAGTATTAAGTATTTACTATATAGTCAAGAATTTAGAACCCTTTAATTTTGAAACAAGCGATAAGAGATTTGATTTTAAAGATGAATCAAATGGTCAGCAGAAATTAAGATGGGTTTCACTAAAAAATTTGACTGCAGAAGAACTTACTTTGCCAATTGATAAAGTAGTAGCTGATATGATTGTTCAGAAATTCTGGTATCAATAAGTCAAATAAGTTTTAAATACACTTTGCATATAGGCTTGAGCTATTTTCTTTTTTTGCTCAATATTTAAAGATTCTGATTTTTGGTAAATTATTGTTTTTCTAACATTGTCTACGTTAATGATATTATCTTCATCTATCCAACCTATACCGTTGTCGTAAGTATAAAATGCAAATCCGTTTTTAGTATTATCTAGCAAATTGTTAGACCAATGAAAGGCTGTATCTATTAAATTCATTTGACTTAATAGAGTAGAAGCAATATCAGTTTGTGAGCCAATTTTATCAACGACAGTGTTTTGATATTTTTTGTCAATCACTTCTCCGTAGAAAAATAAAGGGATTCTGAATTTACGATGATCATAGGCATTATCATATTCTTTTGGTAATCGATGTCCATGGTCAGCTACAACTATAAATAATGTGTTTTTATACCATTTTTCTCTTTCAGCCTTTGCCATAAATTCACCAAAACTTAAATCAGTATAATTTGCAGCCTTTCTGAATTTTGATGGTAGATCATCTCCTTTAAATTTATTTGGAATAGGCACTTCAAATGGTTCATGTGAACTTAAAGTTAATATGGTACTCATGAAAGGTTCTTTTAAACTGCGCATGTCTTCTAATGCTTTGTCAAACAAAAATCCGTCGTGTGCACCCCATTTTGAATTCATTTGATTACTCTCGAAATTGTTCTTATCAATTATTTTTTCGAATTGAGTAGATATTAAATAAGATTTGAAGTTTGCAAATTCAGATTCACCACCATAATAGAATGCAGTATTGTAGCCCTTAGATTTTAATATTTTAGGTATTGCAGGAAGCTTTTCAAATTTATCAGGTTGTTGAATAATTGTTCTTACCGCTTGTGTAGGGAAAGCGCTTAAAATAGCTATCATTCCCTTATCTGTTCTATCGCCTGAAGCAAATATGTTTGAAAATGAAAGTCCAGATGTGGCGTATTTATTAATAAACGGACTCACATTTTTCTCGCCGCCAAATGCTTCTACTACATCAGATGTGAAGCTCTCTAGTATTATAAATACAATATTCGGACGATTAGTATTCAGTATGCTTTCATTCTTGGTATTATTGCTATCGTATAATGAGTCAATGATTAATTGAGCTTCATTATATGGCATAAATATATAGGGGTTGTCGGTACTAAAATGATTTTCAATGACCGAATGCATTAGATTCCATTCAGTATTTAAAGCTGCATGATTCACTGCATTTTTATTTGAAAAATATACCGCACTTTGATTAATAGGTGATAACTGCAATCCGCCTCGCAACATCATTACAGCTATAAATGCAATTAAGGGTATGCTTATAATTTGAATAAATAATTTTTCTTTAAAATATTCGAGCTTAGCTAATCTTTTATATACAAAGTAGCATAAGATGAACTGAATTAAAATAATGATAAATGAACTTAAAAGGGGTGAAGAAGCACTAGATGCTATGGCTTCACCGGGTGATAAAATCAGAAATTCAATTGCTCTTGAGTTAATCTTAGTGCCCCATTCTGAATAGATACTTAAATCGATTATACCTAAAAGTATAACCACAATTAGCAGTATAATACTGTAAATATTTACAATACTATTTAGAATCTTTTTCTTAGATATAAATAGGTTTAATATTAATAATAGGGTAGGTATTAATAAAAAATAGCCTATCATCGATAGGTCGAGCCTTAATCCTTTAACAAATAATAATAAATATTCTTTGCTAGAATCAGTTTTGATTTTGTCAAAATGATAAACAAAAAAGGTTATTCGTTCAATAAAAAAAACGAATAACCAGAATAAAATATATTTTAAAAATGAACCTAATTGCTTCATTTTAATTATTCAGCACCGCCGCTTAATTCTTTCATTAATTGCTCTTCTGTCACTAATTTATATTCAGATGATGCAACGAATTCAGCATCAGCAATTTTTATTTTCTCAATGCTCTTAGCTCTAATTGTCATGGTAATGCCGTTTAATTTAGTATTGAATTCTAATGGCATACCACTAATGTTTTTGTATTGAGAGGTTAAGCTGTTTTCTAAGTAAGGTAACTCTTCTGAATAATAAATGTATGTTTCTTCATTATTCGATTTGTTCTTCATGATTGCTTTCTTGCATTTATAACCAGCAATTTCTTTTGTTTCAGTACTAGCTATTACCTCAAATTCTGGTAAGCTTTTCTTCTGCTCTTCAACTTTAGCCGGGTCAACTTTCATTGCATATTTACTTCCCATTACATCTAACAATATCAATCCAGAACTCGGATCTTTCTGATCTGATAATGTAATATTCTCAGCCATTGCAGTTGCCATCTCTGTTCTGCATTTTGAACCTTTGAATTTCATAACAATTTCTGATGGTAACATTGCTGCCATCATTCCTTCAACCTCACCATCTAAAGTGATCTCATATACAATTTTACCTTCTGCATTCTTCGATTTCTTTTGAGCTTGTGTACTTGTAGATACAATTGCAGTAATTAATACTGCTAACATTAATATTCTTTTCATATTTTATATATTTCTGTAAAAATAAGCCTTTATCGTCATATTTTTCAATGAATCATAAAAATTACATTCTTTACTAAAACTCTATAAATCCGGTTTTTGATACGTTTACAGCATTATTACTAGCTACTTCTTTATTACTTATAATTTTTTTATTGTTTGTATTACCGTTGATGTACCATGCATTAGTTATCAAATAATCAAACTTCTGAGCTTTGATTGTTGATAAAATTTTTCGATCTGCAATTAGTATTTTATGCTGATTGTTTTCAATATTTATCGATTGATTTTTACTATATAAATATATCTTGTGATTAAACTGACCAATGTTTTTCCATGAGTTTATAAATTTATTCAATCTATTGGTTTCTATGCTCGAAGGTATTACATGCCTAAGTTCATTGTTTATTCTATATGTATAAATGGGTATATCTGAATAATGACTTATGTAATTTCTTCGGATGTCTAATGAATTTTTATGTTCTGCGTATAGCAAATGTATAATCATCAATAAGATTATATACTTCAATGTGGACCTGTATTTATGAACAAAGAGTAGAATAAATAATAATATATATATACATAGCAAAGTAGTTTCAAATTTGTTAATGTGTATAGTTTCTGTAACAGAATAGGGTAGTTCAGCAATCATACTCAAACATTTATTCATTAACAGTATGCTCCATTTTAAAATAAAGTCGCAGAGAATGACTAAGTAGCTAAACGGACTTACCATAATGCTTAGAATGCTTGTATATAAAGCAATACTTGATAATGGTATTGCCAATATGTTTGCTGGTATAAAATAATTTGGGAATTGATGAAAATAGTACAAACACAAGGGTAATGTAAATAATTGCGCAGCTATTGAAACTGATGTAAGTACCCATAATTGTTGTAAATATTTATTCCTAATATAAATCAAGTTCTCTAGCCATTTCTGAAGATATAGAATTCCGCTAACTGCTAAATATGATAGTTGAAATCCGATATCAAATAACATATTCGTATTTATACTTAATAAAATCAATGCTGAGCCAGCTAACATATTAAACGCCGAAGTTTTGTGATCTATCAGACGAGCTACAATGCCGAAGCTAATCATAGTAGAACATCGACAAACAGAAGGAGGTAAGCCAGTTAATAATGAATACAACCATATAGAACCTATTAGAATTATAGATTCTATTATTTTGTTCTTTACTATTCTAGTTTTACGAACTAACCATTGTAATACAAAAAAGATAATGCCAACATGTAAGCCTGATACTGATATGATGTGAATAGTACCAGTTCTAGAAAATGTATTCAATATCTCTTTGTCTAGATTTGCTCTATAACCTAATAATAAAGCTGCTGATAATTCAAAAACTGATTCTTCTTTTATATTTTTCTTTAAAATTTCAATCAGTTTATTTCGCGAATCATGACTGAATTTTAATATAACATTAGCATCTCTTTTCTCTATACCTAAAATATCATCATTACTTATTTTTAATTGATGGTATATATGGTTATAATTAAGAAATTCTTTGTAGTTAAATGAGCCTGGCCAATCTTGTTTTCTAATGTTTCTAATTTTATTTTTCAATAAGACTCTATCTGAGAAATTTAGTGGCCTTACACTCGTGTCTGTGTTTAAATTTAGTTTACCTACACAATTGTTATTGTATAAGATTTCAGCGGGGTAGCTTATATTTGAATTTTTAAACTGCAAATCATCTATTATATCAATTGTAAGTACTGAATCTTGTATTGCTCTATGATAACTTACATGATTGATCTCTTGATTATTGTAGTGTATTACTATAAATATTATAGTACTCATGCTATATACCAATAGACCATTTATAGTATTAAATGTGACATTCTTTTTATTTAAGTAGAATACTATAAATATCGTTAGGAGTAGAACTGAAATAATGTTAATATAGATTATATATTCATTATTTAGTTGAGACATAAAGTATTCTGCTAGCATAATCCCTATTATTACACATGCCAGTAATCTAACTAATACATTTTCTCTAAGTGTATTTCTAATTCTTAACATCTTAGTTCGATTCTAATCATTAATCTTTGTTCGTTTTTTCGAGTGATGTACTCATATTTATTTTGTAGGGATGCTAGTATTTTTAAGCCTTTAATAGTATTCATCAATATGCTCATATCATTCATTATCCCATTACCATTTAAAGCACTCATAAGTGATCCATTGATGCTATTTTCATGGTAATAGATAATATTTGTTGTGTTTGCTTTGTAAGTACAAATCGTGTTAGAAATATGAACTTTTTTTGTTTTAAAATTTATTTGAACAGATTGTGACCAAGAATAATTTCTAAAAATTGCAGATGCCATTATTTGATACCTTACATTTATTTTTTGATCAAGCACCAATAGATATTTAATTTTTATTCTCTGATTATCTTCATTCAATGATATACTTTCTAAATCGTTTAAATTAGTTGATTTATTTACATAAGTAAAGTTTAAACTAAATACATTTCCATCTTTTTTGACTCTTCTTAATACTAATTCATAACGATAATTAAACTGTCCGAATTCTTTAATATCACGTATTTTTCTTTTCTGTTTCATTATACTTAATAACTCTATACTATAGCTTTCCTTTAAGTTCTGTACATATGCTATCCTATATCCATCTTGGTCATTTCTGCTTATTCCCATCACTCTTTGACTCATATAATTGCTGTTATAATTATTACTGAAGTATGTTCTAGAAATGCTCATACTATTATTTTTGCTTAACAAAATCATTATGCCAAAGAAGTAAGAAAATTCAGAACCTTTAATTGCAATCTCTGAGTTAAATACTTTATTGTTCGAAAAATATATTTGATGTTGAGTGCTGAATGAAATAGAGTTCCCATTTCTTGCAATCAATAATGATTGTTGTTTTCTATTGGTATTCCTTGCAATTTCAATCAAGGCTACTTCATCTTTATTTTTTCTTTTCTTATTTATTTCGTTAATGGTTCGATGATATCCAGCACTCGATCCTTCATCTTGTTTAATTGACGATGTAGCTAAATTTATCTGCCAATTTTTGCCAGTTAATAATACCGCTGCACCTCTGAATCTATTGTATTCATTATTATTCGCAATACCTCGGTAAATACTCCCCATACTTGAGATATTACTAACATCAGAAAATAAATTATTATTAAAACCTTGTCCAATTAAAAGCCCCTGCCCAAAAAACACTTCAAAATGTCCGAGTATTAATTCTACATGACTTTTTTTGTAATTAATAAACATACTATGGTGATCAAATGCTTCATAATTTTTATAATTATAGTAAGGTTCACCAACATCATTCTCTCTTGCTAATCCGAATTTTATTCGATTATTTACCTGAACATTTAATCTTTGCTGAAGTCCGGCTTGGTTACCTAAAAAATTCTCCTCTATTTCTGATTTATGTATATAAGATGATTTTAAAACAAATTTTAATGGAGTTCTTAGATCATTAGTTAATGTAGTTCTTATGATTTTTGATAATGCACGATATTCTTTTTCTGTAAATCCTTCGATGGTTTGTAGTTCTAATAAATCAATTAGCTCACCATTTAATTCATAATATTCTCTTAAGGTTTTATATTGTGAATTGTTTATATACAAACTATATATTTCTGAATTATTCAAAAATTCAATCAATGTAATTTTATCATTTATTAACCAATCAAACTCTTCTTGTATATACGATACATCTTGTTCTAACTCTTCCCTGATATTTTGTATGCTTTCATTCACTTGTGCTAAGCCAATGAATGGTATAAATAATAGAATAATTAGGTAATTATTTGATTTCATAGCTTATTGTTAAACACGGACTCATGCCTAAGTATCTATGTAAACTATTAGCACATTCTATTTCTAGTTTTTTGATTTTGTAGAATACTCCAAATGATAGGTATGATTCATCAGTACTTATAGCTATTCTACTTGCAAGTCTTTCTGAACTTATATATTCAATGCCTGACTTTACAACGATTTGAGCATTTGAATTTATTTCTGTGCAGACATATATTGGTAGTTTCCTTATTTTTTTAAATAAGACTCCGGTTTTTAAATTAGACTGCCATTGATTAAATTCCAATAAAGATTGACTTTGTAGCCAATAAGTACCTATATCTATATGTTTATTAATATTATAAACGAATCCGATTTCAGGTAGAACTTTATAATATCTATTAGTTTCTATTTGAATGATATTATTCTTGATTTTTATACCTAATGATAATTTATCATTAAGTTTTTTTGCATAGAGTATTGAAACACTTTGATCAACCAAAGCATCAAACGAGAAATGATTATAATCTATACCTATGTAATTATTTTTATAATGAAATATATAATACAAAGAGTTATATCTTATTTCTGGAAGTGTGTAGGGAAGCGCTTGACTAAAGCCGATTTTCTTAGATCTATTCTGGGAGATAGCAGCAGGGTTCAAATGTTGAATACCATTTCTTAACGAAACCACATTGCTCCCTGCCAACGAAGTTTGTGCTGCATCAGAATAACCTTGAGCCAGTATTCTAACACTCATCAAACAACACACTATCAATCCCACCCATTTCATTTCAACACAAATATACTGTCGAAACAAAACAGAAAAAACTGCATTTATGCAGGATTATTTATGCGCAGAAAATGTAAAATTTTAAGTTTCGTAATACGTAATACGTAATACGTTGTACGTAATACGGTTTATAGACTATCTTTAATCTCCATCAAAAACCCTTTCAATTTCGTCAATGAATCAATAACTTTTTGGGTGTCTTTGATATCATTTGGGTTTTTCTTCATCTCTTCTTTTGCGCCACTTAATGTGTAGCCTTTTTCTTTTACCAGGTGGTAGATGATTTTTATATTTTCTATGTCTTCCTGGGTGAAAAGTCTATTACCCTTACGGTTTTTCTTAGGTTGAAGTACAGCAAATTCACCTTCCCAAAAGCGAATCAAGGAGGGATTTACGTTGAAGAGTTTAGCAACTTCTCCAATGGTATAATATCTTTTTTGTACTTCTTCTTCGTTAGTAGACATAGTCTTAGTTTTAGTCAAACGATTGGTTGGCTGTTTGTGAAATCTTTAACATTGTTTCATATTCAGCAGGTTTTAAGTCGTTGTAGTAAAAGTTAATCGGATTAATAGGTCTGCCACCTTTACGTACTTCATAATGTAAATGTGGTGCAGTTGATGTTCCTGTATTGCCAACATATCCGATGATTTCACCACGCTTCACACTTTGACCGCGTCGTGCCTTTATTCTACTCATATGCGCATACAATGTTTGATAACCATATCCATGATTAATCACCACATGGTTTCCATAACCTCTACCACCTGCATCTGCAGTACTTACATATCCATCACCTGTAGCATAAATTGGTGTACCAATTGCTGCTGTAAAGTCCATACCCGTATGCATCTTCGATGTTTTATAAATCGGATGTATACGATATCCGAAGCCCGATGCAAATGCCTTCAAACGCTTGTTTGATATAGGTTGTATAGCAGGTATACTTGCTAATAATTTGTTTTTATTCTTAACTTCTTTTAATAATTCATCATACGATTTTGATTGTACATACATCTGTTTAGCAACTCTATCGAGTTTTTCTGTAGTACTAATCATCACTTCTGAATAATCATAATTCTCTAATGATTTATAACGATTCACCCCACCAAATCCAGCTTTGCGTATATCACTCGATATTGGCTCTGCTTCAAAAATTACTCTGTAAATATTGTCGTCACGATCTTGAAGATCAGTCATAACTACTTCCATTATTTTCAATCGATCTTCTAATAAATCATATTGTAATGTAAGTTGCTCTATTTCTCTTTTTAATCTTTTCTCTTTTGGTGAATCAATATAGGTGTAAGCTATGATCATAACGATACTCGCAAAAACTGCTACAGACGCTAAATACCCAATCACTCTAAGTATCTTTTTGGTTAAGCTTAATTCAACCTTTTCGTACTTGAGTGTATGCGTATTATAGAAGTATTTTATCTTTTTCGCCATAGTGCAAAGTTAATAATTTCAAGCTTTTTTTAGCTGATTATATGTAACAAGCATATTATCAATTAATTAGGATGTTTATAACATTCTATCATTTTTAGGTCAAAAGCAGCCATTATCCGTTTATTTTTAGCGTACAAAAGAGTATTTTTGCCAGCTATGAATTCAAGAGAGATACGTAAAGCATTTTTAGATTATTTCGAGTCAAAACAACATAAAATTGTGCCTTCATCACCCATGGTCGTACAAAACGACCCTACATTGATGTTTATCAATTCGGGTATGGCACCGTTTAAGGACATATTCTTAGGCATTTCGCCTATAAAATACACACGTGTAGCCGATACTCAAAAGTGTTTGAGAGTCTCTGGTAAGCACAATGACTTAGAAGAAGTAGGTATTGATACTTACCACCACACCATGTTTGAAATGTTGGGCAACTGGTCATTTGGTGATTATTTTAAAACTGAAGCTATTGCTTGGAGTTGGGAATTATTAACTGAGGTATACAAATTACCTAAAGATAAATTGTACGTTACCGTTTTTGAAGGTGATGAAAAGGAAGGCATACCACCTTCAAAAGTAGCACTTGACGAATGGAAGAAATGGGTTCCAGAAGAGCGAATCTTATTTGGTAATAAAAAAGATAATTTCTGGGAGATGGGTGAGACGGGGCCATGCGGACCTTGTTCTGAGATACATATGGATTGTCGTACAGACGAAGAGCGCGCTCAAATAGACGGTGCAACGCTTGTGAATAAAGATCATCCGCAGGTAATAGAAATTTGGAATAACGTATTCATGCAATATTCACGCATGAAAGACGGAAGTTTACAAGCATTACCTCAACGCCATGTTGATACAGGTATGGGCTTCGAACGTTTAGTTCGTGTTATTCAAGGCAAACAATCAAACTACGATACTGATATTTTTCAACCATTAATTCAATACATCGCTAAGGCATCTAGTATTGAATACGGTAAAAATGAAAAGACTGATATTGCTATGCGTGTAATGTCTGATCATATTCGTGCGATAGCGTTTTGTATAGCAGACGGGCAGTTACCATCAAACGTTAAAGCGGGATATGTAATACGTAGAATTTTAAGAAGAGCCGTTCGTTATGCTTATACTTTCTTGAATTTGAAAGAGCCATTCTTATATCAGCTAGTTGATATTTTAGCTGAGCAATTCGATGGAGTATTTCAAGAGATTGTTGAACAAAAAGAATTTGTGAAGAAGGTTATCATGGAAGAGGAGAATTCTTTCTTAAGAACACTCGCCTCAGGTATACAACGTTTCGAAAAATATCAAGTACAAAACAATACTATTGACGGAGCTTTTGCTTTTGAATTATTTGATACTTATGGTTTCCCAATTGACTTAACACAATTGATGGCATCAGAGAAATCGTGTAAGGTTGATATCGACGGATTTAATAAGGCATTAGAAGAACAGAAAAATCGTTCGCGTGCAGCTACACAAATTGATGCTGATGATTGGGTGATATTAACTGATACTGAATCATTCGAATTTACGGGATATGAAAGTATTGAAGAAGAGGTAGAGCTTATTAAATATCGTAAAGTTAATGCTAAGGGTAAAGACCTTTACCATTTAGTTTTTGATAAGAGTCCGTTCTACGCTGAAAGCGGTGGTCAAGTAGGGGATACTGGTTTTATGATATCTACTTCGGATGTTGCAGATAAAGTAAGTATCATCGATACCAAAAAAGAAAATAATCAAACAATTCACATTACAACTGCATTGCCTAAAAACTTGAATGCTAAATTCAATGTTAAAATTAATACAGTTAAAAGAAGTAATACAACGAAGAACCATAGTGCAACGCACTTATTGCATGCTGCTCTAAAAGAAGTATTAGGACAACATGTAAATCAAAAAGGTTCCTTAGTAAATGATGAATATTTACGTTTTGACTTTTCACATTTCTCTAAAATGACAGATGAAGAAATTGAAAAAGTTGAGAAAATTGTCAATGAAAAAATTGCAGCACAAATAGCTTTAAAAGAGCAGAGAAACATACCGTATCAAGAGGCGATAGATTCAGGTGTTACTGCATTATTTGGTGAAAAGTATGGTGATTTTGTACGCGTAATTACATTTGACGATAAGTTTTCAAAAGAATTATGTGGTGGCTGCCATGTTAGAAATACGGCAGACATTGTACTGTTTAAAATTATTTCTGAGTCAGCAGTATCAGCAGGGGTTCGAAGAATAGAAGCAATAAGCGGATCTAAGGCAATATCTTTTTTAACTGATCAGTCAAATAAATTAGAAGAGATAAAAGATATATTAAAGAATCCGGTTGATATTCAAAAATCGATTGAGTCGTTAATTGAAGAGAGCCAGAGACTGAAAAAACAATTAGATAAGATGATGACTGAAAAGGCATCATCTTTAAAAGCTGATTTATTAAAAACTGTTAAAGAGAAAAATGGAGTTCATTACATCATCACTAGCATTGACCTAGCAAATGTTGATTTAATTAAGAATTTAATTTTTGAATTAAAATCAGAAATAAGCAATGCCTATATTTTATTAGCGGCTGAAGTAGATGCGAAGCCACATCTAGCATTATATATAGATGAAGACTTAGTAAAAGATAAGAACCTTAATGCATCAAATATTATTAGGGACTTGGGTAAGGAGATACAAGGTGGTGGTGGCGGACAAGCATTTTTTGCAACAGCAGGGGGTAAGAATTTAGAAGGCATTAAGAGTGCATTAGCAAAAGCAGAGCAGTATATATAAAATGATTTATTCGATACTTAAGTTTTTAATCAAATGTTCAGCAGAGCTTTTTTATAGTAAGCATAAACTGATTCATTTTGATCATTTAGATACGAATAAGCCATTGGTTATTTGTGCAAATCATGCCTCTGCACATTTAGATGGAATATTAATCATGATTTATTCTAAAAGAAAATATCATGTACTAGTACGTGCAGATATTTTCAATAAACCATGGTTGGCTAAATTATTAGCTAAAATAAATTTGATACCAATCTATAGAATGCGTGACGGTATCAAAAACCTAGATAAAAATTCTGAAACATTTGACCAATGCATTAACATCCTGAAAAATAAAGGTGCGATAATTATATTCCCTGAAGCTAATTGTGTGTTAGAACGCAAGCTGAGACCTTTGCATAAAGGTGCGGCAAAAATTGCTTTTATGGCTGAAGAACAAAGCGGATTTAAGTTAGGTGTTCAAATGTGTACAGTGGGAATAAGTCAAGAGCGATTAGTAAAGCCAGGTGGAAGATTGTCTTTAGAAAGCAGTAAGGTATTTAACATATCTGATTACAAATTAATGTACAATGAGAATCCAAATAAAGCTTATTCTCAAGTTATGCAAAAGGTTGAACAAGATTTGAGATCTGTATTGCCTGTTATAGAAGAGAGAAAAGATGAGAAGCTATTTGAAGAATTAATTGTGCAGTTAAATATCAGAGATGATTATTCGAAATGGAAAACACTTGCAAAATCTATTAATTATACAGATCTAGAGTTGAAAGAGGTTTTGAAAACAGCAATTCATGATTTCAACAAACACCTTAAAAAAAGAAGGCTTGATATCAATAGTGTGATTAAACTTAGTAATCTAAATAGATTAAAAAGATGGTCTAATATTTTACTATATATAATTGATGTGGTAGCTATGTTCCCTTTCTTTTTATTAGGTTTATTTTTTAACATCATACCGTTTGCATTACCTGGTATCATTAGCAATTTGATTTTCAAAAAAGAAAAAGAATACATTAATGGAACACACATAGTTTTAGGTGTTTTGTTGTTTTTAATATCGTACATCTTCTATGCAGTAGCATTGTATTTTTTGATGCAAAACATATTATCAGTGCTAATCAGCTTAGTAATAATTGCTTTATGCGGTATAATGGCATATCATTACAAAAGAAGATTTGTAGAATTTGCAAAGGCCATTAGTTTTGAATTTGCGAGTAAAAAGCTAAAAGTATACTGGTTTAAACAATCTGAAATATTAATTGCAGAGTTTAAACAATGGTTAAGTAATTAATAAAGAGTGAATTAATTAATATCTTTGAATATGTCGAATACAATATATGATCAATACGAAACCGTTGTAGGTTTAGAGATACATGCTCAGCTATCAACCAATAGCAAGGCATATGCTTCTGATTCTGCAGGTTTCGGTGATGACCCTAATACGAATATCTCAGCTATAACTTTAGGTCACCCAGGCACATTGCCCAAGGTGAATGAAAGAGTTGTTGAATTTGCTGTTAAAATGGGATTGGCAACTAATTGTGAAATACGATTAGAAAATCAATATGCAAGAAAGAATTATTTCTATGCCGATTTGCCAAAAGGTTACCAAATTACGCAAGACACTACTCCAATTTGCTACAAGGGATTTATTGATTTAAAGATGAAGGATGGTAGCATTAAGAGAGTAGGTATTACTCGTATACACATGGAAGAAGATGCGGGCAAGAGTATACACGATCAAGATATTTATGATTCATTGATCGACTTAAATAGAGCAGGAGTACCGCTTATTGAAATTGTATCTGAACCCGATATTCGTTCATCAGAAGAAGCAGGAGCATACATCACAGAGATTAGAAAATTATTACGTTATCTAGAGATTTGCGATGGCAACATGGAAGAAGGAAGTTTGAGATGTGATGCAAATATTTCTGTTCGTAAGAAAGGTTCAACTGAATTTGGAAATCGTTGTGAAGTAAAGAATTTGAACTCTATAAGAAATGTTCAAAGAGCTATTGAATACGAGGTGAAACGTCAAATTGATGAGATAGAAGCTGGAAGAAAAATAGATCAAAATACCTTGAATTACGATGCTGTTTCTGGTACAACATCATTATTGCGTTCAAAAGAAATGGCGAATGATTATCGTTATTTCCCTGAACCAGATTTACCACCTGTTCACTTGACTAATGAATATATTCATAACATTGAAGAACATATGCCATTATTGCCTGAGCAATTGCTGCAAAAGTTTTTAAATGAATTTAAACTTTCAGAGTATGATGCGAATGTATTGATTGAACAAAAAGAAATTGCATTGTACTTTTTAGAACTTTGTAATCATACAAATAATTATAAAGCTGCAGCTAATTGGTTAATGGGTCCGATTAAGTCATACTTAAACGAAGAAGCCATAGAAATCAATAATTTTCAATTAAAGCCAGCACAAATTGCTGAAATAATTGTTTTGGTTGATGAGGGTAAAATCAATAATACAGTTGCTAATCAACAAGTATATACAGCAATGTTGAAATCAACTGATAAAAAAGCTATTGATATTGCTACAGAGCTGAATTTAATCATCAGCAATAATGACGATGAATTAATGGGCTTCATACAAGAAGTTATGGCTAAATATCCAGATAAAGTAGCCGAGTATAAATCGGGCAAGAAAGGTTTATTGGGATTATTTATGGGGGAGGTGATGAAGTTAGCAAAAGGTAAACTAGACCCTAAAGCAGCCAATAAAATTTTAATGGAAGCTTTAGATAAATAAAGAAAAAGAAAGATATGAGAATATATAAATTATTAATGATTGCTTCAGTATTTGCTTTGGCATCATGTTCTGAGAATAATGGTTTTGTGGTAGAAGGACAAATAACAGGTTCAGACGCTAAGAAAGTTTATTTAGAAAGAGTTGCTGGTAC
>JACCDK010093478.1_pt1 | contig 22471 bp, 20 predicted proteins | sample 7445871 | NCBI WGS metagenome assembly JACCDK01 (sample SAMN15323436, study PRJNA562643) | freshwater metagenome | isolation source: river surface water | place: USA:Blue River Watershed | collected 2017-08-15
GCACCCGACTTTAGAAATTCACGGCGTGTAGTTGTCATTTGTATTTTCTCCTCTACCTTAAGCACGCATCTCTGCGGCAGCATCCTTGATCGCAGCGCGGATGCGGTTGTAAGTGCCGCAACGGCACAGGTTACCGCTCATCGCGTTATCGATGTCAGCATCGCTCGGGTTCTTGTTCTTGGCGAGCAGCGCAGACGCGCTCATCAACTGACCAGACTGGCAATAACCGCACTGTGGTACCTGGTGCTTGATCCAGGCCTTCTGCAGTGGGTGAGAGTTGTCAGCGGAGAGCGATTCAACTGTCGACACTTTTTTGCCCGATACGCTGGACACTGGTGTCTGGCATGAACGGATCGCAACGCCGTCCAGATGCACGGTGCACGCGCCGCAAAGCGCTGCACCACATCCGAACTTGGTGCCGGTCAGACCGACTTCATCGCGGATCACCCACAGCAGCGGGGTGTCCGGCTCGGCCTGGACGGAAACCGTCGAGCCGTTCAGATTAAAACTGATTGCCATGTTTAACTCTCCTCTTTCTTGGTTTCACTGCACGTTGAGCCAATGATTTCTCATTAGTTTTCTACAAACCGGCACTGTGGAAATGCCTCGTTTTATTTTTTACCTGCCTGAGAACCGTGTACCCGGTTTTTTCAGCAAGCTGTTTTTACTCCCGCATTGGTCTTCTTCGGCCAGAAATCCTTGAGATTTCCGGTTAGGAACTCTGCGCCTGTGTCTATATAACACCGTTATTTCGCAAAATCAAGAAACTGAATCGCTGCTGTGCCGCATGACGACCCGCATGCTTGTTCGGCAAAATATTTTCTGAAATTTTGAGCTTTATTTGAGATTTTTCCTCGATTTAAGCCTTGACAAACACTCAAGCTATTGAGTCATTTTCTCGAGACCCAAACCCGACCCGACAGCTGGCGAAGCGGGCTTTATATACGTTAATCCCGCGTCCTTGGCAGCTTTGTGCAGCGCGCCATTTTCCAGCAGCACGGCAATCGCATTTCCGACCTGATTTAACAGTTCAGCGTGCTCCTGAGTACTTACGAACCCGACATTGAAGCCCACCGGCAGCATCAAGCCCGATGCGCGCAAACCCGATTGCGGATGGGCGGCCTGATACATGTCAAATTTATGCGCTTCGCTCAGGGTGACATCAAACTCGGATCGCGACAGCGCATCCAGCGGCTCGAGCCGCGCATCGACGTGAGTGACATTTTGAATCAATACCCCTTTTTTATAGGCCATGGTGATCAGATCGCCAATGCTGGACGGCCGGTTGCCAATTTTATAAGGCTTGAGATCATCCAGACTGGTAAGCCCGAACTCCGGCACATGTGCGCCGAAAACCGGCGTGATACCCGCAAAATAGTAAGCGGGGCCGGCAACGAGGGGGCTGCCTTTGATCATCTCCTCGCGCCGCTCGGACGGCAAGCCTTTGATGGGCGGCAGATGGGTCGTATCGACGCCAGCTTCATGCACCAGCGATGACTGGATCAGCGGGTAGCTGCCCACCAGCTGACAGATGCCCGCATTGATCATCACACTGGTTTTCACCGAGACCGGCACTCGACTGCGGCGCTCTTTCTCGTACCACCGGACGGATAGTGTCTTGCCAAGTTCTCGCGCCACTGCCTGCGCCACCAAATAATCAAATCCGCCCTCTGTCTCTCCCTTTATAAACGAGAATGGCGCATTGTCCTTGTTCAGACAAACGGTAAAGGAATTCTTATCGGATTCGGCTGCCTGAGTCAGAGAGGCCACACCGATGCACAATCCCAGCAAAAGCTGGTTGAGAAAATTACGCCGAATCAAGCGGAGTTTCATCAATACACCCGTCTGTTATTTGTGCTGATACGCGGCGCGTTAACAAATTGAAGAATCAATCAAGTAACGATGGTCTCATCCGTGCGCGTAGTACCCTCGGTATCTATCCAGCTGATCACGATACGATCGCCTTTTTTTCCATCGCGGAATTTAAAAGAAAAATACGGATCACGGGCCACCGAGCCACCGAAATGTACATACAGTACCTGCTTGTCGTTACAGTAGCCGCGCACCGTTTGTATGAAATGCGGTAGAACAAACTGCCCAAGACTGTTCCAGCTCAGTCGACTGAGCATTCGATGCTTCATCAAAATCTTGACTTCGACAAGCTCACCGTCTTGTACCGCGCGTACGCGCATTGGCTCAGCTGCCACGTCGATTCTCCCTCATCATCCCAGACATCCGCCCACCATGACGGTAATATCCTTGAGCGTGTAGTACCACTTGCCGCCCGAGCGGGCTACGGCGATGATCGCTGAAGTTTCTGCCACCTTGATCCTGACCGCGTAGTAAGGCTCGGTACCAGGCATCACATTGAAACCGACACAGACAGGGTTGGGGTTATGGTCGGCGATCAGCGCGATGAAATCCGTGTTGGGTATTTTGCTCGTCAAGGTCACCGGCACGTTAGTACCGTTTTCGGCCAGCTCTGGCGCATCAATGATCAGATCATTTTCCTTGGCCAGACTAAGGCCGGGCACCTGACCGCGCTGCGTCACCGTGCGCGGCGTGTTCGGTGTCGTGGTGTCGCCGTTCATGGCATAGACAAATGCCTCCAGACTTTTCGCGGAATACACGGCGCCATTCCAGTCGGATCCCCATGAGGTCTGCTGACCAAAAACGTCAGAGGGCTTGAGGATGCCCGCGGAAAACGCCAGCGCCAGGCCAGAGGAAATGCGCATGACATCGCGCCGGCTTTGCTTCACACCTGTCTCCTGAAAATAAGGCCGGCGGAAAACCGCCGGCTAAACATGCGCATTGTGCCACTGAAGCAGCAGCACCCTACTTGTAGCGACTCGTATCGATGCCGCGTATCGATCCGTAGGGTCGATTTTGTTCGGCGAGATTGCCATTCAAACCATTGACCGAGACCGGCAGCACCACCAGAGATTTCTCATTGACCTTGCAGTCCCGCATGCAGGCTTGGCTGATCACATCGGGCTTGCCTTTGACCTCGAGCATGCCGTGCTTCGTGCTCATGCCATCGCGATTGGGCATTCTGGCCTGTGCCTGCGCGATGTTCTGCTCCGAAAGCGTGAAATCCGCAGGCACCACGTCAGCGAGATGCAGCAGGAAAGCGGTGGCAGCATAGACCTCGTTCACCGACAGGCTCTTGGGTGCATCAAAAGGCATGGCGCGTCGTATGTAATCCCACAAGGTGGATACCGTCGCCAGCTTCATCATGGTTGTCTTGGCGGTCTCACTGGAAATACTCAGGGCTGCGACGCGACCACGTTCCATGTCTTTGGTCGTTGTGCCGCCGATCAGCGGCGGGAACACGGAAGGCGATTCGCCGAACGCACCATGACACGTTGCGCACTTCGATTCCCAGAGCTTCTCACCCTGCCGGACACTGCCTGAACCCGAGGGCAAGCCCTTGAAATCAGGGCGCACGTCAATATCCCAGGCAGCGACTTCGGTCACGCTCGCGCGCCGCCCGACTTTCGGGAATAGCTCTGCGCTCGCCATGTCGGCAACGCACAGCAGTCCTATGAGCAAAGCAGCCTCAAGAGATCTGAACATTGATCACCTCGCCCGCTGCCTCAACCCGCCAGGTTTGAATTGCATTGTTGTGATAAACCGATCGACTGCCACGCACTGCGCGCAGCTCGCTGATCTTGGGCTGCACATAGCCTGTCTCGTCGATTGCACGCGATTGCAACAAAGCGGTCTTGCCCTGCCACTCCCAATCGAAATTGAAACGCGTCAGACATTTCGGCAACACGGGGGACTCCAGTCTGGCCGTCGTCCAGTTACGCCCGCCGTCGACCGATACATCCACCCGCGTGATTCGACCACGACCTGACCAGGCAAGACCCGTAATATTGTAGAAACCGTGATCCAGCAAACGCTGCCCACCTGAGGGCGAGGTAATGACGGATTTGCATTCCTGAACCAGCGAGTACTGGCGCGACAGACCATCAGGCATCAGGTCGATGTATTGCGTGGACTCTTCGCGCGTGGCGTAAGGCGCGTCGCCGACTTCGATACGGCGCAGCCACTTGACCCATGACACACCTTGCGCGCCCGGCACCACCAGACGTAACGGGTAACCATTTTCGGGACGCAGCATTTCGCCGTTCATGCCCCAGGCAACGATCACATCGTCGAGCGCCAGTTCGATGGGTATCGAGCGGGTGAGACTGGCGCCATCGGCGCCCTCGGCAAGCACAAATTTTGCGGCTGATTTATCAATCCCGCAGTCTTCGAGCAATAAAGAAAGTGGCACGCCAGTGAACTCGCAGCAGGACAGCATGCCATGCGTGTACTGCACCGAGGGCACGGCAGGGTTGGCCCAGTCCATCGCCGTATTCGCACCACACTCAATGAAATGCATGCGCGATACCGAAGGCAGCCGCATCAGTTCACCCAGGGTGTAAACCTTGGGCGTGGCAACCAGCCCGTTAATCATCAAGCGGTGCGATGCAGGATCAATGTCGTGCCAGCCCGCGTGATGCCGCTCAAAATGCAGACCACTGGGCGTGATGATGCCGAACAGCCCCTGCAGCGGGGTAAAAGCAATACTGCTCTCACGCCGACGCGTCAGGCCAGGTGATTCGCGCCGCTGCAGATAAGATTCATGTTTGGAAGGCAGACCGTAGGGCAAATGAGCTACCGGATGGCCGAGCGTTTTACTGTGCGGCGGCAGGTGAATGATCGCCTCTTCACCCGTCTCACCCGGATGATCGGCCGCTGCCATTGCGCTGCCGGATGCCAGTGCTGCGCTCGCTGTCGCGAAGCTCTGACGCAGAAAATTTCGGCGCGAAGTATCCAGTCCCTGCTTGCTGATTTGATCAATCAAATCAGCACTCAGAAAATTCTCCGGTGCAGGCTGCAGGCGTCCTGACTTGCCTTGGGTTCCCATCTATCCGGTCCGTTTTATTTTTTCGAGCAAACCAAACGCATGAGTGTCTCTTCGATGCTGCCAGCCGCAGGAACATTCCATGAGCCGGGCTTGTAAGCTGCCTTGAGCAAGGTGCCGTCGGCCATATTCCCGAAATGCCAAAGGTGCATCAGATCGCGCCGCATGCCCCGACTGCAGTCGTACTCGTCCCGCGCTTTGATCGAGAGAAAAGGCCGTCCATCAAGACTTTGGGTCTCGGCGTAGTCCACCAGATGCCAGAGCTTGGCGGAGTTGGGATCCGGTGCCACGATAGTGTCGTTTTCAACATAGAGAACGAATGCTTTGGAGGGATACTCGATCCGAGTCCATTCAGCATGCGCGCTCGCGGTCAGGGTGGCCAGCAGCAGGGCCAACAGCATTTTCTTCATCGGGGACGTCTCCGGAAAGCCAGCAAGAGTGCCTCGAGAATGCCATTCACCCATTCGTGCCTGAACGAGTGCACAACACCCCCAAGATTTCAGCGTCCGAGTATAGCAGCGCAAATTTTTACGGGTACAATCAATCGGGACGAGCGAGCGCATCAACGCCTCAACAAACTTTAAACCAAGCGCGCAGCACGCGGACTGCAGGAGACAGCAGATGCCTATCAAGATTTTCCGAACCAGCCTAGTGTTCGGCTTCTACCTCATCATGACAAGCGGCGCCGCAAATGCCGCGGACGCCCAGATCCTCTACACGCAAAGTCTTGCGGCCACCTGTGCCAACTGCCACGGCACTCAGGGCAAAAGCCTGAAAGATCCCAGCGTACCCGGACTCGCGGGTCGACCCAGCGCGTACATCATCGAACAGATGCAGGCCTTCAAAACCGGGGCCCGTGAGGCGACGATCATGCACCAGATCGCAAAAGGCTATACCGACGAACAAGTCAAACAGATGGCGGATTATTTCGCCAGCCAAAAACCTTGAGGGGCGCATGATGGATCGCAGATCATTCTTGCAGGCTGGTGCTGCGCTGGCACTGGTCGGCAGCAGCGTACCGGCGCGCGCGATGCGCGGCGCCAAAGTCGTTGTGATTGGCGGCGGCTATGGCGGCGCCACAGCTGCCAAATATATCCGCATGCTCTCTGACGGGCAGCTCGATGTCACTCTGGTCGAACCCAACAAGGAATTCATTTCCTGCCCCTTGTCCAATCTCGTCATTGGCGGCAGTCGCAAGATCGCCGATATCAGCCGGCCTTACGCCACGCTGACAAAAAATCACGGCATCACGATTGCGCAAGACTTTGCCACGGCTATCGACACCACCGCCCGCACAGTCGCACTAGCCAGTGGCAACACACTGTCGTACGACAAGTTAGTGGTCTCACCCGGTATTGATCTCAACATGACGAGCATCGATGGCCTTTCCGATGCCTATGCCTCTGGACAGATCGTGCAGGCCTGGAAAGCCGGTCTCGAGACGCTGACGCTGCGCAGGCAACTGGAAGCGATGCCGGATGGCGGTGTGTATGCAATCACGATTCCCGAAGCGCCCTTCCGTTGCCCGCCAGGCCCCTATGAGCGCGCCTGTCAGGTGGCGTGGTACTTCAGCAAATTCAAACCCAAAAGCAAAGTGCTGGTACTAGATGCGAATCAGGACGTGGTCTCGAAACCCGGTCTGTTCAAAAAAGCCTGGGCTGAGCAATACAAGGACATCATCGAGTACCGCAACCAGCACAAGGCGATTGCGGTGTCGCCCAAGGACGGTCTGATCAAATTCGATGTGCAGGGTGATGTCAAAGCCGACGTCATCAATGCATTACCCGCCATGCGTGCCGGCGTGATTGCCCAGCGCACAGGATTGGCGAATATGGCCAACAACCGCTGGTGCGGCGTGAACTACCAGACCTTCGAATCAGCAGTCGCAAAGGATGTGTTCGTGATCGGCGATTCGATTCAGGTCGCACAGCTTATGCCCAAGAGCGGCCACATGGCCAACAATCATGCCAAGGTGGCCGCGGCCGCGATTGTCGCGCAACTGGGGGGCATGGATCCCAACCCGCAGCCCATGCTCACTAATACCTGCTATAGCTTCATCGATGACAAGCACGTGGTTCATGTGGCCAGCGTGCATGAATATGTAACGACAGAACGCACCTTTAAAGTCGTTGCCGGTTCCGGCGGCGTGAGTGCAGGTCCGACTGAACGCGAAGGCAGTTACGCGAACCATTGGGCACGCACCATCTGGTCGGACATGCTGGAGTAATGGATGCAAAAAATACTGACACTGACCCTCGCTTTATTTATGTGCCTGAGTGCCACTGCGGAGAACCCGCCAATGGCCATAGAGAACGGCGGAAGAATGGAGTTCATTCACGCCGCCCGCACCGGCAAGCTGAGCGCAGATCAAAAAGCCGCACTTGAATTACGGCTCAAAGCCGAATGCAACAATCCATCCAATCCGATCACGCAGGGCATGATAGAAACTCGTGGGCCGGGCAAGTGCATGGCGTTTGTGCGCCACCAGTGCGCGTGTGCGGATTGCGAGATGCCGACTTATTGTTTTCCGTCAGACGGAGGATAGTACCGGCCGAAAAAATAGCCTGCCATGCAAGACCGGAAAGAGGAGGAAAACCCGGTGCAACATGACAGGCTGACTTCACCAGCAAATGCGACATCTCCGGTTCCGCTTCCACAAACGGCACCGGCCTTACTCTCAGAACTTGTAGCTCATTCCCACTTCAAAATTCCGCTGTGCGCCAGGGAAAATACCATCCGGATTGCGGCTGGCAATGTATTTTTTATCACCCAGATTGCGTACGGTTGCGAACAAGCTCGTTTTAGGATTCAGCTGATAGCGTGCACTGAGATTGAGTACAACATAGGAAGGAATCCTTCCGTATCGACCTGAGGTATCTTCGGTCACCGTATTGACTGCATCGACAAACTGCGAAGACACATAGCTTCCGGATACACGTGTGGTCAACGCATCCCGCTTGTAAGCAAGACCAAGATTTGTACTGAATTCTGGCGCATAAGGTAAGCGGTTACCATAAACATCGTCGGTGCTGCCGGTACGGTTACTGTTGTATTTGGCGGTCGGCAGATAGGTGAAATTCACATCACTGCTCCAGCCCTGACCGATCTCCATCATCAGCAAACCTTCAATACCTTGATTCAAGGTTTTACCTGCATTGGTCTGGGTAACGCCTGCGGAAGCACTCTGATTGACGATCTGGTTGGAGAAATCCATCTGAAAAGCCGTCAGCTCATACCGTGCATTGTCCAGCTTGCCACGTACACCCACTTCGACATTGACGGAGCGCTCGGCATCCAGCCGCTGATCTACGCCACCAATGATGGACTGGCTCAGCATCGCCGGTGAAAAACCCCGAAATATCCCGGTAAACAGTTGCGCTTGTGGTGTCAGTTGCCAAGTCGCGCCGATACCGGGAACGAGTTCCGTGTTGTTTGCACTTCCGGAGACACTGGTCAAAAGATTGGTGTCCTTCTGTGTGTAGGATTCAATTCGCAGACCCGGCGTAATGGCCAAGCGCTCATTCACGACAAAGCGATTTTGGCCATACAACGCAACACTGTTAGCTTTCGAATCTTGGTTAGCGGTGAGGGTTCCGGTTCGTGCATTGGCATCCGTTGTGGATGACAGGGTTTTGTTGCTGCGCGATTCAGTATGTAACCGGACGCCAAGCTCCGCTTCATTAACTATGCCAAAGCTTTGGTGATTAAGGAACAGGCGTGAGTCCATACCAACCATATCAAACCCTCGTACCGCCCCCACCATGCAGTAGGTACCGACCTGGCCACAGGCTTCGAATTCAGTACCGTTGACCGATCGTGAGTCCACCGGACGACGCCAGTAATCACGCTGCAGCTGGCTCCAGTATACGAGCGTCTTAATTTTGGCATCGGCGTTGAGCTCGATCTCGTGATTGATATCGAAGGAATTGCGTTCGCTCAGGAAGTAATCACTGGGCGCAGGATTTTTGGTCGGCGTATCGCGATACTCATTCGGACGCAAGCCCACATAGGAGGTATTCACATCATTTGAATAATGGGTGTATTTCGCACTGATGTATTGGTTATTCCCGAGTGCCATACCGCCTTTGACCACCACGTCATTCATTTTGAAGCCATTGTTACGGAAACCATCACCCTCCGAAGTCACCAAGCTGATACCCGCGACCGCATCGCCCGATTGACTCCGGCCACCAGCATCCAGCCCCAGCAGCTGATAACCATGAGACCCTAACTTGCCGGTGACAACAACGCCGTCCTCGGGTTTTTTCGTTTGGTAGTTAATAACACCGCCAATCGTGGTCGGGCCGTAGCGCAAACCGGCCGCACCTTTCAAGACCTCGATTCCCTCCATACGCTCAATGCGAGGGCTATAGTACGATTCGTTCGAAATGAACAAACTAGGTGCGATCGGTACACCATCCTCCAGCACCAACAGCTTCTGACTGCGGTTCGGGTTCAGTCCTCGCAATCCAATATTCGGAATAAAACCATAGCCCTCTTCCTCGCGCACAGTGATGCCAGGCACCACCTTGAGTGCATCCTGAGTTGATAGGGGCTGTGCCAGCGTAATCGCCTCTTTGGAAATGATGGCCACGGAACCTGCCTGCTTTGAGACTGCTGTCTCGCCCTCGCCCACAACCTCGATTCTGGGCAGGATTTTGTCCGTCGATTCCTGCGCGACTGCAGAGCCGCAATACAGCACATAAAGCGCGGCTGCGACAGGGGTCAGGCAAAGGCACCTGCGTTTACCTGCGTTTGAGTTCCTTGACCTGGCATTAGCGACATACGACTGAAACATGAAAAGCACCCCTCGGATTTATGAATGAATGTTAGTGAGAATGATTCGCATTTAGGTTCAACAATACCAGACCTTTAATATTTCATGCAAGTATTTCTTTTGGAAAAAGAAATCCACTGCCTGCCTTGATTTCCCTCACCCTAAAAAATTCAATAAAAATCAATTACTTGGCGCATCTTGATACAAGTCATCCACAGACTTACCCACGAAACTTGTGGACAGCTTTACGGCTGCGGCATTTAATTGTGGAAACTTTTCTTCTTGCTTACCCATGTCCACCGAAACGCCGCCAACGGCACCCTTTCGCAGCCTCTGTACGGATTGCGGTGTTTCCCGCAGTTCGGATCCCAAACGCTGCGGCCGTGCGTGCCAGTTCATCTCCCCCGACTACGATGGTCTCGAACAGCAGGTGCATGGACGCAAGCGCGACGCCGGGCGTGTCGATGAATTGCATTTCGGCTCCTTCCGGCGCATGTGGCGCGCCTCGCTCAAAACGCCGCTCGCAGGCGCACAGTGGACTGGCATCACCACCCGTCTCGGCGAGCGACTGCTGGAAAGTGGCAAGGTCGATGCGGTACTCGCGATGAGCGGCGATCCGGATGATCGGTGGCGGCCAGTCCCGGTGCTGGTCACTCGCGCAAGCGATATGAAGCAATGCCGTGGCATGCGCATGGGCTACGCGCCATTGCTCTCGTTGCTGGAGCCCGCTGCTGCACAGGGGATACGTCGGCTGGCAGTCATTGGAATTCCCTGTCAGGTCTATGCGCTGCGTGCACTGGAGCGCGAACTGGGTTTTGAACAAATCTACGTCATCGGCACACCCTGCTCGGACAACACCAGCACGGAAAATTTTCATGCTTTCCTGGCACGACTGGAGGACGACCCTTCTCGTATCACTTATCTGGAGTTTAGAGCGGACTATCATGTCGAGCTGCGCTACGACGATGGCCGCACCCGCACCATTCCTTTTCTTCAGCTACCGCTGTCCGATCTGCCGCCAGATTTTTTCCCGCTGACCTGCCGCACCTGCGTTGATTACACCAACGCACTCTCCGATATCACCGTGGGCTATATGGGCGGACAAGGACAGCAATGGCTGATCGTGCGTAATGATCGTGGCGAGGAGATTCTGGAGCTACTCAAGGACGAGATCAGCCTGGAAGCGCCGCAAACCGCTGGCAAACGACAAGGCCCCGTGCGTGGATTCATGCAGAACACCCTGCGCGCCGCCGGTGGACTGCCGCTACGCAAAATGCCGAACTGGCTGCGACCCCTCGTGGGCTGGCTGATGCCGCGCATCGGCCCCCGTGGACTGGAATTTGCCCGCGCCCGGGTGGAAATGAAGGCGATCGAAACTGTGATTCACTTGCGCCGCGAGCAACCCGCCCGCTTGCGCACGATCGCACCGCCGCATATCTGGCCTCTGGTCGAGCCCTATGGACTGCAGCCGGAAGACCGCGAGCAGCCCCCAACATCAGAGTAAGCATCCATGAAACAGTAATCGGGCACCCGGCTATCAGAACCCCTTTGGTTCGCCGCCAAAGAGAGGCTCAATCCTTGTTTTATGACAAGCCAGCGTAACAGTGCGATGCAAGCCTCGGAGAAAATCAAGACGTTGTCGCGACCGATTTAGCTGAAAAATTTTCCTGCTTCGTTTAATCAGCACTTCCTCAATAAGAACCTCCGAAAAGACAACGACAAGTATGTCCTTCGGAGCAATTCAACCGCACCAAATTTCCTATTACAATTGCGGTGGTCAAGCCGCCTATTGAAAGGCTTAAAACAGATTAATCAAAAAGGCACTAATGACAAGGTAAATTTATGTCTGCCACACACCGCGATGCATTTCTTGCCATCGTTGCTGCCGCAGTACTGACAGCCTGTGACAGCGGACCCAAGAACTATGATGACTGCATGCTGCAGGCATCACGATCGAGCAAAAACGATCGCCAGTTCCGCAAACTGGCTGAGGAATGCAAAGAAAATTTCCGCAATAAAGAGTAAACCCATGCGCCAGTAAGCGCGCGCCAACGCGACAGCGAAGAAAAAAATTTATCGGTCATGCACAAACACTATCAACGCTGTTTCAGCAACCTCGCTATCGCAATTACCCTCCTCGGATCAAGCATCTGCACGGTTGCGGACAGCACACTTGCCTACGGCAAAACCACCGCCACCCCAGGTGGCACCGGCAAAACCTTTGCAGGTCGGGAAATTGCGCAAGTAATGAGCTGGCATGGCGCTGCCTGGCTGGAACGCGCAGAGCGCAGCACAGAAGAAAGGCCGGATCTGCTGCTGCCTTTGCTCCCGATACGCCCCGGCATAGTTGTCGCTGATATCGGCGCGGGCAGCGGCTACTACAGTCGAAAAATCGCGCCGCGTCTTGCGCCCGGCGGTCGCGTGATCGCAGTCGACGTGCAGCCCGAGATGATCACGCTGCTCAAAAAACAAATTGCAGAATCAAAAATTCCCAATATCGACACCGTGCTCGCGACCGAAACCGATTGCAAGCTGGCGCCAGAGAGTATTGATCTTGCAATTTTTGTCGATGTTTATCATGAGCTGCTCTATCCTGTAGAAACCATGAGCTGCATCAGCCGCGCCCTCAAAAGTGGGGGACAGATCGCATTGGTAGAATTCCGCGCAGAGGATGCCAGCGTACCGATCAAGTCTCAGCATAAAATGAGCGAAGCACAGATTAAAAAAGAAGCCTCGCTGCTGGGGCTGCAGTGGGTCAGAACCGTGCCCTCTCTGCCGTGGCAACATCTGGTTCTTCTGAAAAAATAAATATCAGAACCTCGCTCGACGATCATGAAAAAAATCGCCCTCCTTTGTACTTTGCTGGTGGTATTTCCTGCAGCCCGTGCCGATCACTGTGATGATCAGATCAAAATGGATGGCCTGCTGACCAAGGCAAAAAAGTCCTGTCCCTTCTCCTATTACGGCTTTCGCTTCCAGCAAGATTCTCAGATCTGTATGGAAAAAAAGGGCAAGGAAGCATCGAAAAAACTATTCCTCATGGGTGATTCGACCTTCGATGGACTGAGCAGCAAAATGGGCAAGGAAGCACTCTGTCAAAAATTACTGCAAGACTTCCCCATGACAGTGAAACGATGAGTGAATCAAGCATGAATAGCCTAACCCATCATTACGCTGATTTGTCCGAAGTACGGATGCACTATGTGACGGCCGGCGAAGGCGATCCGGTGGTGCTGTTGCATGGCTGGCCACAAACCTGGTACGAGTGGCGCCACATTATCGACAAGCTGTCGCCGCACTATCGCGTGATAGCACCGGATCTGCGCGGCCTTGGTGATACTTCCTGTACCGCTGGTGGTTACGATAAAAAAACCATTGCTAATGACGTATGGGAGCTGTTGAATCACGAGCTGAAACTTGAAAAATTTTATCTCGTCGGCCATGATTGGGGCGGCCCAACTGCCTATGCGCTGGCAGCGCATCATCCGAACGCAGTAAAAAAACTAGCCATCATTGATGTCACCATTCCGGGGGATGGCGGACCTGACATCAGTCAGGGTGGCAAGCGCTGGCATCATGCATTCAATCGTACGCCGACATTGCCTGAGGCGCTGGTCACTGGGCGTGAAGCGATTTATCTGGGCTGGTTTTATCGCACCTTTGCGCATCGCGCCGAAGTGATGACGGATACCGTGATTGAAGAATTTCTACGCTGCTATCGCAATCCTGAATCGCTGGCGGCAGGCTTTGCCTACTACCGTGCGGTACCGCAGGACATTGCCGACAATGAGGCAATGATTGCGCGCTTCAAACTCCCCATGCCGGTGCTGGCACTGGGTGGTGCAGAGAGCTGGGGACGACGCATGGAGGTACTCGAATCCATGCAAAGAGTCGCACTCGATGTCCGCGGCGGCATGATAGCGAACTGCGGACATTTCGTGCCGGAAGAGCAGCCGGAAGAACTGGCGCGACGACTGATGGCTTTCTTCAGCGAATAGTCGCCACAACGGCCATCCACGTAGTCTGAAAATCGCTGAATAGCCAAAAGAGTTTCGGAAAAAAACTCAAAAAGCGTCAATCAGCGCATGCTGTCCCATCAGGGGAACACTCGCTGACCATCCCAACTCATGCTCGATACGCCAGCGCAGCGCATCGGCCGCCTCCGCCTCGCCGTGAGTGATGAATACCTGTCGCGGTGGCTTCTTAAGTGTCTTGAGCCAGTCCAGGATCTGAGTGGCATCTGCATGGGCCGACATGGATGGCAATGAAACGACCTGGGCATTGACGGTGATGTCCTCGCCAAAAATCCTTACAGACCGCGCGCCATCGACCAGCTTTGCTCCACGCGTGCCGCCTGCCTGATACCCAGCGAAAACAATACTGTTACGATGGTCCGGTGCCATATGAACCAGATGATGGAGTACCCTACCACCCGTCGCCATGCCGCTGGCTGAAATGATGATGACCGGGTAATTCAGCTGGCCTATGGCGCGTGAATCATCCGCGGTGCGACTAATGCGCGCCACCTTGGCCATACCTTCGCATTGCGCAACACTCAGACGGTGTTGATCGCGATGGCGCTGGTAAATACTGGTGCTTTCAATCGCCATCGGACTGTCGAGAAAGACCGGCATATCGGGAATGCGGCCCGCCTGCTTGAGCTGAAAAATCTCGAACAGCAAATTTTGAGCGCGACCGACTGCAAAAGCTGGCACCAAAATACTTCCGCCGCGCGCAGCAGTGCGAGTGATGACGTCAGCCAGTGCATCCGCGCTACTTTCATTGGCGTGCACTCGATCACCGTAGGTTGATTCAATGACCAGCGTATCACCGTGCTCAATCGGTACTGGTGCACGCATCAGCAAATCATCAGGTCGACCCAGATCGCCAGAAAACAGCAGACTACCTTTGTCCGTTCGAAATTCTGCCGAGCTCGCACCAAGGATATGACCTGCAAGTCGCAGTCGCAGTCTCATGCCTCCAAGCTTGATTGACTCGTCAAAGGGCAGCGGCTTGAAAAAGGTCAGCGCATGTAGTGCGTCTTCTTCGGTATACAAGGGCAAGGCAGGATGATGCCGGGATGACTGACGGCGGTTCGCAAAATTAGCATCACCCTCCTGAATATGCCCACTATCGGGCAAAAGCAACTTGCACAAATCAATAGTCGATGGCGTCGCATAGATCGGGCCGCGAAATCCATTGCGAATCAGGAGCGGGATTGCGCCTGAGTGATCCAGATGTGCGTGCGTGAGTACCACTGCGTCCAATGATGCTGGATCAAAATGAAACGGCTGCCAGTTCAGCAGCCTGAGGTTTTTATATCCCTGAAACAGTCCACAATCCACCAGAATGCGCTGACCATGATGCTCGACAAGGTACTTCGACCCGGTAACGGTACTGGCGGCACCCAGAAAGGAGAGTTTCATCGCGCGTCCGTCACAAATGCAGATAAGCCATCCCGCCCAGCACCAGACCGATACTGGCCAGCCCGAACATCGCGTATTCCATCCAGTCCCTGCGCGTCAGCAGCGCAATCGCTGCGAGTGCAATGGCGACCTGCAAGATCGTGGTGGCCTGCGACCAACGATGGTGTTGATGCATTTGCGCATCCGACTGGTGATCCCAGTCCAGTGATTCTTTCTCTAGCGCCTCGGCTTTGCGCTTGATATCTTCTTTTTCGGTCTGATAGCGTTCAATCGCCGCGCGATACTTTTCTTTCGCTTCGGGCTGAGTTACCAGCACAGCACTCAGTTCAGCCAGATTCTGCTTGCTGCTTTTGGCCTGATAATAATTCCACTGATTCGCTGCCTCGGTTTTCTTGATGGCTGCATTGTTCTTGAATAAGCCGGCATTGGCCTGGGTGTACCCACCCATGTAGGAAAAAATAGCGCCGACGGTGGCCAGAATCGCAGTCGCCACCGCGAGCCGGGACGACCCGTTGGTGCCATGCGCGGCATGCTCCATCTCATGGTCATGCGGCCCGTGTACATGAAATCCTGAACCTGACATTCTGTCCTCCCTGATATTGAAAGCCGATATTGTAATTCGTCAACAAAACGTCAAAAAAAACCGCGAGTCCAGACCGTCTCGGCCAAAATGCATGCAAAGCTCACCAGCAAGCGGGAAATGAGCGCAACATTGACCGCCCCTACAAACCCAGTGATATACCTGTATACGCAGACAACGCGTTGCCGGCAAGTATTGTTACTGACATGACAGCTTCCTTGCCTCGCGGCCTCGATGCCGACCTCGCCCGAAAGCGTCTGCATGAAGAAGGGCCGAATGAACTGGGCCTGTCGCAGCGCCGCACAGTCCTCGACATCCTGCTGGAAGTCTTGCGCGAGCCTATGTTTTTGCTGTTACTGGGTGCTGGCGCTATCTACTTTGCAATGGGTGACAGCCAAGAGGCGCTGATACTGCTGACCTTTGTATTCATCATCATGGGAATGACGGCATTTCAGGAGCGGCGTACCGACAATGCGCTCGCCGCGCTGCGGGATATGTCGAGCCCGCGCGCACTGGTCATCCGCAGCGGTGAGGCTCTGCGCATCGCTGGAAGGGATGTGGTTCGCGAGGATGTGCTGGTACTGGCCGAAGGCGACCGAATTCCGGCCGATGGCCTGCTGATCGACGCCCATGAACTCGCGACCAATGAATCCATGCTCACGGGTGAATCCGAATCAGTGATGAAAAAATCCGGTGACAAGGTCTATGCCGGAACATTGGTAGTCGCAGGTCAAGGTGTCGTTCAGGTCACAGCTACGGCCAATCACACCGAAATGGGCCGTATCGGCAAGTCACTGGAGAGCATTGCCATCACGCCTTCGCCGCTGCGTGCAGAGATGAGCCGACTGACACGGCGGCTGGCGAGCTTCGGTATTGCACTGTCTTGCGGACTGGTGCTGCTGTTCTGGCTACTGCGTGGAGGCTGGCTTGATGCGCTTCTGGCAGGCATTGCTTTGGCCATGTCCCTGTTGCCGCAGGAATTCGCGGTCATCATGATTATCTTCATGGCGATGGCCGCACGCCGACTAGCTGCGCAACAAGTATTGACGCGCCGTTTGAATTCGATTGAGACGCTGGGCGAGACCTCGGTGCTGTGTGTGGATAAAACCGGTACGCTGACCGAGAACCGTATGCGCGTCGCGGTACTTTATACGGACCAGCGCGCTATTGATGTCAGCCAGCCTTTGTCTGCATCGCTGACTGTATCTCTGCATGTACCACTGCCCGATACCCACCTCGAACTTCTTGAGTACGCCGTGCTCGCCAGTGAGATCTCACCCCATGATCCCATGGAGCAGGCATTTCACCATATGGCGGGCGTGCATTTATCAGACACGAATCGCCTGCATCCGGATTGGCATCTCGCGCGCGAATATGAACTCTCGCCCCAGTTGCTTGCAATGACGCATTTGTGGCAATCAGAGTCAGGACTGCACGATATCGTGGCTGCCAAGGGTGCGCCCGAAGCAGTCGCAGAACTGTGCGCACTCACCGACGCTTTGCGTGATGAGATCGCCGCACAGGCCACTGCGATGGCCGATCGGGGACTGCGTGTGCTGGGTGTCGCAAAAGCCTCGCACATCTGCGGTCATCCGTGGCCAGAACAACAGCGGGCGTTTGATTTCGAGTGGTTGGGACTGATTGCGCTGGCTGATCCGTTGCGCGAGGAAGTACCCGACGCTGTTGCTCAATGCCTGCATGCCGGCATACGGGTGGTGATGATTACGGGCGACCATCCACGCACGGCACAGGCCATCGCCCGGCAAGCCGGCATTCAGAGTGCAGGCATCATCACCGGCAGTGAGATCGTGGGCATGAGTCCGGACGAGCTTGCTCATCGTGCGGCCACGATCAATATCTTCGCTCGCATCAGACCCGCCCAAAAATTGGCATTGGTCGAAGCCTTGAAAGCGCAGGGCCATGTGGTTGCGATGACAGGGGATGGCGTGAACGATGCGCCTGCACTCAAGGCCGCACATATTGGTATCGCAATGGGACAACGCGGCACCGATGTGGCACGCGAAGCCGCCTCGCTGGTGCTACTCAAAGATGACTTTGATTCCATCGTGCAGGCGATTCGCATGGGAAGGCGCACCTTCGCCAATATGCGGCAGGCCATGATTTATACACTGGCGGTACACATCCCCATCGCCAGTTTGGCAGTGCTCCCGGTGCTCTTCGGGCTGCCACTGATACTGGCACCATTGCACATCGCATTTCTGGAACTGGTCATCGATCCAGCCTGCTCTATTGTGTTTGAAGCCGAAGAAGCTGATGCAGATCTCATGAATCACCCTCCACGTCAGACTGGCGAGGCGCTGCTGTCCGGTCAGCATATTTTGCGAGGTATCGCTTATGGCAGCCTAACCACCGCAGTCATATTCGGCACCTATATTTGGTTACTATCGCAAGAGTTTGCAGCTGCTACCGCCGCTACGGCTGCTTTTGTGATTCTGGTGACGGCCAATGCGGCCCTGATACTGCCCAATCGTTCAGCCCGAAAGGAATGGCAGCGTCTCTGGTATCAGCTAACACCCACCACACTATGGGTACTGGGTATTACGCTACTGGCTCTGGCTGCCATCACCTGCATTCCGGTACTGGCTGAGCCATTTCGTTTCACGCCCATGAGCGCGCAAGCCTGGTTAGGTAGCTTCTTCGTCGGTTTGCTGCTCCTACCCTGCTTTCAGGTCGTCAAAAATATCGGCTTGCACTTTACTCGCCGGTGAAGATGGATCCGGGTCAGTAAAATTTTGAATTTTTCATTTTCATCGCCAGCAGCTGTATATCGAACGACACTGTAGCCCAGCTCTTGCTGGCATGACGGTCTTAGGTGCACAGTTTTTCAAGGCCAGCCCGGCACGAAGTGTCGGGGGCGAACTGTGCTGGCCGCAGGTGAAACTGCGCTGTCTTGCAAGCCAGAATACAAACCGCGAAGGGTGCAATTGAGAGCTCGTGCTTCACCGGAGAGCATCAATCTCCTGCAAGATTTCAATTTACAAGGGACCAGAGAATTCAGTTGCGTACTTGCCCACATTGTCAGACATCAGGCAACTCAGGCAGCTGATCAAAAGGTGGCATGATCGTTTTTTTCAAAAAAAACTCGATCTCCGCTGCGGGCAAGGCACATGACACAATATGGCCTTGTATTTCGTGACAGCCAATTTTTTGCAACAAATTCAGTTGGGTCAGCGTTTCCACACCCTCAGCGACCACTTGCATATCGAGTGCAACCGCCATGGATACTACGGCGCGGTACACAATTTCTCCTTCAGATCCTTCCGCAAGCGCCCGCGTGAAAGCCTGATCGACTTTCAGTACATCGACATCGAGTCTGTGCAATTGTGCCAGCGATGAATAGCCTGCACCAAAATCATCAATCATCAATCGCACTCCTTGCTTGCGCAAGGCGTCGAGCTCATTTGAGACCACCATACTGCGATCCACGACTGCGGACTCGGTAACTTCGATTTCAAGTAAGTGCGCAGGAAGCTGATATTGCTCCACTATTTTTTCAAAATAAGCGGCCGTTGTTCCTGAATGCAGCTGATAGGGCGAAATATTGACGGACACGGGTACCACCCTCACGCCCCGACTACGCCAGTCATCAAGCTGCTTCGCCACCTTCTCTATCACCGTCTCACCTATGTAAATTATCAGACCCGCATCTTCTGCGACATCAATAAAATCCAGCGGCTGAACCAGCCCGAGCTCCGGATGACGCCACCGCAGCAACGCTTCAAGACTGCAGAGATGACCTGTTTGCGTCGCTGCACGAGGCTGAAAGTAAACGACAAATTCATCGTTATCTATCGCTTGCCGTAATGCGTGCTCTTTGCTCAGTCGCAGCAGGATTGCATCCGAAAGTCGAGGGTGATAAAAATGATGTCGAGCCTTGCCCTCTGCTTTGGCTGCATACATCGCAACATCAGCGTGCTTGAGCAAAGTATCAGCATCTCGGCCGTCATTGGGATAAACACTAATACCTATGGAGGCGGAAACTCGATTACCTGCGCCAGCACTCAGCGTAAACGGCTCGCTCAAGACGCGGATGATACTGTCAGCCACACGAGCAATATCCTGATTGCCGCCAACATGTTCAAGGACCACCGTGAATTCATCACCACCAAGCCGAACCACTTGATCGCTGACTCGTACGGCATGGCAAATGCGATTCGCGGCCTGCGCCAGCAATTCATCCCCCGACTGATGCCCGAGTGAGTCATTGATGAGTTTGAAGTTGTCCAGGTCGATGAAAAATACAGCCAGACGACTGCCATGATGCTTTGCCCTTTGTACAGCCTCAGGGAGAAAATCACTCAGCCAGCGACGATTAGGCAGCAATGTCAGCGCATCCTTATTGGCAAGGTCGGCCAGCGTCTGCTCATGCGCCTTCAGTTCGGAAATGTCCCGCAGGGTTAGTGCGATGCCGGCACCGGAGTGAACAGCGCGGCGATAGACCCAACTTGCATCCAGACCACCTTGGGCCGGCACACGAAATTCATCTTCATACATACCTGACTCGAGCGCACGACGACAGATTTCTATCAAATCTTCGTGCAGCTTGTGCTGCATGGCTTGACTGGCCAGCCTACCTGTCAGAAGCGTGCGCGTTGATCCAAGCAATATCGCCGCGCGATCGTTACAATCTTCAATTTGAAAATCAACGAGACGCCCCGTATCTGAAAATGCGGGTCGCAGCATATAGAAACCCTCGTTGGCTGCATCCGTAGCCATGCGATAAGTTGATCGTACATTCTCTTCAGCACGTCGCCTGACGGCCAGTCTTTCAGAGAACCACATACCGACTGCAGCAAAGATCAGAAACAAAACACTGGCCGTTGTCGCAGTCAAACGATAATTTCGGGCGAGTGCCTGATATCCTTCCAAAGCATCTTCTTCTGCCAAGCCTGCCAGAGCAACCAGCGGATATTCCTTCAATTTTCGCCAGGCAACGTAGCGTGATTTGTTGTCATGAAATTTCGTTCCGGGTTCAAGTCGGATACCCTGAAATCGCGAGAAGTGGGGTTCTTGTACGTAATAAACGCTCTTACCGTTATGGCTTTTACTGGTTCGCGTCGCCAGCAACTCACCACTAATCAATCGTACGCTCACAAAGTCGCGGGTATTACGCAATGACTCATCTTGGAATGTCGCCAAAAATTCTGGGCGGACCGATATCACCGCCACACCGCCAAATCTGCCATCACGATGACTCAAACGATGGGAAAAATAAATGACTTTGTCATTGATAGTCGGACCCAGGTGCTTTACTGTGATTAGAAGGCCCGTGCAGCAGGAATTTTTGTGCGTCTCAAAATAACCATCCTTGAAAAAATCATAGCGCTCGTTCGGGATACCGGAAGTCTTGATCAGCCGACCCTGCTGATCGAGGACAAAGATAAAGAATTCATCTCTTTCGGGAAACAATCCACGCTTTCGGTCACGCGCCAGATCCAGAAAATGTGGCGTATCCTCCCACCTTGCGTGAATACCCAGCAGAATCTGATTCATTTGCTCAGCCAGAAACGTCAGCTGTGTTGCGTATGAGTTTGTCAGCGAAGTTGCCTGATTTATCGTGTACGATCGAACTCGATCTTCTTCCTGCTGCAGCGATAATTCCGTAGTCACCCACAATAAAATCAGAAGAACTAATAGGCCAATCATCCATGCATATATTGTCATGGATTCATTTTGAATTCTCTTAAAATATTTTTCGAGATATTGTCGGCACCAATTCAATTCGTTCAACCGATATCTGAAAGCTGTTGATTGTTTCAGATTCGAAGCCGAAAAGGCATCAATGGTTCCGCAGGCCGCAGCATGAAAGTCGATTCATATTAATCAGCGAATGATACGAAGGCCGAAAAAATCAACAATCAAAGAAAAAAGCCGATTGGAGTAACACAGCAGAATCTATTGCAATATCGGAAAAAAAATAACGTGATCAATTTCCATACGTATACCAATCAATTCGCCGATCGCATGATCGTGATGGCTGGGCACCAGCGAGATCAGATGCTGCCCATTAGGCAAAGCCAGAGTGTAAAGAAACTGCGCGCCGCGAAATGCCTTACTGACAACGCGCACCTTGAGCGAACTATCGTCATCATGCTGAATGTCATCGGGTCGTACCAGCATCTCAGCCCGATCACCTGTTTTCAAGGATACGTCCGATAAATCACAGGGAAATTTTCCGAGCGCATTATCCAGAAAACCATCAGCACCAACGACACCCGACAGCATCACGCCTTCACCGATGAATCCCGCCACAAAACGATTGGCAGGTCGATGATACAGATCCATTGCCGTACCCCACTGCTGCAAACGCCCCTCAGCAAGTACTGCGATACGATCAGCCACCGCAAAAGCTTCATGCTGATCATGGGTGACGATAATGGCGGTCGTACCAGTCTGTTTAAGAAGATCGCGCACTTCGATAGCCAGCCGTTCACGCAGTTCGACATCCAGATTGGAGAAAGGCTCGTCCATCAACAACAGTTCCGGTCGAGGCGCGAGCGCTCGCGCCAAGGCCACACGCTGCTGCTGCCCACCTGATAGCTCATGCGGCGAGCGATGTGCCAGCTCGGTCATGCCAACCAACTGCAACAACTCGGCGACGCGCTGTTGACGCTCTGCAGTGGTCATCGCATGGAGACCAAAACCAACATTGGCCGCGACATCCAGGTGAGGAAATAATGCATAGTCCTGAAACACCATACCAATCTTGCGACGCTCGGGAGGTACGTGAACTGAAGGGCTGCTGACCTCAC
>JACCDK010135966.1_pt1 | contig 22452 bp, 21 predicted proteins | sample 7445871 | NCBI WGS metagenome assembly JACCDK01 (sample SAMN15323436, study PRJNA562643) | freshwater metagenome | isolation source: river surface water | place: USA:Blue River Watershed | collected 2017-08-15
ATGTTGTGATTAATTCAACGTCACTATTTTTTGCCAAGATAGAAGAAGTTTTTGATCCCAGTAACCCAGTCGAACCAAGTAGAAGAACGCGTCTCTTCACAATTGCGTTAGATTTCTTGGATTAAGCTTCTGATCTCGGGAATCCCACTGAGCATCTCAGAAAGCTCATATGCGGTCAGCATCTTTGTTGAATTAGAGGAGTATTCTTCAACAATAGGATCAAGACTTGAAATTTGATGCGCCAATCGTGGAACTTGGAAATAGCTGGCAGTTTCCGACGCTCTAGCTCTTTCCTCGGCAGTAAGTAAAGACTCATGGATTTTCTCCCCAGGCCTTATCCCAACATAATTTCGGTTGATTTTCCGCTTTGTCATTATCTCAAGTGCCTCAACGAGGGTTTCAACCGTCGCCGCCGGTGCTTTTTGTACAAACAGATCGCCAGATTTACCGTTTTCAAGTGCAAACAGAACTAAGTCTACCGATTCCTTGAGAGACATCATAAATCTTGTCATACTGCCATCAGTGATGTTCACAGAGCCGAATTCCTTCACTGACTTCAGGAACCCGGGAATGACAGAACCTCTTGATCCGATTACATTCCCATAACGCGTGATTATGGGGCATGTCTTTGCGCCATGATGTTCCGCTCGCACTAACTTCTCCATCATGGCTTTTGACATGCCCATGGCATTAACGGGATATACGGCTTTGTCAGTGCTTAGAAAGACAGCCTTCTTTACTCCAGCTGCATCAAGATTTGAGATTATATTCTGACTTCCAGCAATATTAGTTTGAACAAATTCCCAAGGAAACGATTCTCCTGCTGGGACTTGCTTTAGCGCAGCCGCGTGAAAGACAAAATCTACCCCCTGAAGAACCGTTCTCACGGTTTGTTCGTTTCTAACGTCACCCAGAACTAGCCTCAATCGGGTGTCTGGAAACTCCTCGCGCATAAAATGTTGCTTAGCCTCATCTCGGCTAAGAACAACGATCTTCTGAATGTCGGTGTTCAGTAGGTGTTCGACTAGTGTTTTACCAAATGAACCAGTCCCACCGGTTATGAGAAAAGTCTGACCTGTGAACATTTGGCTCCCTGTTAACTTAATCTAAGCGGTAGCCTACCACTCAAGGCTTGAAGCGATTCTGATTGAGGGCGAACATGAAAGTCAATTTGGCGAATTTGCAAGTCGTAATCTTTTCACGCAATCGACATGAGCATCTAGCCAAGAGCCTCCGTTATTGGGACAACTTAGGTATTGCAACACTTGTATTACATAACACTGAACAGCCAATCAAGTCTGCTGAAATCCCATCATCTACTGAATACATAGTCCACGCAGGACCATTTGCGGAGCGCTGTGAGATTGCAAGCAAGGTTCTCAAATTCAAATTCTTCATTATTGCGTCTGATGATGAACGTTATCTACCGACCGCACTCACTAACATGGTGAAGGAATTAGAAGAGAATCAGGAACTTGCTTCTGTGGGTGGGCAAGCGGTAGCTGTGATGACGCACGGATTGAAATACAGCACAACCCTGGCCTACAAATCTCAAATGAATTACGAAAACTTAGACAATAATCCCGAGAGAAGATTTGAATTCCACTACGAGAGTGGTCAAAACTTCAGTGGTGCGATGTATCGAGTATTCAGGAGAGAGCAGTTTAAGAATTTCTTAGTAGTAATATCTCAGTTTTCAGATATCAGCACCCCATACATTTTCGAGGTGACCGCTGAGCTTTTCTGGACACTTATCGGACCATCTAAGTATCTCAACGAAGTATTTTGGGTGAGGAATTGGGTCGTTCCACCTATCCAAACAGGTGACTGGGATCGGAAACAATATTTTTACGAATGGTCTCAGAACCCAGAGCACGCGAGAGAATTTGAATCATGGAAAGAAATGATTACAGAAATCTTTGACTTTCTAAAGAATAGATCAAATATTTATGAAAAAATAATATTCCACAGAATGAAAACTGAGCAAGGCGAACAGTCTAGAAATCAAGTATTGAAAAAACAAAAACATTTGAAAGTGAAGAGAATCGCAAGAGCACTTACTTCCATTTTCAGCTCAAAATATCGAATGAAAGAATTAGAGTCACAATTGAGCAACTTTGGTGTGGCTGTAAGAAATGATGAACTCTTTACAGCTCTTATCTCAATTACTGGCTAAGAATACTTTAAATTGCTTTACCAGACCATAGAGTGTGCGATTATTCCAAATTATGCGCCTCGCTTGCCGTACAAGAAAAAATTTATTGATGTTATATGTATTCCAACGCGAGTTCACAAAATCCGGATTTATTAGAATCCGACAACCATCTTCTTTCATTTTTGAATGCAAATCCACATGTTCGCTATCTCTACTCAAGGAGTGGACTTTAGAATAGTCAAATTTAAGAAAAACGTGAGACCTATAAATTGCAAGTCCGCCAAATCCAGAGTCAACTGCAACCCAGTTAGCGCCTCTTGGAATTCTCTTCATCTTTGCGTATATCTTCTCCCTTTTAATCGAATCTTCGAGCAGTACCAAACGAACTCGATTCAGGAATCCAAACCTACTCAAATCAGACTTCTTGATTAGTAAGCGCGCTGCTTCAACATCTTCAAAATAATTTCTAGTTTGCCAATTGGATTCTCGAAGGGCAAAAATATCGTAATATCCACCAGTTTGATTCGAAAGGCAACAGTCCCAATCAAGCCTTGAGAAACAACTCCGGACTGCGCTTGCATTTAAAGATCCGTTCATGCCATCCAGATCGGCTACAACTATGTAATCCCATTTATATATCTCGAAATACTCTCGAATGTATTTAACATACTGATTCCTGCAGTATCGAATTCGTTCTACTCTATCTGGGATTGAATCCTTCAAATCCCCAAAACTTATGAATTGGAAACGCCTATTCGACGCAGATAGTTTATTGAGAGTTAACAGAGTTTCGTCACTTGAATCGGACTCAACCAAGTAAGTGAAGACATCGAAATCCTCCAAGAATGATTCTCTTACACGGGAAAAATCGGGCTGAAGCCTCTCAGACACATTTGAAACAGTCCCGACAATTAGAATCCGTCTTCTAGTACTGATACCACTGCTGATTTCAACGTTCATGGGTGCTACCTTACAAATAGGCATGGTAGATTTACAATCAAGTCCTAACAATTTTCTTCAGTCAATCCAAAAAAAGACTTGTAGACGGCCTCTAACGAGATAACTCGATGTAAACTTATTGGATGTCAGTCGTAAACACGCCGAAATTGGAATACAAAGACCTATTGTCTTGCGGCGCCTGCCAATCAGAAAATCTAGAGTTAACCAATGACTTCGGAAAAGTTCCTCTAGCGGGATATTTTCCAAACCCCGAGGATCCGGAAATTGATTTGATTCCCATGAAACTGCTTTATTGTAAAGAATGCACTCTCCATCAGATTTCACCCGACATATCAGACGAGTATCTTTTTAAAGATTACAGGTACATCTCTTCCATTGGAATGCAAACCCACTTTGATGAACTCGCAAATTGGTTTATTCAAGCACATTGTCCAGAGAGATCAGCAAGAATCCTTGAATTTGGCTGCAATGATGGACCCTTACTTTCCGCGCTCACCAACAAAGGCTTTAATCCGGTTGGGATTGATCCAGCATCAAATATAGTCGAGATTGCAACTAAAAAGGGCTTACATGTAATCAACGATTTCTTCAGCGTGAATGCGATACGGAAGTTTGCTGAATTACAAAACATTGATTTTATTTTTTCATCCAATTCGTTCGCACATATTTCCAATATTTCGTCGATTGCCGAAGCGGTTGCTGAAGCTCTCGCTCCAACAGGAAAATTCATCGTAGAAGTTCAAAGCTTGGTAGCACTTCTTGAGTCATCAGCATTTGACTTTGTTTATCATGAGCATAAGTATTATTACACGCTCGAAAGTATTTCGAAATTAATGAATGGCTTCGGGCTTTATCTAGAAGAAGCAAGTTTGATTTCTTCTCACGGTGGGTCTTACCGACTTGTATTTGGGAGATTCAAACTTAAACAAAGTAAAGAAACCAAACAACTCCTCTCTCATGAAAAGTCCATCCAAATTAACCCTCATACCATCGGCAAAGCAATTTTGAAATATGGAGAAGAGTTAGAAAAACTTGACTTACTTATTGAATCCTTACACTCCGACGGAAAGCGAATAATAGCTTTTGGTGCATCAGGTCGTGCAAATATGCTACTTGGGAATCTACGAAAGTCTCGCGCACTAATTGAAAAAGTAATTGATGAGTCCCCTGAAAGATACGGACGACTAATGGCACAAAATCAAATTCCTATCGTGCCCTTTTCAAATTTTGATTTTTCCGAGTATGAAGTTTTGGTAATTCTTGCTTGGAACCATTCGGATAAAATTCTCAATAAACTACAAAATATGAATTTGAAATTTATAACGCCATTGCCCACTTTAAAGCAGTTTAGTTTTTAGCATATGTTGCTTGGTGATGTGAAACCGTGAAGATAATCGTGCTCGAAAATCTTAAGTCATAGCTCGGTATTCGTGGTCCTCCAAATACATTTCCTAAGGCTACGGTGTTCTAATACTTGGGATTTTGCCATGAAAGTGATCATAAAGATGATTAACGAGGCTTATCCAAAGTTTTCAGGTATAGTATTTGGATAAGTTGTAAGGTGAAACTTATCTAATCTATTTTTCTAGGATTATTGTCATCCAATTCATAAGTATTGGTCCACTAACCTGTATGCGTTTTCCTTGCATGCTTAAATATGTATATGTTCCCATATAATTCAAGTCACTGGGCGGGCTTAAGTCAAATGGAAATTCGAAGGGTTCTGCATATGTTGTCTTGTACCCAAGACTCTCGCAGTAGTGGCTAAATCTAGGCAACGAATACGTATTGTAATTTACTGAGCGCGATCTCAAATGTTCATGAATTGTTGTCTGAGCCGTGATTTCACCTGGATAAAAGAGTCCCGTAATCGCTATCCACTTCGGGCGACTTCTCAACGCTATATTCTTAATTGGTTCTTTGAAATCAGGCAGCCACGATATTGTCTGTAATGAAATCACACCGTCATATTCTTCATCAGCCAGTCCGAAGATGTCACCAACTGCAAAATCAAGATTCGATAACCGAGAGTTTAGAGAGTATTCTTTTGCCAAGTTTATGAGATGAGCATCATTGTCAACGCCAAGCCAATTAACAAGCGGGTAAGACTGAGAGATAGTGTTCGTAGCAGCCCCACCACCACAGCCTATGTCGAGTACCCGTGAGTATGGTTTAACTAAATGTTTAATTCGACCAATGAAGTCTAAGGTGGAAACCTTCGGGGTTTTCCATTGATTTATATGGTAGTCAAGCGATTTATCATCGCTCCAATTGACGTCCAATAAAGCCCTATTCCCAATCAAATTCTGAGTCTTTTATGGCTTTGTCATCTATATAGAAATCAGCAAAGGGCTTACCCATATGAAGTTCGTGAAAACTTACACCCCAATTACTTAGTTGCTCTTCAGTTAACGGTCTCCAGTCAATCCCCGTTTTGGAACCCCTAGCGGTATGCAATTTAATTATATGTCCCTGCGCATATAGTTTATTTATTTTTGCTATCCGATGTGGTATCGGCGTTGCGAGATCGTATTTAGTTCCTTGAGTGTGGCAAATTGTTTCGTCTATGTCGAAGCAATAAATCTGAGTTACCAAACTGACCTACCTCCGTCCACGACCATCACCGACCCTGTCATGTAGGAAGATTCGTTCGAAAGAAGATAAATAAGTGCCCCCCTATATTCTTCAGGTTTAGCAAACCTGTTCATCGGGACCACTTCCTTAAATTTAGTTGAGAAATCAGCGTTCTGTCCATTCTCAACTCCCCCTGGACAAAGTGCATTTACGCGAATATTTTTCTTTGCCCAGTAGGTTGCCAGATATCGAGTAAGTCCAATAATTCCGTGTTTAACAACTGAGTATGTAACTGGTTTTACCGGTTGCTCGTGCTCCGGTCTACCCTCGATGTGATACAGATGTTGCATAGGGGAAATTAACCCATGGTCGCTTGAAACGTTCACGATTGAGCAAGCGGAATCGGATCTAAGCATGACATTGCCAAATACTCTGCAACAAACAACCGATCCCCAAAGTCCAACATCAAGCTCTTCAACCCAAGAATCTCGACTCAAAGTTTCAAATCTTTCAAATCGGTTTGTATTCCTCTCCACACTTGGATTTATAGCAGCGTTGTTAACTAAACCAGTAACGCCCCCAAAAGTAGAATCAATTTCACTTGCAATTCGGAGAACTTGTTTTTCGTCTCGAATATCGCAGATATATGATTGGACTTGTTGAGAGAATTTGGGTGAAAGTGATTGCCTAAAACTTTCTAACTTATCTTGGTCGATATCGAGCATTACAACTTTGCCGCCCTCTTCCAAAATCGCAAGGCAATGTTGCTGACCAAGTAGTCCAGATGCACCAGTCACTACGACAATTTGGTTTAGAAGGCGATTCATTCGCGACCTATTTCATCGATAAGCGAGGAAAGAATTTCCGCCTGAATTCGTGCAAGTTCAGGGTTAAGGTAATTGGTTTTAAATGCCATAATCCGAGATTGCAAGTCTTCGGCTATCGGGCAAAGCCCCGATTCAAACACTTGGTTACCCATAGTCATGCCTTGGAAATATGGCTCCAGATAAGGGTTCTTGCAGTTAGAGTAGAAGCCATCTCCTCCAATTGCACAGAATCGGTCGTAAAACTCTTGCCACGAAACCCCTTTGGCCTCAGCCCCGAAGTAACTGACCCCAAAGGTGTAGTAGGTGTGGTCTACCCCCGCCTGAAGAGTTGGCTGCGGGACCAACCACGAACAACCCCGAACGGCGTCATGCATCAATTTGGCATTTGATTTACGCGAACCTAGCAAGATGTCAATATTTTCTAACTGGCCAATACCAATAGCTGCCGTCACGGGCGTCATGCGGTAATTAAAACCAATCGAGTCAAAACGCTCATAGGATGGATTTTGGAAAACCCTTGAAGCCAAGCTGGTTCTTCCCTTGCCAGCAGTTAAGTGCTTATATCCAAGCCCGCCACACTTTCGAATTCTTACAGCCAAAGTTTCATCATTCGTTGTTACGATCCCTCCTTCGCCCCCAGTCGACATATGCTTTTTGGATTCGAAGCTATACATTCGAGCATCAGGAAACACCGATTTCTCACTAATTAGTCCTGTCGTATCCATTGTCTCAGCAGAATCATCAAGAAGAAAAAGTCCATACTTGTCACAAATTTTGCGAAGCGCTACAAGATCAGCGGGTAGCCCAAACCACGACACAGAAATTATCGCCTTTGTTCTCTCTGTAATTAGGGATTCGACTGCGACTGGATCGATATTCCAAGTTACCCTGTCAACATCGGCGAATACAGGTGTCGCACCCAAATAAACCGTTGAAAACGCATCCATTACTACCGTTAGCGCAGGGGAAATTACCTCGTCACCAGGCCCAACTCCGGCTGCCAAAAGAGCCGCGTGCAAACCTGAGGTTCCAGAGTTGACGGCTATTGCAAAACGAGACTTCGTAAAATGGGCAAATTTTTCTTCAAAAGCTGTAACCCAAGGAAGTCCTGAACTTGGCTCAAGATCAACCCTCAAAGCTTCGCCAGCCAAAGAAACGGCTAGAGGAGAATACTTGCCTTCGTGCATAAATTTACTCAGCTCTCTAATTGAAAGTTACTCTCCAACTGTACCTTTTTGTTACTCAGAAAGTCATGAGTTCTCATGTGATTGATACTTAGAATTTCAGAGTTTTGAAGCAAATAAGCTTCTATTTCTTTTCTAGGGGAGTCAAACCTAAACTTCTCTGCAATCCTTCTCATCAGGAGCAGGTCCTCTGGATAATCAAGTGTAAGTCGAATTTGATGTGAAGAATTATCCAACAGGTAAGAATTAGGAGCGACATTTACCCTGTCGGATGGCTTAAGTAATAAATCCCAAGGTATGACATCAAAGTCGGAACTTGGAAGCAAAGAAGCCCGTTTCGCCAACTTAACTAAAAATTCGCTCCTAATGGACATACCTACTGTGGCAAAGCCTGAATCTGATCTCTCTGAGGTCCGAAGTAGATCCAAATCATTCACCCTTAAGCTTGTGATACTTCTTTCAATCTCATCTGTGTCAAAATAAGGATCGTCACCATCAACAATATGTGCGTCACGAAGACGAAAATTCTTTACGCAATCACTCCACCTCTGAATTTTATTCAGTAGGTGCCCTCGAAAAGATTTAACTCCGTATTTGTCTGCTTCAGCTACCAGAGAGTCATCTGATGCATCAGTACTTGTACAAAGTATCGGAGAAAATCCTGCAGTCCTCGCTCTAGAAATTGAATGTCCAAGTATTGAATGGCCACCCAACTCCAATAAAATTTTTCCTGGTAATCTGCTACTAGAATATCGCGCAGTAATTAGTAAAGTCTCTCCCAAAGGTGTTTACTCCCAATAGCGCATTTTGGAGGCGATTGCACGCTCCGCAGCTATATCTTGTTTAATGCCATTTCCAATCACGACTGGGATTTTTCGAATAGCACCTACCAACTGATTAAGCCCAGCGGCTTCAAGGGATGCAGAATGGTCCGTTCCCCACATTGATCGGTCAAGCGTAATATGTCGCTCAATCGCAACTGCGCCTAAAGCAGCAGCGACAATTGAAGGCGAAACAGACGTTTCATGTCCACTGTATCCGACTTCTAAACCATATCTTTCTTTTAAGGTTGTTATCATTCTGAGATTTAGATCAGAATCCGCTGCGGGATACGTAGAAACCGTATGCATCAGAGTTAAAGGACAATCAAATTCATTAAATATATTTACAAGGGCATCAATATCGTTATAAGAACACATTCCGACCGATGCAAAAGTTTGAACTTGTCTTTTTGCTACTTGCTTTAAGAATTCTGTGTGCGTGGCAAGAGCGGAAGCCACTTTGTGGAATGGTAGGTCAAACTGATCCAAGAATTCAAGACTAGGAATATCCCAGGCTGATGCTGACCATGCAATTCCCTTTTCTTTACAGTAGGCTGCAATTTTTGAATACTCGTCAAATCCAAACTCTATGCGCTCTTTGTAGTCCAGATAGGAAATGTCGCCCCACGGGGTCTCCCGAATAACATTTTTCATCGATTCAGGAACACAAATTGATGGGGTTCTTTTCTGGAATTTTACTGCATCGCACCCTGCGCTAATTGCTAAGTCGATTAACTCCAAGGCTAAATCAAGAGAGCCGTTGTGGTTAATTCCAGCTTCAGCGATAAAGAAAATTTTTGAACTTGACACAGCTACCCCCGTAGTAATCTGCGGCAATCTTATCGCCAAGCGAGCTTATTTCTACTACCTCCACACCAGCGAGTTCATAAGTTGCAGCAGATGTCTCGAGAAACAAGATTTGGCCGCCGGTAGGCGGATACCAGATGACAGTGGAGTCCAACCTAATGTGAAAAGTCTTAAGTTAAATCTTGAATTGAAATCAGAATATACATTGCCGTAATTCCCTAGATTTGTTGCCTACCTGGCTATTGGCCTAACTATACGAGCCATCTAAATACATATTTAAACACTACTCGAAAACGCCCGTAAGAAGAGATTTCACTAATACTCGGAAACATTTGAATAGTCGAGCGCGTGATCTGAACACTGAATCCAGTTAATTTGATTATTTCTAGGGAGACTGCTGCGGAGAAGAGGTGAGCGAAATACCCTTAGTCCCACGACCCAGAAGGATATTTTAGAATTAGACCCGATAAAATATGTTGCAGCGCATGCGTCGCGTATAACTTCGGCAGCCGTCGCATCTTTTGCCTCAAGGGGAGTACCAAGAGTAAATAACTCCAGATACTTGCTGGCAATTGCTGGGGAATCTGAGTACAGGACAATTTTCGATGGATTCCAAGTCTGTACGTAACGCTGAATCTCAGAACCAATTTTATCTACAGCCACCGGATTCTTGTCAGCCAAGGAAATCAAGTCTCCGAGTCGATAATGGACCGCGAGAGTTTCATTTTTCTCAACAATCGATGTATTTTGATTACTTGGCGTAGTTAGGCGCTCCGACATATCAAAAAGCGTGGAAAATGAAATTTTTCGATAGGCATAGTGGCCACGTATCGCGACTACCCAAGGTTTCAATCTTTCGAATGCAAAGTCAGTGTCACAGTTATTGATGAATCCAAGAATTCGTGAAGCTTTCCCAACCTGGACGATAAGAAACCTCTTAAGAGTTAAGAAAGATATCTGGTGTTCAGTGTAAGCATCTGTCTTACCGTCGTTATAGTCTTGAATTTGGACGCTTTCAAACTCAGGGAAAATCGAGTCAATTTCTGATAAACGAGACGTGACGCCACCCGTATGCAGCTTTAGACGGAAATGCCGTGATGGAAATAATTTCTTCAAATCTAGCGTAAGAGCAATGGCAAATAATTGAGACCCAAGCCCCCCCCAGACATGTATTGAGATACATTTGGAAGGTGACCTCACCCGACCATTATACATCTTAAGGCAGCTAAAACTCAGTGAATAACTTTCTACAAAATGGTTTATATTCCAACTCTGCGCCTTTGGTATTCTTAAGTTTCTACGAATCTAAGTACTCACGATCTGCAACTATTTATAACGAACCCGATCGAAATGTAACTAAGAGTTTTATTCAAGTCCCAACCGGATTCATGATGGTTAAGTATCTATGGCAAATGAGTATTAGATTAAGAAACACACAAACTACGTACGTAATCATGTCCCCATCACATCTCATAGTCATAATCTTAAGATTCTTTACGACTAAGAAAATAATATTAGATGCAGGATGGCCTCTACTGGATGGATATAAATTTTCGAGTTATGGACTTAAATCCAAAATCAAGCGTCTGAAAATTTGGTTTTTAGACTTCATTTCCTTCCATTTTGCAAATTTGGTCTTTCTTGAGTCTGATGCTCAAGTGGAATATTCGGTACGAAAATACAAGCTTAGGCGGAGGAACCTCGCAACTAGTTTGACGGGTTTTAACGAATACAGTGTTTTTGAAAAATCTCAAGAAACAGAATTAGGATTAGAGATCACCAGGGGTGAACCTTACGTTTTATTTCGAGGAAAAGTAAACGAAGAGGCGGGACTGGAAAACATATTAAAAGCTTATCGAGATCACCAAATAAACGCTCCACTTCTCATTCTTACAAATCGGGAAATTAATGGACTAAATGAAAATCTGCCTATTCAGATAATCAATCAATACATTACAGCCGAATGTATGTCTGAGTTATACAAAGGAGCTCTTATCTGTTTAGGTCAATTATCATCCCACCCAAGATTAGAAAGAACAATTCCCCACAAAGCATTCGAGGCAGGATTTCACGGGATTCCTTACATTTCAATGAAAACAAAAGCAATCTTGGAAGTTTTTCCTGGCGAAAATCAGGTAATATTTCTTGAAAACGATACACCAGAGGAAATAGCAAAAGTTATAAACAATACTTTGCAAAATCAAGAAATCATAGATAGCTATTCTGAAGGCATTCGACTTAGATACGAAAATCACCTAAGTCAAGCGAAGATATACTCTCGATTTATTGCCAATCTGAGGAACAGACAATTGATTTAATTTCATTTTTGCTTCAAGAGATATATACGATCAACCGACTGAGACATAGCAAAAGAGTCAAAAATATCCATTCGGTTCGATTGCGCTTCAAGGACAGTTTTTTTGTATTCGTTGGATTCTAAGGATTCTATTTTTGCAACAAAATTAGATGCTGAACCGGTTACACATAAACCTGGAAAATCCCGACCGAGAACTTCTGGAATTGCAGAATTATTTGAGGCAACAATAGGAACATTTGCCTGGATAGCTTCCAATAGCACTAGACCGAATCCTTCATAAAGGCTGGTTAACGCAAACACGTCAAATAAGCGTATATGTGATCTGATTCGGTCTCTTCTTCCAAGCCAGACTATTTTATCTTCAACTTGTAGATCCTTCGCAAATTCCGAGAGTTGTGTTTTTTGAGGCCCATCACCAATAATTACTAAGAGCGTCTTGGAATTAATGCTTAAATAAAGAGATAAGATTTGAATTAACGTATAAATATCTTTTTGTGGTGCAAGTCTTGAGACCGTACCAATTACGTAAGCATCATTTGGTATTCCAAGACTCTCACGACTAACTTTAGGAAAAACAACATCAGGATCCGTGCTTGCACCGTAGAGCACAACTGTTAGAGGAAATCCAGTCGGTATTTCACCACGTTGAATTACAAAGTTCTTTACAGCCTGTGAAATTGCGATTCCGGCATTTGCCCGCCGGGCGACAAATCTAGAAAGCAGATTTGAGATTAATTTAGGAGCCCCTGGGAAGAAAGCCTCCGCATTGTGCCTTGAGAATACAAGAATGTTTGAACGTGATGCGCAGGCAGTAATCAACTCCGCACGGGGTAAGTGAGCATGCACAATAAAGTCGCCCGCTCTCAAGATCCGATTTACTTCCAATATTTGCTTTCCTGGGTGTAGGTTCAACAATGAAGTCACTACTACTGCCCCAAGTTTCTCGAAATCGGCCGCGAGCTCTGGCTCCCCTTTTAACGGGGCTACAAAAACCTTCCGCCCGGATAGGATTTGCTCTTTCACCAAGATTAAAAGCTGATTCTCAGCTCCGCCCCTACAAATGGTGGTAATGACATGGAGCACAGATTTCAACGAAGTACCAACTTGAAGTATTCGATTGTGCGATTTAGCCCTGAGTCCAAATCAACTTTTGGGGTCCAACCAAGTTTGGTTTCTGCGAACGTGATGTCGGGTTTTCGTTGACGGGGGTCATCGACAGGTAGCTTTTCAAATACGATTTTGGATCTTGAATTCGTAAGGTGAATGACTTTCTCCGCCAGTTCTAACATAGTAAATTCTGAAGGATTGCCAAGATTCATAGGTGCACTCATTTCATCTATTGATAGCGCACCGATAATTCCTTCGACTAAATCACTGACAAAACAAAATGATCTGGTTTGTGTTCCATCTCCATAAATTGTTAAAGGTAACCCTTGAATGGCCTGCACAATAAAGTTCGATACAACTCTCCCATCACCTACTTCCATCCGGGGGCCGTATGTGTTAAAAATTCTGATGACTCGAGCATCGACTGTGAATTGTCTCCTGTAGTCGAAGCACAGTGTCTCAGCTGCACGCTTACCTTCATCGTAGCAAGATCTTGGCCCGATTGGATTCACATTTCCCCAATATTGTTCATTTTGAGGGGAGACCTCCGGGTCCCCATAAATTTCGCTGGTTGATGCTTGCAATAATCTTGCCCCAGAATTCTTCGCTAAATGAAGCATATTTATGATTCCTAGGAAGTTGGTTTCAATCGTTCTGACTGGGTCGAGTTGGTAGTGCTTGGGACTTGCCGGACACGCAAAATTCAAAATTGCATCAACATCTGAAATAAAAGGTTCACGAACATCGTGTTTAATAAATGAGAATTTCTCAGACGCAATTAGGTGAGAGATATTCTTGAGAGACCCAGTTGACAAGTCATCCAAAGCAACAACTTGGTGACCCAAGTCCAATAGGCGTTCAGATAAATGTGATCCCAGAAATCCCGCTCCTCCAGTAATTAGAATCCTCATAAGATTTCATCTCCGATGTCTGAATAAGAGTTGTTGGAGTATAGTATTTCAACTACGCGTGAAATCCAGTGGTTAATTGAATGATGAGTATAAGCAATTTGGTATCTTTCTTCTAAAATAGATGAGATTTCCTTAGGTTTAAGTGATTCGATTGATTGAAATTCCTGCTGAATAGAAGGTGAATCGAATCCGGACCAACTTCCAAAGATAGATAAATATTCTGGATTTTCAGTTAAGACTGGAATCTTCATTAAAGTCGCCTCAACTAAAGTTTTATCTAGAGACCCAAGGTAAGCATGAATGAATAAGTCATGCGAGGAGATTAATTCTGGCACTTCACTTCGACTAACGCCCGGAAGAATTGTGAGCCATGTAGCGTTATCACCAGTTGTAGAAAACAATTCAAGTTCATCGGCCCACAATCTAGATTTCTGATTCCCAATTGACCCGTAGAGTGAAAGGGAAATTTCTTGGCGCACAGATCTGATTTTTGCAACCGTCTGAATAATGTAATCTGTCCGTTTCGCCGGATCTAAACGCCCAATATGAAGGAATTTGTTGAGTTTGCCAGAAAAATCCGACCTAGGATAAAAATTTTGTGGGTCGATTGCTTGTCCAATCGCTATAACTTTATTGGAAGATATTGGGCAAGAACCAGCTGTTGATGTAACAATGTTATTAACAAAAAGATTTGTAAATGCTAGATATTTTGATTTTGTCTTGTGTGCATACCACAGAACGTGCGGTATTTTAAGAAGTCGCACAAGTGGTGAAATAATCGCTGATTGCATGTCGGTCATATGAGAAAAAATTACATGAGGGCGGAAAGCTATGAGGACCTTTAAAAAAATTGCAACAAACCGGATTAAACTAGTTATAGAGTGTTCTGAGTTCCAATTAACGTTGTGAACACGAACATTATGAGGTAGATCAAGATGCCTCGCTCTTGAAGTAATTACCTCAACTTTGGGGAAATTTTTGGCAAGGGCAATTACTGCTTCTAATTGATGGGAAAGCAATAAATCAGCACTGTCCATACTGTAATTAATAACGAGGAGCTTAGAGACTTTCCGCACCTTCCTAGTGTAGGGTCACGTTATGCAAGGTTTACGTAATTTAGTTGGATTCTGAGGTTTACATGAGGGCACTTGTGACCGGTGGTGCAGGATTTATTGGATCCCGACTATCCGTAGATTTAATGAAAACTGGATATGAAGTATTAGCAGTTGATGCATTGCGCCCTTATTATTCACCGGAACTCAAATCACTACGTATCTCAGAGTTACTTGCCCCGGAAAAGGTTCAATTCATGGAAAGTGACTTGACAGACTTTGATTCACTCCATGAAATTGTGAAGGATTTTAAGCCTACAACAATTTTTCATCTTGCAGCACAGCCAGGTGTTCGAGTTCCAGTGAGAGAGAGCAACAGATATATTCAGGACAATCTTGTTGCTCACAGTAATGTGATGAAAACAGCAGTGATAAACGGCATTCCAAACGTTTTGTATGCCTCTTCTTCAAGTATTTATGGCAATGGCTCAAAACCACCCTATTCGGAATCCGAACTCTCATTAAAGCCCGTTAGTCTTTACGGTTCAACTAAGTTATCAAATGAAATAATAAGCACGAATTTCGTCAAAGGTAGTGCCACACGAGTTCGCGGTTTAAGATTCTTTACTGTTTACGGGCCTTGGGGCCGCCCAGATATGGCCTACTTTAGACTAATTGCGAGTGCATTAGATGGAAAGGAATTCTTACTATTTGGCGATGGCCAAATAAGGCGAGATTTCACATTTGTCGATGATATTTCTAACATGACTATCAAGTTAGATCAACAACTTGCAAAAATGCCAACAGGAACATCGGATGTAGTAAATATCGGAGGAGGAGCGCCTCATTCTATGTCCGACTTAATCAATTGCATTGAAAACCGGATTGAAAAGAAAATCAATATAAGGTACATGGATAAGAATCAGAACGATACCGAATATACAATCGCGGATACTTCTTTAATCCAGAATTTAATCGGTGCAAAACCTGAAATAAAGTTGGAAGCTGGAATTGAACGTGTGATTAATTGGGCTTCAGATTCAAAAATCAATAGAAAGTTACGTGATTGGGTCAACTCATCCCTTTAGATATTTTCTAAAAAGGACCTTCAATACTTTTCGCAAGATTTCAAAACGTCTACCTGACGCAACTATCTATTGCCCAAGCCTTTTTCCAATCTGATAAGCAATCACATTGATAGATAATAGAGTGATTAAGAGGCGAAAGAGCAGCGTATGAGATGAAGAAATCTCCCGTTTAGGCCAAAGGGTCACTAAAAATTCTCGATGATGCGAAGATAAAATAGTTATGTTAGAGAAACTGAATAACCGAAAAAGTACGACGGGAATCAATAAGGATGAACCTTAAACCCAAGCCAGCGCCCATCAATGAAGTTATATTTCTCGACAAATCTGTTCTGCGATTTTCAGGGATTGCCAAGCATCATCTAGTGTGGCAAGCCTTACATTTGCTGAGCTATGTCCATTTAGGACTCCCAGAAACTCAACACCTTGGCTGTAGAAACCAGGCTTGAAAGTACTGTTCGATAAAATTTTCAAAGGTTCATTTGTCTGGTCATAAACTGGAATATATCTTCGAATCGGTTCAGCAAGTGTTGGCTCTCGCACTGAGAATCGATTCACAATATTTAATACTTCTATAGGCTTTACAGTAGCGGTTGAATGTTGAGAATCCCAATTTATTGACTGGTTTCTAATTGAACCGAAGCTCAAGTGAAGAATTCCTGATGCATCTCCCTCGCCTTGATGTATCGCATAAATATAATTCTGTGTTCGACGATTGCAGAATAAAGACTCTAACGTTGCGCCTGGGATTAAATACCTGATGAGGTCAAACATATGAACAGATACATTAATAAGATGGCTATCTCGCGCTGGCTTCGAATCAAAAGTCGGCTCAACCAAATCGAATGTAAAAAACCCTAGCCTATTTTCTGAAAGGCATTTCAATTCCTCGATTGATTCGTAGAATCTTCGGTTATACCCAAAATAAATGTGTCGAAAATGAGAAACTCCAAGATTAAGTAAATTTGAGGTTGAGGCAGCACCAGGCTTTTCAATTAACGCAGGAATATTATTCTCGTTCGCCAAGTGTCCAACTTGGGAGGAAATTTCAGGAGGTGATGCGACAATCAATGCATCCAATTCAGAAATATTGAGCATTTCTCTCCAATTCCTAAACTGATTAGGAACAGAAAATCTGCGTGCGAAAGACTCAATAGTCTTACTTTCTTTTGTTGCAGCGACAGCAATGATTTTGCAGTTCAGTGCTTCGAAAACTCGGGCATGCTCAAAGGCCATACTTCCGGCACCAACAAAACCTAAATTCATGAAATTCTAAAATCCATCATGGTGTGCTTTTTGCTCAATTCCTCACCTAAGTCAACTTGCCTTTTAATCTCACTTGATACTAACAACTTTAGAAGTATTTCATTGCTTAGTGCGTGCCTCTCAAATAAATTACTTAACTCCTCTTTTGAATATTCAAAAAACAATTTGTAGAGATCCTGGAACGCATCGTTGGTCAGAATTTTCTTTGTTGGAGGCCTTCCTGAAAAAAGCTTTAAATTCGCCAAGCCGTAGCGGGTAATGATGTTTACGTATTCTCTGTCTGGATCCCTGCCAGTAATCGTTAAATCTCCGTTATTCGAAAAGTTTCCTGAAGCATCTCTCCACAAAATCTGTACGTCCCCTTCAATCGATGACATGTTTGAAAAAGACATGGAAAGTCGTTTGCCAGATTTGTAATGAACGGAATAGACACCATCAAAGTAGGCAAGATGTTCTCCTCTGGGATTAATATTTGAACTCGAGCCATGAGCCATGACCGTAATCGGCACCTCATTCAAAATTCTAGATGCTAAATGTATGTAGTGACTTCCCGCAGTTGAGGCACACCTGGCCCCACCCGTGACCCATACCGAAACCGGTTCTCCCAATCCGAGGTGTAATCCTAAGTCTCTAATCCGCTCACCTAATTGCTGAGCATCCCAACCTTGATTAACGACAACTCTAAGTAATTTATTGTTAATCAGATCTCTAAGCTTCTGAAGATCAGTTAAAGATGAAGTTATTGGTTTTTCAATTACAAAATTATTGAATCCCAAATGAACACATTCTTGAATGGTTTTCCAATGATCTGGACCCCAGTTAGCCACAATTACTAAATCGTCAGGGGAGGAGCTGTGTTGCAGATCTAGAATGGATGACACTTGAGTGAATGGCGCGAGTATATTGGGGCGATCCACAAATGCCTTAGGGTTTGGATCTACAATTATCATAGATTCACATATCGATGACACGCTTTCTGCATGGCGCTTACCGATAGAACCAAAGCCAATAACTATAACGCATTTGAACATAATCAAATTATATATCGAATAGATTGTTCTTGTGTCAGAATGGTGAATCGAATTGATTAAAATGCAAGAAATATTCGTACGATCTTTTGTATTGCGCGTTTAACTTCTTGTCGGAAACTCTTGTTAGAAAGACTTGATTAGGATTGAGAAAGACAATTGCTGAACTTGGAACTCCTACAAAATATGAATTGGGCCTAGCAAAAAAAATGAATTCGAGAGGGATTGATTGCAACAATTTTGAATCTATTTCCAGCGAATGGTTTAAAACTAAAAAATCTAATTTTGAAGCAATTTCATTTATTAAATCATCAGCCTTTGGTGAAGAGGGGTGGGGCTTAATTAAGATTTCAAATTTTGTGGGATTGGAGTTAATTACTTTTTTGACAGCTTTAACTAATTCACCCACATGCCGATTGTCCACATCAACGCTTTCAGGTGAAATCACCAGTAAATTCTCTTTATTGTTATGCAGCAGTTCTTGTGGTAAATCTAAAGTAACTTTTGCAGCTACTTCAAAATTAGCCTTTCGAATTTGATCAACTGCGATTGTTTCTAACCTTGTACGCCGATATTTTCTAACATCTCTTGTGTTATTACTAGGGACAACCATCACCTCAGCCCTCAAGTTCCTAAAATGTTTTTTCCAAATCCGATTTTCCTTAAATGCTCTTGCAGACATGAAGGTGTGAGAAAAATTAGAGAAAGGAATCAAATTGTCAGACCCAAAACTGATTAGCTCCACTCTCCTTTTACCTTCCGCACGTTTATTCTCGACGGGTAGAATTCCAAGATGCCAGAGTTTGCCCGTCAATTGAAAGTCAACCGCGAGATCCTTGTTGGTGGAATTTAAGATGGATCTGATCTCGCTCGAGACGACTTCCTGGAATTCAACTCCACTGGCTCTCATCAGTCTTAGCAGGTGCTTATGGCGCTGGTTCAAGTCACGACCGCGATGCCGCTGTGAGTTTTCATCCTCCCGCATCACAATATATGTGTGACCTTTCGCGCCGTATCGCGCTAAAGCCATAGCAAAGCAGACTGGTGTAAGAATTAATATATACATCAGTAACTTAGATCCAAGACTTAATAAGATTAGCCGTGTGCGATTGATCCATCAATTCTTGACGTTTACGAAATTCTGCTACGGCGTCCATAGGAATTTCTTTTGTATTTCGGTCAGCGATTAGTTTGATTGCACCTTCGACATCATCAAACAAGAACACAGATTCCGGGAAGTCCACTTGCGCTAATCTGGCTCCACCAGATTTACGTGCCAATACTTGGACACCTGACAAAACAGCTTCTCTGATGGCAAGCCCATACCCCTCGGTAGGTGCGGTGGAAAGAAGCAATTTCATTTTTTTCAATTCGCTCAGTAGCTTTTCTTGGTTCAGCCAACCGAGGAATACAATTCCACCCACTTCAATTTCATACTGAAACGCATTTTCAAGCAGAGCTCGACTGGGACCTTCGCCAATAATATGAATCTTTTCCCCGGGAAAGATTTCCATAACCTTTGAAACGATTTCCTGCAAAAGCGCGACTCCACGTTCTGGATGGAGTCTTCCAATGAAGCCGATATTAATTCTAGTATTCTCTATCCGTGACTCAAAAAAATATCTATTGATTGGTATCGGGGCAATCACCAAATTCAAATCTTTGTCGGGGTTCAAGTCAGCTATTTGTAAAGCCTGATGGCTTGAAACAACTCTAATTGAATCTGCAACTGAAATTTGAAATCTTGCGAGTGCCCAGCGGATATAATTTTTTAACTTAAATTCCTTTGGCTTCAAATAGATATCACCATGGAATTGAACCTGTAGTTGGTGAATTCTGGATGTTAGTAATATAACTGTAAAAGAAATTATGAATCCGAGCATCGGGTCACCGGCAATTAATAAACGAGGAATGCTTTTTTCTGCTGAGACGAAATTTTTAAGGTTTTGCACCTGGCGGATTAGTTGCCAAGAATGCGCCTTTACTGGATGAATATGCAAAAATTCATAATCTGCCTCAAGTATTTCCAAAATATTTTCTGACTTGTATGTGGCGAAAACTTGAAGCCGAGCATTCTTTGCACCACTCATTGAGCGGTAGATTTCGCCGTAATCATTTAAGCGCAGTAAAAGGGCCTCGGTTGAAACTGACCTTTTTTCTATATTTGCCAGCACCATAATGGGGTTTCCCCTCTTAATCATGACTCAACTGACCTTCCAAGAGTCGAAGAATCATCCCAAAATTGCGCTCTTGATCGAACCTAATTTTCAAGTCCCCCAAGGCCTTCTTTGTGAATTCTTCACATTCTTGTGGATGTGAATGAGTCCAGCGGAGGGCTTCCATCAACGTTCGCCCGTTACCGTCGCCTATAAGTAGGCCATCTATTCCATCATTTATAACCTCTTCAGAACCAGTACCTGCTTTCGCTATGGTCACAAGCCCCGCAGCCCTAGCTTCAATCAACACGTGAGGAAGACCTTCGTAGCTGCTGTTGAGGACAAATATTCCCGATAAAGAGTACACACTCGCCATTCTGTCAGGGTCAATTCTTCCCAAGAAATCAACCCTTGCATTAGTTCGAGTCGCAACATCTAACAAATTTTGCAACTCTGGCCCGGTCCCAACGACGCACAAATTTAAATCTAGGTGGGAGCAGACTTCAATCAACTCTGCTACGCCCTTCCACGGAACTAAACGAGCAACAGTTAGTACGTCGTAGCGTTTTCGCAACTCGGCGACATTTGCAAAATCAACTGTATTGATGGAGTTGTAGATAGTTTGAATTCTATTGCTGTGTACCCCCCAGGAATGAACAAGCTTATTAATAAAGTTTGATGGCGCTATGACTCTGCTCGTTTTCCTTATTGACCACTGAAAAAGAAATCGAAAAATGGCATAGTTCCAAGGCAAGTAGGAATTTTGAAATTCAAGAATATCTAGATTAGTAATTTTATTATTTCGAGCTCGCTCCCATACGATATCCCCGGGAATTTTTGAAACAAACTTTCTCTTGCCGAACAAATTTACTAAACCAGATTCAATAAATGCGCCCGTTACTAGAATTGAATCTGAACTTCGAGAGTGTAGCCAAATAGTCCAGGACATTCGAAGATATCGGCTAAGCAAATTACCTTGGTTGTTCACTACAATCATCTCTAAACCCGGCGAGCTACTTTGTAGTGGCTGGCTGGAATAAGTAATGACTTTTACTTTTAGACCGCGCTCTGTGAGCCACTTGGCAAACTCAAATGTGAATTTAGCTGGTCCACCAGACTCAGGGGGGTAAATGCTTGAGATTAAGCACAGTTCCGAGGACATATTCAAAACTTACTACATTTCACGCAGCAATTGAGAAAAGATTCAACCTCAGCCTTAGAATGACAGCATGATGAGGAACCTACTTAGGGATCTTAAGAATTCAAATATCGCGAGAGCAGCTCGTCTGTTACCGAAGCGAGATCGGGCCAAAATAGTTGCGGTTGTTATTCTGCAGGTCTTTCTTGGGCTCTTGGATCTTCTGGGTATCGCTTTAATTGGAATACTCGGCGCCTTAGCGATTAGAGGAATCGAAGGTCAACAAGCCGGCGATCGTGTGAGTCAATTTCTCAAACTAGTCAACCTTGAAAATCAAAGTCTGCAATTTCAGGTTTCTGTAATTGGGATTTTAGCGGCATTGTTCCTGATTTCGAAAACTGTACTTTCAATTTTTTTTTCGAGAAGAGTTATCTACTTTCTCAGTCGACGAGGTGCGGTCATATCCTCTAACTTGTTGAAAAGGTTGCTAGGTCAAAATTTAATTCAGGTGCAGTCTAGATCAAATCAGCAAAGTCTTTTTGGAGTAACCGCCGGAGTTGAAGCCGCCACTGTTGGAATCCTCGGTGCTACGGTCAATTTAATATCAGATGTAACCCTACTGATTATTCTTTCGGCTGGGCTTTTTGCCGTCGATAAAGTTGTAGCCCTTAGTACCGCTTTGATTTTCGGAATAGTTGCCTTGCTGCTTTACAAAGTGATGCATGCTCGAGCCGCAGAAATCGGCCTACTCCGGTCATCGCTAACTGTTGCAAGTAACGAGAAAATCCTGGAAGTAATTTCTGCCTACAGGGAATCTGTCGTGAAAAACCGAAGAGGTTTTTACGCGCAGCAAGTTGGTAAACAGCGGATGGACCTCGCGGATTTAAGTGCAGAGTTTGCGTTTATGCCGCAAATTAGTAAATATGTTATTGAAATATGTGTATCTGTTGGATCTTTGTTCATTTGTGCGACTCAATTCATGCTCCACGATGCTTCCAGGGCTGTTGGCATTTTGTCCGTATTCTTAGCAGCGAGCACGAGAATTGCCCCTGCCGTATTAAGGC
>JACCDK010155524.1_pt1 | contig 22449 bp, 23 predicted proteins | sample 7445871 | NCBI WGS metagenome assembly JACCDK01 (sample SAMN15323436, study PRJNA562643) | freshwater metagenome | isolation source: river surface water | place: USA:Blue River Watershed | collected 2017-08-15
GCATGGTCAGGATCAAAAGGAGGATGGCTTGGCATGGGATTTGCTCAATGAATCACTCGATGAGCTACGCAGCGTTGGAGAACTATTGGCAAAAACTGACGAAGAGGCCTGCATGCTGGCATGGAGCGCGGTTCATGGATTAGCGACCTTAGTAGCTCAGGATGCCATTCCAAGTAACCGTTACGAACAAAGCAAAATCCAAATTATGAATGGGGTTGAAAGAGCTCTAACTGGGAAGGTCTCGAAATCCCTAACTTTTTAGTTGTTGCATTAATGCTACATAGCATATATACTACGGGTTATGAGTCGCAACCCTGAAGAGCCGGTTTTTAATCGAATAGAAGAAGTCAGATCTGCCATGGGACTTTCTAGGCAAGAGCTGGCGGACACGGTGGGGGTTCATTACCAAACAATCGGTTACCTAGAACGCGAGGAATACAGCCCTTCACTGGTACTTGCCTTGTGCATCGCTAAATCGCTTAACCAAGAAGTTTCAGAACTTTTCTCATTAACCCCATTTAAGAAAGGTAAGTAATGATGTCAAAAAAGAACAAGATTTACTGGCTAGAAGGTGTCACCGAAAAGCAAGTTAAATCCCTCCTCAATGACGAGAACTCCAAGTTTTCATGGTTGCGTCGGCAACGCAATCGACGGGTACTTGTCCTCTTTATGGCTATGGGAATTATCGTTACCGCCCTGGGCTCCTATTACACCGGCCTAAAAGAAGAACTTCGTCTTGATGGAAGTGCAGAGATAGTCTGGCTGACAGTTGCGGTTTTGTTCATTCTATTTGCCGTCCTAGTTGGATACAGCCTCTTACGCATTGCAGTTCGTGGGATTGCGGATGCTCCTACAGAGCTTCTAGATGAAAGGCAGGTTAGGGTTAGGGATACCTCGTATAGGTACGCTTATCAGATCTCTGGCTATCTACTCCTGGCTTTGTTACTGCTTTACTTCTTCGGTCCAGAAATAAGCATTTTTGACAATACAGCTAACGATGGTAGTTATCTACTTATCGCAACATTGTTTGCCTTTGCCTCATTGCCTTCAATGGTTCTAGCTTGGCGAGAAAGAGACATTTAGCAAATGCAACACGAGAGCACCCAGGTCCCCTAGAAAACCCTTAATTTGCACCTTCATGGCGCTCAACTAGTATTAGGCCGCGTTAAGGGGAGTACCTCGTTCAGCATCTTCGTCAATACGGATAGCAATATCCCGGAGCTGCGACCAAAACTTTGGTTGAGGGAGACCTTTTCACCCAAGCCCCTTAATCAAAATAGGTGATTAGTATGAATGTTTCGTTAACAACATGGTTAGTCGTTATTGGTGCGGTTTTCGCTCTGATTGTTCTTGATTTATTAACAGTGAGCCGTAAGCCTCATGAAGTTAAATTTAAAGAGGCAGCGGGCTGGTCCATCTTTTATATTCTGGTAGCGGTTATTTTTGGTGTTTGGGTATGGCAAAGTGCTGGTTCGCAATTTGGCACAGAGTATTTCGCAGCTTATCTAGTAGAAAAATCTCTTTCGGTTGATAACCTTTTTGTATTCATTATTATTTTGGCGCAATTCAAAGTTCCTTCTATCTATCATCAACGCGTCTTGATGTTTGGTGTTCTTTTAGCGCTGGTGCTTCGTGGAATCTTTATCGCAGTTGGCGCAGCAGCACTCGCAGCATTTAGTTTTACATTCGTTATCTTTGGCGCAATTCTGATCTGGACTGGTGTTGGACTCTTTAAACATTGGGATGAAGATCCTTCTCCCGAAGACAACAAGATCGTCAAGGCCATCAGAAAGAAGATTGCAATTACCGATGACTTCCACGGTTCAAAGACATTTGTAAGAATTGATGGCAAGCGAATAGCGACACCAATGTTCCTGGTTATGATTGCAATTGCCTCTACAGATTTATTGTTCGCACTTGACTCAATTCCTGCGACATTTGGAGTGACGCAAGAACCTTTCTTGGTTTTTGCAGCTAATGCCTTTGCGCTACTTGGGTTAAGAGCGCTCTACTTCCTACTTAAAGGGCTATTAGATAAGTTAATTTATTTGTCACTTGGACTTTCGATAATTCTGATGTTCATCGGAGTTAAGCTGATTGTGACTTACCTACATGAGATTTGGTATGACATTCCAAAGATTCCGATTTCAGTAAGCCTTTCGGTGATTGGATTAGTGCTGGTGGTTTCAACCATAGCTAGCTTTATCAAATCAAAGCGTGATCCAAGTGCGATTGCCCATGCAGGAAGAATCACTGGAAGCGATGAGGAGAAGTAACTCTCTAGAGTTATAGCTTGCCTAAGAAGTCGGGATCATCGTCTGGACCAATTGGGCCTTTGCCTCTTTTAGGTGGCTTTGGTCTGCGATTCTTTCCAGCGATGATCCATGCAATTGGACCGATGATGCCAATCAAAACGCTAACTAAGAACCAACCCCATTTTGGTAGCAGTTTTATATCTGATTCATCAGTTCGTGAAATATCAAAAATTGCGTAAATAGCAAGTCCAATTGGAAGCACGTATGTGAAGAGAATTCTTAACATCAAAGTTCCTTTCGACTAAAAACCAATCAACGAACCGATTGAAATCAGTGTCCCGATTATCAACTGGAATTTCCCAGTTGCTGAAAGGACCGAAATCAATTCACTGCCCTTTTTGTACTTTATCTCATTTAATAACCGAATAGCAGGAAATATTCCCAAAGCGACCAAAATAGAGATGGTAAAACCACTGAATATCGCCACGAAGATCATGAACATGAATAATCGCCGGGCGCGGGTCTCTCCGATTCTGACGGCAAGCGTGCGCTTTCCTGAATTGGTATCGCCCGCAATGTCTCTGATGTTATTGACCATCAGGATGGCGCATGAGATTGAGCCATTAGCGACTCCTGCGACAATCGCTTCAATACCGATATTTCCTGTTTGGCTAAAGTAGGTACCGATGGTTGCGACGAGTCCAAAGTAGATGAAAACATATAGTTCGCCAAGTCCTCGATAGCCATATGGATTTCGACCACCGGTATAGCGCCAAGCAGAGATGATTGCAGTTGCGCCAATGACCATTAGCCAATAACTACTTCTGGCAGCCAGGTAAGAACCTGCAATCGCACCAATTCCAAATGTGATGTAAGCAGCTCTCTTTACCTCTGCTGCGGTAGCCAAACCACTTGCGACCAAGCGAGTAGGTCCAATTCGATTTGTATCTGTGCCACGAATTCCGTCGGAGTAATCGTTTGCATAATTAACAGCAACCTGAAGCGATAAACCCACAATCAGCGCTAAAAGCGCATTGATAAAGTCAAAGCTTGGATAGGCAAGTGCAAGTGCAACGATTACTGGGGTAATAACCGCAGGTAGCGTCTTAGGTCTTGCTCCTAAAATCCATCTATTCATCTTGGGAGTAACTTATCAAGTGCACTTCGATCGACTTTCATGAGCGCAGTGCGCGGGATCTCGTCGATTCGATAGATAACTCTAGCTTTCACTCCAAATTCTGAAGCCAGCTGTTCTTGTATTAAGTCATCAGCAAGTGAACTAGTAGTTGCGATAGCAAGCGCTTTGCCCCACTCTGAATCATCAATTCCCAGAGCGGCAAATTCAAATCCTAGAGAGTGTTCCACCTGGCTAAGAGAAATATTCTTTCCACCACTGATGATCACATCATCGGCTCTTCCTGTGACAATTAATTTTCCAGATTCCATGTAGCCAAGATCTTGAGTAACAAAGAATCCGTTCTCAGTCGGAACTCTCGCCAACATTGGACCCTTTATCTGGATGGTCTCTGCAATTTTGATTTCAACTCCTGGAAGCGGTATCCCGTCATATACACACCCACCAGAGGTCTCGGTCATTCCATAAGTTGTGATGCAATTAATTCCAGCAGTTTTTGCTTCTTTTAACAACTCACTGGAAATTGCTTGGCCACCAACTAAAACAGCCTTGCAACCTTGAAGATGTTTTAGCATTTGTAAGTCACCATTGAGTGCTCGGAATATTTGTGTGGGAACTACTGCGCTGTAGTCAGCGCTTTGTTCGACATTTACTGGATTAGTACCCAACTCCATCGATCGGACCAATACATTTAATCCGGCAGCATGAAGTGGTGATAGCAGTGATGACCAGCGCTCGCCTGATTTGGCACCTAGATAGGCATTTGAATTTCTCGCACTGAAGATTAAAGCGCTAGCTGGAATTAATAACTCTTTTGCTCTGCCGCTAGAACCACTGGTTTTAATCGCGATATCGATACCTTTACTTAAAGCACTCGATAAATTTTCCATCGTTTGTGTAATAGACCACGATTCTTGATATCTAAAAGGGTCTAGTGGCTCGCTTGATTTTGCGCCGGTTTCCATTACCCCCGTAGGCTAAGGCGCATGAGCAAGCCAATCAAGCGGGAGTTTCCAAGTCGCGCTATTCCAAAATGGGTAAGTCGCGCTAATTTTCAAGACATCATTTATGAAACCGCTGATGGAATTGCAAAAATCACAATTAATCGCCCAGAAGTGCGAAATGCTTTCAGACCACAGACCATCATTGAATTAAAAGAGGCCTTTGATCTAGCTAGAGATGATGAAAAAGTTGGCGTCGTAATTTTCACCGGCGCTGGCAATGAAGCTTTCTGCTCCGGTGGTGATATCAGCGTCAGAGGCGACGATGGTTATATCGGAGACGACCAAGTTGGCGCTAAGGGTATTGGTCGGTTAAATGTTCTAGATTTACAGATCCAAATCCGAAGAATGCCAAAGCCGGTGATTGCCATGGTTGCAGGTTGGGCAATTGGCGGTGGCCATGTACTTCATGTGGTCTGCGATTTAACTATTGCTGCAGATAATGCGAAGTTTGGACAGACCGGACCGATGGTGGGTTCATTCGATGGCGGATATGGTGCGGGACTTTTAGCTAGACATGTAGGCCAGAAGAAAGCGCGCGAGATTTGGTTTTTAACTCGCCAATACGATGCCAAAGAAGCGCTCGAAATGGGCCTAGTAAACACAGTGGTTCCGCTTAAGGAGTTAGAGGCCGAGACAGTTCAATGGGCCCGCGAGATGCTGCAAAATTCACCGCTGGCACTTAGATTATTAAAAGCAGGTTTAAATGCTGCTGATGATGGATTAGCCGGTGTTCAACAATTAGCTGGCGATGCCACTTTACTTTTTTATATGACCGAAGAGGGACAAGAGGGTCGGGATGCTTACAAAGAGAAGCGACCACCTAACTTTGAAAAGTATCCAAAGCGTCCGTAATGCTCAAGGAAATATTGGCATCGTTACAGGTGCTATCTCTGCCTACGCGCACCAATTTCAGATCCTTAAATAAACGTGAGGTTGCCTTATTTAAAGGTCCAAATGGTTGGGGTGAATTTTCGCCATTTCTAGAGTATGAAAGTAGCGAAGCTTCCTATTGGTTGGAATCAGGAATCGAGGCGGCATTTGAAGCACTTCCTGAGCTGAAAAGGCAGCGCATAGAGGTTAACGCCACCTTACCTGCAGTAGATTCTAAGAGCGATGTAGAGAATATTTTGAATTGGTATCCCGGAACTAGAGTTGTAAAGATAAAAGTTGGCGGAGATTTAGATTTAGATATTCAGAGAATTAAAAACACGTTGGCAGTCAAACCTAGTTGCAAGATACGTTTGGATGTAAATGGTAGCTGGAGCGTTGCGCAAGCAGAATCTGCCATGGCACAGATTATTGATGCAGTTGGATTGGATGCGCTCGAGTACATCGAGCAACCAGTTGCAACTTTGGAGGAATTAAAGAGGTTACAACTGCCCATTCCAGTAGTTGGCGATGAAGTGATCAGAAAAGCAAAAGATCCTTTTGCCCTGGACTTAAGCGGCGCAGTAGATATCTTGATGTTAAAGGTTGCACCGCTTGGCGGCATTAAACGTGCTATGAAAATTGCAGCGCATCACAAGCTACCAGTTGTAGTTTCTAGCGCTTTAGAGTCTGCCATTGGAATTTCACATGGTTTACGCCTTGCTGGAACTTTGCCAGAGTTAAATTATGCCTGCGGCCTGGGCACGGGAAGATTGTTAGCTAACGATGTGGCGGAGCTACCAATTGTTGATGGTTTCATGAGCGTTAAATCTGTTGAACCATCAGGTTTGGTCAATTACCAAGCAGCGCCGGATCGCATCAAATGGTGGGAAAATCGAATTCGCGATAGTTTTGAAGTATGGCAAGCACGGAGTTAGCAAGATCAATCATCCGTGACTTCATCGCTCACGGAATCAACGAATTTGTATTAAGCCCAGGATCTAGAAATGCACCGCTTTCAATTGCACTCTATGAAGCAAATTCACGCGGGCTGGTAAAACTACACATCAGAGTTGACGAACGAACTGCCGCCTACTTCGCACTTGGAATTGTTAAAGCTAGCAAAACGCCAGCAGTGGTGGTCTGCACAAGCGGTACCGCAGTTGCCAATTACTACCCTGCATTTTTAGAGGCTTTTCATAGCGATCTACCGCTATTCGTATTGAGCGCAGATAGGCCAGAACGCTTAAGGCAGACCGGTGCTAATCAGACCACCAACCAGGTGCGGCTTTTCAACTGTGGTCATTATTTTGATGGCAGCAATTATCAAATAATGATCGATGGACCAACTCATATCAATGTGCAATTTGATGAGCCATTACTATCTGAAGATAAAACAGATTGGCTTAGCAATATTCAAAAACGCGAGATTGCTAGCAATCCAACTGCACCTGAAGAATTTAATGTCCCAGACGGCAGAGGCATATTGATCATTGGTCACGATGGAGTTGATGTTAAAGCCTTTGCTAAAGAATTAGGCATCCCAATAATTGCAGAGAACCCATTGTCTTATCCCGATGCGTTAGCCCATGCCTCACTGTTCTCCGCAAATCTTGAGATTGATTGGGCGGTAATCGTAGGACGCACCACATTATCAAGAAGTACTAATGCGCTGATTGCCAAAGCTAGTAAGACATTTGTAATCGATCCACGTGCAAAGAAGATAGATCCAAAGCGAACCGCCACCAAGATTTTTTCGACAGTACCAAAAATTATCGGGCAAGCAGAGCGCTGGAGTATCACATCTGATAAATTGAAATTAGATTCATGGAGCGAACCAGCGGTGGCACAAGTAATCGCAGAGTCACTACCAACTGGTGCAACACTTTATCTGGCATCTTCTAGGCCAATCAGAGACATCGAAGCATTTGCGACTCCCCGAAGTGGAATTGAAGTTCTCGCTAATCGTGGGCTTGCCGGTATTGATGGAAATATCTCAACTGCGCTTGGAATCGCATCAAACCGCAGCAGCACCTACGCAGTTCTTGGTGATTTGGCATTTTTACATGATCTGACTGCTTTGGTGAATCTAGAGCCAGTTAATTTAAAGTTGGTAGTAATTAATAACGATGGTGGCGGTATTTTCTCGACCCTTCCTCAAGCAGGCGTCGAAGGCTTTGAAACAATTTTTGGCACTCCACACGGTCACGATTTAGCTTCAATCGCGGCTTCTTTCAAAATTCCGACAACGCAAATTGGCGATTTAGAGAGCCTAAAGCGCTTTCTGGCTCCGGCAAATGGCTTTGAGATTGCGATACTGCAGATGCCTGATCGCCAGTCGAATGCAAAATTAATTAAAGAATTAGCTAAGCGCGTTAATTATCGGTAGGAATTTGGCTTGGCTCTCAACCACCTCATGATCTGCATCTGAGCCAGCGACAATTCCACAACCTGCATAGGCTCTAACTTGGTTGCCGCTCAAATAACCACAACGTAGCGCTAACCCCTGCTCGCCTTCGCCTTTTGAATCAATCCAACCGATTGGTCCGGCATATCGTCCGCGGTTGATTCCCTCAATACTTTTGATCAAGTTAGCAGCTTTAGCAGTTGGAGTACCGCATACCGCTGCCGAGGGATGTAATTTCTCAAGTAGCGTGAAAATATCTGTGACTTTATGTCCTTCTTTTATTGCGCCAGTCACGTCAGTTGCTAGATGCATAACATTTGATAAGTGCAGAACAAATGGCGCTTCAGGTACATTGGTTGATTTACAGAATGGTTCAAGCGCATCTGCCACCGAACGAACCGCATATTCGTGTTCTTCTAGATCTTTTGATGATCTAGCTAGGGAAGCTGCAAGAGCCAGATCTTTATTGTCATCGCCAGTCTTGCTAATGGTCCCAGCCAAAATTCGAGAGACCACCATCTGATTACTTAGCCTTACCAATAACTCTGGAGTTGCTCCAACTAAACCGTTGTGGCAGTAGACCCAAGTTCCGGGGTACTCCTTGGCAAGGTTCTTTAAAAGAACTCTCGGATCAACAATCCCATCAACATCTGCAATTAACTCTCTCGCCAAAACCACTTTATCAAGTTCGCCACTTTGGATAACTTGAACCGCTTCGTTTACCTTTGCTTTCCATGGCTCGGTAACGCTCTCATGCCAAATCACATTTGGAAGTGTTGGTAGCGCCACGCTCTGCGGCAATTTAGGTTGGGTTTGATTGCCAACCCACGTGATCCAAGTTGCTTGATTTCTAATGCCCACAACAATTTGAGGGATTACTAGCTCTGATTCCTCATTCTCATCGAATGAGAATGAGGTAAATAGCACCGGGCCAGTACCTGGGCCATGGACCTCATTTTCAATATCAAAATTATCAAGTTGTTGATGCCACCAATTACGCGCAGCCTCAAAACGTTTTGGCCCAGAGACTTTGGTGGATGCAAAAACTCCCCAACCAATAAGGCCCTCACCATTTCGGACCCATACAAAGGGATTGGCATCAGGTAATTGATCAAGAAGCGGTAGGTGACTTCCTAACCGCGCCGTGGTGACTCGAGTGGTCAAATTGCTCCAATGCCAGATTGCCTATAAAGATTGATCACGTAAGTGTAACTCGCAAAGTTGTAACGGTAAAAAACGTTCGATAGTTAGGGCAGAATTAGCGCTATGTCACGCGCAAATATGGATAAGAATCCAGATGAAGTCGCAGCCATGTTTGATGGTGTTGCCAAACGCTATGACTTGGTTAACGATCTCTTGAGTCTGGGCCAGACTAAGATTTGGCGTAAACGAACTACCGAAATTATTGATCCAAAATCCGGTATGCAGATTCTAGATTTGGCAGCAGGTACCGGTTCATCTTCAGTGCCACTTGCTAAAGCTGGCGCAAAAGTTATTCCCGCGGATTTTTCCGAAGGCATGTTAGAAGCCGGAAGAGCGCGACATCCATACTTGCCGTTTACAAAAGCTGATGCCTTGAATCTTCCATTTAGTAATGGCCAATTTGATTTGGTCACTATCTCTTTCGGATTACGTAACACCGTTGACTTTGATAAAGCGCTTAAAGAGATGCTAAGAGTTACCAAACCAGGCGGCAGATTGGTGATCTGTGAATTTAGCCAACCTACCTGGCGACCATTTAGAACGTTGTACATGAATTATTTAATGAAGGCCCTACCAAAAATTGCGAGGGTAACTAGCTCTAACCCTGCCGCATATCAATATTTAGCCGAATCCATCCGGGCCTGGCCCGATCAGAGCGCTTTGGCGGCCAGAATCGAGGGCGCGGGGTGGCAAGGGGTCAAATGGCGCAACCTAACCTTCGGAATTGTTTCAGTTCACAGCGCTAATGCTCCGTTTTAGTTTCGCCTATCCAATTTCCACGCTTAGGATTACAGGGTGAATCCATATGTCCCGATCTTGGTCATCGGCGCACTGGGATTGGGCTTCGCAGTCTTCTCGGTTGCGGTTGCCGCAATCACCGGACCTAAGCGATACAACAGAGCAAAGTTAGATCCGTACGAGTGCGGAATTGAGCCATCACCTCAGGCGGCAGAGGGTGGACGCTTTCCAGTTAAATACTTCTTAACTGCAATGCTCTTTATTATCTTTGATATAGAGATGGTCTTTTTATATCCATGGGCGGTTACTTTTGATCAACTTGGACTCTTTGGGTTAGTTGAAATGATTATCTTCATCGGAACCGTGTTCGTAGCTTTTACATATGTATGGCGACGCGGTGGTCTCGAGTGGGATTAAATTGAAAATTAATTTTTCGAAAGCGGAGGCGTTGTGGGTTTAGAAGAGAAGATTCCATCTGGCTTTTTATTGACCACCGTTGAGAAACTTGCAGATTACATGCGCAAGTCATCGGTCTGGCCAGCGACATTTGGCCTTGCCTGCTGTGCAATCGAGATGATGGCAGTTGGCTCTGCTGCCAAGTACGACATCTCGCGTTTTGGTATGGAGCGTTTCTCGGCAACGCCGCGCCAAGCAGATTTAATGATTGTTGCCGGTCGGCTATCAAACAAAATGGCGCCAGTTTTAAGACAGATTTATGATCAAATGCCAAATCCAAAATGGGTTATCGCAATGGGTGCCTGCGCATCTTCCGGCGGAATGTTCAATAACTATGCGATTGTTCAAGGCGTTGATCACGTGGTCCCGGTAGATATCTACCTACCTGGCTGCCCGCCACGACCAGAGATGTTACTTGATGCGATTTTGAAATTGCACGAAAAGATCGGCCAAGGCAAATTAGGTGTAAATCGCGAGCAAGTAATCAAGGAAGTGGAAGCAGCAGCGCTCGCAGCAATTCCAACTCATGCACAGAAAGGCTTACTTGCATGAGCGATACACGCGGAATGTTTGGTGTATCCGGAACCGGCGATACCTCAGGTTATGGCGGCTTAGTACCAGTACAAGTAAATCCTGGATCAACTGAACGTCCTTACGGCGGTTATTTTGATGAAGTGGCCGATGACTTAGAGCGCGCTTATCCAGAATTCTCAGAGGCGATTGAAAAAGTGGTCGTAGATCGCGGCGAACTCACACTTCACATTAAGCGCGAGAAATTAGTTGAAGTCGCAAAAGTTCTAAGAGATAAATTGTTATTTGAAATGTGCCTAGGCGTTAATGGTGTGCATTATCCAAACCAGAGTGGCCGCGAATTACATGCCATCTATCCGCTGCTTTCAATTACCAACAATCGCCGGGTACGTCTAGAAGTTGCCTGCCCTGACTCTGATCCACATATTCCATCGTTAGTTGAAGTTTGGGCCGGAAACAATTGGCATGAGCGCGAGACCTATGACATGTTCGGAATTATCTTTGATGGCCATCCTGCGCTTACTCGTATTTTGATGCCAGATGATTGGAAGGGCCATCCACAACGAAAAGATTATGCTTTAAATGGAATTGCAGTTGAGTACAAAGGTGCAACTACTCCAGCGCCAGATAATCGAAGGGCATACAAATGACCACCTTCGATCCTTATGCATCATCACGCGAAACTACCGAAGGTACTGTCTACTCTGTAACTGGCGGAGATTGGGATCAATTAACTGCCGAGATCGGATCTTTGAAAGAAGAGAAGATTGTCGTAAATATGGGGCCGCAGCATCCATCAACACATGGTGTACTTCGATTGGTGCTAGAACTTGAAGGCGAGACGGTCTCTGAAGTTCGCTGCGGTATCGGATATCTACATACTGGAATTGAAAAGAATACGGAGTACCGCACTTGGACCCAAGCAACTACTTTCGTTACTCGAATGGATTATCTATCACCTTTATTTAACGAGACTGCTTACTGTTTAGGTGTAGAGAAACTTTTAAATATTACTGACCAAATCCCAGAGCGGGCATCGGTAATTCGTGTGCTGATGATGGAGCTAAATCGCATCTCCTCACACATGGTTGCGCTGGGCACCGGTGCTTTGGAATTAGGTGCAATGTCCCCGATGTTCTTCGCCTTCCGTGAACGCGAGAAAGTTCTAAGCACTTTCGAAAAGATCTCAGGGCTACGTATGAATATGGCCTACGTGCGTCCAGGTGGTGTGGCCCAAGATATTCCAGAGGGCACAGTTTTGCATCTTCGCGAATTAGTTAAAGATCTTCGTAAGAATTTCAAAGATAATGCAGATCTATTAATTGGCAATTCAATTTGGATGAAGCGCACCGAAGGAATTGGATATCTAGATCTAGCAGGTTGCACCACTTTAGGTGTAACTGGTCCAGTGCTCAGATCAACTGGGCTACCTTGGGATTTGCGCAAAGTTCAACCATATTGTGGCTACGAAAATTATGAATTTGATGTGGTAACTGCAGATACTTGTGATGTTTATGGTCGCTTCTTGATTCGCATGAACGAACTAGAACAGTCATTGCGAATCATTGAACAGGCCTGCGATAAGTTAGATAAATTAAATGGTGCACCAGTAATGGTGGCTGACAAGAAGATCGCCTGGCCAGCCCAACTCTCAATTGGCGCAGATGGAATGGGCAATTCACTTAATCACATCCGCGAGATCATGGGTAATTCCATGGAAGCATTGATACATCACTTCAAGTTAGTCACCGAAGGTTTCCGAGTTCCATCTGGCCAGGCATACGCCGCAGTTGAATCTCCACGCGGCGAACTAGGAGCATTTGTGGTTTCCGATGGGGGTACTCGACCATATCGCGTGCATTTTCGCGAGCCATCTTTTAACAATCTTCAATCAACTTCTGCGATGTGTGAAGGATCAATGGTTGCCGACATCATTGGTGCGGTTGCCTCTATTGATCCGGTAATGGGAGGTGTCGATCGCTAATGTTCAACGACGAAGATCTTTCAATAATGGACGCGATAATTTCTCGCTATCCACGTAAGCGCTCTGCAATTATGCCGCTACTTCATTATGTGCAATCTAAAGCCGGTTATGTAACCAATGAAGGAATCGAACTGATTTCAAAGAAGCTAGAGGTGGAAACTGCGGAAGTAACTGCAGTCTCTACCTTCTATACCCAGTATTTGACGCATCCGGCCGGCGAATATCACATTGGTGTCTGCATCAATACTTTATGTGCGGTGATGGGTGGAGATGCAATTTGGGAAAATGTAACTGAGCACCTAGGTATTGGTGATCATGAAGTTACTGCTGATGGCAAAGTTTCCTTGGAGCGGATTGAATGCAATGCCGCTTGTGACTATGCACCAGTTGTTATGGCTAACTGGGAGTTCTACGACAACATGACTCCTCAGAAAACCAGAGATTTAGTTGATGGTGCCAGAAGTGGCAATCCACCTGCACCAAGTCGCGGACCAAAGAAGTTGCCGACTTTCAAAGAGAACTCACGCGTACTTGCGGGACTTGATGATGGGCTAGCTAACGAAGGTGTGCAAGCAGGAGCTGCCACGTTATTGGGATTGAAACTCGCCAAGGAGGGTAAGTAATGCTTAAGCCAGTCTTATCTGCTCACTGGGACGATAAAGATTCATTTACCTTCGAAGGTTATCGTCGCCACGGCGGTTATGACGCTGCTAAGAAAGCGTTATCAATGGATCCTGATGCAGTAATTCAATTGGTAAAAGATTCTGGTCTTCGTGGCCGTGGCGGCGCTGGTTTTCCGACTGGAATGAAATGGGGATTCATCCCACAAAACGATGGCAAAGAACATTATCTGGTTGTAAATGCTGACGAATCAGAACCTGGTACTTGCAAAGATATGCCACTGCTTCTTGCAAATCCGCACGTATTAATCGAAGGCATGATCATCGCTTCGTATGCAATTCGTGCCAAGCATGCATTTGTTTATTTGCGTGGCGAAGTCGCGCATGTGGCAAGACGTGTGAATGTCGCTATCCAAGATGCTTACAAAGCGGGATTTCTTGGTAAGAATATTTTTGGTACCGGCAATGATTTAGAGATGACTTTGCATATCGGAGCTGGCGCATACATATGCGGCGAGGAAACTGCGCTACTAGATTCTTTAGAAGGTTTCCGTGGGCAACCAAGACTTCGTCCACCATTTCCAGCAATTGCTGGTTTATATGCCCGACCAACGGTGGTAAATAACGTGGAATCAATCGCATCAGTGCCAGCAATTATTGCTAATGGTGCCGAGTGGTACCAGCAGTTCGGAACTGAGAAATCCAAAGGAATGACTTTGTACTCACTCTCTGGCCATGTTACGAATCCAGGACAATTTGAAGCGCCACTTGGAATTACTTTGCGTCAATTACTTGAGATGTCTGGCGGAGTTCGTTCGGGACATAAATTGAAATTTTGGACTCCTGGTGGTTCTTCAACCCCAATGTTTACGGATGAACATTTAGATGTGCCACTTGATTATGAAGGTGTGGGCGCTGCTGGTTCGATGTTAGGTACCAAAGCTTTACAAATCTTCGATGAAACTACCTGTGTTGTTCGTGCAGTACTTCGTTGGACCGAGTTCTATAAGCATGAATCTTGTGGAAAGTGCACACCATGCCGCGAAGGCACCTGGTGGTTAGTTCAAGTCTTGAAAGATATCGAAACCGGAAAAGGTTCTGAAGCTGATTTGGATAAATTGTTAGATCTATGCGACAACATCATGGGACGTTCTTTCTGCGCTTTGGCAGATGGCGCAGTTAGCCCAATTGCTTCATCAATCAAATATTTCCGCGACGAATATATAGCCCACGTTACAAATCGTGGTTGCCCATTTGATCCAGTTGCTTCAACCCTCTTTGCAACTTCCGGAGACTTGGCATGACGACCCAAGCCGAGAGACCGGCAGTAGAAGCGGTCGAGATGATCGCTGTTGTTATTGATGGTTTTGAAGTTTCAGTACCGAAAGGTACGTTGGTCATTCGTGCCGCAGAAAAACTTGGAATTCAAATTCCACGTTTCTGTGATCATCCATTACTAGATCCAGTTGGTGCATGTCGCCAATGTTTAGTGGATATCGAAATCAACGGCCGTAAATTCCCAAAGCCACAGGCATCATGCACAATTCCAGTTGAGCCGGGCATGATCGTAAATACCCAATTAACTTCGCCAGTTGCAGATAAAGCACAACAGGGCATCATGGAGTTTTTACTAGTAAACCATCCACTTGATTGTCCAGTCTGCGACAAAGGTGGGGAATGCCCGCTACAGAACCAAGCGATGAGCAATGGTCGAGCAGAGTCTAGATTTGAAGGTTACAAGAGAACTTTTGAAAAACCCATAAATATCTCTTCTCAGGTGCTTTTAGATCGCGAACGTTGTGTGCTCTGCGCACGTTGTACCCGATTCGCAGATCAAATTGCCGGCGATCGTTTCATTACTTTGAATCAACGTGGTGCGCTTCAACAAGTAGGTATCTACGAAGAGCAGCCTTTCGAATCTTATTTCTCTGGCAACACCGTACAGATCTGCCCAGTCGGTGCGCTAACTGGTGCCACCTATCGTTTCCGTGCCCGTCCTTTTGACTTAGTCTCAACGCCATCTGCATGCGAACACTGTGCATCTGGTTGCGATATGCGCACTGATGTACGCCGTGGCAAGACTTTGCGACGTTTAGCTGGTGATGATCCATCTGTTAACGAAGAGTGGAATTGCGACAAAGGTCGGTGGGCATTTAAGTACGTATCTGCCCAAGATCGCATCACCAATCCGTTGATTAGAAACGCTGCCGGAGAATTAGTTCCGGCATCTTGGCCAGAAGCGCTGGCAGCGGCAGCTGCGGGTCTGACTGCAGGTCGCGCAGGTGTATTAGTTGGTGGGCGCGCGACAGTTGAAGATGCATATGGATATTCAAAATTTGCTCGTGTTACTTTAGGTACCAACGACATCGATTTTAGATCTCGAGTCTCTACAGATGAAGAGCGCGCATTCCTGGCTTCACATGTGGTCGGAAGCCAGACAACTTACCGCGATATTGATAGCGCAGATCAAGTTGCACTGGTGGCTTTCGAACCAGAAGAGGAATCTCCGATTGTTTTCTTGCGATTGAATAAGGCAGTTCGCAAGCGAAATTTGAAGATTCATGCCATTGCTTCAAAACTTTCAATTGGTAATGAAAAGTTGAAATCAAATTTCATCTGCGTAGCTCCTGGTGATGAAATTGCTGCGATAACTTCATTAACTTTGACCGACAAATCAGTAATTTTGGTCGGCGAAAGAGCGGCCGAAACCTCTGGTTTGTTAAGTGCTGTGGCTGCGGTTGCATCTAGAAGTGGCGCGAAGTTGGCATGGATCCCAAGGCGTGCCGGAGAAAGAGGCGCAATCGAAGCTGGCGCAATCGGTAATTTGTTACCTGGTGGAAGACCAGTATCAGATGTAGCAGCTCGCGTGGATATCGCTGCTGCTTGGGGTGTTCATGGTTTACCGGAAGTTCGCGGTTTATCTACCGATGAAATTTATGCAGCAGCAGCTACCGGTGAAATCAATGCGCTACTAGTGGGCGGCGTCGATCCATTTGATGGCTCTAAATCTCAAATTGCAATTTCAGCATTACAGAAAGCTTTTGTAGTCTCACTAGAGATGCGTCCTTCTGCAGTTACCGAACATGCCAATGTGGTGCTTCCGATTGCTGCAGTTCCAGAGAAGAGCGGTACTTTCTTAAACTGGGAAGGTCGCGGACGTAGTTTTGATATCGCAATCGAAGATACTCTTCAGAGAAGCGATCTTCGAATTCTTTCAATTTTGGCAGATCAGATTGGTCGTCCGATAAACGTCCCAACTGTGGCTAGCGCAGCAAAAGAATTTGCAAATATCGGCAACTGGGATGGCGCACGAGCAGAGTTTGGCGGACAGCCAAATATTCAGAAAGTTGCTGTGTCTGGTGATCAAGCAATTTTGACTTCATGGAGACGCCTACTTGATAGCGGATCGCTGCAAGATGGCGAGGCGAATTTAGCTGGAACTGCTCGAAAGACCGTAGCAGTAATCTCACCAAAGCGGGCAACTGCACTTGGGGTTAGTGATGGAGACTTAGTGAAGATCTCCAATAGCAATGGCGCAGTGGTACTTCCAGTTTTGGTGGAAGCAATTCATGATGATGCAGTTTGGGCGCCAAGAAATTCTGCAGGATCTGAATTACTTCGTACTTTAGGCGTTGCCTCTAACTCGATAGTTACGGTGGTGAAAGCTTGAATAATTTGACCAATGCGCAATTGATCGCAAACGATCCAGGTTGGCTGATTGTTGTGAAGGCAGTAATGACCTTTGGAATTTTGGTGGTATTCACCCTGCTTGCAATCTGGTGGGAGCGTCGCCTAATCGGATTTATGCAAGAACGCCCAGGACCAAATAGAACTGGCCCACAAGGCTTGTTGCAATCACTTGCAGATGGCATCAAATTAGCTTTGAAAGAGGATTTGATACCGAAAGCAGCAGATAAAGTGGTATTTATTTTGGCGCCAATTATTAGCGCGACTACCTGTTTCATGGCTTTTGCAATCATGCCGATGACCAGCGAAGTATCGCTCTTTGGCAAGACCACCGCGATGCAGATGACCGATTTACCAATTGCGGTGCTCTATGTTCTAGCGGTTAGCTCCGTTGGTGTTTACGGAATTGTGCTTGCGGGCTGGTCTTCGGGTTCAACTTATCCATTGCTTGGTGGGCTACGTTCCAGCGCACAGGTAATTTCTTATGAAATTGCGATGGGACTTTCATTAGTTGCGGTCTTTATTTATGCCGGATCAATGTCTACAGGCGAAATTGTCGCAGCTCAGGATAAATGGTGGAACGTTGGAGTGCTCTTTCCATCATTTGTAATTTATTTGATTTCAATGATTGGCGAAACTAATCGAGCACCATTTGATTTAGCAGAAGCCGAAGGCGAACTAGTTGGTGGGTTCCATACTGAATATTCATCGCTTAAGTTTGCACTTTTCTTCCTTGGCGAATATATAAATATTGCAACAGTCTCCGCACTTGCCACCACGCTCTTCTTTGGCGGTTATCGTGCACTTCCAGGGCTTGGATTTACTGAACAGTGGCTAGGTGGCTGGTTTGGCATGGTCTGGTTCTTGGCAAAAGTTGCTTTCTTCTTCAATATCTTTGTCTGGGTTCGTGCAACTTTGCCACGAATTCGTTATGACCAATTCATGAAGTTTGGTTGGAAAGTTTTGATTCCTTCTTCGATTGGCTGGATTCTGGTAGTAGCAACTCTTCGCGCACTTTCTGCAAATGGCGCACCAACTTTGGTGACCGCAATCTTTGCAGGTGCGGTGGTGCTAATGGTGATGGGATTAACCACGCTCTGGGATCGCGCTAAAGAGGCTGCCAAGGTGCAACCTGATTTGGATCTACCAGCTCCAAATTTCCCAGTTCCAAAAATTCCTACAGCTAATGATGCGGAGGTTCGTTAATGTCAGAGTTAGAACCAAAACGAAATTCATTGGAGCAAGTTTCAACTGCCCCAGTAGGTGAAGCTAAAGAAGGTAGCCTCTTTGAGCAGGCGAAAGGTTTCTGGGTCACCCTTAGAAATATTGGTCGCCCAAAGCTGACTGTTGAATATCCAGAGGTAAAAGCGCCAACCGAAGAGCGTTTCCATGGGCGACATCAATTAAATCGCCACGCAGATGGTTTAGAGAAATGTATCGGTTGCGAACTTTGTGCATGGGCCTGCCCAGCCGATGCAATTTATGTAGAAGGCGCTGATAACACTGAGGAAGAACGTTTCTCACCTGGCGAGCGCTATGGCAAGGTTTATCAAATTAATTATCTGCGTTGCATTTTCTGTGGGTTATGTATTGAAGCCTGCCCAACACGTGCGTTGACCATGACTAACGAATATGAATTAGCAGATCGCACTCGAGAGAAATTAATCTTCGAAAAAGAGGATTTACTTGCACCCCTTCGTGAAGGAATGTTGCAACCACCACATCCGATGTATCCAGGTACAGATGATGGCGATTATTACCGAGGCAAAGTCACCAGTGCTCATCCTTCACAGGAGGCCAAGTAAGTGAATTTGCTCTTAGAGAATATCGGAACCACCGGAACACCCGAAGCGATTCAGTTCTACATTCTAGCTCCGCTATCAGTTTTGGCAGCGCTTGGAATGTTGGTGGTTAAGAAAGCTGTGCACTCAGCAATTTTGATGGCATTTGTCATGCTGAGCTTGGCATTTTTCTATATTGCACAAGACGCGCCATTTCTTGGCATCGTACAGATTGTGGTCTACACCGGTGCAGTCATGATGCTCTTCTTATTCATTCTGATGTTGGTTGGTGTTGATACTAAAGAATCGCTTGTAGAGACCATCAAAGGCGTGCGTTTAGTGGCGATTACGGCATCCCTTGGAATTGGAATACTACTTATAACTTTGATCGGAAAAGCTACCTTTGGTACTACATTCGTGGGTCTCTCTGCTGCGAATGCAGAAGGTAATGTTCAAGGAATCGCATACAAGCTCTTCTCAACTTATGTCTGGGCATTTGAAGTAGTCTCCGCGTTATTGATTACTGCGGCAGTTGGCGCGATGGTTTTGGCGCATAGCAACCGTGTTACTCCAAGGCCTTCGCAAAGAGAGCTGGCAATTCGCAGATTCCGTGGCGAAAGCCTTGCGGATTCGGCAGGTAAAGCGGCGCCGGGAGTCTTTGCTCGATATAACGGTGTAGATGTTCCAGCGCTACTTCCAGATGGATCACCTGCCGTTGAATCAATCAATGACACGTTGAAAGCCCGCGGATCAATTCGCGATCCACGTGAATATTCATTGAAAGAGATCTCCAATCCTTCAGGTCCTGAAGGAGATGAGCGCTAATGAATCCAGCAAACTATCTCTATTTAGCAGCGCTGCTCTTCACAATTGGTGCAGTTGGAGTCGTGGTGCGCCGTAATGCAATTGTGGTTTTCATGTGTATCGAATTGATGCTGAACGCAGCAAATCTGGCATTCGTAACTTTCGCCCGAATCAATGGAAACCTAGAAGGACAAGTTGTTGCTTTCTTCACCATGGTAATTGCCGCATGTGAAGTAGTGATTGGTCTAGCGATTATCGTCACGATTTATCGCTCTCGTCGATCTGCATCAATTGATGATGCAAGTTTGCTGAAGCGGTGATTAAATGATTGGTTATTTAATAGGGCTGCCGCTTTTGGGTTCAGTAATTCTGTTGCTCGGTGGCCGTCGTACCGATAAGTGGGGACATCTGCTTGCAACTGCGCTATCAGGATCCTCTTTTCTCCTAGGTCTTAAGTTATTCATGGATATGTTGGCGTTGCCAACCGTAGAACGTGCCATGCACCAGAAGTTATTTACTTGGATCAACGTGGGCACTTTCCAAGTTGATGCAGGACTACTTTTAGATCAATTATCAATCTGCTTCGTGCTATTGATCACTGGCGTCGGTACCCTGATTCATATTTATTCAATCGCTTACATGTCGCATGATCTAGATCGCAGAAGATTCTTTGCCTACCTAAATCTCTTTATCGCTGCAATGTTGTTGCTCGTGCTTGGAGACTCTTATCTAAATCTTTACGTGGGCTGGGAAGGTGTTGGCCTTGCTTCATACCTTTTGATTGGTTTCTGGAATCAAAAACCGGCGTATGCCACTGCCGCCAAGAAAGCTTTCGTCATGAATCGTGTTGGAGATATGGGACTTTCATTTGCGATCATGATTGCATTTGTGACTTTTGGTTCAATCTCTTTCGAGGGTATCAAAGAGGCGGCTCCACAAGCTTCTACCGCAGCGCTAACTGCCATCGGAATCATGTTGCTAATTGCTGCGACTGGAAAGTCGGCACAGTTCCCATTGCAAGCCTGGCTCGGGGATGCGATGGCCGGTCCAACGCCAGTATCTGCATTGATTCACGCGGCAACAATGGTTACCGCAGGCGTCTATCTAATTACTAGATCTAACTTCATATTTGACTTAGCACCCACTGCTCAAACTGCAGTTGCGGTGATTGGCGCAATCACACTGCTCTTTGGCGCTTTGGTTGGTACTGCAAAAGATGACATCAAGAAAGCATTGGCTGCATCAACCATGTCACAGATTGGTTACATGATCCTAGGTGCGGGCTTAGGTGCAGCTGGTTATGCATTTGCAATCATGCACTTATTAACACACGGTTTCTTCAAAGCCGGAATGTTCTTAGGTGCGGGTTCAGTGATGCATGGCATGAATGATGAAGTGAACATGCGAAAGTACGGCGCGCTACGGAAATTCATGCCGATCACCGCAATTACTTTTGGATTCGGATATTTAGCAATCATCGGTGTGCCACCATTTGCGGGCTTCTATTCAAAAGATAAATTGATTGAAGTTGCGCTAAATGCAGGAGGAATAAAAGGCTATTTGTTGGGTGGCGCAGCGCTTCTTGGCGCAGCCATCACTGCTTTCTACATGACGCGCGTAATAATTTTGACCTTCTTTAGCAATAAACGTTGGGACGATGGGGCACATCCACACGAATCTCCAATTTTGATGTGGTTACCAATGGTGATCTTGTCCATTGGCTCTATTGCTTCTGGCTATCTATTTACTGCGGGAGATTCACTTAAAAAATGGCTAGAGCCAGTAGTCGCTCACGGCAAGCATGAAGAGCATCCAGAGCTAGTCTCGCATGCAACTGTTAGCGCAATGGTTCTAACGTTGGTAGCTATCGGAGTTGGTTACGCGATTTATATGTATCGCCAAGAATCAAATCCTAGTACTCCTGAAAATGTCTCAATCTTTACCAAGATTGCCCGTAAAGATTTATTGCAAGATTCGTTTAACGAAGCGGTATTTATGCGACCAGGTCAGACTCTTACAGATGTTTTGGTTACCGTGGATGACAAGGTGATTGATGGAGCAGTAAATAGCGTTGGCGCGGCCGCAGTTGGCTCAGGACAATTGCTTCGGAGTCTGCAATCAGGATTTGTTCGTGCCTACGCAGCAATGATGTTAGCTGGTATTGCCATTCTGTTACTTGCGATTTGGGTGGTGACGCAATGAGCTTCTTGACAATCATGCAGTTGTTGCCACTTTTAGGTGCAGTTTTGATCGCGACTGTTGGAAAGAATAAGGAAGATGTCATCAAGAAGTTGGCATTTCTTACCACTTTGGTGGTTGCGATAGCTGGTATTGCATTAGCGTTGCAATTTGATCGCAGTAGTGCGGGCTTGCAGTTCGTGGAGAAGCGCTCATGGATTCCGGCTTTTGGAATTAACTATGCAGTTGGTATAGATGGTATTGCGCTAGTTCTTATTTTGATGTCTGTGATCTTGGCACCAATCGTGGTGCTTGCAGGTTGGAATGAGGCAGATGGCGGTCGCTGGTCGGTAAAGACTTTCTACATTTTGATATTAGTTCTTGAGACCATGATGATCGGAGTTTTCTCAGCTACCGATGTCTTCCTCTTCTACGTTTACTTTGAAGCGATGTTGGTTCCGGTCTACTTCTTAATTGGTGGCTACGGAACGGGCGAACGGTCTAGAGCTGCCGTTAAATTCTTACTTTATAGCTTATTTGGTGGGCTTTTGATGTTGGCATCAATCATCGGCTTATATGTGATTGCCGGTCCACAGGTTGGCAGGACATTCGATATTGGTGCGCTCTCAACTTTACAAATCTCTAGTTCAACTCAGAATTGGTTGTTCTTAGGATTCTTCATAGCTTTTGCAATCAAAGCTCCACTCTGGCCATTTCATACTTGGTTACCAGATGCTGCAAAGTCAGCAACGCCTGGCACCTCGGTCTTGTTACTGGGTGTCCTAGATAAAGTTGGAAC
>JACCDK010272168.1_pt1 | contig 22390 bp, 18 predicted proteins | sample 7445871 | NCBI WGS metagenome assembly JACCDK01 (sample SAMN15323436, study PRJNA562643) | freshwater metagenome | isolation source: river surface water | place: USA:Blue River Watershed | collected 2017-08-15
ATCTGCCAAAATATTACCGTTCCACAATCTTCTTAGTGCATTGGCTTTTAACCAAGCATTACCTTCAAATGTATTCTCTGTTTCCTCAACCTCAAGTGTTATACCTGCTTCTTGAAGACCCAATACTTCGATTTTCATCTTATGAAGTTGAAAAAAAAGCTTGATTTCATCGATTTTATGTTGATTGTTAGAGGCAATCAACCAAGCCTTCTGGGTTGTGTTTTCGGACAATTTTTCCATTTGCATTTATTTCAATTTTGGGCACTTTAATCACCCGTCTGGGTTTCCAAATGGGATGACCATTAAAGATTTTGTTCCAATCAAAATGATCAAAGGACACATCTTGTTTATCCTCTATCACCAAGGCAACAACATTTCCCCATTTTGCGTCTGGCAAATAAGAAATGTAGTAAGGAAAGGGCAGCCAATCGGCCAATATTTCCTCCACTTGTAACGGGAATATTTTCAACCCTCCTGAATTGATCACATCATCCGCTCTTCCCAATACCTCAAAAGTATCTTCGCTTGTCATATGTATCACATCACTGAGAAAAGTGTTGATTTTTGTGACATCATCAACGACAATCAAACCGTCTGTTTTGACATTAACGTGCACTCCAGAAAGCCAACGGAAGCCGGAATTAAAGGGCTTGATGGAACGTATTGCAATATGAGTGAGCGTCTCTGTTGCGCCATAACTTTCATAGCACTCTCCATTAAAATTGGTTAGAAGACCAATCAACTCGGGTTGTACTTTACCACCACCCAACAATATTTTTTTAAAAAAATTGGTATCACCATTTGCCTCAATAAATGCCGTAAGCATTGCGGGGGTGGTTGGCCACCAATCCCATTGATTCTTCTGAGCATTCCAATCGGAGTCGAAGTGCATGGATGGTTTCTCAGCCCAGACTGAATGATTGGACACCAATGCCCTAATGATGTTCATTTTTCCCGCTACAAATTGCATGGGCAATCGGTGTAGCACCTTGGTTCCCTTATTCAATTGAAAAGTAGCACAGGTACGCTCAGCACTCGCCATCAATTGCTGTCTAGAGAACACCAAGGTTGTTTTATTTCCCGAAGTACCTGAAGTTTCAAAAATAAAATTTGACTTATCTGACAACCAATCTTGCACCCAATCCTGAACTTCAGGGTAATTCTTGATCGATGACAGGACCTTCCCCTCTTCTATGATTAATTCCATGGCGCCCTCCAACTTTGTTGGGCATTCCACCCCATTATTTGCCCATTGAGTTGCAAGGGACAATCCCAATTATTGGTGTAGAGGTGCCCAGTGCCAAGACCTTGCGGCAAATCGTTTTGATAATTGCCCAACCAACGATAAATATGGGAAAGGCCCACATTGCTTTCCAAAGCAGAGGTAGCCCACCAATCAATGCCACGTTTCTGAGCAGCGTGAATCCATTCATCTGCCATGTCAAAGCCTCCGTGCAAAGATGGTTTGATGACGAGATATTCTGGTTGGCACGCTGCCAAAATTCTATCGATATCCGCAACTTCGCGACCAATCAATTCTTCGTCCAATGCGATGGGTATAGGAGAGTGTTCGGATAAAAAACGCATAGACTCCCATTGGTTTGCCGCGATGGGCTGTTCAATAGAATGAATATTCCACTGACTCAGCGCTTCTAATTTGGAAATGGCCTCTTCTAATTTCCATGCGCCATTGGCATCCAAACGAATCACCACGTCCGAACCAAAACGGCTTCTCAACGATTGGATGAGACTTAACTCATCAGCAAAGTCTAATGACCCTACTTTTAGTTTGATGCAACGAAATCCCTGATGGTACTTTTCCATGGCTTCATGAAACATGGCTTCAACCTCATTCATCCAAACCAAACCGTTGATCAAACAAAGCTTGGGGATTGAGGAAGGAAAAAGATCTTGCCAAAGCATATCAACAGCAGCCTTTACAGCAGATGGCCATGCATGGATGTCTTGAAATTCCCCATTCATCCAGGATTGAATTGCTTTTTCGACATCATCCCATGATTCAGTTGATAATCCAATGATGGGAGCTATCTCGCCACGCGCAATGACGGACCCTGCTGAATCATGCAAAAAAACGTAGCAAACATGATGTTGAGTCAAGACATCCCTTGAAGTTCTTGCAGGGCGTTTAAAGTCTAGGTTCCAATGCTTAATGGTTAGCTCGCCGAATTGTTCTTTAAAGAAACGGACTTTATTAACCATTCCAAAGGGGTGTATTTGTTCACTTTCTTTTTCCATAATTTAAAAAGGAACATCAGACATGAATATAAAATGATCAAAGAAATCATCACGGTCCAAGGAAAAGAAAAACCGATAATGACCGTTCCACTGTGCGCAAAGCCCATTAAAAAAAGGCTACAAAAAAAATAAAAGAAAAACAAAAGGGAATATTTCTGGTAGCTCAAATCCTTGATTAAATCCAGGGTTTTTTCAGCATGAATAAAGGTGAAGAAATGATTCACAAAATTGATTAGCAACCAAGAAACACCGATTATATAAAGCATGAATGAAGGCTGATATACAAACTGGTTAAATGGGAAAAGAAACTTGGCCCTGTACATGTCCAGTTGGGGATAAAGACCTGAACAATATCGGTCTACCATCAATCCTGAAACAATTATCATAATGGCAACCAAAGAGGAAGGTGGAAAAAAACCACGGGGACGAAGAGCTCCCTTTCCGACAGCCATTCCACTCAAAAAAATGGCCACCCAAGGGAAAAAAGAATAGTAACCATTGAACAGCAAAAACGAAGTGAGCTTCACAAGTCCATCATTCTGGAAGTTTATTCCAAAATAGCCCAATCGAAATGGAATGTCAAAATTGATGAGCACCATAGACACCAATATTATCGCCAAAGAAAGACCATGAAGCCAGAGACTCTCTGTCTTTCTAAACCACCCAGAAACAATGAAAGAAGCTCCCATAATGATGAAGACATTCATTCCCCATTTTAAGAAGATTAGTCCAATAACAAACAACACCAACCCCTTTCTCATGTTGTTGGAAGATGCCTTCTTCTGGTTGATGAACTTATTTCTCATGTGAATTGAGGCTCCCACCCCCAAAACAAACAAAAACACACCAACCAACCAATCAAAGAAAATAAAATACACAGGGATTTGCATTCGCTTTGGATCCAAGAGTGCAGGAATTCCACCCACTCCAACAAAGCCTATGTAAAAAGCCACCAAGGTTGAGAAAATAAATTGAAGAAAGTTGACCCCGTAAAAATGAGCCGCCTTTTTTGAATTGTCTTTCATACGTTAGATAAAATCTTGGTCAGTACGAAAACGAAGATAGCATTAAAAAAAACAACCAAGGCCATTTTTTTCAGGAATGGGTCCAATTTAGCTGGATCTTGAATTTTTGCAATGGCACGAATGAAAATGAATGGGATAATCAAAAAGAGAAGAGCCCATTTGGATTGGCCAAACAAGGTGGCAATGAACGCGGAAAATCCAGTAATCAGTAAAACATACAAATACCATTTGGATTGTTTCCATCCCAACCGCAGAGCGACCGTAATCTTTCCCGCTTTTGCATCATCATCAATGTCTCTCATGTTATTCAAATGCAATACGGAGACTGACATCGTCCCCATGAAGATGGCCAACAACCAGGTATTCCAATGGATGACTTCGTAAAGAATATAGTGCATACCCAAAACGCTCAGGAGACCGAAAAAAATGAAAACCGACAAATCACCCAGACCGATATAACCATATGGCCTTGGACCAGCTGTGTAGGCATATGCCGCTATGATACCCGCTAAACCAAAGGAGAGAAATATCCAAAAGTCGGTGAATCGTTCATGGAGCCAGAGCGCTTGATACAAGAACAAAACACCAAAAATCAAAGTAAACATGGCCAATACGGCGACACCGATTTTCATTTGCCTTGCAGAAATGCTGCCCGATTGGACGGCTCTAGAGGGCCCTGCCAATCTCACTTGGTCAGCTCCATTTTCAAAGTCACCCAAATCATTGGCCCAATTGGAGAGGATTTGCAGCAAAAAAGCGGTCAATAAACCCAGGGTTAATGATCCGGAATTCAATGTTAAACCATCCATTTGAACAGCACCAAGAAGAATCCCTGAAGCTGCCAAGGGAAGTGTCCTTAGCCGTGAAGCGGATATCCAAGGCCCGATTTTCATCAAGGAAATTTTGGAAATTGTTGGAAGTCGGGATCACGTTTTTCCAAAAATGCTTTCTTTCCTTCTTGAGCTTCTTGTGTCAAATAATACAACAAGGTAGCATCACCGGCAAACTCCATTAATCCGCGCTGGCCGTCCAATTCCGCGTTCAATCCGCGCTTGATCATCCTAATGGCTAGCGGGCTTCGTTTCATGATGGTCTTGCACCAATGAATAGTGGTATCTTCCAAATCTGCTAAGGATACCACTTTGTTCACCATTCCCATGTCACAGGCCTCCTGCGCTGTATACTGTTCACACAAAAACCAAATTTCTCTAGCCTTCTTCTGGCCCACATGTCGTGCCAAATAATTGGATCCAAATCCAGCATCGAAAGAACCCACTTTTGGTCCAGTTTGACCAAAACGTGCGTTATCTGATGCAATGGTTAAATCACAAACCACATGCAAAACATGCCCTCCACCAATGGCATAACCATTGACCATGGCAATTACGGGCTTGGGAATTTCACGAATGCGCTTGTGAAGGTCCAACACATTTAAACGAGGAACACCATTGTCGTCGACATAGCCCCCTACTCCCTTCACATTTTGGTCCCCCCCGCTGCAAAAAGCCTTCTCACCTATTCCTGTTAAAATAATAACGGCAATGTCCTGGCGCTCTCTACAGATATCCATGGCATCGATCATCTCGACATTGGTCTGCGGACGAAATGCATTGTACACTTCTGGACGGTTGATGGTTATTTTTGCAATTCCATCGTACCACTGAAATAAAATATCGGTGTATTCCTTAATCGTTTTCCACTCTCTCATTTTGCTGCTTAAAGTATTCAAAGAACAAATCTAATTCAATTGGGTTCACCTCCCCCGGAGTTTTCACTACCAAAACTTGCACGGCATCATTTTTCAAGAAATCCGTCAAATCCGAGGCAGTGGGTTCATGACCTTCTATAGCGTTTAAGCCCCATCCTTTGATCCATCGAACAATATCCCGGCGATGCGGTGTCTCGAAAAAATGAGGAACCGAAGATTCATTTTTGGCTCCTTCGATAATTTTAAAAATACCTCCTCCGCCATTGTCCACAACGATGACTTTCAAATGTTGCGGCCATGGGGAATGCCACAAACCGTTTGCATCGTATAAAAATGATAAGTCGCCCGTTACCAATATCATGGGCCTACAATAGACCATTGCCGCGCCCACTGCAGTGCTGGTAGAACCATCAATTCCGCTTACCCCTCTGTTACCAAAAAAACGCAAATCGCGCCTTTGCTCGAACAATTGAATGTAACGTACAATAGAACTATTTCCCATTTGAACTTGAGCACCTAAGGGCCATGCCATGGACAAGTGATAAAAAAACTGGATATCTGAATAAGGTCTTTTTTGGAAATAAGCACTCAGATTGGTTTCACTAGACTGGCGATGATTGGAAGCTCCAATCGCAGGATTTTCCTGCCCCATGGCCAATGTCCATTGCGACAAGAAATCTTTCACAGAGCAACGAAAAATGCTGGGGGCAAGACGAAAGGTATTGATAGGCGCATCCTGCCATTGAATAGACCAATGCGTCTTGGATTTGCTTTTAATTAGGGCCTTAACTTTTCGTGATATAACATTGTGACCAAGTGATATCACCACATCCCATTTCAATTCATCGGATTGTCTGGGCGTCAAAGCCATGATCCAACGATCAATACAGTCTATTCCTCCCAAAGCATGGGCGTTGCTATGGGTTTCTGTCAAGACCAGGATATTTGGCCTTTGAACAATCTTTTGAATCAACGGCGCTATCGCATCATCATTGTTCTGTCCTAAGAGAACGAGGTATTGCAAATTTGGCTGATAATCTACTTGGATAACGGAAGTGTCTTGAATCAATCTCTCCGTTGTGCTTTGTGTCAACGGATGAACCGCAGTGTCCTCCGTGTATAGCGGCTCTTTAAAAGGAACATTGATGTGCACGGGACCAAAAGGCATCCTCATGGATTGATCCAAGGTTCTTGCAATAGAATGGTGATTCAAAAGCACATGAGACTCTTCTAAAGCTTCCTCGATTAAATTGTATTCATGCTTGATAAAATTGGTGTAAATGCCCACTTGGTGAATGCATTGCCCCTCACTTTGGTTGATGCTCTCAGCTGGGCGATCTGCCGTAACAACAATTAAAGGTATTTCCTGATAATAAGCCTCTGCTATGGCTGGCGCGTAGTTCAGAGGAGCTGTTCCAGATGTACAAATCAAAACAACAGGTTGCTTCAATTGCTGGGCCATTCCCAATGCAAAAAAACCAGCACTTCGCTCATCTACTTTTACATGTACCTCAAAATGCTGATTACCATCAAGGCCAATAGCAAAAGGTGCGTTTCTCGATCCTGGAGAATATACGACATGTCGAATGCCGCGCTCTTGCAATAAAAACAACAAAGATTGAACTGCGGTTTTATTGGATATTCTCATTGGGGTCAAAGATAAAGGCGTTCTGCTTCATCACCGTCTCATTCCATTCCAATTCTGCATGGCTCGTAGGCATTATCCCCCCACCAACAAAACCCAAAGCCTTTGTATTGCTCCAATGGACACAACGCAATAGCACAATGGCATAGGCTTCTTTCTCATTTTCAACCTGGATGACGCCTCCGTACAAACCACGGTGATACCCTTCATTTCTTCTTAACCAATTCATGGTCTGATTTACCGGCATTCCGGCCAATGCCGGAGTCGGTGACAGCTGGCGCACCAAATTAAAATAATCTCCATCATACTGACCAGATATCAAAGTTTGCAAATGCCTAACCGTCTTATAAGACAACTCATTCATTGATGAGTATTGAACGTCTTCAACCCCATTCTGCCTGAGAGTAGTGACAATCATGTCTCTAACTACCTTGTGTTCAGCAACCTCTTTTTCGCTCCACTCCTGTCTGTTTTGGGACGACAACGTTCCGGCCAATGCCATCGTCTCAATATTGGAACCTTTTCTTTTCAATAGCAATTCGGGGCTCGCCGCGATCCACCTTCCCCATATGGGGTGGTTGAATACAACCAAATAAGTCTCCGGGAAGCGCTTTCTTAAGGCCTGGACATAACGCTCGCAGGCTATTTGTTTGGGATTGACTTCGAAACATCTGCTCGTGACTATCTTCTCCCATTTCTCGGTGGCCATGGCCAATTTGGCCTCATCAACCATATGCATATACTCAAACTGATTGAGACATTTACCACCCACCAATCCAGGTTGTGCGTCTGGATAAAAAGGAAGAACATCATTGTTGTTTGACCAATTTCCTGACATCACTCCGCCGCCTTGGGACTGAGGCAAAGTAATGTGATAACCCAAGGATGCTCCCGAAATGAGTGCACCAATGCTGTTCGTCATTTGGCTATTTTAATCATGGTGGTGAGTTTGGCCGTGGCAATCAAGTCGCCTTCTTCATCAACGATTTGAACGGACCAGACATGCATATTTCGACCGATTTTAATGGGGGTGGCCATTCCTGTTACCCAACCATGTCTTTTGGATTTAAGGTGGGTGATGTTGAGATCCACGCCAACAGCAATGCTATTGTTTTCCTTTGCAATGAGATAAGAACCAACACTGGCCACTGTTTCAGCCAAGGCTGCACTGGCTCCACCATGCAAAATCCCATAGGGCTGATGGGTTCTGACATCCACCGGCATCTTTGCCACAACACGCTCCTTGGTCATTTCCAACATCTCTATTCCTAGGGCCCCCAACAATGTGGTTTTACTCCAATTTTCGACATCCTGTTCCATCATCGTGTTCATCGTTTCAACTTTGAAAATGCAATTTTATTCTAATTTAGCCAGCAATGGTAAAAAAACACATCTTGATTTTGAATTGGCAGTTCCCCCCCAATAAAGGTATTGGTGGACGAAGGTGCGCCAAACTCGCTCAAGAGTGGAAGACCATGGGACATGACATCTCAATCATATCGCATCAACAAGAAGGAGACCTTAAAAGTTCAAATCTTTGGATTGATGCTGATACCCTCCAATCGTTTGACCATCATTTCATTCGCGATACGAACCAATTCAATGCATTGTATTTCAAATCGGGTTGGTTCAATGCCATACATCTCCAATTGGGGAAAATTTGGCATCGCTTGTTCACCAAGGGAAACCCCATTGATGACGCGCGATTTGCAGAGAAAACCATCATAAAAACGCTTGAAAAAGTTCATCAGAAAAAAAACATTGACCTTCTTTTTGTGAGCAGTGCACCATTTAGTTTGAGCCTGTATGCTTGTATGTTTAAAAAACAACATCCAACAATGAAGGTTTGGTGCGATTTCCGTGATCCATGGAAAAACGCGATCAATTATGGTTTACAATTGCTTAGCAAAAGACAGCTGAAAGATGAAAATCAATTTCAAACCTATGTGGCGCAAACTGCTGATTACCTTTCAGCTCCCTATGTAGAAATATTGGGTGAGTTTAATGATGAATTTGCTTCAACAAAAAAGGTATTGATTCCTCACTTCACGGATCGCAAAATTTCAGCGTCCACCTCAAGTAGTTACAAGTCCGCTCCTTTGCTCACTTATGCGGGCAATTGGTACGAAGGCTCGATGATTTATTTTAAAAATACTTTCGAGCAACTGAACCTATTGCCCGAAGGGGAAAAACCGACCATTGGTTTCATCGGCCACTTCGAAGAACAACTTCAAAGTGAATTAAAACTGATGTATGACAAAATCAATTTTCAACCTTGGATGGCTTCGGGTTTGGATGATGCCTTGATGAAAAGTGACGGCATCATCATCCTATTGAGTGATCACAATCGGGATTTTCACACCACCAAGTTTTACGATTACCTGCCCTTTGGTAAACCTTATTTTTATGTAGGCCCGATGGGTAAGGTCGCTGAAACAATACAGGAAAAACAATTGGGTTGTCTTTTATATCAATACCATCCGCGCTTTTGGAATCAGTTTGAATCCAAAAATGCTCATCTTCTGCTGAAAGAATTCTCTGCTAAGAAAATGGCTACAAAAATCATTGAACATGCTTTCACCAGATAAGGTTTCTATTGTTTGTCCCAATTACAACAAGGCTCCATTTATTGCAGAAGCCATAAAATCGGTTTTGAACAATAGCTATGCCTACTGGGAGCTGATCATTATCGATGATGGATCAACTGACGACAGCATTTCAATCATTGAACAATTCGCTGAGCAGGACAATAGAATCGTTTTAATAAAACAGATCAATCAAGGAGGGGCCATTGCCAGAAATAAAGGAATGAGTATGGCTTCAGGGGAATATTTGCTTTTCATGGATTCCGATGATTTGATTTCAAAAGACTGCATCGAAAATCGATTGTTTCAGGCAAAGAAAAATCCCAATGGTATTGGATGGGTATTTCCACTTCTTCCATTTGAAGGAGATTTTTCGCAGGGTCAATTCCATTCAGCTTGGCTACCTCCCATGAAAGATTTCCTGGAAAGTTTCATCAGCCATGAAATTGCATGGGCTACTCCATCCGTTTTATGGAAAACCGAATCCATTGCACCTTACTACCAATGGAATTCAAATTACCCGCGGCTTCAAGACATTGAGTTTCATACCAACATATTGCTGAATGGAGGCAAGATATTCACCTACCCTGACCATGTTCCGGATTGCTATTATCGATTGGACGAACAGCGCATTGTCCTTGGAAATCGCTATCAATATTTAGAAAAATGGGCTATCGGATGCTCTTTGTACATACATGAATTCTGGTCAAAAGTCCCTGCGCATCTAGCACCAAAATTGAGCAGAACCGCGTTAGCCTTTCTCAGCGTTGCGGGACACTATTATCGGGCAAAACAAATCGATAAACGACAATTCCAATCCCTACTTGAGCAAGGGATAAACTCCAGTCCATTGATCAACCACCAACGAAAATTAAAATGGTATGGAAAACTACTCCAAAACTTACCCTTTCATCTGCCTGGAATGAATGCGTTTTTCAAATTTTGGATTCGATGAACGCGTGTACTTGTTGTATTTTTGAACGATGAAAACGCTATATCTAGCATTCCTGTGTTTAATGATGCCCTTAGTGGGGCAAACCATGCGCTGTTACACCGATTACCGTGTGTTTCATTTGCCATCTGCCATTAATGAAGGGAAAGACCAACCCTATATCGAGTTCTATTTCGACTTTGATGGAAATTCTCTTCGAGCGTTTAAACAGGAAGAATCCCAATTCATCGGTGCCGAGATTCTGATAACCTTGACCAAGAACAATCAAATCATCGGCTTCAAGAAAGTAAAGGCATTGTTTCCTTGGGAAACAAAGGAAGAACAGCGACAAAACTGTTCAGCATTGGAGCGAATACCTGCTGAAAACGGTGACATTCAAGTAACCATAGAGATGTCAGACTTGGGAGAGCCTGACCAAAAGAAAAATGTACTCAGCGACGTTATCTCTGTTCTGAACCTGAACAAAGGCGCCTTTGTTTCGGACATCGTTTGGGTAAAAGCCTCCTTACCAACGCGAGAACCCAATGCATTCACCAAAGGTGCCGTAGATATTCTTCCATTGATTTCGGATACACGATTTGCTGAGGAAACCGAAATAGAGTTCTACGCAGAGCTATATAACACAGCTCTTTATTTCAAAGAAGAGCCTTTTATTGTTCAATACTCAATATTTGATTTAAAAAACAATATCATCCCCGGGTTAAGCAGGATAAAACGCGAATCGGGAAAACCTGTCATACCGATACTGGGCAAGTTAGACATCAGTCAACTCAATGCAGGCGAATACATTTTTAAATTGGAAATTAGAGACAAGACCAACCAAGTAGTTGCCTCCAAAGAGAGGAAATTTTACAGAAAAAGTGATGTGGATGGCATGGGAGATAATGCTCCTGTTGTAGACTTTACATTTGTTCAGCAGTTCAACGACAGCTTGGCATTACTCGAACATATCCGATCATTAACTCCCATAGCGCAGGGCAATGAAAAAAATATTATCGCTGAGCTCATGCCTACTTATAGCATGACGCAAATGCAAGGATTCATGTATCAATTTTGGTACAAACGCAATCCGATCTCACCCGAGCTGGCCTGGAATGATTATAAAAAGGAAGTGGCTGCATGCCAAAGTGAGTTCGCCACAGCCATTAAAAAAGGATGGGAGACAGACCGAGGTAGGGTTTACTTGCAATATGGGAAACCTTCTACGCGGGTAGTTCGAAACCATGATCCAGATTACTGGCCATTTGAGATCTGGCATTATTACCAAACCAATAACAATTTACACAACAAAAGATTGTTGTTTTACAACACCAGTTTGAACGGTGACATGGAATTGCTGCACAGTGATATTCCTAACGAAGTGACCAACTTTGACTGGAAAAACATGGTTCGTTCTAGACAGATGAACGACCCCTCAACGGTCAATCGTCTTCAAAACAATCAGCGACAAGATCCGTATTCAGGAGATGAGCTAGAAAGCCTTTGGTACAATCCGCATTGAGATGAAAAAAATTGCGGTTGTTATACTCAATTGGAATGGAAAACATTGGCTAGAAAAATTCTTGACCAACATAGAAACGTGCAGTGGTGGATTGGCCGATATTGTCATTGTTGACAACGGATCAACAGATGCATCCAAAGTGTATTGCGAAGAGCACCACCCAAATGTTCAATGGGTAGGACTGGATAAAAATCATGGTTTTGCTGGTGGTTACAATGAAGGTTTAAAGCAATTGCATCATCCATTTTTGGTCTTGCTCAATAGCGACGTAGAAGTAACTCCGGATTGGCTGAATCCACTGCTGAACTGGATGGAAAGTGATCAAAAATTAGCTGCCGTTCAACCAAAAATTATTGATCACCAAACCAAGAAGAGATTTGAATACGCTGGGGGCGCAGGTGGCTATATTGACCGAGATGGATATGCTTTTTGTGCCGGACGAATTTTCTATGAATTTGAAGATGATTTGGGCCAATACCAAGGAAATCAAGAAATTTTTTGGGCCACTGGTGCGGCGCTCATGATTCGCAATAGCGCTTGGCAAGCGGTTGGTGGATTTGACGCTGACTTTTTTGCGCACATGGAGGAGATTGATTTGTGTTGGCGTTTAAAGAATCGTGGATACACCATTGGTGCTTGTCTAGAATCCACCGTATACCATGTAGGGGGTGGAACTTTGGACCGACAAAACCCCATGAAAACATTTTTGAATTTTCGAAACAACTTGTATTTAATTACAAAGAACTACCGACATTCAAATTTGTTTTTAAAAATCGTCAAGCGGCTCATCATGGATGGATTAGCAGGATTGAGATTTCTATCAGAAGGGAAATTCAATCACTTATTTGCCATCATTCGTGGTCACTTTGCTTACTATGCTATGCTATCCAATATGCTCCGTAAAAGAAAGCTAGAATCCAACAAAATCAAGGAAATCAATAACAAAGGACTTTATAAGGACAGCATTGTATATGCATTTTTTATAGGTGGAAAAAAACAGATGACTGCGCTCAAAAAAGATAGGTTTGTGTAAAAAAACACATGGGCCAGCTCTTACGGCAAAATCCTATTCTTCGTATTGCATTTTATTTTGGTTTGGGTGTTTATCTGCTGAACCATCCTATGCACTTCTATGCGCAAATGACGATTTGTTTGCTTGCCGTTGCATTATTGCGTTTTATCAAAACCAAAATATTCCTTTCGGCCTGCATGGCCAGCATGTGCATGCTCATGGGGTCTGCCCAGCAATTTCTACTCACAGATGTCTCAAATAAAAACTTCATTACCGATAGTCCATTGCGTGAGTTCAATTCCTCACATTTGGAAAATGATAATGAAAAGATGTTTCAAAACTTTCTCACACATCATGACTCTTCAGAGGCCGGATTGATGGTAGCTCTATTGGTAGGAGATACACAATACATTTCCCACTTCACCAAAAGACAATATAAATCCCTTGGCTTAAGCCATTTGCTTGCTGTTAGCGGAATGCACATCGGACTCATTTTTCAATCCCTTGTCTGGTTGTTACAAATCACAACACGGAATCGACTCCCCAAATTAACCGTGATCGCCGGATTAATGTTGATATGGGGCTTTACACACATTGGTCAATACAGTCCCTCGCTGCTGAGAGCAAGTATCATGTTTAGCTTTATGCAATTGGGTAAAATGTGGAATGAACGGTGTGGGGCATTGAATGCCTTGGGTATTTCCTTCCTGGTGCTGTTGATGACAGATCCTCAACTACAATTCCACTGGGGGTTTATCCTCTCTCACTTGGCCGTGTTGGGTATTGTTCTTCACCACCGCAGATGGCAGCAAAACACCATTCACATGAGCCGAATCAAACGGTGGTTCATTCAGTCTTTGGTGACAACGTGGAATGCGCAGCTGTACACTTCGCTGTTCCTCTTGCCCATTACCCTGCTCTTTCCGACCTATTTCTTACTATCCAACTTCCTGCTTGTGCCATTTTTTTCTTTGTTACTGTTCACCTGTTTTGGTGAATGGGCATTTGGTCATTGCATACCACAAATGCCTTTCTATTGGATCAATGAAGGCATACTGGAATTGTTGAAATTAATCATCGCAAAACTGCACGCTTTGCCGCACTTGCAATGGCAACTGCATTATACATGGTGGGGAATTCTTTTGGTATTGGCCCTCGTATCTATGGCATACTACACATTGCTTGAAGCAAAATGGGCGAGGGCATTGAAAATGCTGTTTTGGACAGCCAACCTTGGTTGCAGCATATCCATCTTTAATGCTGCGCTATCCAAACCTGAAATCCATCTTTGGCGCGAAAGAAAAGACAAAAAAAGACTTTGGAGCCATCAAGGGTATGGTCAATATTCAGGGCAACAAAAAACCCCTTCGATATTCTTAATGCAAAAGGGCGTGCCAATAGAACAAAGCCCATAACTTTGCGGTATGGATTTGAGTCAATTCACTTGGGTAGAATGTCCACGGGATGCCATGCAAGGCATTCGTCAATTTATACCGACGTCCTTGAAAATTGCCTACATTAATCAATTGATTGAAGTGGGGTTTGAGGTCATTGACATTGGCAGTTTTGTCAGCGCCAAAGCCATTCCACAATTACAAGACAGTCATGAGGTCATTAACGGTGTTGAGTGGAATAAATCAAAACCTGATTTTCTAGTGATTGTGGCCAATGAGCGTGGTGCAGAGCTTGCGTGCAAAGAAATCCGCGTTGACACACTTGGATTTCCCTTTTCCGTTTCGGAAACTTTTCAGCTGCGCAATACTTCCGCAACCCAAGACGAAAGCTTGAAAAGAATGGACGGGATTTTTGATATGGCCCAATCCGCAGGCAAGAAACTGGTCATCTATCTAAGCATGGCCTTTGGCAATCCATACGGAGATGAGTATTCAACTGAAATTGTTTTAGACTGGTGCCAGAGGCTAGCTGACCGATATCCGCATTCCGTTTTTTCTTTGAGCGATACCATCGGCGCAGCGACACCTGATCAAATCACCTCGTTGTACAATGTAGCAACAGAAAAATTCCCCCATCTCTCGTTGGGATTGCATTTGCATGCGACTCCAGAAATGGCCAAAAGCAAAGCCAAAGCCGCTTTCGAAAGCGGTTGCCAGAGAATTGATAGTGCGATGGGGGGCTGGGGAGGTTGCCCGATGGCGGCTAATGACCTTACAGGAAACATGGATTCAATGGTCATCCGAGACATCCTTTATCCTGAACAACGCTACAATTGGGATGCTTTCCATAAAGCAAAAGAAATGGCCACTACCCTATTCCAAAACACATGAGAGGAATCATCGTTCTGCCTTTGGTGCTGATATGGACTGTAATCTGCGGAATCGTTGGCATGTTGATGCGCATTTTTTTCTCTGCAGAGCTCTGTGTACGCCTCGTCGCTCATCGGCTTTGGTCACCCGTGATATTCTTTTTATTTGGGATAAAATTTACGTGTACGTTTGAAGAAAAGCTGCCAGAAGTTCCTTCGATATACATTGCCAATCATCTTTCACAATTGGATATTGCGGCTGTTGTGGCAAGTATACCCAAAGGGTTATTTTTCGTCGCCAAAAAAGAATTGTCCTATGTCCCGCTCTTGGCCCAATACATGCAAGTCATGGGGATGATTTTTGTCGATCGCGGCAATCGGGAAAAAGCCATTCAAAGCATGGAGGAGGCAGCAGACAAGGTGAGCAAAGGAAAAAACTTGGTTACCTTCCCTGAAGGCACACGTAGTACTACAGGACAACTTCTCCCTTTTAAAAAAGGCAGTTTTGTTATTGCACAAAAAAGAAACATTCCCATTGTGCCCATGGCCATATTTGGAGCCAACAAGGCCCTGAAGAAAGGCAGTTTTTGGGTCAAGCCCCACCCCATTCATGTTCATATTGGAAGAGCCATTACCGCTGAAGAATATGAAGGAATGTCCCACAGCGAGTTGGCCGAATACTGCCGAAACAGAATTCAGGGTTACCTTTCGGATACCCATTCTCTAGATCATGAAGAAGTATAACATCATCTTCGTTTTTTCTTTGATTTGCTCTGGCATATGGGGACAAAATTTTCTATTTAGTCCGGACACCATCTTTCGCACGTTGCCTTTGGATGTTTACTCCATTGACCAAATCGACATTACCCCTCTTTACACCAATGATACAGCTTATTTGAGCTATCGACTGATTGAAAATTCTTGTCCGCCGGAGTGGGAATTTGTTTTATGTGATTGGTCCGATTGCTTTACGAATATGCCCAATACAGATGATATGCATCCATTGCCCGATGGATACAATGCCTTGATAAAGATCAGCGCTCATCCTCATCAAACGGAAGGCAGTGGTTTCTTACATTTTTGGATTTTTCCCACAGGGAGCATGGAATTGCACGAGAGCATTTACTTTTATTACAACACGCCCAATGCCGCAGGTATACAGGAGTTGGGAAAGTCTCAAATACAACATGAATGGATCAACGATCAATTGCTCATCCGAGAGGCACCGATTGGTCCTTGGAGTTTGGTTGATATGACCGGACGCGTGTTACAAAAAGGTGTTTCTACCTCCGACAAGATTTCTATTTCTCACACTGGTTTAAAAGACAGAGTACATTTCGTGGTTTGGCCCAACAGCGGGCAAATGTTAAAAGTTTGTCCTTCATATTAATTTTTTTCATCTTCCCAAACAATCAGCAAAGTGCTGACTTAAATTGGAGGCATGAAAAGAAATGTACTTTTATTTGTTTTGGGCTGTCTAACCATTTTTGCGGAAGCCCAATCATCCATCGAGTATTTGGGACAATCCAATGGCAATCGAATTCGATTTCAGTTGAGCAGCTTTAATTGGCTTCCCGCTGAAGGAACCGAACAAAGATTGCAAGCCAACAATCTGGTTCCATTGCTTGAGAAAGGAAGTCCTGAGATTTTGTATGCCACCACTTCCATCATCATCGATGATCAGCACAGCACACAAATTGTTGTTGACCATGCCAGTTATTATGAGTTGGACAATATCGCATTGGCGGCCTCAAAAGGAAATCTCTCTCGAACCATTGACCCATCAACCATTGCAAACACCCATGGTGATGCATACCAAGAGAACGCTTTCTTTCCGGGTACATTGGCCAAGGGAAGCAGTCCTTATATTTTTGGTGATTTCCGCGGTCAAAATATTCACTTTTATCCTTTTCAATACAATCCCATTACCCAAAAACTTAGGGTATATACAGAGATTGAGATTGTAGTCATCGCGACAGAGCAAGCCGGAGAAAATCCATTGAATGTCGTTCATGAACAAACCAACGCATTGCGAAAAGAGTTGTATCAAAAGCAGTTTCTGAATTATGCTGTGCACGGTGATCGGTATGATGTGATTGATGAAATTGGAAACATGCTTGTGATCACCCACAACAGCTACTTGGGTGCGTTACAACCTTGGGTGCAATGGAAGATTGAGAAAGGCATTGATGTCCGTGTTGTCGATGTTGCAGAAGTACCAACGGTGGCTGCAATGGACAGTTATATAGCCAACTATTACAATTCCGGAGGAAATGACTTTACTTATTTGGTTTTGGTGGGGGATGAAGATCAAGTGCCGTCTGAATTGGTCACCAACCCCAACGGAACGGGGTATTGCGATAATTGCTTCGGATACATTTCCGGTAACGATCACTATCCCGAAATTTTTGTAGGTCGCTTGTTGGTTCATAACACAACTGAACTCAATGGTGTCATCTCAAAAATCATGGAGTACGAGAAATTTCCCAACACAGATTCAGATTGGTTTTCAACGGCCATGGGCATCGGATCCAATGAAGGAGCAGGTATAGGAGATGACAACCAAGCCGATTGGCAGCATCAAAATGGATTGAAAGAAGATTTGTTGGGCTTTACCTATGACTTGGTGTATGAAAAATACGATGGCAACCATACAAACAACAGTCCAACAGGAGGAGTTACAGCAGACGGATCCGGCAATGCCACCGCAACAGAACTTACCAACGTCATCAATGGTGGATGTAGTTTAATCAATTATACCGGGCATGGAGACCACAGCCTGATTGTTACCGGAAGTTACACCAATGCACAGATCAATCAATTGACCAATTACCACAAATTTCCATACTTCATTATCGTGGGTTGTTGTGTTGGTGACTTTGATGATGACAGTGGAACAGGAGACACTTTTGGAGAAGCCTGGCTAAAGAGTCCCAATGCTTCAACTCCTACTGGAGGAATTGGCGGAGCTTTCAGCACTGTATTCCAAAGTTGGGCCCCACCCATGGAGGGCCAAGATGAAATGAATGCCATCATCGCAGAGGTTTCCAATACTGTCAATTCAACGCGACATACATTGGGCAGTATCCACGTGCATGGATGTGCCGGGATGAACGACGTATATGGCGGAGATGGGGATGATATGACAGATACTTGGATCTTGATGGGAGACCCCTCTATTCAATTGAGAACAGATTTCCCAACGCAAATCGAGGCACAACATGCCGCGGCTTTGCAATTGGGAATGTCCTCCTTTACCGTCAACAGCATCTCTGAAAACGCACTTGTTTCATTGACCATCGGGAACAGCATTCTGGCCACCGGAATCATCCAAGGGGGAGTTTGCAACTTGACTTTTGAACCCGTCTCTGCGCCAGGTACCATGTTGGTTACATTGACCAATTTCAACACCATCCCGTATCAGCAAACCGTAGAGATTATTCCTGCTTCGGGTCCATATGTTGTATTAAATAATCACACCAATGAAGACGCAAACGGGATCAACATCAATAATGGCGCTGTCGATTTTGGTGAGCAAATAACCGTTGATATCAATTTGAGCAATGTAGGAATTGAGGTTTCGGGTAATGCCTCCATTACCTTAAGCTGTGACAATTCCAGCATCACCATTACAGACAACACCTCCAATACCAGCGCCATTGGCGTGAATCAAAATATTGACATCAACAACGCTTTTTCTTATTCCGTTAGCGGAAACATCGCTGACCAAACAGTGGTCAATTTCACCATCACCATCACAGATGACTCAGGAAATAGCTGGACCAGCAATTATTCAGAAGTAATTAACGCTCCTATTTTAAGCTGTGGAAGTTTTGTCATTGAGGACAATGGAAATGGCGATGGATATTTGCAGACAGGAGAAACAGCAACCATTTCATACACCATCCTAAACACCGGACATGCTTCGAGCAATGCTGGTTATTTCTCAATCGGTGATAACAGCAACAGCACCAGTCTCACTACAGAAAATGCCAACATGTCGGTCATTGCTGCTGATGGCGACTATTCATTCAGCACCGTTATTTCTGTTGGTGGCACAGCTGGAATTACAGAGAATGTAACCTTTAATATTTCGGCTATCAGTGGTCTATTGGGGGTTGATTGTTCAGCAAGCACCATCATCAACCAACTCATAGAAACTTGGGAATCTGGCAACGACCAGACATTCAACTGGCAGTATGAAGGAAACGTCGATTGGTTTGTATCCACCAATTCTCCCTATGCCGGCACTTATTGCATGGAAAGTGGGAACATCAACAATAGCCAAACCACCACTTTGATGTTGGTGAGTGATTTCAGTACTGCTGGAACGGTGAACTTTATGTACAAGACCAGCACAGAAGGTTCGTATGACTTCTTGAAATTCAAAGTAGACAATACGGAAATCAATTCTTGGAGTGGCGAAAATCCTTGGAGCAATTACAGCTACAATGCGTCAGCTGGAAATCATACATTGCGATGGATTTACGAAAAAGATAATATTGTTTCTTCGGGAAGCGATGCTTGCTGGGTAGACAACATCATTTTGCCCCCTAACCAAACCACTTTCATTTTGGAGGAAAATTCAACAGAGCAGGACATGAAATTGTTCCCCAATCCAACCATGGGCAATTGCATCGTGGAATGGAATAGCACAGGGCATGCAGAAATTAGGGTGATTGACCTGCAAGGGAGAACGGCGCATTTGATATACAGCAATGATCAATTTGGTTTAACACGCACAGAGATACCAACAGAAACACTGGCTCCCGGCTCTTACTGGATTGAAGTGAAAAAAAATCACGAAATACAGCGAAAGAAACTGATTGTTCAGTAAAACTAGCGGTGCATCAGCATGAGTCCGTATGGGCTCATGCTTACACTGCTGCTCAATGTTACCGTGCCTCCGGTAAGCACATCTGTCCAGGAGGTATTTTGCCACGCCGCAGGTATGGTGAAGTTGATGTTATTCGATGTTGGATTGGCAATGATAAAAACCTCCTCATCATTCCATTGTCTTTTAAAACAAACCAATTCCGTTGTGGAATAATGGGTAAAAAAGCCTTTTTTCGCGGCTAAGCTTGATGCGTAAAATTGACCCAACCGCTTGTAAAATTGAAAAATACTGGGATTCAAATTCCAATTGATGTTGGTATTGGAGAAAAACGGAATGGGATTGGCATACCCTACTTCTTGACCAGTGTAAAGCAATTGAGCTCCACCCATCATCATGTTCACCGCTGAGGCTGTCATGGCACCTGCAAAGCCATTGAATAAACCAATGGGGCTGTCCACCCAAGCGCATTCATCATGATTGGAAGTAAAACGCAACTTGTGCTTACCCACGGGTATAGCAGTATATTCAGCCAAATGTGCGCTATTCAGCTGACTGGCTGGTGAACCATTGTACATATTCAGCATGGCGCTGTAAAAACTCCAACCATAGGTTAGGTCAAATCCCGCGGCATAATGGTCGCTGCGCTCCCCCTCTGCCAGCATAAGCAATGATCGATTGGAAATAGACCTCAGATCGGCAATGGCCTGCTGCCAAAAATCAAATGGAACCCCATCCGCATAATCGCAGCGAAAACCGTCCACGTTGGCCTCTAAAACCCAATACCTCATGGCGTCAATCATTGCGGTTCGCATGGAATCATTGTTAAAATTCAAATCTGCCACATCCGCCCAGTTTGTACCTGCAGGTGAAATAACATTGCCATTGGCATCTTGCGTGTACCAGGACTTGTGCTCCATCCATGGATTATCCCAAGAAGTGTGATTGGCGACCCAATCCATAATAACGGCCATTCCCTTGGCGTGTGCGGCATCTGTTAAATCGCGGAGGTCCTGCAAAGTGCCATACTCCGTAGAAACAGACTTGTAATCCCTCACCGAATAAGGCGAATTGACACTGTTGATGGCGCCAATCGGATGAATGGGCATGAGCCAAACCACATTGATGCCCAATGAATCCAACCGATCCAATTGAGCGGTAACATTAATCAAGTCACTGTTGTTCGAAAAAGCGCGCAAGTTCACCTCATACATCTGTATGTCACGACCATTGGGAACACTATCGATTGGAATACCGTATTGCTGATAGCCAGTAGTCTCCGGATCAACGATTACTACAGGTTTTTCTGATGTTGCATCATCATCCTTACAAGCCAAGCAAAAGGTGCATAGAACGAACAGTAAAATTCTCATGTCACAAAGGAACAACAAAAAAGAGATAATCTTTTGTCCTTCAATGAAAATAACGTATTTTCGCGGTCCTTGAAAAAGGACTTGGAGGTGTAAGCAGCCCGAGTATAATGAACAGTTTAACCCATTTGTTTTCTGCTTATCACTTCGGTGAAAACAAATACAATTAAAAAAAATGCCATATGGCAGAAGAAATCAACTCAGCTGAAAACGCTGAAAATGTAGAGTCTCAAGTAGAAGCTACTCCCGCTCATGTTGAAGAAAAAGTTTCTCAAGAAGAGCCTATCGAATTGTACAGTACTGCAGATGATGCAGCTTACATGACGAGCACCGGTGAATTTAACTGGGATGCCTATGAGGCGGCCGGTGGATACACCAACGATGAGCGCAAGCGCTATGACGAAGTTTATGAAAAAACTTTGTCTACCATCACAGAAAAAGAAGTGGTTCCCGGAACCATCGTTTCTATTGGTAAGAAAGAAGTGGTTGTTAACATTGGTTACAAGTCGGAAGGTGTTGTTGCGGTAACTGAATTCCGTTATAACCCAGATCTTAAAGTAGGAGATGTTGTTCCTATTTTCATCGAGACCCAAGAAGACAAAACAGGTCAAATGCGTGTTTCTCACAAGACTGCTCGTTTGTTGAGCGCTTGGACAGAGGTGAACAAAGCATTGGAGTCTGGTGAAATCATCAAAGGAGAAGTGAAGTGTCGCACCAAGGGTGGTTTGATCGTGGATGTATTTGGTTTGGAAGCATTCTTGCCAGGTTCTCAGATCGATGTTAAGCCAATCCGCGATTACGATGTATATGTTGGAAAAGTAATGGAATTGAAAGTTGTTAAAATTAACAACGAATTCAAGAACGTTGTTGTTTCTCACAAAGCACTTATCGAAGCTGAAATCGAAGAGCAAAAGAAGCAAATCATGTCCGGTTTGGAGAAAGGTCAAGTGTTGGAAGGTGTTGTCAAAAACATCACCAGCTATGGCGTATTCATCGATCTTGGCGGCGTAGACGGTTTGATTCACATCACCGATCTTTCTTGGGGACGTATCAACCATCCTGAAGAGGTGGTTCAATTGGATTCTAAAATCAACGTGGTTATTCTTGACTTCGATGATGACAAGAAGAGAATTGCATTGGGCTTGAAGCAGCTTTCTGCTCACCCATGGGATGCATACCAAGACACATTGCAAGTAGGTCAAAAAGTAACTGGTAAAGTGGTTGTTTTGGCTGACTACG
>JACCDK011265861.1_pt1 | contig 22377 bp, 20 predicted proteins | sample 7445871 | NCBI WGS metagenome assembly JACCDK01 (sample SAMN15323436, study PRJNA562643) | freshwater metagenome | isolation source: river surface water | place: USA:Blue River Watershed | collected 2017-08-15
ACCACCGACACAAGGATTTTCAATCCTCTGCTCTACCGACTGAGCTACCAGGCCAAGAAACGAGATTATAGCGTAAGTTATTAAATAGATAAAGAAATGTGGCCTACTGTGGCGAACTCTCTTTATGCGTTAGGGGTCCCTGGGTAGGTAAGGTGTTTAATCATGCTGACGGTATGTGCACTCTATAAAGGGGACGGCTCTTTTAATTGAAAAACACGTACCGCGTTTTTATACGCCAGCTTTTCTAAAATGTCAGGCGAAAAATAAGGAAGAAAATTTACCCTCAACTCTGTAATCAGCTCAGAATAGCCTCTTTCAGCACCACAACAAGGATCTGTACCGATCATCACTTGATTTGGATAGGCCTCAATTAGCTTCTTCCAGTCGCTAAATGGCCCCTTTGAATCAAAAGCAATTGGTTGCTTATTAAGTCCTAGAAGCTTGTTAATGACCTCGCCGGTTGCTGACATTTCACATGTGATGTTTTTTCGTTTATTAAATAATGAAGCGAGCACATTTGCATCATTAGTACTAAGGCAGTGTGAAAGGACGGTCGTTACATTAGGAAAGTCAGCTGATAACGACAGAATATCTTTCTCAAAATCTTTATTAAACTCGGCATGTATTTGAATAAATCCGTTGTGCTTTTGTGCAATTGCATAAAACTTACGCATTGCTGGATTATCCGTTTTTATCACTCGTCGAATTCTCGGATGACCGCTTGTATGATTGTCAGTATGGAACTCACCAAAACCTTTTACTAACCCAGATTCAAATAATTTTTCAGCTCTATCGTAAAAATTTAAAAAAATTGGATTTTCTAGATCCATTAAACCTTGTGGCCCGTCTTTAAAAAATACTTTAAAGAAGGCCACCTGACCAATTGCTGGAATGTATCTTTCTTTTAACTCTGCTTGAACATCCTTTCGATAATCACCAACTGCGCCACCCCACCTTACATTATTGTTATCCATTTGCTCTCGCCACCAAGTTGCTGATCTTGGATTTTGCTCGTAGGTGTGCATATGAACATCTGCGATGGGGACATTTTTAGCAAGCGCAATCGATTCGGGGTTTACCTGCGCTGATAAATTGAAAGGTAAAAATACAACGCCAAAAAACCAAAAAAAAGCTGGCTGAATTAGACGGTACTTAGGCAGTTTAATCATTTTTTCACCTCAAACTAATTCTTCAATGATGACAGCTTTTTTGGAATTTACGTAAATCATGTTAACTTGTCTTTTCTTCTCTGTCGACGACTTAGAGAGCTATTTCTTAATAAATCGTTTAGTTAAGAGACTATCCAATTTAGTTAAACAATTTTAAGATCAGATTAAATGTAAATTTAAGCAAATATGAAAGATTTACTTTGCGTAAGACTATTGTTTTATTAGCCATCCTTTCAACCCTAACCTCGGCTGCATTCGGCGCTCCAGCGGAAGTGTCAGCTCGTCGAGCCTCTGGGGATATGGCGGTAGAATTTAAAAATCATCGTTATTCTCCTGCGGCAGCCACCACTCCTCTACCCGCTCGCCGTGTAAGTGACAGTGAAAAGTATATTGTTGAGCAAGCTGAGCGATTAGCCAAAAATAATCCTTTGCTTAGCATCATCATGGTTGACCGTGGACATGTTATTTTTGAAGCTTATAACAGTCCGGCTCAAGCCAATCACCCAAACTTCAGCTGGTCAATGAGCAAAAGCTTAGTTGCTTATACGTTGGGTATAGAAAATTGTGAAACAAATCGAATTGATTACGATAAGCCCGCTAGCACCTATAGTCCTGATTTAAAAGGTACCGTATACGGAGAAGCGACTGTACGTAATTTGCTGACCATGAGTTCTGGGGTGCGTAAAGCCATCACCTCTGGAGATCATCTAGCAGTTAGTTCTGGTTGCACACCCGGCATTGACTGTGATGGTTGGCAATTACAACGAAGCCAACGATTAACCGGTGTGGAATATTTACATCGGGTATTTGAGCGCGATATTCCTTCGGGTAAAGAGTTTCGATATTCCGGCACAGATACACTTGCATTAGCAAACCTTGTTGAACAGCAAGGTGGATTAATTGAAAAATTTAATCAGCATATTTGGAGCAAAATTGGTGCAGAATCTGCGGGATATTGGCTGCTAGATCGTGATAATCGCCCCATAGCACAAGCAGGTTTTAGCGCCACAACACGCGACTGGGCAAGACTCGCTATGTACACAGTTAAATTGCACAAGTCAGGCAACAGTTGTCAGCGTGAATTTATGAAAGCGGCTACAAGCCCACAATTGCCTAACTATGGCCAAGCTGGGCGAAGCTTCAGCCACTATGGATTTCAAACTTGGATTACCAACCACAATGGCAAGCCTGCTTATTGGTGGGTGGGCTATGGAGGGCAACGGGTAGCAGTGGATCCAGAATCAGAAAAGATTATGGTCATTACCAGCTGGCGAGAAGACTACATGCCTGAGGTGTATGACTTATTTAAACAATGGCAGATGAGTAAATAATAAAACTGTTTTATATTGCCAACCCCAAAGCAGTAATACTTAATCTCCTTTATAAGAGCCCGCATCAATACCTAAGGCCTTGAGCTTACGATAAAGATGAGTTCTCTCAAGGCCAGTCTTCTCTGAAACCTTAGTCATACTTCCACCAGCTTGCTCAAGGTGGTATTCGAAATACGATTTTTCAAATAGGTCTCTTGCTTCACGCAAAGGTAGGTCGATATATGAGAAATTAAATGATGATGCTTCAGCTTGTGTCTCTGTAGCCTTAGGCTCTTCTGTTTTACTTCCAATAGTGGCATTTATTTCACTTTTGGCATCAGGCTGAAATAACTCTTTAGGCGGCGCCTTTTCTAATGCTTGCTCAACTGTTTTAAGCAACTTCTGCAAAGCAATTGGCTTCTCTAAAAAGTTCACTGCACCGATTCTGGTAGCTTCAACTGCTGTATCAATTGTTGCGTGGCCAGACATCATCACAACTGGCATTGTTAATTGACCATTACCAGACCATTCTTTTAATAATGTAACGCCATCAACCTCAGGCATCCAGATGTCTAAAAGAACTAGGTCGGGCTCAAGATTGTTCCTGGCATTTCTAGCCTCGTGTGCATTTTGTGCAGCAACAACAGAGTGCCCTTCGTCAGTCAATATTTCATTGAGCAACTCACGAATACCCATCTCATCATCTACTACCAAAATACTTGCCATAACTAATTTTGCTTTACTAATTGGTTGAAATAAATAGAAACATCTGCACCCACGACTTGATTTTGCTCCATACGGTTACGCAATTCAATTCTGGCGCCATGCTCATCGACAATTTTCTTAACGGTAGCCAATCCAAGCCCCGTTCCCTTAATCTTTGTTGTCACATAAGGCTCAAATGCTCGACTAAGAATCCTTGCGGCAAATCCAGTCCCTGCATCTAAGATACTTAACTTAACAATGCCTAGACCATTTGCAGCATCAGAGGGGCGTGACAAAAACTCTGTTTTTACCAAAATGGAGAAGGCTTCATCATGATGCGCCTCTAAGCTTGCATCTAAGCCATTTTGGATCAGATTGTGAATCACTTGTCTGATTTGCGTGGCATCAGCCATGATGTTGGGACATGACTTATCTAGGTCACCCTTCACTGGGCTGCCTTCATAAAGACCCAACACATCAATCACTAAATCGTTAATAGATAGACTTTGCAAGTTAGCTTCTGGCGTTTTTGCAAAGTCTCTAAAGTCATTAACCATCTGCTTCATGGCCTCCACCTGCGTAATGATAGTTGCCGTGCTTCTAGTTAAAAACTCCTGTTGGCCATCATCCAAGTGATCTTTTAATTTTTGCTGAATTCTTTCTGCAGATAGCTGAATTGGGGTCAGCGGGTTCTTAATTTCGTGAGCCAGCCTGCGAGCAACCTCACCCCAGGCGATAGAACGCTGAGCAGTAATCACTTCAGAAATATCATCAAATACAACAATCAACAAATTATTAGGTAAGCGCGTTCCACGCACAAGCAAGGTAACGCCATGTTCATGCTGGGCATCTTTACCCTCACCGCCCAAGACAATTTGCTTTTGCCAATGCCCCTGTGGATCCGCACTAGATATTTCATGAGCATGAAACGCCTCTCTTACCGCAGCATCAAATTCTTGGAGCTTAGTGATTTCACATAAAGCTTGGCCTATTGACTGATCCAGTGAAGTTTCAAAAATTCTAGCGGCACCTGCATTCGATAAAACCAATCGATAGTTGGCATCCAGCACACAAACACCAGCCGTTAGATTTGACAAAACACTCTCAGAAAAAGCTTTTGAATCTTCAAGAGAGTTTCTTGCGTCTAGAAGCTGCTTCGTCATGATATTGAACTGGCGAGTAAGCAGACCCAACTCATCCCCAGTATTAATTTCTGGTCGTGGCGACAAATCGCCTTCTGCCACGGCCTTCGTACCTTTTAACAACATGATGAGTGGGTAAGCTAATTGTCGGCCCAGCAATAAAGCTAAAGTCATCGCTATAAATAATGCTAAGAACAAAGTAATCGTTAGCGTGCCAATATACATTTTCCGCAGACCTGATCGACCCAATGCTTTTTCTTGATATTCAATATATGCCTCTTGAACTGCTAAAGCATTGTTACTTAAGCTTTCAGGCATATCTTTAACTAACAAAATAAAACGATCGTCTGACTGCGCTTTGAAGTTAAACCCTGTTGTGCTAACTGGACTACCCATATACACGGGTAGCAATAGTTTTATTTTGTATGTTGACTTGGCCTTATCGCGACTTGGCTCATCAATTTCTACAAAACTACCGAGCGACTTAGCCTGTTGAAGTTTTTCTGCGACAACCATTTCTTCAACGTATGACTTTAAGCTGAGACTTGCGCTGGATATTATTTTTCCATTAGCGCCAAATAAAGCCAACTCTTGCAAATCTAATTGCTGACGCTGCCTTGATAGTAAAAGTGTGATGCCGCCTTCCCCTGAATTTCTAGAATTGGCCTGAATAGAACTTGCTAGCTCCTTACCCTTGCTTAGCAAATCAGATTTTGAGATCTCAATAGTGGTTCGACCTAAGTTCAAACCAGCTTCTAATGCGCCTTCCACCTTAACGTCAAACCAAGACTCAATACTTCTTGAAACAAACTGAAGTGACACACCATACAAAATCGCACCAGGCAAAACGCCCACGAGCGCGAAGAACATGGCCAACTTGGCAATTAATCTAGCGCCGAAATATTTTTGCCGCCACTTAATTGCTATCGTAATAATCAAGACAACAATAACGACTAAAAAAATAAGTCCAACAATAACGTTTGCAGCAAACAGCCAAGCGAAGTATTCATCAAAGAACGAAGTGTTGGCAGATGCAACAGCCAGTAAAACTAATAGTATTAGTGCTAATAAAACTATGACGCCAACCAATAAAGGTTTTGCTAATAACTTCATCATGGGTTAACCCCATTAATTAAAGATTTAGGTTTAAATTCAAATCGCAGCCACTCGCTTTGTAAGTTCCAGGATTTTGAATTAATGGCGTTCACTTGAAATGGTTTTGCAAACTGATTAGTATCTAAGCGCATACGAACAGCCGCCTGATAGGTTTGATTTTGATCAATGCCGGCCAACTCAACCACAGTCCAGTCTTCAATTGTTTTAACTGCAGCAATTGCTTGCTTTAAGTTGGCTGCATTAAGCGTAAAGCTGCCGAGCGTAACGCGATATTGATTAGTCAGGGCTTGGTAGGAAATTTTGGAAATTCTCTGAACCTCAACTGTTTTAGCATCAAACCAATACCAACGATTTTTAGTCAGCTGAAACTCTGTAACAAAGTGAAGGGTTACCCCTTTATTTACCAATTGCTCTAATGCTGGGGTTAGCTCAAGAGAAACATCGGCATCTAGTACCCAAGCTTTTTCAACCGCCCGAAGATTAACCTTTTGAAATTTAATTTCATCTGCGTGCGCCACACTGACCCAAAAAGTCATTGAATAGACAATCGCTAGAATCCAGTTAAATATTGGACGCATACTTATTAGTTAACTAATCTTTCGCTTTCTCAAAGAGGGCGTAAAAGAAACCGTCGTGCTGTTTATTCGGCAACAACTGTCCAGGCGCCTCTAATCGTAACGCATTTGGCATGGCACTAAGCCACCATTTGGCCTGTAATTCACCTTCGTCAGGAAATACAGAGCAAGTGACATATAACAATTTCCCACCCGGCTTAAGAATGCTCCAGAGTGCGGTCAAAATCTTTCTTTGAGTTACTTGCAGATTTTTAATATCAACTTCTTGTCGTAAATACGGAATATCTGGGTGACGGCGAACAATTCCTGACGCGGAGCAAGGAACGTCAGCCAAAATAGCATCGTAGAGCTCACCTTTAAACCATGCGTTTGGATTGGCCGCATCTCCAATTAATACTTGTCCACCAGTTAATTTCAGACGAGAAAAATTTTCCTCAATGCGCTTCGCGCGCAATGGATCAATTTCTAAGGCATCTAAAGCAATGTCAAACTGCTCTAATAGTTGTGCAGATTTACCACCCGGTGCAGCACAAGCATCCAACACCCTCGCACCTTTTGCTGGATTCAAAATCTGGCCAGCTAGCTGAGCACCTGCATCCTGAACTGAACACGCGCCATCAAAAAATCCTGGGATTTGTCCCACGGGCACTGGGGTTGTCAACTCGAACCCCAAAGGAAGTGTGTATTTGCCGATGGATGCCAAATCTTGACACTCCAAACCTGCCTCTGAAAATTGAGCCATGTAGGCTTTTTTGGATTCAGCCCCAATAATTTGTTTTTGATTTAAGCGAAGCGTGAGCGGAGGTTTTGCTCTTGAAAAAGAAATAATGGCTTCGGCTTGCTCAGGGTAAGCGTACTTCAGTTTTCTTATCCACCAATCTGGATATGAAGGATTCTTTTCTTCAGAAATTTCTTGATAAATATTTTCATTTCGCAAAACTCGACGCAACACTGCGTTGATCAAACCTTTGGCATATCCCAGGGTTGGATCTAAATTGCTAGCATTAACAGCTTCATTCACAAGCGTGTGCATTGGATACATCGGCTCGCGATTTTTTTCAGGCACCAGAGATATGGCCGCCCACAACAGGTACAAAGTTAAGCCAGGTGGCGTTTTTTGAACGTATTCGTTTAATACAGCCTGCACCCAGTAACCGCGACGAAGCGCTTGGAAAGTAATGCTTTGAACAGCAGGTCGTAAATTAGGTGAGACTGTTTGGATCGCGGCCGTTAAAGAGGTGCCTTCTTGAACTTGCTCTAAAACTTTTGCCGTTGCAAGAAGGGCTTTTGATAGGCTTGCGCCTTGTTGTTTTATATCAGACAGGGTAAGTTCCAGTTCTTGCCATTTCCATCAAACGTGATACGCGCTCATCGGTTGGTGGGTGTGTTGAAAATAAACCAGAAATACCACCGCCAGATAATGGATTCATGATCATCATCTGTGCAGTTTCTGGGTGATGCTCTACTGCGTTAAATTGTTGTCCTGAAGCATATCGATGTATCTTATCAAGAGCACTTGCCAAAGCCTCTGGATCTCCGCAAATTTCAGCGCCACCACGATCGGCCTCGTACTCTCTTGCTCTTGAGATAGCCATCTGAATTAAGCTTGCCGCCAAAGGTGCAAGAATTGCTACCAAAATCGTAGCAATAGGATTGCTTGGGCGACCTTCTGAATCTCTTCCACCAAAGAACATGGCAAAGTTTGCAAGTGCTGATAATGCGCCAGCCATCGTGGCAGAGATTGTTGAAATCAAAATGTCGCGATGCTTAACGTGCGCTAACTCATGAGCCATCACACCTCGAATTTCTCTCTCAGAAAGTATGCGCAAAATTCCGGTTGTAGCAGCTACTGCTGCATGCTCTGGATTGCGACCGGTAGCAAATGCATTTGGCGCATCCTCTTCAATCAAATAAACCCTAGGCATTGGTAAACCAGCCTTTTTGGATAACTCTTGAATCATGCGATAAAAATGAGGGGCGGCAGTTTCATCAACCTCTCTTGCATTCATCATGCGTAAAACCATGCTATCTGAAAACCAATAGCTGAAAAAGTTCATGCCAAATGCTAGTAGCAAGGCCAACAACATGCCTTGCTCTCCACCCATCATGCCGCCGACAACAACAAATAGGGCGGTGATACCAGCCATTAATATTGCAGTCTTAAACCAGTTAAACATTTTTCATATCCTCAAGAAATACACTTCCGTAAATTCTAGATTTATCTAAATCATCTAGCATCATGCTAGCTTAATTGTTGACTCTGCAAAGGGGCTGTTATCCAAGGGCTTGGCCTGGCGCCCACAATAAACCTTGCGCAAGCTGGCCAGCTGAAATCTTTTTACCTCCGGGCTTTTGAAGCTCAGTTAATAACAAAGCTCCATCTCCAGTTGCAACAACAACACCTAGCTTATCAATCGAAATAATTTCTCCGGGAGGCTTGTTGTGAATATTATTTGTTAGTAGCTGAGACCCCCATGCTTTGATTAATAGCCCATCTTTATCAAAGCTTGCGCCAGGGTAAGGGTTAAACGCTCGAATCTTGCAATCCAATTGTTGAGCGCCAAGGGTCCAATCTAAACGCGCCTCGTCTTTTGTAATCTTGTGTGCGTAAGTGATGCCTACATCTTCTTGCGCAACGTGACTTAATAAAGCTGCTTTTTCAAACTCATTTAAGGTATCCACAATCATCGAGCCCCCTAGGCTTGCCAAACGATCATGTAAGCGGCCAGTTGTTTCATCAGCGGCTATCACCAACTCTTTCATAGCAATAACTGGTCCAGTGTCTAAACCTAAATCCATTTGCATAATCGATATGCCAGTCGCATGATCTCCTGCTTCTATGGCGCGATGAATTGGGGCTGCACCACGCCAACGAGGCAAGAGTGATGCATGAATATTTAAACATCCTGCTCGCCCCGGACGTTCCGCAATATCAAAAACAGCCTGAGGCAAAATTAAGCCGTATGCAGCAACTACCATCACATCAAAATCAACTTGCTCTAAAGCTTGCAAAGCAAGCTTAGCCTCATCAGCATATTTGCCATCTATCTTTAGAGAGCTTGGCTGAATAACAGGGATGCTTTGACTAATTGCTAATTCTTTAACAGGGCTTGCCTGTAAGTTCATTCCTCGGCCAGCTGGTCGATCAGGCTGTGTCATCACCATCACAACCTGGTGCCCGGCATCCAGGATGGCGGCTAAAGCTGTTTTCGCAAACTCTGGGGTTCCCGCAAAAACAACTCTCAACATTAGATAACGCCCGCTTTAGTTCTTTTCTTAAGCTTGCCTGCAATGCGCATACGCTTCAAAGATGAAAGGTATTCAACAAACACCTTTCCTTTTAGATGATCCATTTCATGCTGAATACAAACAGCCATTAAGCCATCTGCATGAATTTCAAATTCTTTACCGTCAATATCTAAAGCTTGAACTTTTACTTCTGCTGGGCGCAATACTTCATCATAAAAATCAGGCACAGATAAGCAACCCTCTTGCCAAACTTTTTTCTCTTCACTAGCCCAAACTAGTTTTGGATTAATAAAAACTTGAAGCTGATCTCTCTCGTCTGACAAATCAATCACAATGATTTGTTGATGGATGTTTACTTGAGTTGCAGCCAAGCCGATACCAGGTGCCTCGTACATCGTTTGAGCCATATCTTTAACGAGGGCACGAATTTTTTCGTTAACCTCGGGCACAGGTTTAGCCACCGTGTGCAAACGCGGATCTGGATAGTGAAGGATAGGTAGTACAGCCATTTCAGAAGTTTCTTACAAAAAGTTCAATAAATCCTGATTGTTATGGAGATCCAAGCTCTAGACAATCAATTAATGCCGCCTATTATCTCAATCAATCAATCAAACCCCTATTATCCAAGGAGATTGCTGGATTTGCCGGATGCTCCTAGGAAAATTTTCTGCATAGGAAACCTGGAGGCCCTGAAACTGCCCAGCCTTGCTATTGTCGGATCAAGAAAAGCTAGCACTCAGGGGCTACGACATGCCCACTCATTTTCTAAGGCCCTTGCCAATATGGGTTTATGTATTGTTTCAGGGCTAGCAGAAGGAATTGATGCTGCAGCTCATTGCGGTGCACTAGACTCAAACCTACAGCCAGGAACCATTGCCATCTGTGGAACCAGCCTAGATCGCTGCTATCCCCATAAAAATAGGGCTTTATTTCAAAAAATTGCAGAAAATGGCCTATTAATCTCAGAATATCCCATCGGCACCATCACTCAACCCTATCACTTTCCTCAGCGAAATCGGCTTATTGCCGCTCTGTCATTAGGTACGCTGGTCGTTGAAGCGGCCACCAAGTCTGGGTCTTTGATTTCCGCAAGGCTGGCTAATGACTTAGGAAGAGAAGTTTTTGCAATTCCCAACGCTATAGGGCGAGTATGCTCGGCTGGCTGCCATCAGTTGATTCGAGAGGGAGCCAAACTCTGCGAAAAACCCATGGATATTGCTGATGAGCTGCTATTTAGGCTATAAAAATGCCTAAATTTGAAAACCCACTATTAATAGTAAGAAATTAGAGTTTTTTTAATTTTTTCCTACTTTTTCATTTATCGGTTAATAATGAAAAAAGGAAATTCATTTAATTAGACCCTTTGGGAAAGCTGTATCGTGGCAAAAACTACTGCACAACCAGGCGCTTTTAAGAGCCTCATCATTGCTGAAAAACCATCTGTAGCGGCAGATATTGCTCGCGCATTGGGTGGTTTTACCAAGCATGAAGACTATTTCGAAAGCGACGATTTTGTCGTATCTTCAGCGGTTGGTCACCTATTAGAAATAGCTGCGCCAGATGCATATGAGGTCAAGCGCGGTAAGTGGTCTTTTGCTAACCTTCCTGTGATTCCCCCTCATTTTGACTTAAGACCTATTGCCAAAACTGAGGCAAGACTTAAGGTTTTACAAAAACTAATTAAACGCAAAGACATTAATCGCCTAATTAATGCATGCGACGCTGGACGTGAAGGTGAGTTAATTTTCAGACTTATCGCTCAACACACCAAAGCACCTCAAAAAGTAGAGCGTCTATGGTTACAGTCCATGACGCCTCAGGCTATTCGTGATGGCTTTACACATTTACGCAGTGACGAGGACATGCATAACCTTGCCAACGCGGCGAGATGCAGATCAGAGTCTGACTGGCTAGTCGGCATTAACGGTACGCGCGCCATGACAGCTTTTAATAGCAAGAGTGGCGGCTTCTTTTTAACAACTGTTGGTCGCGTTCAAACGCCAACCCTATCTATTGTTGTTGAGCGTGAAGAGCTGATCAGAAAATTTATCTCTCGAGATTACTGGGAAGTTAGCGCAGAATTTATTTGTGCGGCTGGCATTTATCAAGGCAAATGGTTTGATCCAAAGTTTAAAAAGGAATCAAAAGATGCTGCTGCCGATCCAGAGAAAAAGGAAAGCCGTCTCTGGAGCGAAGCTGCTGCAGCTAGTATTGTTGCCGCATGTCATGACAAAGCTGGCAAGGTGACGGAAGAATCCAAACCAAGCTCTCAGGCAGCGCCTCAACTTTTTGATTTAACTAGCCTGCAACGCGAGGCTAATGCGCGCTTTGGTTTTTCAGCTAAAAACACCTTGGGTCTTGCTCAGGCGCTTTATGAAAAACATAAAGTGCTTACTTACCCAAGAACTGACTCGCGCGCATTGCCTGAAGATTATTTGCCAACAGTGACGTCTACGCTTGAAATGCTGGCTGAAAGCTCTGACAACTACTATCCATTTGCATCTCAAATCTTGAATAACTCTTGGGTAAAACCAAATAAAAAGATTTTTGATAACAGCAAGATTTCTGATCACTTTGCGATTATTCCTACACTGCAGGCACCAAAAAATCTTTCTGAACCAGAACAAAAACTTTATGATTTAGTTGTCCGTCGCTTCATGGCTATATTTTTCCCTGCTGCCGAATTTAAAGTGACCACTCGTATCACCGAAGTCAGTGGCCACATGTTTAAAACAGACGGAAAAATTTTGACAAGTCCAGGTTGGTTAGCTGTTTATGGCAAATCAATTCAAGATGACAAAGAGCTTGTGGCTGTAGCTGCGAATGAAAAAGTTCAAACTGAGTCTATTAGCCCGGTTCCATTAAAAACAAAACCTCCAGCACGCTACACAGAAGCAACTTTGCTTTCAGCAATGGAGGGTGCTGGTAAATTGGTTGATGATGATGATATGCGCGAAGCCATGTCTGACAAAGGCCTTGGAACTCCTGCAACCCGGGCTGCCATTATTGAAGGTCTGCTTGCCGAGAAATATATGGTTCGCGAGGCTCGTGAAATTATTCCTACGGCTAAAGCTTTTCAATTAATGACTTTGTTACGGGGCTTGGGCGTTGAAGAATTAACCCAGCCTGCACTAACCGGCAATTGGGAACACAAGCTTGCGTTAATGGAAAAAGGTCAAATAGACCGGAATACATTTATGCAAGAAATTGCACAAATCACTCAACGAATTGTTAAACGTGCAAAAGAATATGACAGCGACACCATTCCTGGTGACTACGCAGATTTAAAAACACCCTGCCCACATTGTGGTGGTCTCGTTAAAGAAAACTACCGCAGATTTGCATGTGAGAAGTGTGGCTTCTCCATCAGCAAAATTCCTGGTGGAAGAGCATTTGAATACGATGAGGCTGAAGCCTTTATTGCCAATAAAGAAATTGGTCCGCTTCAAGGCTTTAGAAGCAAGATGGGGCGTCCATTTGCTGCCATCATCAAGTTGGTATCAATTCCAGAGGACGATAAGGACTACCCGAATGCTGGATACAAACTCGAATTTGACTTTGGAAATAGCCAAGAAGACAGCTTGGAAGAAGTCGACTTTACCGGTCAAACTTCTCTGGGTGCGTGTCCAAAATGCTCAGGCGCTGTTTATGAACACGGCATGAAGTATCTGTGCGAGCTTAGTGTTGGCCCCAATAAATCATGCGACTTTTCAACTGGCAAAGTGGTTCTTCAACAAGAAATCACAAGAGAGCAGGTCTCAAAATTGCTGAGCGAAGGCAAAACAGATTTATTAACCAACTTTAAATCAAGTAGAACTGGGCGAGGCTTTAAGGCCTACTTGGCCCGTCAAGCTGATGGAAAGATTGGTTTTGAATTTGAGGCGCCCGCTAAAAAGCGTGCCGCCAGCAAAGCTCCTGCCAAATCAGCAGTCAAACCTGCCGCAGCCAAACGCGCTCCAGCAAAAAAGCGCGTATCAAAAAAAGCTGAATGATGGAGCTCCTCAGCCAGGTGTTCTGTGAACATCTGGCTGGCCAATGCTGACCACATCACACCTCTTGAGCCTAATGAGGTCAAAATATATAAACCAGGTTGATTCAAAACGGGCCCCATGATTGGCAATCTGTCACTTGCTACGCATCTGATGCCAACAAACGCTCCAATAGGTTTTAGCTCTGCATCTACAAGTTCGTGATTTAACATCTCCTTGATCAAAGCTCGGTTTTCATCATGGCTATCAGGCCAAACACTTAAGTCGTCGACCTCTTCATCATAAGTTGAACCAACAACCCACTCATATTGATCATCAGCCATCTTTTGCGGGGGCAAACAATATGCTTTTCCTGAAAGAGCCACCTTTGGTTTAGCCTCACCCCAGGAGCTATCTTTACTAAATGTAAATCTTGATAGCTGTCCTCGAACCGGCTTAAGAGGCAATTCAATACCAGCTGTTTTAGCTAAGTTTTTTACGCCCAATCCACCAGCCAAAAATAAGCGCTTTGAAGTGGCAATGTGCTGGTTAGCACTTCCGTAAATTTGCCAACCATCTTTACTTTGGTGAATCGACTTAACTTCTGTTGCCCAACTTTTCTGCTCTGGTAACAGCTCTTCAAACACATCTTGACATGCCTGCTGCAAATTAACCCAACCACCTTCAGGGAAAAAAGTTCCCCCTGCCGCAATGCCAATTTTCTCTTTAGCCTCACTAGCAGTAAGCGGATTAGCCATTTCAGAATTGAATCCCTGCGCAAGCAAGCGCTCACTCATAATATTTTTATCAAAGCCGTCCTGATTTCTCGGCAAATGAAATACCCCTGAGCCACACCAATTGGCGGCCCAAACGGCCTTGGCTTCATTAAAGGCTATGAAGGTTAATCTTTGTAACCTTGATGCGCCTCGACCGATATAAGGATGGCATAGAGCCTCTCCGTGTGCGCTTGTTTGAGTTGCAGGCCCAAGAGCCTTGTCAATCACCAAAAAATTGCTAATTTGGTTATTTTTCAAAGACTTAACTATTGCCGAACCCGCAATGCCCGCACCAATGACAACTGCATCATAGGAATTTTTAGAGCTTGGCATGTGTCAATGAGCCTTTATAATGTTGGATTGTCTTATTTTGAACCGAATTCATGCAATTAATGTGGGTTTCTGGTCCTACGGGCCGCGTCAGAAAAATATCTATTACTTTGAGAACCGTCTCAATTGCGATTGGTATTTTTGCAGCCTTCTTAATTGCAGTCGGTGGTATTTTGCACTTTGTTGGTTTGCGAATCGCAATTGAGGCACGCCCAGAAATTGCACGCGCCATGGGCGGCGTGTTAACTCAAGCAGAACAAGACAAAATTGAAGACTCCTACAAGGAAAGACTTCAGCTTATTCAAGAAAAACTTCAGTCCACCACTGATGAAATTGTTCAAATCCAAAAGCTCAAAGATCGCTTTATGGAAATGGCCACACCAAGCGCTGTTAAATCTCAAATCCCTGGCGGTAACGCGAAGGGTGGACCTTTAAAACTTGTGAGCCTGAAAAAAAATAATGATGCTGATTTGATCTCTGCATTAGATGAATCATTGCAAGACGTTTCTAGCTTCAAGAAAAGCGTTGAAGAAATTAACGCTCTTTGGGCTAAGCAATTGGCCTGGTTAAACACTTTGCCAACTGGTACGCCTGTTAAGGGTGCTTATAACTTAAGCAGTGGTTACGGTCTAAGAATTGACCCTTTCACGCAAGCCATGGCTAAACATGAAGGTCTGGACTTTGCTGCGCCGGTTGGCACGCCAATCATTGCCTCAGCAAATGGTGTTGTCAGTCGTGCTGGCTGGGACTCTCAATATGGCAACGTGGTTGAGATTAACCACGCTGAAGGATTTAAAACACGTTATGCCCATGCCAGCCAATTACTGGTAAGAACCGGGCAGACAGTCAAAAAGGGTGACTTGATTGCCAAGGTGGGTAACACAGGCAGATCATCAGGCCCGCACCTGCATTACGAAGTTATTCGTGCAGGCGCTCATATTAATCCTGCAAATATGATGCCAAGATCTCACTAATTATTTTTTGAAATCTTAGAGACAAACAAAAAGCCCCTTAATTTCTTAAGGGGCTTTTTTTTCCTACGGAGCTATTAAGCTTATCCAGCCAAGCGAGCCTCTAAGGCCTTCTTAGTTTCAACAAGCTCTTTTGGCAAGTGATATGAAAGTTGCTCAAATAATTGATCATGCAACTTCATTTCATCATTCCAAGCAGCCTTATCAATAGACGTTACTTTGTCAAATTGCTCTGTACTGAAATTCAAGCCAGTCCAGTTAAGATCTGAATGGGTTGGTGTTGTACCAAAAATATTTTCTTGGCCTTGAGCCTTACCTTCAATACGCTCTAACATCCAGGCTAAAACACGCATATTTTCGCCGTAGCCAGGCCAAACAAACTTACCAGCCTCATCTTTGCGGAACCAGTTAACACAGTAAATGCTTGGCAACTTAGCGCCTTCAGCAGATAGCTTCTTGCCCATATCCAACCAGTGTTGGAAATAGTCACTCATGTTGTAACCAGCAAATGGCAACATTGCAAATGGATCACGACGAACAACGCCTTGCTGACCAGCAGCAGCAGCCGTTGTTTCTGAGCCCATTGTTGCAGCCATATACACGCCCTCAACCCAGTTACGCGCTTCCGTAACAAGCGGAACAGTTGTTGAACGACGACCACCGAAAATAAATGCATCGATAGCAACGCCATCTGGATTGTTCCACTCAGCATCGATCACCGGATTATTGGTTGCCGCTACAGTAAAGCGAGCATTAGGGTGGGATGCTTTGCGACCATTTGCGCCATCTGCAGGAGTCCAGTCCTTGCCTTGCCAATCAATTAAATGATCAGGGGCTTTATCTGTCATACCTTCCCACCAAACAGCACCATCATCAGTTAATGCAACGTTGGTGAAGATAACGTTTTCATTCAATGAGGCCATGCAGTTCGCATTGGTTAATGTGTTTGTGCCTGGGGCAACGCCGAAATAGCCAGCTTCTGGGTTAATCGCGAATAAACGCGTTTGGCCAGATGCATCTTTACGTGGCTTGATCCAAGCAATATCGTCACCAATTGTTGTTACTTTCCAACCCTGGAAACCTTGCGGTGGAATCAACATAGCAAAATTTGTTTTGCCGCAAGCTGACGGGAAAGCCGCCGCTACGTGATACTTTTTACCTTCTGGTGAAGTTACACCCAAGATCAACATGTGCTCAGCTAACCAGCCTTGATCACGGCCCATGGTTGATGCAATACGAAGAGCAAAACACTTCTTACCTAATAAAGCATTGCCACCGTAACCTGAACCGTATGACCAAATTTCACGAGTCTCTGGATAGTGCACGATGTACTTAGTTGTATTGCAAGGCCACGCAACATCTTTTTCGCCTGCTTCTAATGGCTTGCCAACTGTATGAACGCAAGGCACAAATGGACCATCAGTACCCAATACATCAAATACGCCTTTGCCCATGCGCGTCATAACACGCATATTGATAGCAACGTATGGGCTGTCTGAAAGCTCAACACCAATGTGAGCAATTGGGGATCCTAATGGGCCCATTGAGAATGGAACCACATACAAAGTTCTACCCTTCATACAACCAGTAAATAATGGCTGAAGAGTAGTTCTCATTTCAGCTGGGTCCATCCAGTTATTTGTTGGACCAGCATCTTCTTTTTTAGCAGAACAAATGTAAGTACGATCTTCTACGCGAGCAACGTCGCTTGGATCAGAGCACGCTAAGTATGAATTTTTTCTTTTAGCTGGATTTAGCTTTTTTAACGTTCCGGCTTCAACCATATTGGCGCAAAGGCGGTCGTACTCTTCCTGGGAGCCATCACACCAATAAACGCTATCTGGCTGTGTAAGGGCAGCTATTTCGGCTACCCAATCAATTAGTTTCTGATGTTTAACATAAGATGGCACGTTTAAGGTGGCCACGCCCTTCATCGTAGGTTGATTCATGGTTAGTTTAGTGTGATTGGAATACCGTAAGGATACCACTTGGCACCGCTTTTAGCCTTACAAACAGGCATCCTGCCCGGAAACCCGCATGCCGCCGTTAACTTGAAAAAATCCTGTTAAAAATGGCATTTTTTGCATCTTCTCGCCCTTGTTGGTAGGCAACTGGCATTAGGGCCTGATGAGAATAGTCCCAACTTGAGATTTTAATGGGGCTCCTTGGTTGAACATAGCTCAATCGCAACCCAGGAAGCTCTCGAACAAAGTAATCGGGATATGGATAACGTCGTGTCAGCAATACCAATACTTCTTGAGGCTTTTCACCGGGCGGCGATGGCAACAAACCATCAATTGGCACGTTATCAACAAGCCCACCATCTAAAACTGTTAATCCGTTTCGACGCATGACGGGAGTAAAGGGCGGGGTACAAGATGATTGAAGGATTAACTCCACCAACTCCCCCAAATCTTGACAGGCCTGAGCGGGAACAAAGATGCGTTGAAATCCTAGTTTTTTTCCTAAAACAGGGTGCAAACTCTTCTTAAAATATTTTTCCAAGTTATAGATGGCTAACCCCAAAGCTACAGCTGATTTAGGGCCAAGCCATGGGGGTATTTGAGCAAGGCCCACCATAATTTCTGGAGCCGTTTTTAGACGTGCAAAACCCTCTCCCAACATATTGGTGAGTGCGGCTCGATATAAGCGATGATGAGGAAAGACTGGCTCAGAACTAAATAGGTTTCCCCAGTTAGCATTTTGATGAACATCTGCCAAAGCCTTAGCGTAGTAATCAAGCCCCCACTGTGCACCTTCTTGGCCCGGTCGGGCATATAAAAGACATGCGGTTGCCGCGCCCGCGCTAATGGCGACTATTCTTTTAGGTTGTTGAGGAACGTGTTCATTTAAAACGTGCCAGTAACCTGCCTGCCACCAACAACGATTTCCGCCGCCAGCCAAAACAACTTGATCAAATTGCATGGGGGTTATTTGCCGATACAGAAGGTGCTGAAAATTTTGCCAAGTAAATCGTCTGGCAAAAACTGTCCTGTTATCTTGGATAGCGCCTCTTGCGCAAGACGCATTTCTTCGGCTGCGAGCTCCACTGAATAGGACTGTTCTTTTAATAACTGTAAAGATGCCTGGATGTGTGTCTCAGCTTCAAATAAAGCTTCTATATGTCGCTTTCTTGCCAAGATGCCACCCTCTGATTCGGGTTGCCAACCAGCAACCGCAAGCAGCTCTTGTTTTAATAGATCTAACCCTTGCCCGGTTTTTGCGGATACATAAAAATGAGTAGCATCTGGGGTTTGAGCCATGGAACATTGATCAATTTTGTTCCAAATAATTCTAATAGGCACCTTCTTAGCCGCCACCTGTTGAATCTTCTCAATCAGCATTTGGTCAGTATCTGAAATAGTCGATCCATGACTTGCATCCATGAGGTGCAATACCAAGTCTGCCTGCTCAACAGATTTCCAAGTTCTTTCAATGCCAATTTGCTCAACACTATCGACTGTCTCACGTAGCCCAGCCGTGTCAATAATATGCAAAGGGATACCATCGATTTGAATTGTTTCTTTCAGGCGATCGCGAGTTGTTCCTGCCACGTCAGTCACGATGGCCACCTCTTCGCCAGCCAACGCATTCATCAATGAGCTTTTGCCAACGTTAGGCTGACCGACTAAAACAATTGTTAGACCATCTCGAATGATGGATCCCTGTTGGGCCGATTTTTTTACTTCCTGGATGTTCAATAAGATTTTTTCAAGTCGACGGAACACGTCATGCTGCTCGATAAAGTCGATTTCTTCTTCAGGAAAATCTAAAGTGGCCTCTGTCAAAGCGCGTAACTCTATAAGCGCTTGCAAAAATACATCGATCTTTTTAGAAAAATCACCCTTTAAGGATTTTGCTGCACTTTTTGCGGCAAGAGCACTGCTCGCATCAATAAGATCTGCAATTGCTTCTGCTTGCGCTAGGTCGATTTTTCCATTTAAAAACGCTCTCTCAGTGAACTCTCCCGGCTGAGCTAAACGCAATTGAAATTGCTGGCCTAATTTCAAACAGTGATCCATTAACAAGCTTAAGCCCGCGGAGCTACCGTGACATTGCAATTCAAGAACATCTTCGCCAGTATAAGAATGAGGTCCGGGAAACAAAATGGCCAAGCCCTCATCAATCAATTCACCATTGCTGTCTTCGAACTTTATTAAAGTTGCATAACGCGGCGCCAAATCCAAATGACAAAGGGCCTTACTTATTTGTAAGACCCCTTTGCCGGATAAACGAATAATGCCAACACTGGCGCGACCCTTCGCGGTTGCTAAAGCAATAATAGGGTCACGTTGCGCGGTCATACTTATGCTGGTTTTTTACTGCCGCCGTAAATTTTATTAATTTGCCATTGCTGTGCTATAGATAAAACGTTATTCACAACCCAGTAAAGCACCAAACCTGAAGGGAAGAAGAAGAACATGAATGAGAATGCGATTGGCATCAACATCATTAACTTCGCTTGAATTGGGTCCGGTGGCGTTGGGTTTAATTTAGTTTGAATAAACATCGACACGGCCATCAAAATTGGCAGCAAACCAATTGGCGCACCAAGCCAAACACCAAACAATGTGTCTGGTTTTGATAAGTCTTCAATCCAACCCACCCAAGGTGCTGCGCGCATCTCTACAGACGCCAACAATACCCAATACAAAGCAATGAAAACTGGAATCTGAATCAGAACAGGAAAGCAACCGCCCAATGGGTTGATCTTTTCTTTGCGATACATTTCCATCATCGCTTGATTCAATTTTTGTGGCTCGCCTTTGTAGCGCTCTTTCATTTCTAAAAGTCTTGGCTGCACTTCTTTCATTCTGGCCATTGATTTATAGCTTGCGGCTGACAATGGGAAGAACACCAACTTGATTAAAACGGTTAATAAAATAATCGCCCAACCCCAGTTATTTACAACGCCATGAATTTTCTCTAACAGCCAGAAAATTGGTTTTGCCAAAATAGTTAACCAGCCATAGTCTTTAACCAACTCAAGACCCGGGGCGATATTTTCTAAAACCTTTTCTTCTTGAGGACCAACAAATAATTTAAGCGCCTCTGTTTTTTCTTGGCCAACGCCTAAGGCGTCTAGTTTTGATTTAACCCCTACGCGGTACTGATTCTTTTCTAACATTTCAACATATAGATCTTTTTGATATGTTGTTGAAGGAATCCACGCAGAAGTAAAGTAGTGCTGAATCATTGCAACCCAAGCTGCCTGGCCAGGAACCTGTGTTCCAGGAATCTTAGCTTTACCTTTTTCAATATCGGTAAATTCAACTTTATTAAATTTATCAGCCTCTGTATAAACGGCCGGGCCGGTAAAGGTGCTGTAAAAAGAACTTTCTTCAACTTTTCCGTTGAATGAAGGTCTGCCGCCATCGCGAACGATTTCTGCGTATAAGGTTGCCTCTAAGTTTTGTGCACTGATGTTTTTAATCACGTGCTTTGCATCAACAACATAAGAGTCTTTATTGAGAGTGTATGTTTTTTCTAAGCGAACGCCATTTTTTTCGGCTGTTAAAACAATCGAATTAGTTGCGCTATTTTTAGCGGCAGTAAATACTTGAGTATGGTTTGGTAATTCAAGACCTGACGCCGCTACCAATCCAGTTCTGGCAAAGTACTGACGTTCTTTGCTGCGATCAAATAACAAGACGGGCGATTTATCTTCTTCCAAATGCTTTAGAAGACGCGCCTTAACAACTGCGCCACCAAGCGTATCAATCTCTAACTCTAAAACATCATTCTTTAGAGTGATGATCTCACCTGTTTTCTGAGTTGCCATGACGGTTGGTGCGGCGTTAGTTGCGCCAACTGGTTTTGGTAAATCTTTATTACCTGCGGCTGGTGCAATTACTGCGGCTTCTTTAGCTGGGCTCGGAGAAAACAAAGATGGCTGGCCACTATGCTTTTGCCAACTATCAAATAGCAAGATTGCTGAAATAGTAAAGATTGCCCAAAGTAGCGTTTTTCTAATGTCCATTGCTTGTTTTCTATATTAATTAGAGTAAGGGTGAATTGTAGTGTGAGAAGCTATTTCTTAGCCTTCTTTTCGGGAACGGGATCTACCCCTCCCTTTGCCCACGGATGACACCTAAATAGTCGCCATAATGAGAGGAAGCCCCCTCTCATTGCTCCGTGTTGTTTCAAGGCTTCTAAGGCATAGCATGAGCAAGTTGGATAAAAACGGCATTGCGCCCCCCAGTAAGGGCTTAAGGTAATCTGATAAAGCCTCACCAAGCCTTGAAGCAATTTTGAAATCATTTGCCTTGCGCCAAACTTTGCAACTCTGAACGAATTTCTTTTCGCTCTGAATCCCTTAGTCTGTTTTTAGTCTTGTCGCCAATTTTCTTTCTTAGACGCAAAACAACCAATTGTTGATTGGTTAAAACGGGTGAGCTTCTATAAATTTCACGCATTAGACGCTTAATTCTGTTTCTATCAACGGCTCTTTTTGCCAATTTTTTAGGTACAGTTAAAGCGAAACCAACGCCCTCTTCACCAAGAAGATGTGCGGCTATATATTTTGTTGTTTTGGGTCTTTGAGCTAATACTTTTCGTATTACTCCAGGATCAGAAAGACGTGTAGAGCGAGGCAATGACATGCTCGCTCTACAGTTTTCTTGATCTAGCTGTTGCTTAAACAGCGAGGCGTTTACGTCCTTTGGCACGGCGCGCATTCAATACATGGCGTCCACCTTTAGTTTTCATGCGAACACGAAAACCATGGGTACGTTTACGACGGGTTACTGACGGTTGATATGTACGTTTCATAATTATTTCCTAGCTAACCTTAGATTCTCTCTTTTTTAACAGGGGTCGTCAATAGATATTTACAGAATATATTTTTATTCACAATACTATCTTGTTGTTTTTTATAAATTTTCTCACTTATCAACAAGTTATCCACAGCTTATCCACCGACTTATCCTTTGTGGATAACTTTTAAGAGGAACTACAATCAATTTGTGAATATGAATACTTTGATAAATTCCGTTTTAACGACAAATAACAACCTTGAGGCATTTTGGGAGTTTGTAACAAGTTCCTTCTCTAAGGAGCTTTCTCC
>JACCDK011497116.1_pt1 | contig 22364 bp, 25 predicted proteins | sample 7445871 | NCBI WGS metagenome assembly JACCDK01 (sample SAMN15323436, study PRJNA562643) | freshwater metagenome | isolation source: river surface water | place: USA:Blue River Watershed | collected 2017-08-15
CTCAGAGCTTTTTCATCTGATCATATCTACGCCAATACTGAAACGGGTCTTCGTTGACCTCTAGGTCAATTTCCATCACCCGCGTTTGAATTCGCTCTTGAACTTCGGCAACAGCCATGTTGTAGATCACAGGTCCTATTTCATCCACAAAAAAACCAAGCAATGCACCTGCAGCAATATTGCCAATCTTCTCGTCAAAGTTCTCTTGGAAATAACGCTCAATAGAAGAGATGGCTTGCTGCCTGACTTCCTTAGAAAGTTCAATGGTCATGTTTTTGTCTCAAAGGAGTTAAGTATGTATTTGTTGCCACAGAATACAACCATCCACCATGCCCATCTTAGCTTGCCATGAACGTGCCAACGATAGCTGAGTTTTAAACTTCGGCAAAAAACAAACTATTATTACTCTGTGCCAGCTTCAGTGAGATTCAATGGATGACCAAATACCTGATTTCATTTCCCAGTTCAGCCATGGACCACATTCCAGCCGAAGAATTCCCGGCAGTAGCTGATGCTGCCCATGCTGTGGTTCGTGAAGCCAAGCGGGCTGGTGTTTGGGTGTTTGGCGGCGGCATCAATGAACAAGTCCCAGCTTTGCTGGTGGCGGGCGATGGCAGTACTTCCCAAGAAACATACCCTCAAACCCAAGTATTTGACGGCGGTTTTTCAGTATTGGAAGTTTCTACCAAGGAAGAAGCCATTGAATGGGCAAGAAAAATTGCGGTTTCTTGCCGTTGCAAGCAAGAATTGAGAGAGTTTCAATTTGATCCAGAATCTTGAAATCGTATGAGCAAGAAACTTACAACGTGCCTTTGGTTTAATGGGCAGGCGAGAGAAGCCGCAAATTTTTACACCCGTATATTTCCAGAAAGCGCGGTGGCTGACAATTGGACGGCACCTACAGATACACCTGGCAATAAGCAGGGTGAAGAAGTCGTTGTTAACTTCACCATTTTCGGTCAGCCATTCATTGGTTTAAATGGTGGTCCTCAATTTCCACACAGTGAAGCCATTTCGTTTCAAATACCTTGTGCCGATCAAGATGAAATTGACAAGTATTGGTCAATCCTGACTGCTGATGGCGGGCAAGAAAGTCAATGCGGATGGCTAAAGGATAAGTTTGGAATTTCTTGGCAGGTTATTTCGCCTGAAATGAATCTCTACCTAGGTGGGGCAGATCCTAAGGGCGCACAAAGGGCTACGAAGGCAATGCTCTCAATGAGAAAGATTGACCTTGCCGCAATGAGGCAGGCCTACAACGCAGGATAGTAGGCGGTATTGACACTTCTTTGTTCATTGCGCAAACCAATTGCGTGGACAGATAATCGTTAAATCCAAATGGCGACTCACCAAAAAAAATCCAACGTCATCGCAATCAATCGCATTTATGACGCACCACTTACCTTTCATCAAACAGTAAATGGCCAAGAAAACTCAATCACCGCTGCAAGGGTTATGCGTTTTTGCAAAAAATGTGGAGCAAGTTTCATTGTTTTATCAGCAAGCTTTGAAACTGAAAGTTCAAGCTTCGGATAAAACGCATGATCTCTTGGTAGGGCAAAACCACGAAGTTGTGGTTCATGCCATTTCAAAAGCATATGCAGAAAGTATCAACATTGAATCGCCACCAATACGACGAGATGATGTTGCATTGAAGCCCACATTTGTCGTGGACGATCTAGAGGTTGTTCGAACCGCAGCCAAAGTCAATGGCGGCTATCTCAAACCCCTAAAGCAAGCTTGGCGTTTTCGTGGCTATATTGTTTTAGATGGCTGTGACCCAGAAGGTAATGTGATTCAGTTTAAGCAGGTGGATCCTGATCCGCAATAAATTTGGTGTCAATCAGCATGGAAAAAGTTAAATGTCTATTTTCAAATCATTGAATTCGGTTATCAACGTCGTCGCTTGAAATGATCGTGGTTTTATGGAAATCCGCTAAAAATTCAATAAGAAATATAATGACCTGGTGAACACAAACCCCCCATTAGTCGCTGAACCCAGATTTAATTGGTGGCTCCTTTATTTCGGCACATCCTTTTATATTGCTGTTGAATTTGGCTTCAACTACCAACTTCTAGACCTCACCATTGATCTTGCCTCTGAAGATATTCTGTTGGGATTGGAATTTTGGGGCAGGGTGATCTCGGGCGTTGGTTTAAGTCTTGTCTTGTATCGTTTCAGTACTCGATTCAAGATTATCGATGGCTTGCGCTATTTTTTATGTTTAGTCCTTGGCATTGCATTAATGTGGAATTTGCAAAAAATGCTGACAGACTACTTGGTTGATCAGGCCACTGTAGAAGACAAAAAGATCTCTTTGCTACTTTCATTATTGAGTGCTAAGGCTGCTAACGGTTCTCTGTCAACCTTAAATGGAAATCTGATTGTGAGTGCGCCACTTTCCGAGAAAGACCGCAAAATTACGGCTTCCTTGTTTCCGGCTATAGCCCTTTATGCACCCAATCGGAATGAACAAATTGCGGCGTGGACTGGTCAAACCCCACAGCAAATTCAATTACTTTTGGAGATGAATTACACAGAGGCACAACTTTCCAATGCTTACCGTAATTTGTTTATTCCTCCTTTGACCCTAGGAATCTCTATTTTTTTTGCATTGCTCAATTTGGCGCAGTGGGTCGTAATGACGATTGGTATCTTTCAAAAGAGCAGTAGGACTTCTAGTTGGATAAATCGCTTGGCTACTGCAATAACATTCATTGCACTTTTAATGTTTAGTCTATTGGCAGAAAGCTCTTTGGCAAACTCTCGCACCTATCAAGAGGAACTTAAAAAACCACTTTATGAAAATGATTATTTCTTGGGTATTCTGACTACTCTTTCAGCCCACGCTGTACCCAATTGGTATGTCTTATCAAAGGCTTGCAATCAGTATGTCTTAGGCGGTGTGAAATTAAAGCGACCTTATTAAAGTTAAGCTGCTTCTATTGTTAAAGGGTACGTTGTGATCATTGTCACGACTGAACTGTTGGCAGGCCTCCAAGATTGTTTGAACCCATGAATAAACTTTGGCTTTTGCAGCCAAGTGTGACAAACTGCAACTTTATTCAGATGGGTACGCAATGAAAAGATTAATGGTTGCTTTCGCGCTAACCCTGCTAATGGGCTGCGCAACAAAAATAGACGGACCCATAGCAAATGCCCGACTAAGTCCAACCAAAGGCAACATTACAGCAGGCGAAGTAACTTTTAAAACCATTGGGGCAAAGGTTTTAGTCACGGCTAACATCCGCGGGCTCAAGCCAAATGCAGAGCATGGTTTCCACATCCATGAAAAAGGGGACTGTTCAAGCGGCGACGGCATGAGCACCGGTGGCCACTTCAATCCCGACGGAAAGCCCCATGGTGCACACGGCGCTGATGCGCATCATGTTGGTGATTTGCCATCTTTGATTTCAGATGCGAATGGAAACGCAAAACTGTCTTTTGAAACCTCAGCCATCACTGTTGGCGGTGGCGCTACAGATATCATTGGTAAAGGTTTGATAGTTCATAGAGATCCCGATGACTATAAAACTCAGCCCACTGGCAATGCGGGTCCACGCTTGGCTTGTGCAGTGATTGTTCAATCATTGCCTGGCTCAATGAACTATAAATATTGAGCTTAATCTCAACCTTTCAACCTCACTCGCTCTTCACAAAATCATGTCATGAATTCAAACACATCCCCCGAAGTCGGTCGCGATACGCAGGGGGTGTCACAGAAATTCAGCACGATGAAGCCGTCATCAAAGCAGGGGCGTTGCAAAACGCCATATTTAACAGCGCCAACTTTTCAAGCATTGCAACCGATGCCAAGGGTGTCATCCAGATTTTCAACGTAGGCGCAGAGCGTATGTTGGGCTATTTGGCAGATGAGGTGATGAACACCATTACACCCGCCGAAATCTCAGACCCCCAAGAGCTGATTGCCAGGGCAAAAGCTTTGAGTGCAGAGTTTGACATGCCAATTACGCCAGGCTTTGAGGCACTTGTTTTTAAAGCTTCAAGGGGTATTGAAGACATTTACGAATTAACCTATATCCGTAAAGACGGCAGTCGCTTTCCTGCAGTAGTCTCTGTTACTGCACTTCGCGACATTGACAAGGTCATTATTGGATATTTGTTAATTGGCACCGACAACACTGCCCGCAAGCAGGTTGAAGCTGAGCAAATGAAGCTCGATCAACGCTTGCGGGACCAACAGTTTTACACCCGATCCCTGATTGAATCCAACGTTGATGCGTTGATGACAACCGATCCTGCGGGCATCATCACCGATGTCAATAAGCAAATGGAGGCCCTGACAGGCTGTACGCGCGATGAGCTAATTGGTGCGCCCTTCAAAAGTTATTTCACCGATCCGGCGCGGGCTGAAGCGGGTATCAAATTGGTTTTGAGTAACAAAAAAAGTCACCGATTACGAACTCACAGCTTGCGCCCGCGACGGCAAGAAAACGGAGGTTTCATACAACGCCACCACTTTTTATGATCGTGATCGTACTTTACAAGGCGTTTTTGCAGCAGCGCGTGATGTCACCGAACGCAAGCGCTTTGAGCAAGCTCTGCAAGAAACCAATGTGGAATTGGAAAGTGCCAAGTCTGCTGCAGAAAAGGCCAATTTAGCCAAGTCTGATTTCTTATCGGGCATGAGCCATGAGTTGCGGTCGCCGCTCAATGCTATTTTGGGATTTGCTCAATTAATGGCCACAGCTTCTCCGCCGCCTTCAGATCTTCAAAAAGAAAGCATTACCCAGATTCTTCAGGCGGGGTGGCATCTTTTAAAGCTGATCAACGAAATTCTTGACCTTTCTGTAGTCGAGTCTGGCAAAGTCTCTTTGTCGCTAGAGCCAGTGGCTGTGTCTGAAGTGCTTTCAGAATGTCAAGCCATGATGGAAGCGCAAGCTCAGCAGCGCGGCATTCTCATGACATTTCCGAAGTTTGAGGACCATACCTTTGTCTGGGCTGATCAGACTAGGCTCAAACAAGTCGTGATCAATTTACTGTCGAACGCGATCAAATACAACCAGGCCAAAGGTCAAGTCACAGTAGATTACACCGTTGTGTCATCTGATCGCATTCGCATCAGTTTTCAAGACACTGGCGCTGGTTTAACGCCTGAAAAAATGGCACAACTGTTTCAGCCCTTCAATCGATTGGGTCAAGAAGCTGGCAGCGTGGCTGGCACAGGCATTGGCTTGGTGGTTACCAAACAGTTGGTCGAACTCATGGGCGGTGTGATGGGTGTCAACAGCACGGTCGACAAAGGCAGCGTCTTTTGGGTTGAATTGCGAAGCACTCCAGCACCAGAGCTGAAGGTCATGGCGCCCAAAAAAGCAGCGCCTTCGATAGTGCCGCGTCCGCTTGATGCACCCCAAAAAATTCTTTTGTACATTGAAGACAACCCTGCCAACATGAAGTTGGTAGAGCGCTTAATTGATCGTCGGACAGATATCAAACTGCTCAAAGCAGTAGATGGCCTGCAAGGCATTGCGCTGGCAAGGGCGTCTTTGCCAGACGTGATATTGATGGACATTAATTTACCTGGAATTAGTGGAATTGAAGCCTTGAAGGCATTGCAAGACGACCATGCCACAGCACATATTCCTGTTGTTGCCATCAGTGCCAATGCCATGTCTAGGGACATTGAAGTAGGTCGACAATTGGGCTTCTTTCGATATTTGACCAAGCCCATCGTGGTGGAAGAATTCATGACCACCCTAGACTTGGCACTCGAGTGGTCTCAAAAAAATACCACTGCTTTCACTGACGCCACCTCGTCAGAAAAACCGTAAGTTTTTACTTTTGCACGCCCTTGTATCGGTGTTTGCCTCAACCATTTTCAACGGACCAGCGTGTGATTCCTCTCTCTACCCTTCTCAAGGCCAAACTGCTGATCGTGGACGATCAAGTTGCCAACGTGCTACTGCTAGAACGTTTGCTAGCCAGTGCTGGCTATACCGATGTCACTTCTACTCAAAATCCGACCGAGGTGATGGCACTGCATCGTCACAACAAATTTGATCTGATACTTTTAGATCTGAACATGCCAGAGATGGATGGTTTTGAAGTCATAGCATGTCTCAAAGGCATTGAGCCAGAGGAACTTCCTCCTGTCCTTGTCATTACTGCACAACCGAATGAAAAATTGCGAGCATTGAGGGCCGGCGCATTAAATTTTGTCAGTAAACCTTTTGACATTGCCGAGGTGTTGGCCAGGGTACAAAACCTGTTACAAGTGCGCTTATTGCACTTAGAAACATAAAAACTTTATAAGGAGGTGCTGGTTGAGCAAGACCTGTCCGAAATGTTGCTGCAATTTGAGTAGCCCACATCCACTGAACATTCGAATTGGCATCAGTTCGGGGCCAGTGGTGGCAGGCGTCATTGGCAAAAGTAAATTTCTATACGATGTTTGGGGCGATGTCGTCAATACCGCCAGTCGGATGGAGTCTCATGGCGATGCAGGGCGAATACAGATCAGTGAGGCAGCAAGGCTGGCTTTGACTCAATCTTTTTCACTAGAGCCTCGAGGCCTGATCGAGGTTAAGGGTAAGGGCAAAATGAACACATGGTTCTTGAACAGCGAAAAGGGCAACGGTTAACTTCGATTACTTTCTTGATGATCTCTTTTAACTTGGTAGCGCTTATGTCATGACTTCAGGCAATGTTGAAACCAAAGTGTTTGATCTCGAATCTTAAAGTTGCCGATTCATAAACACACTATGGGGGTCTAGTTGGTAGTCACTAAACGGCCCGCAGATTTCAAACCCATTTTTCAAATAGAGCGCTCTGGCAGCTGCAAAATCATTCGATGACCCAGTTTCTAAGCTCAAGCACTTCATTCCTCTAGCTGTAGCTTCTTTGATGATGTGCGACAACACAGCTTGACCTACCCCTTGCCTCAAGAACTTGTCTCTGGTTCGCATTGTTTTGATTTCGCCATGCAGGTGGTCAAGCATTTGGAGCGCACCACATCCACACAGCTCAGAACCCATCCAAGAAGTCCAAAATGTGATGGAAGGCTTGCGAAGTTTTTCTAGAGGTAATGCGTGAACGCTTTCAACAGGCGTGTTTGCGAGCATGCCTGCCATGTGTTCACGCACAATCGATTGCGATGCTTCGCTTGAAAGGTCGTCGATGCGAATATCAATTTTCATTGCCAATATTCCGTAAGAATCTTCTGCCTCTGAACGTGAAAGTAATTCAAATTGCTACCAATCTGCTCCAAGACACGTATCTTTTGCATCAAATGGCATCTGTCCAAAATGCTTGGATAAAAAGGGATTTGATGCTACTTTACGAAATAATATGTTGGATGTTGTACCGTGAGCTTATTGAGTACCAGGAGACAAATAAATGAGTGTTTATAACTTAATCATCCTTGCAGAAAAATGCATTTTGTTTTTCATCGCAATGCTTACCGTCTTCAGTGTTGGTGCAGAGATGTACACGGTCATTCAAAACGGGAAAATTGCCTTAACGGACCTGCTGCTGATGTTCATTTATGCCGAAGTGCTGGGCATGGTTGCAGCTTTCTATCAATACAGAAAGATTCCAATCACCTTACCTATTTTTATTGCCATCACGGCGCTTTGCCGGCTCATTATTCTGCAAGGCAAAGGCATTAGCACTGTCGATCTGATTTATGAGGGTTGTGCAGTTTTATTACTTGCACTTTCAATCCTCATCATTCAATACGGTTCGGTGTTGTCAAAGAAAATTGATGAGAAAGAATAGAACACGTTCTTTCTCAAAAATTAGATTTACAAATTACCAAGCTCAGGCGCCATGTCCCTTGATATAGGTCTCAAGAAATTTGATTTGATTGCCCTGAAGTTCAATGATATTTTTGACCAAGTCGCCAATTGAGACAACGCCCACAACTTTGTTATTTTCAACAACAGGCAAGTGTCTAATGTGTTTGTGAACCATGATGGCCATGCATTCATCTAGTGAATTAGCAAGCTTCACGGTTAGAGGCTTTGGGGTCATGATTGTTGAAACTTTAACCTGAGTAGGGTTAAGTTGTGGGAGCAGCACCTTGATGGCGCAATCGCCTTGAGAGACGATGCCCTTCAACTCATTGTCGTCGATGACCAAGACAGCTCGCACACGAAAATCTCGCATAATTTTCAAGACACTCTCGATGGGATCTGAAGTGCTTACTGAGAAAATGGTGTTTGATTTTTGCTCAATAATTTTTTTTACAGTGGTCATGAAAAAAAGCCTTAAAAATAAATTTGCTTGCCAGTCTCTTCTGTCAAGTTAACTAACACTCATGTAGGCCTTAATTCGCGCCGACACCTTAAAGAGTCATTACAAATATTACATCAAAAAATAACGGCTCAAATTTGGCGTAACGTAGAGCTGAGCTATTGCGATTTGAGAACTTTAGGACCCATTTTTGGATTTGGCTTGCGATAGCAGTTGGTACTGTTTTTTCTTATCGCTGCTATTTAATAAACCTATCTTTAGCAGTGCAACTGGATGACGCCATCTTCAGTCATCTTCGGCTTCAATCGTCACGGGATGATCTTGCCACCGGTTGACATTGGTAAACCCGAGCACGTTGGATTGTCTTACTTGATCCACCGCCTTGATCATTTTGTCTAGAGCATTGGCTTCTTTGTTAACCATAGACTGTAGTTCCATAACTGAAGCTCGCCGTTTTGATACTTCCGCGTCTTGCTTGTCATTGAGCCAGTTGGAGACCGCCAACGCCAGTGTTGTTGACAGCTCATCGCGACGTGCACGCAAATGCCGTTTCAGATCGTCAAGTTGTGCTTCTTTCATCTTGCCATGACCCATCAATTCAAATGGTGCCATCGATACAAATGGCGTCGAATGTTTTGTAAAAGAATCTCTATACGCCTTGAGGGAATCATCTATGAGCTTGGTCGATTTTGTCCTGAATCCTATGATCCAGGACATGTCGCTCCATTCTTTGTCCGTCAACATACGTTGCGAGGGACTAATGATCCCAGGCGGACCCTTGGCGATAAATGTGTTGAGGATAATTTCTCGGTTCGACTTGAACGGCTCCCAAGTTGCCCATATGGCTTGAACAGGGTCGGCCTGCCTAGTTTCTACATGTTTGAGTTCTCCGGCCTTCAGGCGTAAATTCCTCTGTAAGGCAGTGGTATCGGCTTCGATAGGCTTAGGGATCCCCCGAAGTGCTTGAATTCCTGCTGCTAACTGCTCTGGAACAATCGGTTGTCGCCTTGCAGTAGACAGTGCAGCCGATACCCCAAACAGACTTCTGGACATACTGTCCAACCCCAAGCCAACAAACCGCAGGTGAATAATCTGCTTCTCTGCATTGTGATAAATCTTTAAAAGGTAGCGTAATGCTGCTGCTGCTTCTGTACAGTTGACAAACAAACTCTGCCCCATTTTTCCAGTTGCTTCGCGCTTATCAAGTTGTTCGCACATGGTTTTGAATTTTTGTGCCCTGTCTTCTATTCTTTGTGGATAGTGATAAGTTGCTTTGTCCAATGCACGGCGAATGGCAAGGAGGTCGTTCTTTTCAGCCTTTTCGATAATTTCGGCATCTACATCTGCTGGACTAGAGCCATGAATTGCTTCTTGAACTTGCTTCACTCGCGCTAAAAGAGGCCTGTTAACTAGAAAGGTTTGCTTTGCTTGTCCCAGGGCCAATTTGAGCACGTCGCCTCCAAAATCTGAAAGCAAATCAGATGCCATATCTGCACCAACCTCAGATGCTGAATCACTAATGGACTCTGTCCATTCATCGGCGGCATCATCAATGTAACTACCGCCTTTTTTTTCGATACCTTGAATGAGTTTATCGACCATGGAATGGTCTTGCGTTTTATCAATTTCAGCTTTAACCGCATTAAAGCCCATGGCTGCCAAATTTTTGTAGGTATTTGGTACTGATTCCAGGATGATGGATTGGGTGTTTGGGTCGTTGAGCTCCGTATCATGAAAATTTGAGTCGCTTTCTGGCCCAAAACAAAGATTCGATTCACAGGTAGCATGGTTACCACCTGCATGAACTTGACGCTCGATTCGCGCAATAAGCGTTGGTTCTAGTGATTGCGCATCCAACAGTTCCTTTTGCGTTTGTGCTTTGAGCTCTTCTACCAATAGATGTAACCAACGCATATACCCAAGAATTCTTTGAAGACGAAGGTGTACCAGAGAAATGGCATTGGGTGCATCTGAAGACTTTGTATTGATGGGCAATAGCAGCAACGCACTATTCTGTGCGTTTGAATTTCCTGCCGCCAACTTACCCTGTCGCAAAACTTCCTTGATTAAATCAGATTGGCTTGGTAACTGGGTGACCCCATTTTTCTTCAACTCTTCCAAGTATCGAGGGATCTCCTTTTTGTTGAGTTTGGTTATGTCGCTGATCAACTTGTTGACCATGTTGCGAGCCATTAGCAATGTATTTTCTATTTCTTTTGTTGACACATTGGGCTTATAGGACTCTGGTGCTCGTTCGTAATCTGCCAATGCTGCCAGCACACTCTTGACATCCAGCATATGGCGAAATTTTCCAAATGCCTGTTTCAAGCCGTAGCACACGCCCGCAGTAACAATCACTCCAACGGGAGCAATCCCAGCTGTGCCCACAGTAACAGCCAGCAGTGCTGGAACAGCAAGCACAACGATGACTACTTTTGCAGTTTTTTCGGTTACATACAAACTAGCATTAGTTTTGGAAGTAACGCCACTGAGCCTGAGGGTTCGCAAAGAAGCTTTAGTCCTCTGGAGTGTAGATGTGCGGTTTTGAACATCTCCTGCCACGCCTCTCAACAATGCACTGAAGCGTTCTGCGTGTTTTAGATCCGAGCGTTGGTAGACTTGCATATTTTTTACTTAGAGCTTGGGACAATGAAGAATGATTGACATTGAAAAAGTATTTAATTCAAGTTAGAACAACACTTTACGAACTTTAATTGACAGTTAAAAACCATTCTGTCAGGCGCAATTCATTGTGGCAAGTAGATTTAATGCATCAATTTCTAATTGAAGAGACCTTGGTGTAGAAATTTTTAGAACTGATAGAAACTTTTTCATGTCTGCATTTCTTTGCGTCACAACACTCGTCTCCTTTTAAGAATTTGAACATAGACACGATGCATACAGACAGAGGTAAGTGTCATGAAGCAATTGATTTGTGCAAGCCAATGCAAAATGCTAGGCATCTATGCTTACAGTTCAATTGGGCTGTGACATATGGGCAGTGCGGGTGGCACGTAAGTGATAGGCAAACTATCGTCTTAGGTTTTGCTTTTTAGCTTAACCAGCCATTGACCTGCCCCTTGAGATTGTTAAATGTTTACACTCATCCATAAAGAGAACATGATTGGAAAATGCAGTGCATTTATTCTATGTAACTAACAATAGGAAAAGTGATGAGATGGATTTACAAGTCAATTCAATACTTAATTGTTTGTCCAACGATCAGTTTAATTTTAGGCTGTGGCGGCGGCGCATCACCTGCTGGCAGTGCAGCCGAGACACCTATCTCAGGTTCCAATCAAAGTAGCACTAATTCTTCCACGAGTGATCCAGCATATTTTGACTTTGTAACTTTTTGGAATAAAAGTCTAGCAAGTGAATTCTCAAATTCAGGGATTATTTCTGGTTATGGTTATAAAGATTTTAGATATACAAAATTACAATAAACCGTTGTTGTAGTCGATAAAGTTAAAGAATCCGTAACTTTGGAAATTTCGCATGGTAATCATGGGGTTAATAATGGCGATATTTTATTTTTAAGTGGTATAAATAGATCTTTACATGGAATTCCATTCGAAAATTTTAATAAACAATTTCAAATTGAATGGAAAAATTTAGATTCATACAGGATAATTGTCCAAGGTAAACCGTCGCAGATTTTGAAAGAAGATTTTTATGCGGACTTAACTTATAAATACAAAGAATGCAGTGGTTCACAGTCTATCAATCAAACTGCTATTGAATTATTTTCAACTTTATCAGATGGAAGTTCGCTGTACAGAACAAGAACTGAAGTAAACACAAGGCTTAATAACTGTAGTCCACCTGTGAGTAAATTTTTAACAGATAAGTTTTATAAAAAGACAAGTTGCATAAACTGCTCTGCAGATTATCAACTTGTTAAGCAAGAGATAATTGGCGGACTTTATTCAGAGCCTGAGTCAAGCTTTAAACTGCCCACTGAGCCAGTCAAAATTGGAACCTCTGCAGTCATTGGTGAATTAAAAAATTACACCACATTTAACAAGGTTGACTACCAGGGCAAATCGCTGATTTCTTATGAGACTTCTTTTGATGGTTGTTGTTCAACTATGATTGTGGTTAAATCAAAAACATACGATTCTGGTAACGCATTGACAGTTGAAGTAAAAGATTATTATTCAAAAATAACTTCCCAAATAGGTGTTCCCTTTAGTTTAATTCGAACAGTCGCTTCTTATAATAATTTAAAAAGAAATGAAATGGTTATTGAATATTCTGCAGATAAAAAGACAGAAAGTCCTTAAGCTGCCAGTAAAAATAATGTTTGCGAAATATTACCTCTGAATTTAGGTCATTTTTTTGTTTCTACATGTTTGGCAAACTTATTCAATATGGCCAACCAGCCTTGTTCCTGTTGCTCAATTGAATGCTCTGTTTCAGCGACAAAGTTGATTCGAACAATGACGCCATCGTTGGTGGGTTTGAACTCAACAGAGGCAGTGCGATCGCCAAAAGAATATTCGATCAATTCATTTGGAACAATTTTTGTGTAAGTGCCTGCAAAATCAAAGCCAAAGCTACCGTCCTTTGCTTCCATGCGAGATGAAAAAACGCCGCCTACACGCAACTCAACACTCGAAGAAGTTGTATGCCAATCATCAGAGGCTGCATTCCACTGGACGATGTCTTCTGGCGAAGTGTAGGCTTTCCAAACTTGATCAATGGGTGCGCGGACAATTGTTTCAATAGAGATGTTCATGGCTTGAAGGTAAAAGTTATGAATGGCTGGTTGAACTGACAAGAGGTAATGCGGGTGAACCATCTGGATTAATTCTATGCTTTGCATAAACGACATGATCTTGAGAATATGCCACCCATGAAAATGCCTCATCCGCAAACATGTGGATGTCTACCTTGACCTGAGAAGGATCATCCAGTGTGCCAATCATCATGACTCTGCCACCCGGAAACCGTTCTGTTGTGAGTGAGACAGTGGTTCCACAAGTTGCACAAAAATGCTTGTACAGCTTTCTGCCATGCTCATCACTTTGGTATGTGTATGTTTGAGGTGAGTCCCCAGAAAAGATGACGTTCTCATCCAGATACGACAATCCAGAACGATGTGCAGTGCCTGTATCTCTTTGGCAGAATCTGCAGTGGCACGCAAAAGTTGCTCTTGGATCAGTTAGCAATTCATAGCGTATTTTTCCGCAGAGACAGCCGCCTTTCATTGTGGACATGTGTAAGCGCTTTCAAATTGGTTGGAGAGTGGTCTCCAAAAAAACTAGTATATAAATAAAGAGGCTTAAAGTTTAGGCTGACCCAAAAGCATGGCCTCTACAAGTTCTTGAACGGCCAAAGCCTCTTGCGCCGTAGCAAGTTTGTGAGTTTGACCTTGTAGCCATTTATCGACTTCAGTCAACTGGCGCTGCAAGGCGCTTGAGCGAGGGTCTTCGTGGGACCAGTCAACAGCTTCTTGCCAGGGACCACCGTCTGAGCGCCACAGTTGATAGAACTCTCTGAACTGATAGCTCATGCGGCTACCGCGAACAGTGACTTCTTGTCGATCGGGTTGCATGCCACCTGTAGTGGCCATAACAGTCACCGGCCGACCGTCGGCTGTTGTAAGTCTGGCCAACACGTCCAATTCACACAAGCTAGGGTCTGGTGGAAAGCGGGGTAATGCATGCTGTAGCGTCAAGGGGCCTAAGTACCGTTCTGCCAAAAACAAGAAATGCGAGATGACTTCGCGGGTGTAGCCGCCTTCATTTCGAAAACGCAGCCAATCCGCGTCCTTTTGCCATGCACGGGGCCAAGCAGGGTAATTCACAAGGATGTCGATGCCAAGTAATTCACCAGTCTCCCCAGCTTGAATGGCGCGCGACAATTCTTCAAACCCACGCGATGCTGCTTGGGTAAAATTCACAACGCTTGGTAAACGAGCCTTTTCCAGTTGTTTTAAGAGGTCGCGACTTTCTGCATTGTCAGTGCCAAAGGGCTTTTCCATGAAAACACCTTGACCATTTGCTGCCGCCTCCAAAGCGTAAGTTTTGCGGGGCCCGGGAGGACAAGCCAGGTAAACCACATCGGCCTCATGCATGGCTGTTTGCGCACTTGATGCAATAGGCGCGGTTGGCAACATGGTCCGAGTTTTGTCTACAGAGTCAGCCGAAGGATCCCAAACACCACACAGTTCAAATGCTGGATGACGGATCACGTTTTCCAGCATACGTCTTCCCATGATGCCAAGACCGATGATCGCAAATTTGTGTTTCATAAATGCCTCCAGTTCAAACTGAGCTTATCAAATTTTGGTTGAGCTTTCGACATCGACGCTTTGCGACGCAGCCCGTAGAAATTTCTGGTAACGTAACGCAATAGACGAGGAGGCAAATATGAAGTCACACGCAAACCTGCTTGAATTTACGGCTCAAGCCATGGACGATGGGTTCGATGAAATTCTTCAAAAGGACTGGGCGCCCAATTTAGTGATTGAAAAGCACACACATCCCTTTGATGCAAGAGTTCAGGTGGCGGCGGGGCTGGTGAAATTAGAGCTTGCAGGCGGTACAGAAACATTTCAAGCCGGGCAAAGCTTTTACATTCCTCGTGGTACGGAGCACGCTGAGCACTATGGCTCAGATGGTGCTACCTTTTGGGTAGCAAGAAAGTTATAGCAAACCAGTCAATACGTTTAAGCGCATTGATTGAAATCTTTAGAATTTGCTAAAACCAATAATCGCCAACACATTTGCCATCGCGTGGCAGATCATCGAAGGTGTCCAAGCCGTCAAAGTGATCGATCGGAATATTTGCTACAGTCCCGGGCTCTGACAGTCTTAAGTTGACAGCTGTTCGAGTTTTACCGGTTTCGTCCTTTCTAAGCCCTCGCCAAAACGCTACGCAGCCACACTGAGGGCAGAAATGAAACTCCAAAGCCTTGCCTCTAACGAAGGCCTTTGTTTCTCCCTGAGTTTTGATGTCTTCGTCGACATATCCGTAGGCCCACAGGACACCATACCTTCGACATGCGGTGCAATTGCATGCTGTGGCGCCGTCGGGTGTACCTTCTAACTGCCAAGTAACAGAACCACATAAGCAACTACCTTGAAGCATTCGCTGTCCCTTTTTGCTGAGTTTTGAATTGATTGTTCATTCAACTTATTTGGTGCCGGAGATAAGCAATATCAAATTGTTGATGCTAAACGTGCTTGCCGCAGTTGTGCTCATCGTGATCATTGTCGGTCTCAATTGCATTTGTCTTTTGCTATGTCGTAAATCAAGGGCACGAGATTCAACAAACCAAAGCCGTGATCATTTTTGAGACAGTCTGGCTTTGCTGCATTTTGAATATCGGCCGCAAATTTCTCGCTTTGCTTTTTGGAGGATTTGGCAGACTCTTCCTCAATCAGTTGCTTGACGGGCGATTTACGCGTTGAATCTTGAGATTTGGGTCCGACATTCAGATTCAGTTTTTCAGGTAAAGCAGGCGTCTGTGGTGCCGAAGGTAACGTACCCTCATTGATCGAATTGTGATTAATTTCGATTTGCCGGGGTTCATTAACTGCGATAGGCGGGGCAGCGAGCCTGGTCGCAAGTTGTTTTTCTGCCGGCTGAGGTGATGCCACTTTTTTAATGGAATCGTCAAACAGTCTAATTTCAACGACTGCTGGGTTGGACCTTTGCGTGTCAAGCTTTAGGGAATGCGTGGCTAAATAAAATAGTGGCGCAAAAGTGATCAATGCTGAAAGCGCAAAGGGTAAAGCCTTAGGAGAGTTCCTCGAAACTAAAGATTGGCTGAGGCTGAGCATTTTCAAATCATAAGTTAACGGAACAATCGAAGCTCTCAAATGATGAATGAATGATTTAGTATCGCAAAAATATCATTTTGCAGCAAATCCTAGACAATCTATTGAATTGTTTGTTAATCTGGTTTTCTTAGATACAAAATTTTTCCAGCCAAAATCGTCAAGATCAAGCTACTTCTGTCGATGACAGAGTGTGGCAAATTGTTTTGGCTACATTCAAATTTTGCGAAAGTTGAACACTTGAACATCCAATCGCTTTTAGGGCTCAGCTGTCTCATCAGTATTTTGATGGGGGGTACGGCTTTCGCCCAAGGTAAACCTAAGCCTGCACAAACTCAGGCGGGGCCTTGTGTCATTGCCGAATTTAGGCATATTGCAATGACGCATCACGATCCCCAAGAGCGTCAATACAAAGTCATTGAGTGGTTGCAGAGAAATGGCATTTCTTGTTCTCCCGTTCAATTGTCTATCCTGATATCCAGCAAAGCCTCTTTGCTGGGTACGTCAGATGGCGGTGCATTAGACGCTGTCATTGATCACATTGTTGAAAAAAAAATGGGCAGTGACCATGCGGCAGTGAGTCGTTATTATCGGCCTGACGCCCAAGGCGTTGCCAATTCTAAAGAAGAGGGCGCAACGAAGACCATTCAATCTGGCCCTGCGCCTAGTCCCGTGGTTAGTGCACCCGGGGTAGGCGCAGTTGCAGGCATGCAATTGCCAAATGCAATAGCAATGGCCAGCTCACCAACATCGCTGACTTCGAACATCAACATGGCTGGTACTAAATTGCCTGATGAAGACATGTCTCGCAAGTATCCTTTGGCTACCGAGCCAATGTTTTCGTTTCCTCCAGCCAATGGAACGCCACTTTTAAATTATTTTGGAAAAATAAGACGGCAGTTTGTACGCTCCTTTTTCATGGAAACCTTATCTCCCGGTAAATGTCCAGAAGGCATGGCTTGGCGCAATGATGCCTGCGAAGCTAGCATCAGTGTGGCTTGGAAATTTGGAGAAAAGTTACCGCAAGGTGCTAAAACTTACCCGGTCGATCCCAAGCTGGTAGAAAAACTGAATTTTGACCCTGGCTATATGTTTGTTCGCGTAGGTGGGGATATCCTGGCGCTAGAACGCGACACAGGCAAAGTAGCGGATGCGGTGTTAAATTTAGGTAAAGCAACTTAGGTCTTTACATTTTGGGCGCCTCATTGGCGTTGAATGAATATGCCAATCTTTCAGGGCGGGTCGTCTTTAAGTTCGGTAGTTCCTGAAGAAGTGGGGATGTCTTCAGATAAGGCGTCATTGCTTGTCAATGAACTGAACATCAGAATCAATCAAGGCCACCTGCCTGGTGCCGTTTTGATGGCAGTGCGCAACCACAAAATTGCAGTTCACGAAGCCATTGGCTTTAGAGACAGAATTGCAAATTCGCCTATGCAGAAAGACACGATCTTTCGCATTGCTTCAATGACAAAGCCCATTGTGAGTGTCGGTGTGTTGATGCTGGCGGAGCAAGGAAAACTTTCACTTGAAGATCCCTTGGCCAACTACCTTCCTGAATTTGAAAATATTCAGGTGGGTGTCGAAAAAACCAATTCTGAGGGCAAGAGAGAATTAAGTCTGGTCCCTTCACGCAAGAAAATCACGCTGCAAGATTTGATGCGACACACATCGGGTTTGACTTATGGTTGGGACAAAAATGCCTTGGTCGATCAGCTGTATGACAAGCATCAAATTCTGAGCATCGATCAGACTTTGGAAGAGCAGATGAAGAAGTTGGCAGCATTGCCTCTGAAGCATCAGCCCGGAACAACTTGGGAATATGGGCTATCTACAGATGTTTTGGGCCGTGTCATTGAAGTTATTTCTGGCGAGTCATTGGATGTTTTCCTAAAGAAAAACATACTGAATCCGCTTGAAATGATTGACACAGATTTTGGCGTAACGCCAGATAAGCTAAATCGCATGGCGGAAGCTCAGATTAATCCTGAGACAGGTCAGCGATACATCAACGTAGCATCAGGGGTCAAGCCCAAAAAATTCAGTGGTGGTGGGGGCCTGACGTCTACTGCCCTGGACTTTGCCAAATTCTGCCAAATGATTTTGAACAAAGGCGAATTGAATGGCCAAGTGATCCTTTCTAGAAAGAGCATCGAGTTGATGACGGCCAATCATTTACCCGACACCACCACTTATCCTGATGCCAATCTTTTCGAATGGGGTTCAGCCATGCCTTTGCCAGCCCATTTCGGTACCGGGTTTGGATTGGGGTTTAAAGTTCGGTTGGAAGCAGGTAAAAACCCATCTTCTGGCTCAGTGGGAGATTTGACTTGGATGGGAATTTGGGGCACCAGCTTTGTGATTGATCCAAAGGAAAATTTAATTTTAATTCTCCTGACTCAGCAGCCTAATCGATTAACTGAGTACCATCGATTGCTGCGGCAAATGGGCTACGCCATGCTGCAGAATTCAACGCAAGGTAATTTATGAGTTTGTTCGAATCGAAAAAACTTTTAGCAGCATGGATCTGTTCAATGAGCATGGCCGGTTTTGTTGGCGCTGCTGAAAAACAAAGAATTGAAAAAGAAACTGACCTTCCTCGGTTCAGTTATGCCATCAAGGCGCCCTTAGAGAAGATTGTCAAAGATCAAGCACTGTTTACCAATACCACCCAGAAAATCCGAGCGGACATGGAAGGTGTATTGGCCAAATATGACATTGCCGACAAAGCTTCGCATCGACAGTATTTGCAAAGCTTGATGTTTTTAGACTTTTTGATGGGCAATTACGATGACGCATTGGCCAAATCAGAAAAAGTCCGCGCCCTTGAAGAAAAGCCTGCCGACAAGTTGTTGTCAGGCTTGCGCATGCGGGCCATGGTGGCTGCAGTCAAAAAAACGGGTGCCTTGAACACGCCTGAGTACTTTGAATGGGTCAGTCAATTTATTGATAAAGAAATTTCGGCATATGCTTACCCAACCATTTCCAATGACATCAAGGACTACAAAGCCAGCGCTGAAGTGAGTGGAGAAGGGCAGTTGCTTGGCATTGTCAAAGAAGTTTTGCAGAAAACGGTTGACAAAAATGGCGGTAAATTAAGTTCTGAATTGGCGGTAGATTTAATTTATGTTCGATATGCGCTTCAAACAGCATTGCCTTTGAAGAAAACCTTGATTGCAACGTACGCCGCTTATCTTGAAAGAAACAAAATAGAGAAAGCTGATATTTGGGCTGCTCGAAATATGGCGATTGCAGCTACGGGAAACTTTCAACCCGTTCATGTGGCTGTTTGGGACAGCGGTGTAGACAGTCAATTGTTTCCTCAACAATTGTTAACCGATACCAAAGGAAAACCCGCAACCATTGCATTTGATTTGGCATCAAAACCTTCCAAAGATGCGCTGTATCCCATTCCTAAAAAGCTCACCAAAGAGCTGCCCATGTTACTGTCACGCACGAAAGGTTTCTCAGACTTAGAGTCGAATATCGACAGTCCTGAAGCATCCGAAGTCAAGCAGCTGCTCTCCTCACTTAAACCTGAAGAATTTCAACCTACCGTTGAGAAGCTTGGGCTTGTTGGAAATTACGTCCACGGAACTCACGTGGCAGGCATTGCAGTAGAAGGCAATCCTTGGGCTCGGCTGCTCAATGCGCGCATTTCTTTTGATTACAAATTGCAACCTAACCCTTGTCCAAGCTTGGCCTTGGCACAACGCGCTGCTTTAGCGCATCAGGTCTACGTTGACTTTTTCAAAAAGCACAAGGTTCGGGTTGTCAACATGAGTTGGGGTGGCAGCGCCAAGGGCGTCGAAGATTCGCTTGAGAAGTGTGGCATTGGCAAAACCACAGATGAGCGAGCCAAAATGGCGCGTACTTATTTTGAGATTGAGAAAAAGGCTTTGATCAAAGCTTTTGCGAGTGCGCCTGAAATTTTGTTCATTACTGCAGCGGGCAACAGCAATTCAGACTCATCCTTTGGAGAATTCATTCCTGCAAGCATTGTCTTGCCAAATCTATTGACGGTTGGCGCCGTCGACAAAGCGGGTGATGAAGCACCATTTACCAGTTATGGCCCCACCGTGAAGGTTCATGCCAACGGTCATCAAGTCGACAGTTTTTTACCCGGTGGCACACGGGTGGCTTTGTCAGGTACTTCAATGGCCTCTCCCAATGTGGCCAATTTGGCTGCCAAAATTTTGGCAGTGAAGCCCGCCTTGAAACCAGAGGAAGTGATTGGCTTGATTCAAGAAACAGCGGAGGCCTCAGCTGATGGCAGACGCAAGCTGATACATCCTGTAAAAGCAATTGCAAAATTGATGTAATCAAATGAACGCTTTGCGCATGAAATCCATTTCTCAAAATTGGCTAGGACATCTTTGGACTCACAGCGCGTGGAGGCTGATGTTTGTTGGGCTCGTGATTTTGAGTTTGCAAGCATGCAGTACCTTGCCTAATGAGACCTATGTCCCTAAGCGCGGACAAATGGGCAAGGATGTGATGTGGTTACCCACCAGCGATGATTTGGTAACCCAGTTGCTTCTAGCTGCCAAGGTGGGACCCGAAGATGAAGTGGTTGATTTGGGTGCAGGCGATGGCAAGATACCCATTGCAGCGGCCAAAAGTTTTGGCGCGCGTGCTTGGGGGATTGAATACAACAAAGACCTTGCTGCATTGGCCAACCGCAATGCCCAGCGAGCTGGCGTTGCAGACAAAGTTCGCATTGTTCATGGCGATATTTTCAAGGAAGACTTTTCCAAAGCCACAGTGGTCACCATGTACCTGCTGGAAGAATTAAATGCCCAACTGCGCCCAACCCTATTGGCCATGAAGCCAGGTACCCGGATACTGTCCAACACCTTCTCCATGGGCGACTGGGAGCCTGATCAAGTCATTCGTGTGAGCAATGGTGTGGGATATTTTTGGACTGTGCCTGCGCAAGTGTCAGGTCAATGGTCTGTCTCGGGGCTAGACGCTAAGGGGGCATCTACTTTAAAACTAGACCAAGTTTTTCAAAGAGTAGGCGGCACCTTGAACATTCAAGGTCAGCAGCAAAATTTGTTAGGTTTGCGACTAGACGGCGCGGATTTGCACTTTAGCTTTTTAAATACCGAGGGCCAACTGAAGTCGGTCAAAGTTAATGTCGATGGCAACAAAATGTCCGGTGAGGTCGTTCCGCCTTATGGCATGTTAGAGATTCAGCCAGCACCAGTCAAAATTGAAGGTCGGCGACATTAAACCAAGTTCGAAATACCATTTGACTCAAGGTCAAAGGTCATAACCATGCGATTTAATAATGGCTTTTGCCTTATCACCTCGAAAATAAGTCAGAAGTGCATTTGCTGCGATGTTGTTTTGTCCAGCTTTCAACAAGACAGCATCTTGCTGAATGGGTTTGTACAGGTGCCCCGGTACTGTCCATCCCGAACCATTTGTGATCTTTCCCTCTGAATACACCTGCGCAAGTGCCACGAATCCAAGCTGTGCATTTTCTGTGTTCACAAATTGAAAGGTTTGTGCAATGTTCTCTCCTTGAACAAACTTGGGTTGAAGTTCTTGCACCAATCCCAACTTGTGAAGGGTTTCAAGCGCGGCAGCCCCATAGGGTGCGAGTTTAGGGTTTGCAATGGCTATCCGATTAAACCGCCCCGATCGCAACACTTCGCCTTTTTCGTCAACAAATCCTGCTTGCTTGCTCCAAAGCACCAACTTGCCAGTCGCGTAAGTAAATCGTGTGCCACTGACCGCTAAGCCTTCTTTTTCCAATTTGAGAGGCGTTTCATCATCGGCTGACAAAAGCACATGGAATGGGCCACCGTTTTTAATTTGAGCATAGAAAGCGCCCGTTGAGCCAAAAGACATGACGGCTTTATGCCCAGTGTCTTTTTCAAATATAGGGGCTATTTTTTGCATTGGGGCTGCAAAGTTTGCAGCTACGGCCACGGTCACCTCAGCTGAATTAGCTGTTGAGACCAAAATGAAAAGCGTTATCAGAAATTGAAATAAACGTAACACCATGACCTCGATGTTGTGTGCTGCTGTTTCCATCGTAGCACTGCAATGACTTTTGCGACTGCTTTTTCCAAATGAATACATTTGAATTAAATGCGAAAAATTACGAAGGTTTGGCATAATCCATCCCATGCAATCCTTGCGAAACGCCAAATTCATCACCCGCCTCGTGCTGGTTTGGTTTGCCTTGTTCCTCGGATCTGCAATTGCATCCACCATCGTCAAGCCTGGCAATTTGCAAATGGTTTGTTCTACGGGTGGCAGCATGAAGCTGGTTGACGCCAATGGCGATTCAGACATCAAGGTTTCGGCCAATTTGGATTGCCCTTTGTGTGCTGCCATCACAACACCGC
>JACCDK010640111.1_pt1 | contig 22361 bp, 21 predicted proteins | sample 7445871 | NCBI WGS metagenome assembly JACCDK01 (sample SAMN15323436, study PRJNA562643) | freshwater metagenome | isolation source: river surface water | place: USA:Blue River Watershed | collected 2017-08-15
TGCCGCCGTACTTGGCCCGCCATTTGTAAAAGGTAGCGGTGCTGATGCCCAGCTCGCGGCAAATGTCTGGAACGCCGATGCCAGCCTCAACACGCTTGACAGCGTCCAAAATCTGGCTATCACTGAACTTCGATCTCTTCATGTAGAACCTCTTCCATTGGAAAAAATTCTACTTCTCACGCCTTTGGTTCTAAGGGATGATTACCAGCTAATCTACCGTCAGAGAATTACTCTGTATAAAAAACTTCATTACTGTTATGCGATTCGACGAACTCGTACATAACAGTTTTGTGCAGGGCTACATCGAGTGGAACTGGGGGACTAAATCCAGTATTTTGATACATGGTATCATACACTGAATTGGAGCAGAACTTTTTAACTCTTATAGAACTAATTGCAAAATTTTTATTTAAAATTGATTCTAAGAAATCAAAACACTTTCCTATTAGAATACCAACTAGATAAGGAATCCTAAAGGTAATTTTATTATTACGGCCTAATGAATTGTTTACTTTGGCCACCAAGTCATTCATTGAATAGTCAGGTTTATCGATGTAGTTGTAAAGGTGTATTCCTGGTTTTAAAGTTATCGAAAATTCAATAAAAGCCGCAACATTCTCGACATATGCTAGTGATTTTCTGTTTTTACCATCACCTACAAACATAAATATTCCAGAGGCAATTTGTCTAAGTAAGTTATAAACATTTCCCCTATTTCTCTCGCCGAAAATGACAGTAGGTCTAATTATTACTAAAGTGCGTAGATTCGGAGCCTCTTGTTGCCATAATTTATAGATATTTTCTGCCTCATACTTTGTCCTTCCATAATCATTAAAAGGATCAATTACACCACACTCATTTGTACCAATTGGGGCAAAACCGTATACAGCAACTGAACTAGTAAATATAATTATACGAACATCTTTTTCATTTGCAACCTTACAAATATTGATTGCACCATTAACATTTACATCGTCATAAAGCGATAAAGGTCTAACATTATCTCGATGTTCAGCTGCCAAGTTAATAATTATTGAATTTTGACAGATAGACTGCCTTAGGTTATCGATGTTTCGAACATCACAAAGTTCAACTAATTTTGGATGTGCATAACTCGGGGACTTATCAATAATCGTTAATTTTGCACAAGGGGAATTAAGTAGACGGGTAATCAATCGACTGCCAAGAAAACCACTACCACCAATTACATTAATATCCAAAACACAACCTCCATTAAGACAAATTTAATTAATATAATTATTTATAAATTAACTTCAAAAATAAAATTAAGAATTTTCATCTAGGATTTCCTGATAAAACATTTCCGTCTTATCAATCATTAATCTAACATTAAATTCATTTTCATAGGTCTGTCTAGCATTATTACCAAGTGTTACACCCATTTGTTTGTTATTATGAAGCTCTATAATCTTATTAACTAATTCATTTATGTTACCACACTCAAACAGAAGTCCATTATACCTATCTTGAATTAACTCGGGAATACCGCCTACATTTGAAGCGATAATTGGTTTAAATGCACTCATTGCTTCAATTATCGAAATCGGCAAAGCTTCAAAATTTGATGAAAGAACAAATATATCACAATTTGATAATAGATGTTCAATCAAAACAACTTCACCCATACAAATGATGTCTAAATGTTTTCTTGGTGCCCATTCAACTAATTTATCTTTGAAGTTTAAATCATCGGTACCAGCCCCACAGAGTATAAGCTTTGCATTGAAATTTAATAAATTAAAAGCCCGAACCAAAGTCTCATGATCCTTTGCAGAGCACACTCTTGCCGGCATCATAATCACACAATCATCACCATACTTTTTTTTAGCATGAGCAAAGTCTTTGGTTCCATTGTGTATCAATCTACACTTATTGTAGCTCAAATTTAACTTACTTATTGCTTCATCAAGGACAGAATTTGAAACACAAATAAAATAATTATTAGGTATGAATTTAAATATATATTCTAATATAAAAAATAATTCTGATTTAAAATATCCAAAACCACGCCAACCCCAGCCGTGAACAGTATAAAGTACTGGAACGCGAAAAATTAATGCCGCCATTCTACCTAATAGAGCAGCTTTAGAACTGTGGCAATGAATTAAATTTGGTCGTTCCTTTTTAATTATATTGCATATCCTTAAAAATGATATAAAATCATTGTAGAGGTTAATTTTACTTGTTAATGTTGCAATATTTGTTAAATTAAAACCATCATCTCTCAAGGAATCAGATACAAAACCATCCTGGCCAAAAATCAATTGAATTCTATATTTATAATTATCTAAATATCTTACAAGAGTTTGAACATGAATTGGCGCCCCACCTAGATCTGCATTTGTTGATATTATTAATATATTTTTTTTACTATTCATATTTTGCCATTTAATCTATTTAGGAGTATTTTAAACAAAGTTACAAAAATGGAAATAAACCATATTAAATTTTTAGTAATTAACAAACATCTAAATTGAGAACATGCCATACTCACATAAGCAGATTGATTCTTTCTTGTACCATTTAAACTAAAAGATCTGTACAATAAAAGATACTCAGGAATATTAGCAAATTTGCAAGACTTATTCGCAGACAATCTCAACCAAAGTGTATAGTCTTCTGCATTTAAATCAAAACTATAACCTCCACTGTCAATTATATCTTTCTTACGGAAAAATACAGAAGGATGACAAATAGGGTTTGAGTAAAAAAAAGAATTTCTAATATCGTTATCCGTAGTTGGCAAATTAATATTTTTGACTTTATTCCCATCGCCATCAATTATTGTATACCAAGATCCCACTACAATTACATCAGGATTATCTTCCATATATCGATACTGTATCTCAAGTCTATTGTTAATTGAAATATCATCCGCGTCCATTCTAGCAATATATTTACCACTGGCATTATGAAGACCCATTGATAAACTAAATGGCAAATGCTTGATATGAGTTTTATAAATCTTTATATTGTTATAACCTAAACAATATTTCAACAAATCTGATTCAATTTTATCTACTTCTAAGCCATTAATGACAATAATCAATTCGAAATCTTGAAAAGTTTGATTTAAGCATGATTGTATTGCGTATTGTAAATATTTGTCAAAGACATTTGTACATAAAATAATACTGATAGAAGGTTTATATTTTAAAATACTATCAACTTCGTCAATCATAATAAAATCCAATTCTCAGGATGCATCTTATGTGATGTAACATTTAAAGACTCATTAATAAACCATCTTTTAGGAGCAATACAAATACGATCACCATCAAAATATTTACATGAAATCAAACTACCCCACCAACTAAAGGTACTGTTCGCAAGAATATGATGTTTACAGTGTGACATAATCACAATATCTTGCCATGAGTCTACTTCTGAAATATTACAATTAACAAAGGTAACATTATCACTGTGTTTGAAATTATTTTTAACCCAATCGAAATCATCTGAGAATACAAAAATTTCTATGCTATTGTATTTTTCTTGAATTATTTTAAGAGCGCTGTAATAATATGATAATGGAATAATGCCATTAATTTGACTAGCATTAATATTATTTATATAATCCCCTCTTCGTATGTGAATTGAAGTTGAATTTTCGGATTCTATAATTTTATTAATTAAATTTTGGGAACTGCAATTTAATGAGCTCTTTGGCGTTAATTCCTCAAAAATAAAATTTAAATAATCTTTAAAATATAAGTACGATTGCCAATAACCGTACAGATATATATTTTGATTTGTTGAACTATTTAACAGCTCATTGAAATTTATTGTTTCAGATTCAATATAATGTATGAAATTTAATGTTCTAAATGTATCTATTTTTAATTTTTTCGCCAAATTGAAAACACTATCAGGTAAAATATAATCATAATAATCATAATTAATATTGAAATTGTCCAACATAAAAAATCTTCTTGTATCACTTTTTTTTTGATTACTATAGTAATTGATATCAAAAAACAATTTTTTATTCAAATGTATTGACAAAACTCTTCCAATTGCATATTGAAAAAGCTGGTTCCCGATTCCACCGCGTATTTTGACAACAATCATATATATCCGAAAAAAATTACTTTTGACTTTTGAGTTTCCGTAATTTATAATGTGTAATTGGGTTAATGATGTTTCTTAATACATTATATAAAGAAGGATGTTTTGCACCCAAATAATATCGCGAATTATAAATAATTTTGTAAAGATAATCCTCAATAGAATATTTATTAATTGAAATTCTTGGATCTGCATATTTCTTCAGTAATTTTAAATATTCTCGAAATGTATACAATCCCGTATTACTCAAAATAGGCTCTTGGGAATAAGCTGCTCTTTTAAACTTCAACCAATCTAGTTTTACTAATTTTGCCGGTAACAAAATAAAATTATTAGCGAAATATCTTTCTGAAACTGTTATTGAATCATTATTAAGATCAGATTTGTTACTAAAACTAATTTGCTTATATTTTCTAATAAAGGATACCATTATATATTGTTCAGCAGAATAAGGACTTTCAACTGAAACAAATTCACCAAAATCATTCTGAATTTGCAGATTATTCCTAATTAATGGTATTTCGAATATTTTTATTAAATCTGATGTTAATCCAAAAAAGAACCAATCAGATAATGTGAAAGGGAATTTATGGTTTCTATTAGGGTTACAAGTAGATAAGACAACAACTCTATTATCCACTATTTTAAAATTATTGTCATAATTGTAATTTTGAAATTTAATAAATACATCAATGAAATTACTATTTTTGAACAATATATCACTACGTACTTTTATTGCGTATTTTGTAGTAATAGTTTTCAAACCGTTTAAACTAGATGTAATTTGTCTGAAACAGTTTAAACTGAGATCTCCCATTAAAATAGACCCAGGGTCTTCGTTTATAATTAATTTATCGTAACTCAGTCCATCTAAATTTTGATTCTCCCAAGTAGATAAAATCACAATCGACCTTGGAAATAACTTTCTTATATTACTCAAACAAGATTTAGTGAGATTATTATTTACATTTGTTCCAGCAATATTACCAATTACAGGTCCTTGTACTACTATACTTATATCAGCAAAATCAATCATAAAATCAAATTTTGTTATTTATAATAGGCAATAAGAATTCGCTCAATCTATTCGAATCCCTTTCTATATTAATAGAAACCGCCGAAGGATACGGATTAGTATTAGCAAAATCATTTATTAATATTCTTTTAGTATGAGGCAATCCAAGTATATATTTATTTGGTCTTAAATTTAAAGAATCAAAAATTTGCACCAAATAATCTAATTCAGATTCAGGACGAGAAGATGTAATTACCAGGTAAAGTCTATTTTCCATCTGAAGTTTTACAAGTAAATTTATATTTTCTATTATTGCATTTGTTCTCCAAGCATCCACTCCAAATTTACTTCCATTACTAAGCAAAACTCCATCTACATCACAGAAAACAGTAACAAACTTCTCTATATAAAATTTAAATTCTCTTAGCGTTCCCAGATCAGTATATTGACTAGCTTTTTTTGCTTCAAATTCATTACCTTTAAGTAACATTGAATAAATAATATGTGAAATGTAAATTTCACTATTTTTTTCGATTGATTCGTAATGCTTAATAAAATCATTTGCATTATCAAAACCATAGCCACCAGCGCAAAAGAAATTACTTATAACATTTTTTTCAACAATAGTTCTGATTAAGTTCTTTTCATTTATAGTTACATAGCTTTTACTTTTAGCATCCACAAGGTTAATATTATTTAGATCAATAACAGCAACTTGATTTTTAGGAGAAAAATCAAATTCAAATATATTATCGCAATCTTTAACAAATACTGCCCCCTCAATTTTCATTTTTTTTATACCCTGATATACAGTCTCAGCCTGTGAAGATGTCGGCGAATCTAAGACACAATATTCTATTCTAATCCTATCACGAATTGAATTAAATAAAAGAGATTGGTAATTGTTATTGAGGTACCTTTCTATATGCTCTTTTAAGCAAATAACGACTATTCTAGAGAATTGATTTATATTAAATAATTCGATTGACTTTTCTATCATTAAGTTACCATCAGGCATTGTTAATAACCATTTAGGTCTCATTCCAGGAAATCTTGAAGATTTACCAGCTACCGGAAGAATTAGAGTTGCCATACTACCTCCATGAAATCTGTTTTGCAAATTGAAAACACTCCTGTAATCCAATTTCGATTAGAGTGCTTGATTCCCATCCATATTTACTTAGAGCGAAACTACAATCAGCCAATGTCGTCTTATTAACCTCATCTGATATGATATTTTTATTTAATTTGATTTGATTTTTACTTAATTCATCATATTTATCCCAATAACCCTCCTCACTCATTCTCACATAAGTTAATTTTGAATTAGAAATATTTTCTATTAAAGATATTATCTCATTAACGGAATAAGAAATTCCACTCCCTGCATTTAGGACTGTATAACCATTATCTTTTATAAACATTTCATTCATTATTTTAAAAATTAAGTTAGTTAAATCATCGATATAAATATAATCCCTTCTTTGTAGACCATTACCATATAGAAAAGCGGTTTCATTATTAATAATAGACTTTAATAAATATCCAATTAGAGGAGGCTGCTTTCGAAAATAATCTTGATGGGGGCCATAAAGATTAAATAATCTTATAGAAGTGACATTGATTGGATAAGATTTACAAATTGATTCAAAAAAATGCTCGGCCAAAAGTTTAGAATTAGTATATGCAAGTCGAGTATTAGTTTTTATATTCTCTGGAGTTGGAAAAGTATCACACCCCTCATAAACAGCTCCACTACTCATAAATATAATATTTTTTACGCCACATTTTACAGCGAAATCAATTATGGCGCCACATTTCGATACATTCTGCACTATTGTACGCTCCAGATTGACTTGACATTCAGGCAAAGGTGCGATTGCTGCACAATGAATAATAAAATCAAAATATCTATTTTTTACTATATTATTGATCATTGACACATCATTTTTATAAAATTTAATCTGATTTTGTATATCTAAAATCCTCTCTTTATATCCGTAGGACAAATCATCAATGCCGTGAATTTCAATATTACCGTAATTTCCAGATAAAAATTTTCGAGCAATACTAGATCCCACAAATCCACAAATACCTGTTATTAATATTCTATACATTTTGACTTTTCCAAAATTTGTTTAAACTAATATTTACCCATTCAAAAGTTACTTCATCCTTAATGTATGGCAATATTCTTAAAAGTGAAAATGCGGTTAATAAATCAACTTGCTTTTTGTATTTCTTATGAATATCATAAATCACCTCGTTATAAATATGCCTTCCAAGTATAGCCGCATTAATTTTACCAGAATTACTTATATGTCGAAATGACCACAAATATAAAACATCTTGTATTATTTTTGAAACATCCTGCAAGGGAGATTCAACAAATGTATCTAAAAAATCAATCAAAACAATCCCCGCTTCATTTAGAATGATATTACTTAATGTTAAGTCACCATGACAATTACCTGTAATTATTTCAATTTTTTTATTGTACTTACTCAAAAAATTTTTCGCCAAATCAAAGTGAATACTCAATGTTCTATTATAGGATGTTTTTTCAATAATTTCATTCAATTTATCATGAAATATTTCCATATCAAGAATTGTTTCATAGGAGTTTTTAATTTCATAGTTTAACAAATCTGTCAAATATGAAGTGAATTTGTTAATATAACGGTGGTCCGCCTTTAATATGTAATCGGAACCAACTATTCCTGAATAATATGGCATAAGAATGGAAACTACACCACAATTTTCCTTATCCGTATTAATCTCAAGTATTTCTGCACTTTTAATTTGTTCATTTATAATAAATATTTTATTAAAATTTAATTGTTTTTGTATAGAACGACTAAATCTCTTGTTTCCATGTACAGTACTTTTGAAAACAAAGATTTTATCATCCTTGCTTATCAATTTTATGATATCACCCGAATTGGAGTTAATTTTTTCCTGTGAATAACTGACTTTGTTTGAATCCATTTGAAGTAATCATTAAAAAGAGGAAAATTAAAAAGAAATGAGAAGAAATATCAAGGAAAAAAAGTTCAGTTATAACGCAAATAAGAATTGGATTCTTTAAGTTACAATTAAATGCATTTAGTGTTCTTATTATGAAAAATATTCCTAATATAAAAGAAGTTGCTAGAGTTTGTATATAGAAATTATGTACAACCATTTTACTTCCATCCAACGCAAAACCGATTGGATAACCGTAATTCGAATTAAGAAATGAAAAATTTAAGATTGATTCAATCCCGTTAATTAGATTGACTATTCTCTCAATATTTGAATCATTGGCTTCGCCGCCTCTAATAAGTATATTCAACGAAAACATACTCACAAAAACCATAATACTAATTATAATTTTCTTTATTAAACCTCTATTAAATTTTAAACTGCCGATTGAAATAGCTATTAAGATAGATAAAATTGCAGATCTTGAACCGCTCAATACTAGGATTATTAAGCAAAGTAATGATGCGACATATTTTTTTTCAAAAAATAGAGCTACAGTAAGAATAGCGATTGGAAAAGCAAAGTAATTAGGATCCCCAACTAAACCAGTTGGTCTTAATAATGTAAAATTATTTGATATACCAAGGTTTTTTCCAAGTGAATCATCAATATAGTAATTTTCTTTTAATGCTGGAAAAAATAAAGTTACTACTTCTGAAAGAATTGTCAATAATCCAGAACTATAAATTATTTGTATATAATCTTGTTTTGTCCCATTGAAATTATCCACAACTGCTATAACTAATGCAATTTTAAGTATCGAAATAATCATTGATATATCCGAAACATATAAAACATATTCTCTACTTAATAACTCAATAAAAAATACGAACATAATCAAAACAAATGTTGTTGACTGACTATATTTTAATGAATTAAAATCTATACAAAACAACAAAACTAATATTGATAAAGTACTTAAATTTATATTATCGTTTATAGAAATTCCACCAAATATACTCAACAATAAGAATAATTTTATTTTTTCAATTTTGTTCATTTTATTCAATTATTTTTATTGTATTATTTGTCAAATATCTTTTAATTTTCACTATATTTTTATTTAATGAAGGAAAATAAATCTTAATGTAATTTCTAAGCTTGTACATAATTTTCCATAAGACTAATTCTACTAAATAAAATATAAAATAGCATTTATGCTTTAACAATATATATTTGAATTCGTAATAAGAAAACAATCCCTGGCTAATTATTGAGGGGGCGGCATAACCTGACCAAGGCATTTTAGATGAATTGATACCAATTAACTTTGGTGGTAGCATTATTAAATATTTCGAATAGACACCATCGCAAACTTTTCTTTCTATTCTGCTATCAGATTCAGAATTTTCAATTTCAATACCTTCAACTCTCTTTATAAAATCCAAAAAAATATACTGCTCTGATTCAAAATTATTGTTAATCAAATACAACCCGTTAATTTTATTTCCTTTTAATTTATTGTAACTCATTAATTCAATATCAAATAATTTAATAATGTCTTTTTTCAAGCCAAAATAAAACCAATCACATACAGAGTAAAGTATGTTTTTTACTCTTCTGTGACTAAAGCTAGATAACACTAAAATTTTGTTCGAAATTTCATTATTTATGGATGAAACCATGTATTTGTTATAAAATTTTATGAATTTATTTGAATTAAAAAATAAATCTGCTCTCATTGTTACTATATAATTCCTACTTGAGACGTTAATTCCAGCACATGTTGTAACAATTTGATGATTTGCAGCAATTAATTTTTTTCTTCCGTCTTTAAATCCCATATATATTGGTTCGATTTGTTCAGATACAACGAGTTTATCGTAATCACACTCATTAATAATGTTATCGCTCCATGTTGAAATAATTATTTCAGCCTTCGGAAAATATCTCCTTATACTATTGGTACATTTTTTTAGTTGTTCATTCTGCTCAATTGTATTCACCTGTCCGCGCACAACAAAAGATATATTTTCAGCAATTACTGTCTCATTGTTTTTATGCACTCTATTTATATTCATTTCAATTTTTTAATTTAATCTTTATCTAACTTTGCCTCATTTTATTTATGCAATACCTTCCAATTAATGATGTACTTATGAAGGAGATGACGAACGAAAGAGCAGCTCCTGTAGAACCGTATTTATTAACTAGTATATTTATTAAAACAAAATTTATACTGGCCTGCAGAATTGATAATACAAAAATTATTCTGAATTTTTCAAAAAGATTAAAATAAATATTATTAATTGTCATTAATATAAAGCCTAAAAATGACCATATGTAAATTTGAAAAACTTCGCTTGAACCTGTAAAATTATTTCCAAATATCATACCAATATACTTACCACTATAAACACAAAGAAATCCAATCGAAATAAAGGAAATTAAAAATATTATATTCCAAATTTTTAAAAATAATGTATTTATACTGTCATTTTTTTCTAAATTATACTTAGCTAAAACAGGTGTTAAAGCATTAGAAATTATTGCAGGAATAAAATACCACATATCAGTAGCTCTTACAGCAGTTGTATACAGGCCAAAGTCGTATGAGCTGATCTGATTTGATAGGTACAACTGGTCGTACTTTGCTCCGATATAATTAATTAAATATATAGCCGAAAAATAAGGGACTGCCTTTATAATCCTAATCATTACTTCACTATTAATACAATATATACACTCCAGCAAGTTTTTAATTCCATAACTTAACATCCAGTATAGGTTCATTAATAGATAATCTAAAATAAAACATACTAAAAAGTACTTTGGGTTTATCTCTAATATTACAATTGATATTTTAAAAGATGAATTAATTAATGTAGTCAAAATTTGTCCCGCACTATTTAGCTTTGAGTTTAATTCTGAATTATTTAAAATTCCAATAATGTTAAAACTAGATAGTGGCAATACTATAGAATATAAAATTATATTTTCGTAAATTTTTTCATCATATATATTTTTAGAAATTGGCAATAATATTAGCATCCCAAGAATTGCCAGTATCAAATTAATTACTACAGCACTTCCAATTATTTGCTTGCGAATTTTTTCTGATTCAATTATTAACTTTGTTAAAAAAGTATTCAAAGTTGATGTGCCCAAGCTTAAAAAGATTCCTACGAATGAAATTGCTATACTTATCTCTCCATAAATTTCAGGGCCCACATATTTTATAGTGAAAATATTAGCAAATAAAGATAACACATTACATGACTGCCCTATTATTAGCCATAGTAAGTTATTGACTATTTTTTTTTGTTGCATTAAATTTGAAATGAGTTTTCGATATTTTGTATCTTTACTTTGTATGTCTCCTCAGCCAATAATAATTGCTGTTCTTTAAGTAAGTTTATTTTTTCCTTTTTACTTAATGATAAATAGCCCTCTAATAATTCAATAATAGACTCATTAGCAATCACCCATGGATAGTGAATCTTAGTATTACAGGAATTAATTATTCCAATCTTACCAAGTGATATTGCCTTGAATAGTCTACAGGGTGTATATCCTTCAGTTCGTTGCCAGTCGCCAACTATAGCAGCACCAAATCTTGAATTTCTTATGAAGTATTTGCTTAAATATTCTGATACTCCTTTTACCTGTACAAATTTTGTTTTTAGTATTTCCAATATATTTTTATACTCCTTAATTACATCAATATTCCCCTGATTTAATTCATTGTTCCATACCGATCCAACAAAGAATTCGGTATTCGTCGATTCATAATTTGTATAACATAGAAATTCATTTTCGATCAAAGGTGTGCCCCAACTTTGATAAAGAGTTTTATGCTCAACTGAATAGTAAGAACACCCCTTCATTTTTTGCATTTCATTTTTACTTTTATAAATCTTATGTGTCATTACCTGTAGGTCTATGAAATTATGCCTATTTAATGAATTTTTAAAGTCGCCATCAACATTGTGAAAGCAATAATAATTTCCGTCATTTAATTTCAAATTTTTAATTGCTATTCCCGCGCATATTATTAAGTCTCCTCTCCTTATGTATTCATTACTTATTAATTCATCTGATAGCCAAATTGTTTCTCTATTTATTTTTTTTAAAGTTGAATAAAAACCTCGGTGTATAAAGTGGTGGCTATGTGTCGGGTATTCCAATCCCCATATAATAATTCTTCGAAATTTCAACATTTTTTCACCACCAAATTTATCCTGATTTTAATTTTTTATTAAGTTTCTCAGATATCTCAGCAAATAATATAATGCGATATGACCATATGCTATTATTTTCAATACTGAAGAAATTAAATTCGACATTAATTTATTCATTTACTACTTCCATAATCATTTTATTTAATTTATTATTTGATATTTGCCAATTATATTTATTACTTGCAGCTTTAAATGCCTCACTAGAAAGACTCCTTCTTTTTCCTTCATCCATTATAATGTTTTTAAGCATGGACTTTAGCTGATCTCTGTTATCATATGTCAGTCCGCCAGGTATGTATTTTATACACCCCACATTACGCGCAACAAAAGGTAAACCCATTCCTATTGAGTCTATTACCACCAGAGGCTGACAGTCTGTTAAAGATGAATATACAAATATATCAGAAATTGCATATAAGTATTCAATTTCTCCTCTCTTTAGCTCACATAACAGATTAATATTATTTTTGGCACTACTTTTTGATTTTTTTATTACTCCCTCTAACATTTGATAATATTTATTTCTATTATTGCCGCATACATTTAATTTAACACCGTACATTTCTAATTCCAGAAATGTCTCTATGATTTCTTTAGGATTCTTATTCGAGGTGTAATCTCCTACATACAACAATAACAACTCTTCAATTTTTTTATGTTTTCTTAAATTGATCGAAAATCCATTAGGTATAGTGTAGTACTTAATTCCCAACCTTCTTGCAATTTTTACATCATAGAATCGATTATCATCAGCGTAATCCTCCAAGACACAAAATGCATCAATTCTTTTGAGGTATCGTTTTATATTTATACACTTATATAGCATCCATCTTAAATTGATTATTGGCCAAAACTTCGGTGATCTATCGTTCACAGATATTCCATGGCTGAATAGGATAATTTTTGTATTAATTTTAGAATTAATAAGCCAATCTGTATTCCATGACTGCCAACAGTGTGAAATAATTAAATCCGGGCTGAAACTTTCAATCAAATGAAAATATTTTTTCTTCAAAATTTTATTATTATGACCCAAAATATCACCTGCTGCATATTTTGGAAAACCTTCGTAATTTATTTCAATTTTTTTTATGTTTTTTGCATTTAAATCGTCTACTATTCCAGCTGTTATTATCAATACCTCATGTCCATTTTTTGATAAAAAATCATATTGATTTTTACAAACACAAGCAACACCCCCTCCATCTGGAGGATACGAAGGTGTTGCTATTATAATTCTCATTATATTTTCTCAATTAATCTATCACCATGACGAGTAAGTTTTAATTTTTCTTTCTGAATTTTATATGAGCGGCATTTGCAAATATATATCTCATCTTTGTATATACATTTAAATTTAGGTATTCTCCTGTCAAATATTTATTCTGGTATAAATAAAATGGTGTTACCATTCCTTTATTTACTAGGTATAACCACCCTTTTTCTTTGTCAGAAAGCTCATGAAGGAATTCTTTATACGCCTCAACTGGATCTAGTGTTTTGAATTTACCAGATTTGTTTATGTCCGACCTTACGAAGAATCCATTCCCGTTATAACATACTAAGTCATAGCCCTTTTTCACTGCTAATTCGTGAAATAAAGCCAATGATTGACCAACATTATTTCGCGATATATTTTCATTTAGACGATTTTTATTTTCTGGGCTATGTCCTGCATTTATTTCAACACATATCACTTTCGGCGTCACATTGAGTGACTCAAAGATTTCATAATCCAAACCGTCGATATCTATACTCAATAAATCAATATCACCAAATCCATTTTCTGCAATAATTTGATCTAATGTATCCCTTCCTTTTGTCATTACTAATTTATTTACTGGTACAACTTTTTCATTTTTTATATATTTTGAGCATAACTGCCTATATCGAATGGGATCACATTCAATCATTAGTGCTTTCCACCCTCTTTCTATCAATACTTTAGTGTTTGAATAATGCTCTCCATCCCAGGCACCAAATTCGCAACAAACACCATTCTTTATTAATAGCCTTTTAAATATTTCTTCGATAATACCATCCTCACCATTTTGTGAATACTGGTTCTTTTTATAGTCAATTAACCGCATTTATTTTCCTTGCAACAATGTATAAGTATGGTGATGTGTATTTATTAGGTAAATTTATGATTTTGTTTATTCCATTTAGAATTTTAGAAGCAACTGTATTTATCAATTTTTGAATTTTTTTCATTCCTTTTGGCTCATACCAAAATGCACATGTTTCATAATATCCACTTTCTAATACCTCGCATCCATATTCTTTTATAATTTTTTCTAATGCGCTTAATTCCATCGCATTTATGTTGTGCCCAAGAAATATATTTGGATTTAATATTTTTCTTATCACATATTGCATATAGCGAAAACTTGGCATCGTAATAATTAAAACCCCCCCCAGTTCTACTATATCTATATGTTTTTTAATGATAATTTCAAAGTCCGTAAAATGCTCAACAAAACCAAATGAACATACAACATCGAATTTTTGATTTATTGTCAATTCGAATAAATCTTTGTTCTCAAACAATCCAATTTTATATTTCTTCTCATTAAAATGCTCTAACATTTTATACATTGATGAGGTACTATCAACACCTCCTATTGTTGCCGAAAAATTTTCAGCGAAATATTTTAGATACCCCCCAGGGTAACAACCTATTTCAAATATTGTTGAATTTCGTATTATATATTTTTTAAATATATCGTGAAATTTTATTTCTTGCTTGTTATAGTCAATTTTTATTTGATTGTAAAGATAGTCCCATTCGTTTTTTTCTATCAAGTTTTTATTTATTTTATTGACATTTTTTTCCATTCATATTCTTTCTTGATTTTCTTTATTTTTTACTTCGTTACTATATTTATGTAATAATGCTTGTTTGCCTGACTCAAAATAATCACTAGCGACCATTTCAGCGCACATTTGTCTTGCTGATATGTAAGGCTCCCACCCCAATTTTAATTTCGCCTTTGTTGCATCACCCAATAATGTTTCAACCTCTGTTGGACGGTAGTAGATTGGATCAATTTTTACTATTACATCACCAACATTTATTTTTTTTGCTTTTTCACCTATAACTTTTACAACAACTCCTACTTCATTTATACCATTTCCATGGAATTCTAGTGAAACACCCAACTCTTCAGCGCTCCAAGTTATGAAATCTCTTACTGTATATTGCTCACCTGTTGCTATTACATAATCTTCTGCATTATCTTGTTGTAGCATTAGCCACTGCATCCGAATGTAATCTTTTGCATGCCCCCAATCTCGTAACGCATTAAGATTTCCTACATAGAGGCACTTTTCTAATCCCATTGCGATATTACTTAATCCCCGAGTAATTTTCCTAGTTACAAAAGTTTCACCTCTTCGCGGACTTTCATGGTTAAATAAAATTCCATTACATGCGTATATACCATACGCCTCTCGATAATTTACTACTATCCAATAAGCGTACAATTTAGCAGCAGCATAAGGGCTACGCGGGTAAAATGGAGTCGTTTCTTTTTGCGGGACTTCTTGCACCAATCCGAATAATTCCGAAGTACTTGCCTGGTAAAAGCGTGTTTTCTTTTCCAGCCCAAGTATACGAATAGCTTCGAGAAGTCTTAACGCTCCAATTCCATCTATATCTGCTGTATATTCTGGCGACTCAAATGAGACTGCTACATGACTTTGAGCCCCAAGATTGTAGATTTCATCAGGCTGTGTTTCCTGAACAATTCGAATTAAGTTGCTCGTATCGCTCAAATCTCCGTAATGAAGCTTGAAATTTGCACTCCCGATATGTTGGTCTTGGTAAATGTGATCAATGCGTTGAGTATTGAAAAGTGACGCCCTTCGTTTAATACCGTGTACTTTGTACCCTTTTTCTAATAAAAACTCTGCAAGGTAAGACCCATCTTGTCCAGTAATCCCAGTAATCAGGGCAACTTTTTGTGTGCTAGGTTGGTTCATAGTTGTCTCACAAAATCTTGATAAGTGGTGACAAGGCCGTTGTGCAAATCTACCTTGGCTTTCCATCCTAGGGCGTTCAGGCGCGTGCTGTCCATCAATTTGCGTGGTGCACCGTCGGGTTTTGAGATGTCAAATTCAATTTGACCGGTGTAACCTACGATTGTGGCGATGAATCGAGCCACTTCGGCGATGGTTAAATCCGTTCCACTTCCTAGGTTGATGTGACTTTGCATAGGAGCGGTGTGTTCTTCATAAGTGGATTTTCGCAGTTTCATGATGTAAACGCTGGCTTCGGCCATGTCGTCCACATACAAAAACTCTCGACGTGGGTTGCCAGAACCCCATATAGCGACGCTGGTTGCATTTGAGACCTTAGCCTCATGGAAGCGACGAATCAACGCTGGAATGACATGGCTGTTTTCGGGGTGGTAATTGTCGCCCGGACCGTAGAGATTCGTCGGCATAACACAACGGTAGTCCAGACCATGGCTCTCGCCGTATTGACGGTTGTAACTTTCGCAAAGCTTAATGCCAGCAATTTTAGCAATCGCGTAGGGCTCATTAGTAGGCTCTAGTGCTCCACCAAGCAAGGCGTCTTCGCGCATGGGCTGCTCAGCTAAGCGAGGATAGATGCAACTGGAGCCCAAAAATAAAAGCTTTTTCACATCATTTTGAAAGGCTGCCTCAATGATGTTGGCTTGAATCATAAGGTTTTGATAGATGAAGTCCGCAGGGTAGGAGTTATTGGCATGAATGCCACCCACCTTGGCGGCCGCCAAGTAAACCTGTGTGGGCTTTTCTTGTGAAAAAAATTGTTGCACGTCAAGCTGACTGGTAAGGTCCAGCTCGCCATGAGTACGAGTGACGATTTGGTTTTCATCTACGCCTTGCGACAACAACTGTCTTACGATGGCTGAACCCACCATGCCCCGATGCCCTGCGACATAAATTTTCTCTGTATTCATTTTTGGTATGTGCGTCCGTAGGTGTCCTCAAAACGGACGATATCGTCTTCGCCCAAATAGCCTCCTGATTGCACCTCGATGATTTCAAGTGGAATCGCGCCTGGATTGGCTAAGCGGTGTACCTCGCCCAAAGGAATATAGGTGGACTGGTTTTCCGTCAGCATCAAGACTTTGTCACCATTGGTGATTTGAGCCGTGCCTTTAACCACAATCCAATGTTCGGCACGGTGATGATGCTTTTGCAAGCTTAAACTAGCACCAGGCTTCACTTGGATGCGCTTGACTTTGAAGCGATCGCCCTCGTCAATGCTGTCATACCACCCCCAGGGACGATGCACTTTGCGATGCAAACTGAGCTCTTCGCGTTTTTGGCACTCGAGTTGTTGAACTAGTTTTTTGACATTTTGGCTTTGACTTCGATCGGCTACCAGCACTGCGTCTGCAGTTTCTACAATGATGAGGTCACTTACACCTACTGCGCCCACCAAGCGACTAGAAGCATTAACATATGTATTGTGCGTGTCAGCTAACAAAGTGTCCCCGCTAGTAACGTTACCTTGAGCATCTTGCTTGCCTTCCTTGTTGACTTGCCACACGGCGTCCCATGCGCCAAGGTCAGACCATCCAGCATCGAGCGGGACCATGTGTATGGAGATGTTTGAGCCTGGGCATTTCTCCATCACTGCGTAGTCGATGGACTCTGTCGGCACTTGGGTAAAGGCGCATTTGTCTGGACGAACAAACGAAGCGTCGGCGGTTTTACCCGCCCATGCGTCTTGCGTTGTAGCCAAGATATCAGGACGGAACTGTTTCAAAGCTTTCAGCCATGTGCTGGTTTTTAGTACAAACATTCCGCTGTTCCAAGTGTGTTCGCCGCCAGTAAAGTAGGTTTTGGCCGCTTCAAGGGTTGGCTTTTCGGCAAACTGACTCACGATGTATTCGCCATATGCACCAACACTGCCAGATTGCCGGATGTAACCGTAGCCGGTTTCAGGCTTGTCGGGGGTGATACCCAAAACTACAATGCCACCTGCTGTAGCTGCGCGAATGCTTTGTTGCAAGGCAGCCGTAAAAGTTGAATCATTTCGAATGGTTTGGTCGGCCGGCGTGACGACCAAGATGGGGTCTTGCCCGTTTTCAGAGGCTTGTAGCGCGGCCAAGGTAATGGCCGGCGCCGTGTTGCGCCCGACAGGCTCAAGCAACAAAGTGGCCTGTATGTCGCGCATTTCGCGCAACTGCTCAAAAGCCAAAAAACGGTGCTCTTCGTTGGTAACGACCAAGATCGGTCCCAGCGTAATATCTTCAGCCACCAATTTATTCACGCGTTCAACAGCTTGCTGAAACAAACTGGTAGTTCCAGACAAAACCAAAAACTGCTTAGGAAAACCAGCTCGAGACAAAGGCCACAAACGAGTACCAGAGCCACCACAAAGGATTACCGGAACTACATTATGCATTTTTATTTGACCTGTTGTTGCTTGGCTGGATATCAGCATTAAGTGACTCAATCTCTGCTTTCAGCGTTTCGTATTCGACAAGCTTACGCTTCAAGAAGTTACCAGTTAACGCAGCTTTTTCAGCCATGCCCCCGGGAGTCAGGATGTAAACATATCCAAATTTGTTTTTAGATTGGCTGAAGTTTTGCATTTTGACCCAACCCTTTTCAATTAAGGCCTTCAAGCAGTAGTTCAGACTTCCTACACTTACTCCCAGTTTTTGGGCCAGCTCCCTTTGCGTGAGATCTGGGTTTTCGCTCAAAGCACGAAGCACGCGAAAGTAAGTATCTTCTTGCGTTTGCGTGTGTTTGACTAGCATGTATTTATTGTGTCCGGCACGCTACCGCCGCCCAACTGCCTGTTAGCAACTGGACCAAGTGGTGAGAAAGCGTTTTAATACGCGCCCATTTTAGACATTAATGCCTGATTTGTTCATTTTTGAACGAATTTTTTAAGGTTCCAAGCCTTTGAACTGCACTGATGGAGATTACTTTCCTGCGGATCGTTGTTTACTTAATCCCCCTTGACATGGTCGTTAGCAAAAATTGGACGATATCAATTGGTGCAGCGGGGAGCGAGCAGGTTAAGCTTTCAGCGCAATAGCGTGAGATTTCACCCATATCTGCTTTGTGTGCTCGAAATAAGCGCTTGGCGATCAGGCAATTAATTTACGGACAGATGTGGAACGAAGAAGTCACAAAAGAATTAATCCGCGAAAACGGGCACACTGCCTCAAGTTTGCTGCAATCTTCGATGAGCAAGGCCAAAGACGAACTTATCAAGCTGGGCCAGCAAATTAGGTTGCGTATAAAGACTTTGATGCAATTGCAGCAATCCTACGAAGCCTTGGTCAATCGCTCCATCATGCAAGACCGCGCCTTAAGCTGCACAACGATTTGCTCAAACGCGACCTTGAGGCAATCTATGTTCAAGAAGTCAAGCAAGTAAAGTCCGAAATTTCTAGCGATGACAAGCCTAAAGCAAAGAGCGGCGAATAAATCCAACGCGCTTAAGTCAACGGGACCCAGGTCCGATCAGGGCAAGAGAAAGTCTCGGGTCAACGCAACAAAGCACGCCCTGTCTTTGCCCGTTGATGAAACGGTTTTTTCTAACGAAATCAAGGCTGTCGCTGCATTTATTCGCGGCGATTGCGACTCAGATTTGCAGGCGCATGAGCTGGCCAAGCGAATCATTGACTACGAACGAAATGAAGCATTTCTGATTTCACAAAGTGATGTTAACCCAAACGCAGAAGTCAGGGCATGGGCAATGGACCCCCATCGATTTGCGCTCTACGGTCCGGTGCAGCAACACGAGAACAAAGATCGTGTGCCTGTTACTTTTACCACCTCAAACAAAAAGCCCAAAGGCAAAGAGAGAACCGAAGAAATGAAATTCATCGAAGTTTTTTTGAAATTGCAGGGTCAGGTTTTGATGGGCAAGCTATAACCGAACAAGCCAAGTTAACCAACAGCCAGGCTACCAAAAAAGAGCCATCAACCAGCTGGTCAAAGTCGTCAGGGCAATTGCGAACGGTCAAGACTTTTATATTTTACAAAGCGAACCCAAATCACTAGTCCAAGTTGAGGCTAAACCTGACTGATCTTCTTCTTGACTTGACATTTGCAATCAATGTATTACAATTATTACAAGTAAATAGAGTGGCATGCCATGGCAGTATCAATCCGCTTAGATCCAACTATCTAGCAATGTCTCGACAATCTCGCGCATCTGACCGGTCGCGCAAAGTCTTACTATTTGCGCGTACTCATCGAGGGTGGACTGGATGATTTAGAGGACTTCTACTTGGCTGACGCCACAATGGAGCGCGTGCGTAAAGGCCAGGAGGCTGTCCTCGATTCAATTGAGGTTAGGAACTTGCTTGACCTGGGTCATTAAGTACACCGAGACCTCTCAAAGGCAACTCAAAAAGCTCGATAAATCCATAGCGCTTCGGATGCTTGACTTTATGGGTGAGCGCGTTGCTCGATTGGAAGATCCACGAAGTCAAGGCAATAATTTGGTAGGCCCGAAGTTAGACTCATATTGGCGATATCGGGTAGATGATGTTCGCGTCATATGTGACATCAAAGATGAGGTGGTGACGATTCTTATGGTCGAAATCGGTCACCGCCGTGAGGTCTATCGTTAAGTTTGTTGAAGCACAGGGGCTTGGGGGCTGCTAAAACCTCGAATCAGCTGGATTTCAAGCGCCAAACAGCCTTGAGTTTTGCTATCTGACCGCTTGTTTCTGGGTTCTCAGAGGCCTTGCGCATAGCGCGCCTGGCAAACGCCACCAAGACACCCAAAAACAGCCCAGCAAAAGCAGATACCAACACAATGATGGCTCGCTTAGGCTTTGACTTGCGCTCAGGTGGCAGGGCAACATCGACTTGTTGGATCAGCGGCCCCTCTTTTGCCTCGTCAACCCTGGCCGATTCATACTGAGCCACCAACACACCCATCATGGCCTCGCGGGCTTTGATGTCGCGATAAGACTTCACAGCCAACTGCTGCAAAGGAGAAGTTTTCTCGTCCGCACCGCTGCCCATCTCGAGCTTCTTCAGCTGCGAGCGAAGCGCTGCAAGCTCGCCCCCCAAACGCTGAACATCGGGATTTTGAGGTGTCGCGAAGCTGCCCATGGCAGCAAGCTGCACCTCTTTAGCAGCAATTTGAGCACGCATTTCAGCCCCTGCCCTCACAGAGGTTTCCGCAATGACAGCAGTGACCTGCATGCCAGACTTTTCTTTAGCAGCTCTGAAGTTTGCCTCCGCTTCAGCAAGTTCGTTTTGTGTTTTTGTAATCGCCTGCTCGTAAAACACCCGACGCTGTTGGGCATCGGTCACGGCTAAGCGGCCCATGAGGTTGCGCAATTCTTCAACATGAGTATTGGCTAGCTTTGCAGCAAACTCAGGGTCTTTGTCGTCTGCCTCTACTGTGATGAGGCCAGACTTTTTGTCTGGAGTGATCTTCACAACACCCTTGAGCGCGTTTCTTGTATCGACCAAGGTTTTTGCGTTGTAACGCTCTTGCAAATCTAACTTTTTGATGATCTCATTTTGTAGGGTGTCACTCTGCATGAAGGCGATGTACATCTCATCCGGGCTTTTGATGCCAGCAGCGCCACCGGCCAAGCCAGCTAATGCACCCAAACTCGCGAGGGCAGAAGCGGCACCACTTTGCTGCTGCTGAGGCGGCATCATGACAGTTTTGGCGGTAAATATGGGCGTCATCAAGAGACTCACTACGATCGCCAAAGTGGTGCTGATCGCAGGTATGGTGAAAATCGTTTTCTTTTCTTCGCCCAAGGCAATGGCCAAGTCGAGTAGACTGATTTCGTCTTGTTCAGCTTCAACCACAGGTAATGCGTTTTGTTCAGCCATGGTGCGCCCTTAGTAACCCAAAGCCTTGAGGCCCGCAGCGCCAAGACCAAGTTGGTAAAAGATTTGCGTGATGTCTTTGGCATTGCGGACCACCGCGCTCCATGTAGCTTCGCGGTCTAGCTTGTCAGGCATGACAATAGAGTCACCCGGCATGACCTTCATGCCGTTGATAGAACCAAACCAACTGCCGTTACTGGTAAGGGCTGAGCCGTCTGCCCGCACCA
>JACCDK010635421.1_pt1 | contig 22321 bp, 23 predicted proteins | sample 7445871 | NCBI WGS metagenome assembly JACCDK01 (sample SAMN15323436, study PRJNA562643) | freshwater metagenome | isolation source: river surface water | place: USA:Blue River Watershed | collected 2017-08-15
CTTGCGCCGCGAAGCGCGCAACGTGCGTATTGGCGAAGGCGATCAAATGCGCGGCATTTTTGACATCAGCCACAGCACCTTGGGCGACTGCTTTGGCTACTTCAACACGCTCCAACTGCACGGTGCCAAAGCTGAGATTGCCGACAAAGTGGTGCGCGAAATTGCCTCACGCTTGAAGTTTTTGAACGACGTCGGCTTGAACTACCTCAGCCTCGACCGCAGTGCCGACACACTGTCGGGCGGCGAAGCGCAACGCATTCGTTTGGCCAGCCAAATTGGCTCAGGCCTCACAGGCGTGATGTATGTGCTCGACGAGCCCAGCATTGGCCTGCACCAACGCGACAACGACCGCCTCATCGATACCCTCAAACACCTGCGTGACATTGGTAACAGCGTGCTGGTGGTGGAGCACGACGAAGACATGATTCGTGCGGCAGACTTCTGCGTAGACATGGGCCCCGGTGCGGGCGTGCACGGCGGCCAAGTGATGGCGCGTGGCACACCCGCCGAAATTGAAGCCAACCCCAATTCATTGACCGGCCGCTACTTGGCGCAAGCGCTGCGCATCGACGTGCCAACCAAGCGCAATGCCTTTTTGCCCGTGGAAGCGGAAGACCTGAAGTTCCAACGCAAGCTGCACAAAGATGCGTCGGAGCATCAGGTGATCCGCATCCGTGGTGCCCGTGGCAACAACTTGAAAAACGTCACCGCTGATTTCCCCGTGGGCTTGCTCACTTGCGTCACGGGTGTATCGGGATCCGGTAAATCCACATTGGTCAACGACACGCTGTACACCGCGGCAGCGCAGGCCATCCACCGTGCGCACGACGAGCCAGCAGCACATGACGAAATCACGGGCCTCGACTATTTCGACAAAGTCATCAACGTCGACCAATCGCCCATTGGTCGCACACCACGCAGCAACCCTGCCACGTACACGGGCCTGTTCACGCCCATTCGCGAGCTGATGGCCGAAGTGCCGATGGCACGCGAACGCGGCTATGGCCCAGGTCGCTTCAGCTTCAACGTGGCCGCAGGATCAGGCGGTGGCCGCTGTGAAGCGTGCCAAGGCGACGGCATGGTGAAAGTGGAAATGCACTTCTTGCCCGACGTGTATGTGCCTTGCGATGTGTGCCACGGCTTGCGCTACAACCGCGAAACGCTAGAGGTCATGTACAAAGGCAAAAACATTGCGCAAATCTTGGACCTGACGGTGGAGGCCGCTTTGCAGTTCTTCAACGCCGTGCCCAACATCGCGCGCAAGCTGCAAACACTGATGGACGTGGGCCTGTCTTACCTGCAACTCGGTCAAGCCGCCACCACGCTGTCGGGCGGTGAAGCGCAACGCGTGAAGCTGGCTTTAGAGCTAAGCAAACGCGACACAGGCCGCACGCTCTACATCTTGGATGAGCCCACCACAGGTCTGCACTTTGCCGACATTGCGTTGCTGCTGAAAGTGCTGCAACACCTGCGCGATGCGGGCAACACCATCGTCATCATCGAGCACAACTTGGACGTGATCAAAACCGCCGACTGGCTGATTGACATGGGCCCAGAAGGTGGCAGCGGTGGCGGCACGGTGGTGGGGGTGGGCACACCCGAAGACTTGGCGGCCAACCCTGCGAGCTTCACGGGCAAGTATTTAAAACGCCTTCTGGGCTAAACAGCGGTCACCATGTCTGAGACGCACACCCTCACGCGCCAACAACTGATCACGTTGATCGTCCTGACCTTGGTGTGGGGTATGAACTGGCCCATCTTGAAAATTGGCGTCACAGGTTTTCCAGCCATCACCTTTCGCAGCATGTCCATGTGGTTGGGCTGGCCCTTGTTGGGTTTGGTTCTCTTGCAAATGAAAGTGCCATTCCGCGTGCCACGCAAGGAATGGAAAGACTTGCTGCTGTTGGCCGCCAGCAATATGTTTGTGTGGCATGTGTTGATTATTTTGGCGGTGCAAGATTTGTCGAGTGGGCGCGCAGCCATCTTGGGCTACACGATGCCGATTTTTTCGGCTGTGATTGGCGTGCTGTTTTACAAATCACCGCTGCGTCCACGGGCCTGGCTGGGCGTGGCCTTGGCGGCTGTGGCCGCCTTGCTGTTGCTGTGGCATGAGTTGGTTCACCTCTCCGGCAAGCCGTTGGGCGTGTTGATGGCCTTGGTGGCCGCGGCCTCATGGGCCTTGGGCACGCAGCAAATTCGACACACCCGCATGACCGTGCCCACACTCACGATCGTGTTTTGGATGACCGGCATGACCACCCTGCTGATGAGTGCGCTGGCCGTCGTGTTTGAAATAGCCCGCTGGACCATGCCCCCCGCGGCGACTTGGGGCTCGATCGTCTACAACGCGATTGGCGTGTTTGTGTTTGCACAAGCGGCCTGGCTCGGCTTGGCGCGCAACTTGCCCCCTTTGGCCTCGAGCTTGAGCGTGATGTTCATTCCCGTGTTGGGGGTCTTCACTGGCGCCTGGTGGCTGGGCGAGGTGCTGCATTGGCAAGACTGGATGGCCGTGCTGTTGGTGGTGGCGGCCATTGCCTCGGTGCTGTGGCCGGCGCGGGAGGCCAGCCACACCACCCCCTGAAGGGTCATCGACCTTGGAAGACGGGGGGACGTTTCTCGTTGAAAGCGGCTACGCCTTCACGTCTATCCTCGGTGTCCACCAACCGGTTGTAGGCCTCCACCTCAAACCGATAAGCGGTGCGCAACTCCATTTGGCCACCATACCGAATGGACTTTTTAATTTGACGCACCGACAGCGGCGCGTTGGCAGCAATGCAATGTGCGGTGGTCAACGCCAATTCAAGCACCTGTTCAGGTGCCGCCACTTGGTTGACCAGCCCCCATTCCAAAGCGTCATGCGCGCTGAAGGGTCGGCCCGTCAACGCCAATTCTTTGGCGCGACGTTCGCCCAAGGCGCGCGGCAAGTTTTGGGTGCCGCCCATCCCCGGCATGATGCCCAACGTGACCTCTGGCAAGGCGAAACGCGCGGTCTCGCTGGCGTACAGAAAATCACAACACAGGGCCATTTCCAAGCCACCGCCATAGGCGTGGCCGTTGATGGCGCCCACGATGGGCAAGGGCAAATCCACCATGGCCCAGTACAAGCGTTCAAAAATTTCGTGCTGGTACTGCCACGCTTGCGGCGTCATGCCGTTGCGCTCTTTCAAGTCACCCCCGCCGCAAAATATTTTCTGACCGGCCCCCGTGAACACCACGCAACGCAATTCGCCAGGCGTATCGGTGAGGCGTGTCCACAGATCGAGCAAGTCCACACCCATTTGGGTGTTCAAGGCATTGCCCACCTCGGGACGGTTCAGGACCAGCTGCAACACATGGTCAGACACGCGCTGACATGCCAGCGTGGCGTAGGTTGGCAAAGAAGGCAACGTCTTCACCTCTGCACCGGTGTGGTGTAGAGCTGGCCGCCATCCACGTTGATGACGCTGCCACTCAAATAACTGCACAACGGTGAGGTGCAGAACACGGCCAACTTGGCCATTTCATTGGGCTCCGCCAAGCGTCCAAAGGGGAAGCCGCTGGTCAATTCATGCCAGCGCGCCGCATCCCCTAATTTCTTTTCGGCTTGCTGTTGCAACATGCCTTGCATGCGGTCGCTGCGTGTGGGCGACGGGTTGATGCCAAAGACGCGCACGCCATGTTTGACACTCTCACCACCGACACCTTGTGTGAACGCCATCAGCGCGGCATTGCCCGTGGCGCCGCAAATGTAATCGGCGCGGGGCGCCGCGCCGGCCATGCCAATGATGTTGCAAATCACACCATGCCCGCGTGCTTGCATCATGGGCAAATACACGCGCGTCATGTTGATGTAGCCAAACACCTTGAGCTCCCAAGCATGACGCCAGCGTTGCTCGTCCACATCCACCACATTGCCACCTGGAATGGCACCGGCGTTGTTGACGAGGATGTCCACATCGGGCACTTGCGCAAACAGTTGCTCGGCAGAACCCGACACCGACAAATCCATCAGCACTGCAGGCGGCTTGGGCAAGCCAGCTTGCGCAAAGGCTTGTTCGGCCAAGGCCAAGTTGGCCGCATCACGCGCCACCAAAATCGGTTGCGCGCCTTCATGTGCGTAGGCCAAGGCAATGGTCAAACCAATGCCGCGTGAGCTGCCCGTGATCAACACGCGTTTGTTTTTCAGTTGCAAATCCATGGCGTAAGTTACCTTTTGAGCAAAAATTTAAACGGCAGGTGCGGGCACTTGCGCGGTGTACCAAGCCGCCATGGACTCACCGGTCATGAAACACACATTTGGTGTTTTCATGAGTAAATCCAACATACGCTCGAGACTCTCGAAACGATGTGGCACACCAATTAGGTGGGGATGCAGGCCAATGGCTAAGACGCGTGGCTGCGTGCGGGCCTCACGTTCAAACAAGCGCAAGGTGTTTTCTAAACGCTGGTACATCTCGTTAGAACTGTGTCGCTCGACCGCATAAATGATGGAGTCGTTGATCTCTAGGTTGTAGGGCAGTGAGAGCAACGGGCCTTCTTGGGTGTGCATCCAGCGTGGCACGTCATCCACCACCCAGTCAAAAACATATTCCACACCCTGACGTTTCAAAATTTCAGGTGTGTCGTAGGACTCGCGCAAACCAGGACTCAACCAACCCCTCGGGCGCTTGCCTGTGAAGGCCTCGATCATTTCCAAACTGGTCGCAATCAAGGCTTCTTCACCCTCGGCATGGTTGAGTGCTTTTTGATGCACGCCATGCCCAATGAATTCCCAACCCGCTTTGTGCATGGCCTCGGCCGCGCGTGGGTAAGCGTGAATCACACCCGCATTGAAACTGGTAGAGGCGGGCAAGCCACGTGAGTGAATGGCGTCAATGATGCGCGGCAAGCCTGCGCGCATGCCGTAATCGGCCCAGCTGAAGTTGGGCACATCGGGGATGGTTTCTTTGCCATGCGGTGGCGTGATGATGGTGCGCGGCATGCTGGCATCGAACTGCCAATGCTCCACATTGACCACCAAGTGCACCATGATGGCGCCCGCTTGGGCGGCTTTGAGCTGTGGGCCCTCGTTAGAAAAAACATAGGGGATTCGTGGGTTGGCCATAGATCAATCCAATGCGCTGAAAAGGGTTTTCAATCGAAGATGCATTGTTACCCCATTGCATCGCGCGAACAACGCTTCTCCTCGAGAACTAGGGGTATTCCGCGCTTTTTCTGTCTCTTGTGTGACCAGCTTTTGAGGTGCACTGCGGTGAGACTTGTGGTGTGAAAAGGGCCGCATTTTTCAGCCTTGGAAATTGCAACTGTTCGCCATCGGTTCATCGACTTTTTTATGGAGAAATTTCATGCGTCTACTACGTTTCGTATCGGCCACGTTGATCGCTTGGTTAGGTGTTCTGCAAGCTGCACAAGCGATCACCCCCATGCCAAGCCCTATGCCAAACAAAGAGGTCATCACCATCGGCTACGTCAAGGTAGGCCAAGTGTCGCCCTTGCACTTGGTCGAAGAAGAGCTCAAAAAAATGAACATCGAAGTCAAGCGCGCTGAATTTGTTCGCTACGCCGATGCGCGCACCTCGTTGCTCTCTAACTCTGTGGACGTGTCTGTGGTGGGTCCTGCTGACTTGGCCATCGCGGCCAGCCAAGGCTCTAAAAATATCATCGGTTTGAGTGGTGTTGCATCGTCACCCAAATATTTGGTAGTGCGCAAAGGCGTGACCATCAACACCTGGGACGACCTCAAGGGTAAAAAGATTGCGGTCGCACCTGGCTCTGCCGTGTGGTTCGCTTGGGCCATGACTTTGGTTGAGAACAACATCCCCTACAACACGTTCACAGCAGTCAACATCCAAGGTGGTGGCACGGCTTTTGTGCAAGCGCTCAAGCGCGGCGACATTGATGCCATGCTGAGCTGGGAGCCCTTTGAGTCTCAAGTCGTGGCAGAAGGCGCGGCTTACTTTGCCACCAACTTGGTGGACTACAGCAAGTCCAAAGCCGTCGGTCAAGAGTTGGGTTTGTTGGCTGCATCGGGCGAGGCTTACAGCAAGCGCCGCGAAGTCATCAAGCGCTTCATGTGGGCCTACTTGAATGCAGAAGCCAAGTTGGCCGCTGACAGCAATGCCTTTATCAACACTTACTCTCAGTACACCGGCTTACCTTTGGACGTGACCCGTGAATCACACAAGCTGATCAAACTCGGTGGCGTGCTCGACCGTGCTCAGGTATCCCGCTTGGCCGAAGCCTCGTTCAAGCAAGGCGTGATTCAAGTCGATGTCACCAAGGCCGCGGCTGATTTGTACGACGACAGCTTGGCCCGCGAAATTCGCGGCCGCTAAGTCGCGGTAGCAGGTAGGCGGGCCCACCTGATGCACGTGCAAAAAAACCGGCTCCAAGAGCCGGTTTTTTTATGTGTAACACCACCGCTCAGTGCGAACGAATGGTCTTGAGGATTTGTAATTTCATTTCATTGAACTCGGGCGTGGCCGTCATCTCAATTGCACGGGGTCTTGGCAACTGGGTGTGAATCACCGACTCCATGCGACCGGGACGCGCGGACATGACATAGATCTTGTCTGCCAAAAACAAGGCTTCGTCGATGTCGTGCGTCACAAAAATAATGGTCGGCTTCAACCGGTCCCACACTGACAGCAGCAGCTCTTGCATGGTGAGTCGGGTTTGCGCGTCCAATGCGCCGAATGGCTCGTCCATCAACAAAATTTGTGAGCCCAAAGTCAGCACACGCGCAATGCCCACGCGCTGACGCATGCCCCCCGAAAGCTGAATGGGCAAGTGGTTGCGAAAGTCTTTCAAGCCCATGATGGTGAGCATTTCTTCGGCACGACTTTCGTAGTCGGCCGGTGGCAGGCCTTGCGCTTTGGGGCCAAAGACGATGTTTTCCCACACGGTGAGCCACGGGAACAAGGCCGCCTCTTGAAACACCACACCACGGTCAGGGCCCGGAGTTTCAATGGTTTGACCGCCCACGGTCAACACACCCGAAGTGGGTTGCTCAAAACTCGCAATGATATTGAGCAAGGTGGACTTGCCACAGCCCGAAGGACCGAGCAGGGCCACGAAATCACCTGGGGTGATGTCGAGAGAAATATTTTCTAAAGCCCGAACAGGTGGAGAGCCCGGGTAGGTTTTGTAGAGTTGGTCAATGTGAATATGCGACATAAGGTGTCCTCAACGAATCAATGGTTTTGCAGCAGACGCCACTTGAGCACACGACGTTCAATCCAAATGATCAAACGATCACTCAGAAATCCCATCAGGCCAATCGATGCCATGTCCGCAAACACGATGTCCATGCGTCCGACGTAGTAGGCGTCCCACAAGACATAGCCCAAGCCAGATTTCACGGCCACCATCTCGGCGGCCACCACGGCAGTCCATGCAATGCCCAAACCAATGCGCATGCCAGTAAAGATGTTGGGCAAGGCGGCTGGCAGCACCACACGTTTGAGCAGTACCCAAGGTGAAGCACCCATCATGCGCGCAGCGCGCACCAAGTTTTTATCGACGTCACGCGCCCCTTGTGTGGCATTGACCACGATGGCAAAAAAGCCGCCCAAGAAAATCAACGAGATAGACCCCATGTTGGTGATGCCAAACGCAGCGATTGAAAACGGCAACCATGCGGTGATGGGAATCGGACGGAACATTTGAATCATGGGGTCAATCAACACCGACAGACGTCGACTCCAACCAATCAACAAACCCAATGGAATCGCGATCACCATCGACAAGGTAAAGCCTGCAATGACACGCGTGCCGGAATATTCCACGTTAGCCCACCACGTGCCTAAGTACGGATTGAGTCCCATGCCCGTGGACTGGCCAAACATCCAATCGTTCCAGGCCACCACCACCCGCCACGGCGTCGGCAGCATGGCCTGCATGCCGGGCTGACTGCCCACCATTTGCCACACAGCCAACAAAGCCAATGGCACCAACACACTCAACAAGCTACGGTGTTTCACAACATCCCCTTTATTCAAATGTCACGGTATCGAAGTTGCCGGGCAAAATAATTTCCACCATTTCGCAATCATCGGAGTAGTCCAGCACGGTGTGGCGAATGCCATTGGGTTGTAGCCAGCAAGACCCAGCTGTCATCTTGATCTTGCCTTGGCCTTCGTACTCGCCCACCATCCATCCCTTGAGCAAATACACCATCTGAAACTGCACGCCGTGGTAATGCGGGATAGAGACGACTTTGGGGTCGCAGGGCCCGAGCAAACGAATCACATGGGCTTGCACGGCACCCCCTGTGGCTTGGGCCATGCCCAGGTCACGGTATTTGGCGTAAGAGCGCAAGCCTGTTTTGAAATCACGCTCTTTCAAATGGCTGACCACAAATTTTTGCGGTCCCCACTTGATCACGGGTGGCTTGCCTGGCTTGGCCGGCGTTGCTTTTGTCGCAACGTTTCGCTTTTTGGCAGGGGCAGATTTTTTAGCAGTAGCCATGTGCATTCCTTCTAAGTCTTAACCATTCAACAACCCAACTCACACCGAGCCCTGTGGGCGAAGCTCAATCAAGTCAGGGCAGCAATTGGGAGGGGCTGTCACCGCATACGCCACGGCATCGGCAACCTCTTGCGCCGTCAATGCTTTGAATTTGCGAACCGCCACAGCAGCCAGCACATCGGGGTGATCGCTGCCATTGCGAATGTCAGTGTCCACCATGCCAGGCGCAACCTCTGTCACCTTGATGCCAAAGCCTTGCAGCTCCAAGCGAAATGATCGGGCCAAGGCAGACAAGGCATGCTTGGTGGCGCAATACACCGAGGCCAATCGGTAGACCTCACGCGCGGCAATCGAGGTCATGAAGACCATGTGTCCGGCTTTGCGGGCCACCATGGCGCGACCCAAAATTTGCGTGACCTTGAGAGAGGCCAACACATTGGTCTGAAACATCCATTCACAGTCTTGCGCCGACAACTCCAGCAACGGGGCGTAGCGCAACACGCCCGCGTTGTTGACAAAGATGTCCACCTCGTGCGCCACCGCTTCGACCTGTTTCAAATATGCATCGTCATTCAAGTCGCCCACCAAAATGCGCACCGTGCCGGCGGGGAGCGCTGCTTGCAATTGCACAAGCGCCTCTTCACGACGCCCCAGCGCAATGATGTGTGCGCCCTGCTGGGCCAAGGTGATGGCCGTGGCTCGGCCAATGCCTGCCGATGCGCCCGTGATCAGCGCGACTTTGCCTTGGAGTGCTTGCGTCATGGTGTGTGCCTTTGTGAATGAATGTCGTGAAAATGAAGCGCCTCAACGCCCCGTGAAATTCGGCAGTCGCTTTTGCGCAAAGGCAAGTCGGCCTTCGGCGTAGTCACTGCTTTTGAAGCACACGTCGACCGCATGGTCGATGCGCGCGATTTGCGAGTCGTCACCCTCGGCAATGCACAGCAGGGCTTGCTTGGCCGCTTGCACCGTGAGGGGCGCATTCTGTGCAATTTGCAAAGCCACGTCGTCGGCATGCGCAAACACATCGTCGTGCACCGCATTGACGATGCCCATGTGTGCAGCTTCGCTCGCCCCATAGACCTTGGCGGTGTAGAACGCTTCGGCTGCGGCCGTGGGCCCCAGGTTTTGCACAATGCTTTTCATGCCGCGGTAGCCATATCCCAAGCCCAAGCGCGCCGCAGGCATGCGGAACTTGGACGCCGGACTGGCGTAGCGCAAATCGCAACTCAACGCCAAGCCCAAACCACCGCCATAGCAAATGCCACTGATGGCCGCGATCACAGGCACACGGCACTGGGTGATGGCGTCTTGGGCTTGCGCGACGCTTTGGTTGTAGTGGGCCACCGAGGCCTCTGAGTTGCGCTGGGTTTCAAATTCACCGATGTTGGCGCCCGACACAAAGGCCTTCTCGCCGGCACCGCGCAAGACCACCACACGCACCTCAGGGTTGGCGTCGATGCTGTCAAACGCTTGCTTGAGCGCGATCCACATCGACAGACTCATGGCGTTGTGACGTGCGACGTCATCGATGGTGACGTAGGCAATGTGTTGCGTATGTGTGGTGTGGATGGCACCCATGGCTACACCACCTCTTGTGTGTGAAATTGCGCAATCTCTTCAGGCGAATACCCAGCTTCACGCAACACCTCGTCGGTGTGCTCGCCCCAGCCCGGCGCAGGCGCAACCACCTGCGACGGTGTGCGTTCTAAAACAACGGGTTGCGTGATGTAGGCCATCTCTTTGCCAAAGTTGGTCATCAAGGTCTCGGTGACCTTGAGATTTTTCACCTGCTCGTCTTCAAGGACCTGCGGCACGGTGTAAACCGGCCCTGCGGGCACGCCAATCTCGTTGAGCAAATCCACCCAATGTTTGACGGTGTTGGTTTTGAACACAGCAGCAATTTGGGCATTCAAGCGCTCGCGGTGTTGGACCCGCAAAGGCTCGGTTTGAAACTCAGGGTCGGCATACCAATCGGGTTGCTGCAGCGCATCGCAAAACCGTTTCCAATTGCCTTCGCCCGATGCCCCTAAGTTGAAGCAACCATCGGTGGCATCGAACAAACCCATGGGCGAGCTGGTGGGATGGTTGTTGCCCACTTGCACCGGCACATCGTTGTCGTTGAGGTAGCGCGCCATTTGAAAATCCATCATGGCGATTTGGGAATGCAACAACGAACTGTGCACCCACTGCCCTTTGCCCGAGACTTCGCGCTCCAGCAGCGCCACCAAAATACCCAGCGCGCAATACAGACCCGCACTCAAATCGGCAACCGCCAAGCCTGCGCGAATCGGTCCATGCTCGGGGGAGCCGGTGACACTCATCAACCCACCCATGCCTTGAATGATTTGGTCGAACCCTGGGCGCCAGGCGTAAGGCCCATCTTGGCCAAAACCCGAAATGCTGGCCAAGATGATGCGCGGGTTGACTTTGGCCAGTGACTCGTAATCAAGGCCCAATTTATTTTTCACATCGGGGCGCCAGTTCTCCACCACCACATCGGCCTCAGCCACCAAACGCATCAACACCTCTTTGGCCCCAGGCTTTTTGAGGTTGAGCGTCATGGATCGCTTGTTGCGGTTGATGTTTTGAAAATCACCGCCTTTGCGGTTGGCCGCGAACATAGCTTCGTTGGGATCCACCCCAGGAGGCGGCTCGACACGAATCACATCTGCACCGAAGTCGGTCAGGATGCGAACGCAATTCGGACCTGCCCGCACGCGCGACAAATCGATCACCTTGAACCGCGCAAGTGCGCTAGAGGCTTGTATTTTTGGCATGGTCAAAAGATCCGTTTTTTAATTCCACCTGTGTTGCAAAGTCCAGCAACTGATGTTCTGCAAAAGGCCGCGCCAGCACTTGAACGCACAGAGGACGCTGACGGGCATCACGTGCGATCGGCAAGTTCAAGGCTGGCAAGCCCAAGTAATTCACAAACCCCATGAAGGCATGCATGGCTGCCAACGTGCGACGGTCAAACGCAGCATGCCCCACCTCCACCGTCTGCCAATCTGGCAGCAAGCAGGCCAAGGACGGCAAGATCAACAAGTCCGCCTCTGCGAAATGGTCCGCCACAAACTGCGCTAAGAACGCGGCACGCAAGCGCAGTGACGCTTGGTACCAGTCGTCGGGAACGGCCAAACCCATGCGACCTATGGCTTCGACCGCTGGGTCGGCCTGGCCCGCCAACAAGGCCGCACGGTGCGTCTGCGCTGTCTCATAAAAAAGCACGCGTTGCGCATGACGGTTGAGTTGCGCCACTTGCGAGGCCAGATCCACCGACGACGTAGCCACACCCAACTGCTGCACCCAATGATGGATGGCATCGCTGACCTCAGGCTGCACATCGGTTTGCGGCAACCACACGTGGCAGCGCGTCTGCGTCAGCAAACGGCTGGACTGCGCATGGGGGCGCGGCACCTGTGGACACAGGACCTGCCAAATTTGGCGCGCATCTTCTGCGCCACGACTCAGCACACCGATGCTGTCGAGCGACGGTGCGAGAGGCGCACAACCTTGCGTGCTGACCGCACCGTGGGTGGTTTTGAGCCCGATCAAACCACAGCTTGCCGCGGGGATGCGCACCGAACCCGCGGTGTCCGTACCCAGGGCGGCATAGGTCATGCCGGCAGCCACCGCCACGGCTGAACCGCTGGACGATCCACCCACCGCCGCCTCGGGATCGAGCGGATTCACACAAGGCGCAAAGTGAGGGTTGTGCGCCGTCGCACCACACGCATGGGGCGCCATCACCAAGGAAGCCCATTGAATCGCGCCCGCTTGCGCCAACGCCGCCACAGCAGACGCGGGCTTCACTCCGGGTTGCGCCTGTCCGTGTTGCACACCACAACCTGGCAGACGGTCTTGCAGTTCAAAGATGTCTTTGTGTGCAAGCACCAGGCCCGCCAGCGGGCCCGGTAAGGGCGCCGCGCTCGGCAACGTGTCGACCACACAAGCGAACTGGCGGCGCACGTGCTGCGCCTGTTGAATTTGTGCCTGCACGGCTTGTTCTACCGTGCACTGCCCGGCATGGATTTGCGCTTGCAACTGCACCCAACGATCAGGCAATGTCATGCGAGGCACACCGTTGCAGCATGGCTTCATGCGTGAGTGACGAGTCAGCGCCCCGAGGGGCGGGCAGAGGGTCAGCCAACCGCTGCAGCATTTTTCCAGCACTTTGTAGCGCCGCATCGCCGGCCACGACACCGCGTTGGCCCAGGGTTGTCTGGGCCAACGCGATGAAGTCTTGCAAATGCTGAGCGCTGTGAACCATAGGACGGGTGCATTCGAAATTTGTATGTGTATATTTATACCTCATTAAATATATTTATAGACGGTATTTAAAATATCGTTTTCACCAAGGTCAACCCATGAAAATCAGCGACCAAATCAGGCTGCGCATTGAATCGGCCATCGCATCGGGCGAGCTAGAGCCCGGTGACGCCATCGACGAAGTGGCCTTGGCCAGTCAGCACAAGGTGTCTCGTACACCGGTGCGCGAAGCCTTGCTGCAACTGCAAGCGCAGGGCATTTTGAGCAGCACGCCCCGCGGGGGCTGCATCGTCGCCAAAATGAATTTGCAGCAGTTGTTGTCGCTGTGGGAATTGCTGGCAGAGCTCGAAGGCGTCGCGGTTCGCTTGGCTTGTGAACGCATGACCCCAGAAGAAATCAAGGCCTTGGTGAAGCAACACCGCAGCAGCCAAAAGCTTGCCAAAAACGAAGACATGGAAGGATGGCAAGAAGCCAACCTGGCCTTTCATGAAATCATTTACGAAGGCGCGCGCAACCCATTTCTACGCCAAGAAGTCATGCGTATTCGCTCGCGCACCGGCGCTTATCGACGCCATGCCTTTGGCGCGCTGGGTCGCATCAAGTCCTCGTATGAACAGCACGAAAAAATAGTGAACGCACTGGACAAACGTGATGTGGCGGCAGCTCTGGCCTGCATGAGCGATCACATGCGTCCAGGTCGCGACTCCAAAACCTTGAACGACTTCATCATCAGCCTGCCGCGCGAGTTGTTGGCAGGCTAGTCGCGCGCCTCAGTATTTTTCGGCGAGCAAGCCAAATCCCGGCAAGGGGTCTTGGATGCCGAGTCGGCGCAGCGCCCACCAGTAGGTCGCCACGTTCACCCCAATCAAGGGCTTGCCAAACTCAGCCTCGATGGCGGGCGTGAGGGCGCTCACCGGCAGGTTGGTGCCCACGTGCACAAAAGCTTCCACACCGTCCACATGCAAGGCCTGGAAGCCCGCCATGATTTGATCGGGCGTGAACTGCGCCACAGAGATCGGACCCTTGGCTTTCAAGCCATGGTTGGCCACCACGTCATAACCACACGACTCAAAGAATTCTTGAATCAACGCATCGGCTGGCGGCCAATAGGGTGTCAACACCGCTATGCGTTTCGGGTCGCCAATGGCCTGCAGACCCGCGAGCACCGCCATTGAAGGCGTGACAAACGGAATGCCCGCCAACTGCTCCAGTCGCGTTTGCTCCGCCAACGCCCGCGCACGGTCGCCCCGAAATGAATGGATGGAGTGGCCATGCGCCACCGCATGGGGCTCACAGGGCAAGACCAAATTCAGGGCCTCTTCCAAGTTGCCTTTCTCGGTGTCGAGCGCTTGACGATAGGCCTGCATGTCGTCGTAGGGGCGCACCGGCAACAGCATGCGGCTGACGTGGTTGGTCACGCCCTTGGGGCGCATGGCCTCCATCTCCGGCTGAACAATGGTGTTGGTGGCAGGAACGATGACGGCGATCTTGGCGCGCGTGGCCAAGGCATCGGTGCTGAGAGGGCGAGTAGTCATGCGGCGTTACTCCATTTTCAATTGCGCGGCCTTGGCGGCTTCCGACCAAATGGCGATGTCTGCGCGCAAAGTCTCGGCAAATTCGCGGGGCGAACTGCCAATGGCATCCACACCCATTTGTTGAAATTTGGTCTGGGTTCCGTCAGAAGCCAACGCGTCTTTGACCGCCTCTGCCAGACGGGCCACCACCGCTGGCGGTGTGCCGGCGGGCGCCATCAAGCCGTTCCACGTGACAGTTCTGAAACCGGGAAACCCTGACTCGGCAATGGTCGCCACCTGCGGCAGTTGCGCTGCACGCTTGTCACTGGAGACACCGATGATGCGGATATTGCCGCCACTGACATGCGGGTACAGCTCCGAAAAATTGCCGAAGTACATCTGCACATTGCCGCCGAGCAAATCGGTCACGGCCGGCGCGCCGCCTTTGTAGCTGATGTGCGTCATGTCCAACTCTGCGCGTTTGACAAACAGGGCTGCCGACAAATGCGAGACGCTGGCTGACCCCCCTGAGGCGTAATTGAACTTGCCAGGGTTTTTGCGCATGTAGGCCACAAACTCAGACAAGTTGTTGGCCGGGACCGATTTGTGAACCCCCATCACAAAGGGGTTGCTGCCCACATTGCTGATCGGCACGAAATCTTTGAGCGGATCGAAGTTGGTTTTGCCCACCACCGGCAGCACCGCCATCACTGGCATCGCTGCCATCATCAAGGTGTAGCCGTCGGCAGGTGCCTTGGCCACAAACTCGGCGGCAATGGCGCCGCCCGCGCCCACCTTGTTGTCCACCACCACCGGTTGCCCCAGGCTCTGCGTGAAGCGTTCGGCGATGACGCGTGCGATGGAGTCGGTGTTGCCACCGGGCGCAAAAGGCACCACGATACGGATGGGTTTTTGTGGCCAAGCCGGCTGGGCCTGGGCAGACAAAAAGCACGCGCACCCCACCAGCGCCAACACAGCATTCACCCATTGAAAACGTCGCATTTGTCGTCCTTTCTGTCGCAGTTAATGAATCGCATTGGCACGTGCAATGCTGTTGACCATGGAGGAGTTCAACAAAAACGCACGGGCCTTCACCGGATCGGCACAAGTCTCTTGCAACTCACGAATGCGTTGTGCCCGCAGTTCGGGGTCTTTTTCTTCCAAGTTCTTTTTGTTTTTCACCGAAAGTTGTTGCACGTATTCCATGTTCACCGTGTGGCGCTGTCGGTGGTAGCGGTCTAGCAAACTGTCATCTGCCTCACCGCTTACCACTTGCGCCAACATCGCGCCCAAGCTCATGGCGTCGTGGATGCCACTGTTCAATCCAAAACCGCCCAGCGGGTTGTTGACGTGGGCCGCATCACCTGCCAGCAACACACGGTGCTTGCGCATCTGCACCGCCACGCGTTGGTGCACGTTGTAAATACTTTGATGCACCAAGGGGTAGGTCACATCGGCAGAGGCGCGGGTGAGGCGACGGATCGCATGCTGCGCATAAGGACCCGCGAGGGCCACGTCGTCCGAAACCTCTTGCGCCACGGGCAGCGTCATGCGCCACAAACCGGGCGGGCCCACATCCGGCATTTTGAACACAGCAACCCATTGCTCGGGGTCGCTGATGTAGGCGTTCTCGGTGTAACCGAGTTGGCTAAAGTCATAGGTGGTGCTGATGACGCTGTACCGTTCAGGCCAGGTGTAGCCAGCGAACTCGATGTCGGCCGACTTGCGCACTTGGCTGCGTCCGCCATCTGCCGCCACCAACCAGGGCATGCGCCAAATGGCTGGACCTTGGGGTGTCATGACACGCACGGTCACATCGTCAGCGTTTTGGGTGAGTGACTCCAAGCGATGGTTGAACAAGACTTGCACATGCCCCAACGCTTGAAGCTTGTCCATCAAGATCGGCGTCAAACGGTGCTGTTCTAAATGCAAGCGAAAGGGGTAAGGTGTGTCGTCCTTGAGCAAACCCAGATCCCACTCTGCCACCAACCCGTGATCGAGATCGCACGATTGCCAACGCGGCACGCGAATCCCCAGCGCCAGCATGGCCTCGGCCACCCCCACTTGGTTGAGCATTTCTAGGGTAGGCGGATGAAAGGTGCCCGCCCGCAGATCATGGGTCAGCCCGCTCTCAGTTTCGAGCACCACACATGACACGCCGCGCTGTGCCAGCACCAAGGCGGTCAACAAGCCCACGGGGCCTGCGCCAGCAATCATCACTTGCGCATTTGGCTGTTCCAGCATGCCTACCCTTTCTGAAAAATCATCAGATCACGATAGGCATACTAGTAGAAAAGAAAAGCCTTGTGAGCAAGGCAGAGTCCCGCACGTGATTCCATGCGGAACGGGCACCGAAGGCAGCGCTCAATGCGCGGCGGCGCGCAACACCTCGCGGGTTTGCAGAGCCACAGCGCGGGCGTGGTCGGCAAAATCCGCGCCCGAAGCGGCATACAAAATCGCACGCGAAGAGTTGACGATGATCGGGCCCGTGGTCACCCCTTGGTCGACACGCAAGCCCGCCTTCACCGTGGCCACGGCGTCGCCGCCTTGAGCGCCCACACCCGGAATAAGCAAAGGCAAGGTGGGGGCGAGTTCGCGCACGCGTTCAATTTCTTTCGGGTAGGTGGCGCCTACCACCAAGCCCAATTGGCCGTTCAGATTCCATGGGCCTTGGGCCAATTTCGCGATGTGCTCGGACATCAGCGGTTGGCCTTCGACAGAGGCCAGGCGTTGGTTTTGCAAATCATCACCGCCTGGGTTCGATGTGCGACACAACAAGAAGGCCCCTTTGTCGTGGTACTTCAAATAGGGTGCGACCGAGTCCCAGCCCATGAACGGCGAGAGGGTGACGGCGTCTGCCCCATAGCGTTCAAACGCTTCGATGGCGTATTGCTCGGCCGTGCTGCCAATGTCGCCCCGTTTCGCATCCAAGATGATGGGCACGTGGGGCGCCACGCGACGCATGTGCTCCATCAAACGTTCTAACTGACCTTCAGCACGATGAGCCGCAAAGTAAGCGATTTGGGGCTTGAAGCTGTTCACCAAATCGGCGGTCGCGTCGACGATGGCGGCGCAGAAGTCATAAATTTTGTTGGCGTCGCCCTTGATGTGGTCGGGGAACTTGGTGGGTTCGGGGTCGAGGCCCACGCACAGCATGGAAGCGTTTTGGCGCTCGGCGGCGCTGAGCATGTCAAGAAAAGTCATGCACTGATTTTAGAAGGCTTGGCTCAGGCGCCTTGGATGTGCGCCATGGCCAAACAAAGATCCGCCCACACCTTGGCCTTCTCGGGCAAATTGCGCAACACATAGGCGGGGTGATAAGTCACCACCACCGGCACGTTTTGGTAGCGGTGCACACGGCCACGCAACTTGCCGTAAGGCGTGCCTTCTAACTCAGGCACGCTGTCACGCAACAGCGCTTGCACCGCAAAGCGGCCCATGGCCAAGATCATCTTGGGCTGAAGCAAGGCCACTTGTCGTTCGAGATAAGACACGCACTGCGCCACCTCTTCGGGCTTGGGGTTGCGGTTACCGGGCGGCCTGCATTTGAGAACGTTGGTGATGTAAACACCGCCGCCCTGTGGCGATTTCGCGCCCGTGCGTGACAGCTGCATCGCGCCCAACATGTTGTCGAGCAGCAGCCCCGCTTGACCGACAAAAGGTTCGCCTTGGCGGTCCTCTTCTTCGCCTGGGGTTTCACCCACGATGAGCCAATCCACTTGCGGCACCTGCGCCTCGTCAGCCGGCGCGCCGACACCGAAGACGGTGTTTTGACGGGTGCCGCACAACGCACAAGCTTGGCACGTTGACACGGTGCGCTGCAGTGCGGGCCAATCCATTTGGTCAATGCCTGCAGGCCGTTGGATGAGGAGAGGCGGTGCGAGTTCAACAGGGGCCACGGGAGTCATAGGCGCGTGACGCGTTGCTTGTGCATCGCCTGCGACTTGAACCAGGGCTTGCGTCGCGAGGGCGCTGGCCGGCGTCAAGCCCTGGGGCGGCGCTGGCGCCAGCGCAGGTGCGTCCATGACCGCCGCCTCAGACTCAGGCGACCACACGCGCACCCCCATCTCAGCGAGCATGGCGCGTTGACGTTTGTCGAGGAGCAAGGTGTCTGTCATGGGGTGTCTAGCTTACAGCTTCAATGACATGACCACGGCATGCTCACGTTGACCGTGCGCGGCGGGGTAATAGTTTTTGCGTTCACCCACCGAGCGAAAACCATAGCGCGCATACACCTGCATCGCACGGGCGTTGCTCACGCGCACCTCCAACCACAACCAGTGGGCCTGTCGGCTGCGCGCCCACACGGCTAAGGCGTCAAGCATCAACACCCCATAGCCCTGTCCTTGAAAGGCGGGGGCCACGGTGATGTTGAGCAAGTGCACTTCGTCCACGCCCTCCATGGCCACGAAGTAACCAATCAATGTGTTGCCGCCCATCAGCGCCAACAACTGGTAGCCCGACATCAGTGAGTCTGCAAAATTTCCGCGCGTCCAAGGATGGGCATAGGCGCTGTTTTCGATGCGCAGTACCTCGTCGAACAGTGCTGGGGTCAGCGCTTCAAGACGCACTTCGGGTTTCAACACCGCGTTCATGGACTGCCCTCTGCTTGCTGTGCTTTGATGTGCATGCGCTCTTCGGTGGTTTGTGCCACTTTGTCACGGATGTACAGCGGCAGCGCTTCTTCGGGCGGCACGGCCCAACCCGCGGCCCACGCAGTAGGCGCCAAGCGCACCAGCGCTGCGGCTGTGGGCAAGGCCATCACACGAGCCGCCGTCAGGGCATCGGGCCACTGGCCTGCGTACACAGGCCATGCGTTGCCGGCCGCAATAAAACTCTCTGGCGTCCAATCGGTCGGCCAAAACAGGGCTTCAGGACTTTGCAGTTCGGGGGTTTGCACGCAACGCCATGTGCCTGGCATCGGGTTGCGCACGTCAACGTCGACAGGGTTCGGCGTGAATTCATAAGCGGCCACGTAAACCTGCGCCATGCGTGCATCCATCACTGCCAGCACGCGCGTCACAGGGCCAACATCGGTGGCCGCATGGGCGACACGCGCTTCTTCTGCCACCGCCAACAAAGTATCCAAGGGCAACACGGGCAAATTGGCGCCGTAAGCCAAACCTTGCGCCACGGCACATGCGGTGCGCAACCCAGTGAACGCACCGGGCCCACGGCCAAACACCACGGCTTGCAAATCGGCCAAGGCCAAATCGGCCTCTTTCAAGAGTGCCAAGGTTTGCGGAATCATGTGCGTAGACGTCAGCGCGCCACCTGCGCTGGTGTGCGTCCAGGTCTGCGTGCCGCGGGCCACCGCGAGCGACAGGGTGTCGGTGCTGGTCTCTAAAGCCAGCCACTGGTTGTTGTGCATCGAGGCATTATCCCAGCCGTGATAATTTGCCCATGACTTGCTCGCACTCGCCCTCTTTGCACCCGTTGACCACACACATCAGCCACGCACGAGCAGGCCTTGTGCGCTGGCGTTTGGTCTGTGTGCTCGCGTTGGCCCTGGTGGGCGCCTCAGCCTTGCACGTGCACGCCGCCCCCAGTTCGAAAGCCACACGCACGGCGCCACCCAAGCACACCGAGGGTGACATTGGCCAACTTCCCGCCGAAGTACAAGCCGCCTTGCAACGCGCCAAAGTGCCCACCGAAAACTTCCACGTGATGGTGGTGGAGGCTCACACCCACAGCACTCCACGCCTGAGTCACCAAGCCCAAGTGCGTGTGAACCCCGCCTCGCTGATGAAGCTGGCCACCACCACCGCGGCACTCGACCTGCTTGGCCCCGCCTTTGTGTGGCGCACGCCGGTGTATGTAGACGGCCCCGTGCGCGACGGCGTGCTGCAAGGCAATGTGTACATCAAAGGCAGCGGTGATCCACGCTTGGGGGTGGAACGCTTGTGGTTGTTGATGCGCCGCATTCAGGGCTTGGGAATTCAAAAAATTCAAGGCGACCTCGTGCTCGACCGCAGCGCATTGGACGTGCCACCTCGTGACGCCGCCAGTTTTGATGGCGAGCCCCTGCGTCCCTACAACGCGGCCCCTGATGCGCTGCTGATTAACTTTAAATCTCTGCTCATTCAGTTGGTGCCTGACCGCGCGGCCAATGTGGCACGCGTGCAAATCGAGCCCCCGCTGGCCGGCGTGCAATTGCCCACTACCGTGCCGCTGAGCACGAGCGACTGCAGCGACTACCGCAGTGGTCTGCGTGCCGATTGGAGCGACCCCACGCGCATCCGTTTCGCCGGCACTTACCCTGCGGTGTGCGGCGAAAAAATGTGGCCCATCGCCTACGCCTCACCCCAGCAATTTGCCCCACGCGCCATCGCGGGCATGTGGCAGCAATTGGGGGGCCAACTCAGCGGTCAGGTGCGTGACGGCGCCGTGCCTGCCAACTTGGCGCCTGTCTTCAGCGTGGAGTCGGCCAGCCTGGCCGAGACCATCCGCGACATCAACAAACACAGTAACAACGTGATGGCGCAGCAGCTATTTCTCACCCTCAGTCAGCAACAACGCGGCGTCGGCAGTTTTGACGCCTCCCGCGAGGTGATGCAACGCTGGTGGCGCGAGCGCGTTGGCGGTGAGGTGCCCACCTTTGACAACGGCTCGGGTCTTAGCCGTGAGGAACGCATCAGTGCCCAAGCCCTTGCAAGGCTGCTGCAAGTGGTGTGGACGTCGCCCACCATGTCCGAGTTGATGAGCTCACTGCCCGTCACGGGCCTCGACGGCACCATGAAACGCAGCAAAGCACAGGCCAGCGCGCATTTGAAAACGGGCAGCTTGCGGGATGTGGCGGGCGTGGCAGGTTTTGTAGACAGCGCCAGTGGCAAGCGCTGGGTGGTGGTGGGCATCTTGCATCACCCCAATGCCAACGCCGCCCGTCCCGCGCTGGATGCGCTGATTGATTGGGCAGGGAGCCAGCCCTAATGAATACCACCGAACTGATTGGTTATGCCGCCGCCACCCTCACCACGGCCAGCTTTGTGCCGCAGGCCTGGTTGACCTTCAAAACCCGCGATGTGCGGGGTATTTCCTTAGGCATGTACAGCGCGTTCACGCTGGGCATTGCGCTGTGGTTGGTTTACGGCTTGCTGATGGAAGCCTGGCCCGTGGTGATTGCCAACGTCATCACCCTGGCCTTGGCCGCAAGTATTTTGGTGATGCGCCTGCGCTTTGGGCGTGAGACTTGAGGCTTAAGGCGCCCAACCAAAAGACACCAACGAGTAGATGATGCGGTCTGCCAAGAAACGATTCATCACAGGGGTCAAGTTGATTTCGTCGGCGAACACTGAAGTGAGGTAGTCGGTTGAGTTAATCAACCCGCCGGCACCTACGGCGGTCGTACAACCCGCGGCAGGACTTGCTGTGGTACACACGGCGGTCGACAAATTGGTCAAACTGACACCGCTGTAGTTCACGACGGCCGTACCGCTGGCATCCACCGAACCCGCAAATGAATTGAAGTCGGTGGTGCGATCCAACAGAACCACAGGGTTGCGGTCTTGGGTGTAGGCCGCTTGCAACTTCGCCAAGAGTTTGAAATTGAATGAGGTTGCAGCTGAATTGCTGAGGTCTTGAATGGCCGCACGCGTTACCCCTGCATGGGCGCCAATGTAGGTCGTGGCCCAAGGGGTGCGCGCCATGTTGATGGGCGGCATGACCACCACATGTTCTGCGCCTGCATTGGTCAAGCGCTGAATGGCCGTCACCAAATTCGTGGTCGCCGTGTCGATATCGGCCGTGGGCGTTCCGCTGGCGATAGCAGCCTTGATGTCCCAGTTACCGACCGCGATGACGATCAAGTCTTTCTTCGCCACCACGCCCCCTGCGCTGGTCAGGAATGTGTTGATCTGCGTTGCAACATCGCTGACTTTGGCTGAAGCTGTGGCGTAACTGAATCCGCCAGTCGCTGAAAGCGCAGGTCCCGTCGCAACATCTTTCACCACAATTCCATAACGGGCGGCTACACGGCCTGCGATCGTGATGTCTGTTTCACCCGTCCGCACGGTCGACTTGCCAGCGCCATTGGCATCCACGAAGTTAAACCCATCGCCAAACGCAATCACACGCGTGGCCACAAACGGCTC